>ERZ894244.684-NODE-684-length-21996-cov-9.304590_pt1 | contig 21996 bp, 20 predicted proteins | sample MGYA00380299_ERZ894244 | MGnify/ENA primary metagenome ERZ894244 (study PRJEB32331, sample SAMN06328444) | human gut metagenome | biome: human gut microbiome; feature: stool | host: Homo sapiens | collected 2014-06-26 ... | reverse complement strand
GCTTCGAGCTGCGTGCGGACATCTTCGCGGGCGTTGAATCGCCGTCCGCCGGGGTGTTCGGCGTTCCAGCCGCATTCGCAGTAGATGCAGTCGAACGAGCAGAGTTTCGAATCGGTCGGCAGGAGGTTCACCCCCAGCGAAAGGCCCAGCCGCCGTGAGTGCACCGGGCCGAAAATGATGTCGTGAAATAGTGATGTCATGATGCAAAAATACAAAATCGTTCGGAATTATAAATTTATGGCATTTTTAAAAATTATCATTGATTTTGTTTTTTCTTTTTGAAAAAATTGTAACATATCATTATTCCAAATACAATAATCGTAATTATACCTATTATTGGGAGGTCTTCTTCTGGTATGTCATATTCCGAAAGGATTATGCTAAAAAGGAATATAATAACTAATATTAGGCATCCCATATTCATTGATTGTAAAAAGCAACCTTCTGTTTTGGGAAAGAAGCTGTGATTACTAATTTGATATCCGCATTTGGGGCAGTGAGGAGCCTGATCTGAAATGCTATTCCCACATTCTGGACAATTGATTAGTGCCATAATTAAAAAATCTATTTTGTTATAGTTAGTCGATAATATGTATAATGTTTTTCGTAATACTTGCTTTTGATTTTTTCTTGAGATAAATTGACTGTATATGTTGAAAATGTCCAGTGAAATGAATTTAGGGGTGGTTGCGAACCTAATATTTTAGATAAATGATTTTTGAGTAGAATAATATTTGATGTTTGAACTAATATTGTATCATCATATAATGGTTCGATTAACATCGATAAAGTATGTAATTTATTATTGACAAATTTGGGTTGAATATCAAAGATTATGGAAAACGATTGTGTGCTAGTAAAATTGCCAACTGAATTATCATGAACGGTTATGTTCTGGGTTTCAAACCAATGCATGCAATATGTGTTGTTATCCCATATCGACATTTTGCCACTGTTCTTATATTGTTTGATAAGTGAATTATATTCTAATTTAGACATTCCAAGATGAAATCCGAGAAGAATATTTGGTGAAATTGTAGATATTCTATCTTCTTGTTGAGTGTTTTGTTTTGACTCTGCGTTTTGTTGTGTTGGTATTTTTTTGTGTTTGTTTTGTGCAGAAAAAATAGTGATGGCACTCCCAATTATACAGCCACCCAAAAGGAATAAGAGGATTTTATTCATAAGATTGTTTTTTTTTGCGAGACCGCTGACTCCTTTACGATCATTTGTTAAAAAAAGAAGTGTGGAACTGCAATATATGATATTAGGGGAGTCGGATACAGCCCAAAATGAAAAAAAGAGCTAAACATCTGCAAATATAATCATTGATATACTGTATTTTATGTGGTATCAGATTCGGGAATGACTTTTTAATTTGTCTTAATCCGTTGCAAGTTTCTTCGGGATATATGGGAACATTTACGGGAATTTGTTATACCTTTGCCGCATAACCGAAAAAGCAACGCAGATGAAAGTTACCGTCTATCTGAAAAAGTCTTCCCCCGGGGCCTCGAACATCTGTTTCAGGGTCAGGGATAAGAATGTGGACATAAAGGTTGTTTCCCCGCTTGAAGTGCAAGACAAGTACTGGGATTCCGACACCCTCAGCTACAGGCGCACGACGGCTGTTCCTGCCGCCGAGCAGAAACGGCTGCCGGAACAGATCGCCGCCATCATAGAGCGGGCGGAGAAGACCTTTTCGGACAAGGCGGACAGCAGGTGGATGAGGCAGGTCATTGAAGATGTGCTGTACCCTGCCCGTGCCTTCGAGCGCAACCACCCGAACCTGCTCGCCCGTGTCCACGAGTATCTGGAGAAGTTTGACGGTGCGGAGAGAACAAAGGAGCATATCGTCCGCTTCGAGCGCAAGATGACCCGCTACCACGACTACCGCCCGGGAGATACTGGGCGAGGCGGACTTCACCCTCTTCGTGGAGACCGTCACGTTGGAGCAGATGAACGCTTTCCGGGATTATGTGGTGAACGAACACCTGCTGCGGCAGGAATATCCCGACTTCTATGCTCCCCGCCTACTCATCAACCACCGTCCGAGGCCGCTTTCCGGTACGACCGTCATCAACATCATGAACCTTTTCTGCACTTTCCTGCACTGGTGCAAGAAGATGAAGTATTCCGACAACGAGGTCTATGCCCTCTACGGGTGCAAGGAGCCTACCTACGGCGACCCGTTTTTCCTCACTTCCGAAGAAAGAAACATCCTGTATGACGCAGACCTGAGCGACAACCCGAAGCTGGCCGTCATCCGTGACATCTTCGTGTTCCACTGCTATGTCGGCTGTCGCGTGGGTGACCTTTACCGTCTCACAAGGGACAATATCAAGGACGGTTTTCTGGAATACATGCCGCAGAAGACGAAGAAATGTCAGGCGAAGACCGTCAGGGTGCCGCTGCACGAAAAGGCGTTGAAGATACTGGAACGATACGATGCCAATTCCGACAGACTGTTCCCGTTCAGGCAGATACACACCTACAACCTCGGCATACGGGAACTGCTGAAGCGTTGCGGCATAGACAGGATGGTCACCATCCTCGACACGCACGGCTACAATACCGTGCAAAGACCCTTGTACGAGGTGGCCACGAGCCACACGGCACGCAAGACCTTCGTGGGCAACCTATACAGGCAGGTGCCCGACCCAAACCTTATCGCCTCCATGTCGGGGCATGTGGAGGGCAGCAGGGCGTTCAGCCGCTACCGCACGATAGACGATGACATGAAGCGCAGGCTTGTGGACATGATAGACTAAGACAGAAAGGAGGACATACATATGAAAGTGACCGCATTCATCCGGAAGACCGCCGCCAAGAACAACATCACCGACCAGGCACGGATCTATTTCCGTGTCCGTGACATCGGCGGCGTGGACATCAAGGCCGCGAGCGAACTCTCCATCAACCCCAACCACTGGAGCCCGGAAAGGCAGGGCTACAAGCCCCGCGTGGCTCTGGTGTCGGAGGAGAAGAAGATGGGCTTCGACAAGGACGTGCAGCAGATTACCCACCTTATCACGAAAGAGTACCACCGGGGCGTGGACGGCAACTGGCTCAAAAGCCTGATAGAGGAATACCACCATCCCAACATCAACGCGAGGGGCGGCAACAGGGCCGACGAGTACCTGCTCTCGTACCAGATACGGAGATACATCGAGGAAACACCGCTCGCGGACGAAAGCCGCAAGCACCACCTCGACAATCTCAACAAGGTGCTGCGCTACGAGCGTTTCCGCCACGAGGTGCTGCATCAGCGGGGCTTTCACCTCTGCATCGATACCATAACGGCTGACGACATCAGGGACTTCAAGTTGTGGATGCAGGAGGAATACAAATATGTGGACATGTATCCCGTATTCTACCGGAACGAGAAGCACCGCGATGTCGGGCAGAAGCGTTCCGAGAACAGCATGTCGGGCTCGCTCTACCGCATCCGCACCGTCGTCAAGTGGTGCATCAAGCGCGGACTGACAAGGAACAATCCCTTCGACCAGTACCAGATTGCCCGGCCGATGTACGGCGACCCGTTCTACCTGACACTTGAAGAGCGTGACAAGGTGTACTATGCAGACCTGAGCGGCATGGGGCCTACCTATCCGGTTTACCGCGACATCTTCATGTTCCAGTGCCTGATAGGATGCCGCGTGAGCGACCTGAACAGGCTGACCAAGGCCAACATCGTGGACGGCTTCGTGGAGTACATCCCGCAGAAGACGAAGATGGAGCATGCCAATACGGTGCGTGTACCGCTCAACCAAAAGGCACGGGAGATACTTGAACGCTACAAGGATCTGGAGAACGCCCTGCTCCCCCGGTTCTCGCACTTCGGCTACAACAAGAAGATAAAGGAGATACTCAAGTATGTGGGCATCGACCGCAAGGTCATAGTCCTCGACCCCAAGACAAGGGAGGACGTGGCAAGACCCTTGTATGAGGTGGCATCTACCCATACGGCACGCAAGACCTTCATCGGCAATCTCTACAGGCAGGTCAAGGACCCGAACCTGATAGCCTCTATGTCGGGACATTCGGAAGGAAGCCGGGCCTTCGCACGGTACCGCAAAATTGACGACGAGATGAAGAAGGAGCTGGTAACCTTTTAGACTGATAATTTCCCTGTTTCCCCTCCACAGACAATGCAATATGAATATGGACGAGCAGAAATTGACATACGAACAGTTCAAGGCTGACATCCTCCAGTGGAAGGACGCGCACAGGGAAGAATACCGCCGCTTCGCGAAAATGATGGCGGACGGGAACGAGGTGCAGTACCTTGCCGTATGCCGTGCCATATTCAGACAACTGCCCGGCATCAAAAAGGAATGGCAGATGTCATGGTGTGACGACAGCACGGACGGCTTTAGAAACATAGACCTCCATTTCAAGGAGAACGCGGTGCCGGGGAAGATCGTGGAACTTTACAGGAAACAGAGGGAAGAAGACACAGCCCCGCCTCCGACCACATTCTGGGGCAGAATGAAATACATTTTCAGACAGAGCCTGAGAAAACGCTGCGTGACCTTGTCCGCCCCTCTTGTATTGAGCTGGCTGTATTACGGCAAGAGCTTCGAGGCCATGGTGGACATGGTCAGCAGGCAGGCCGGGCATCCCAAGGCAGGGAACGCCGAGAGGATGGGCTGTTCCATTGTCGTCAGGCAGATTATCGAGGTGTCCATAAAGAACGGCTTCCGCACGCAGGAGGACTGGAACAGACACTTCGCCATGAAGGACGCGATTGAGAAAGGCGGCATCGGCGAATGGGCTTTGCAGTCCGTAAAGGACAAGATGGGCGGTAATGATACCGGAAGCATTCAGACAAGCACAACGGGATCCGGTATCGGCACGGCACCGCAAGCGTTGCGGACGGCAGGAAAGAAAAAGATACAGGAGCGACCACTTGCGGATTATCTCAAGTGCGGAAATAAAGAAGCGGTTATACAATGTATCCGCCGTTTCGTTTCCATAAACACGAGTGCCGTCCATCAGGCACTCCCGTTCTATGTGCTGAAAGACCTGCGGCTGGTGGCCGGAATGCACGCCGCGAAGGAGTACAGCGTGGGGATGGCATTGCAGTTTCCCGACCTGCCATCGCTGAAAAGCGAAAGCGCCATACGGCAGGCGGTCGGCTTCCTGAAGGCGGCAAAGCATGTCATCAAGGACGGGAAAGACCAGATGGCACCTCTTATCGAGAGTGACGAGAACCGGGAACTGTACCGGACACTGGCAGCGGAAATCAGAGAAATCGCTGCCGATGATGAAGCGGAAACTGCGGCCGGATAGGGTAAAACGAGCCGTTTTACATGGTCATGCAGACTTGAATGGTCATGACAATTTAAGACAAGGCATTATATATCAATCTGTTTCAATTCCAATATACTTTTGCACCGTCAATCCTTTTCCCGAGGGTCGGCGGTGCTTCTCTTTTATACGCCATCGAAAGGGAGGCATCAGGGAACTTTTGAAGATGGTCATCACAAAATTCAAAACTGATATTTATGATTACCATAGAAAGTCTGGTTGAGCAGGGCGCGAACGTGAAACTGGAAGTCACGCCAGCCGACCTTAAGATGTTTGCCGAGGCCATCGTGCAGCGCACGATGGCGGCCCGGCAGGAAGAACTGAATGCGGAGATGCGGCGTGTGGCGGAAGAGACATGGCTCAACACAAGACAGGTGCGTGAGCTGCTGAACGTGTGCGAGGGGACGCTCAACCTGTGGGCGAAGCGCGGCTACCTCGTCCCCGTCAAGGTGGGCAACAAGAACATGTATGCCAGATCGGATGTCCGCCGTGTGCAGACGGGAGGCAAGTCCGAGAGTGTGACATCCTATTGCAAGAAGAAAAATGGCTGACATGACAAACACCCGACTTGAACTGTGCAACATGATCCGCATGGAGGCGGAGCATGTCAGTGATACAGGCTTCCCTCTGGATGTCTTTCCGCAGGCCGTGCAGTCCGTCATACTCGACATGGACCGGTACGAGAACTACAAGACCGAGTTCATCGCGACGGCCATGCTGTCGGCGGTATCGGCCGCATTGGGAGGCACCTACCGTATCCGCATCAAAGGCGAGTGGCAGAGCAACGCCGCCCTCTACATCATCCTCGTGGGCAGGCCGGGACTGGGCAAGACACCGCCGCTGGAGGCGGCATACCGCCCCATACGGAAGCACGACTACGCCCTGTTCAGGGCGTATGAGTCAGAACTGGAGGCATGGAAGGCCGCCGGGGAGAGCGGCAGGAAGCCCGTACTGCGACGCACCGTCGTTTCCGACTTCACTCCGGAATCGCTACTGCTGACACATAACAGCAATCCCCGCAGCGTGGTCATTCTGGTGGACGAGATAATGGGCATGTTCAACTCCGCCAACCGCTACACCAACGGGCAACTCATAGAGCAGCTGCTCACGGCATGGAGCGGCGGGGCACTGGATGTGACAAGGGTCAGCAACACTATACCTGTGCATATTGAACAGCCGTGCATCAACATCATCGGGACCACGCAGACCAAGCGTGTGCATGAACTGCTGACGAAAGGCTTCGAGGAAAACGGCCTGCTCGACCGCATCCTGTTCGTGCTTCCCAAGTCCCGTGAAGTGCCAAAATGGACCGATTGGGATGATGGCGGGGAGGACAGGGCTTCCATGGCGGCGGCACGATGGGAACAGATACTTGGCAAGGTACTCGCCTTGGACTATGACACGGGAGAGGAAGAAAGGATGCCCCATGTGCTGTCTATGGACAGGGAGGCAAGGGAATATTTCTTCTCTTGGTGGAACAGGAAAGTGGAACGCATCAACCGGATAGAGGACGACGCCCAAGTGGAGAGTCGCGAGATGAAGCATCCGGCGCAAGTGGCACGGCTGGCCCTGCTCATGCAGGTGTTGCGGTATGCCATCGACGAGAGCCATCTACAGTTTGTGGATCTGGCTTCCGTCAAAGCCGCCATCCGGCTGAACGGCTACTTCGAGGACTCGTACCGCCGCATCCGCTCATTCGTGGCGGAGGACATGTGCGAGGATCCGCCCAAGGTGCTGCTGTCGCTGTTGCCGGACACGTTCGACACGAAAACTGCCATCGCCATTGGGAAGGAATTGCAGAATGTCAGCGAGCGCACGGTGATGAACTACCTCAAGGAGCTTTGCAGGAGCAGGCTGCTGCGGAAGTCCAAGGCCGGGCATTACGAGAAAATCATATATGATAAATCTGGAAAATTTAATATGACAGACAATGAACCGTCACCCCCAGACTGCAACGGATGACCCCCTCGTTGCAGCCTGCAGTCTTTGCAGTTTTGCAGTTTCAGGGTTCTAAAAACAGGTATTTCCTGCAAGACTGCAGGAACTGCAAACTGCAAATGACGGTTTCCACTTGCAGGAATCCACAAAAGAGAGCATCATGACCGAATACAGATTCCATCTTCAGAAATACCGTCCGGGCAGCAAGACCGTCTGTCCGGAGTGCGGCAGGAAAGCCTGCTTCACCCGTTATATCGACGAGGCGGGAGAGATTTCCTTCCCTGACAGCGTAGGCATGTGCGACCATATCAACAGTTGCGGTTACCACTACACACCGAAAGAATACTTCCGGGACAATCCGGCTGTCAAAGAAAGATTGAATGGGCAGGAAAGGTTTGGCGGCACACCGATAGCTGCAAGACCGCCAGCAAGAGCATTGCCCGAACAGAAACCACGGATTTCTTTTCTTCCCTCTGATTGGGTGGAGCAGTCCATGCGCAGGTACGACATCAACCCCTTGTACCGATACTTTACCAAAGTGATGGGCAAGGAGAATGTGGACAAGCTATTCAGCCTATACAGGGTCGGTACCTCAAGGAGGTGGGGCGGTGCGACCGTATTCTGGCAGATAGACCGGAACAGCAACGTGCGTGCGGGCAAGATCATGGGCTACGATGCCGTAACCGGACACCGTATTAAGGAGCCTTTTAACCAAGTCAGCTGGGTGCATTCCGTGAGGAAGGTGCAGGATTTCAGGATGAAGCAGTGCCTGTTCGGAGAACATCTGCTGTCGGACAACTCCGCCGTAATGTCTGCCAAACCTGTAGCCATTGTCGAGAGCGAGAAGACGGCACTGGTCGCCGCCCATTTCATCCCCGACTTCATCTGGCTTGCCACCGGAGGGATACACGGGTGCTTCAACGGCGAAGCGGTGCAGGCATTGGACGGACGGGAGGTGATTCTTTTCCCCGACCTTAAGGCAACGGAAGAATGGCGGCGATGGCTGCCGCTGCTGAAATCCATATGCAGGCGTGCCACATGTTCCGACCTGCTGGAAAGGATCGCGACCAATGAACAGCGCAGTCAGGGACTGGACATTGCCGACTTCCTGCTGATGGAGGACACGCCGCAGATGATTCTTGCGAGGATGATAGAACGCAACCCCGTACTGCAGACCTTCATCGACACCTTCGGCCTCGAACTGGTGGATGCAGGGAGGGTGGAATGACGGAAAGGTATCGGACAGCTTGCTGTCCCATGAAAAAGGGGTTGTAAAATCCCGTAGCATATTAGGGCATTTTCACCGCCTCCGCTCCGCTTCCGGCAGTCAAAAAGCCCATAGGCCGAGGGATGTCCCTCCGACTTCAAATATATGCCTCCGGTAATAGGACGGGATTTTACAACAGAAATTATAATCATAAAACGAACGGATATGAGTAATACACAATACGCGGTCTGCCACCTGCAGCGTGGCAGCGGTAATGACTCTGGTATGTCATGCCATATAGAAAGAAAGGATGCCAAGGGGAAGAAATATGTCCCGGACAATGCCGATGCTGGCCGGACACATCTCAACCGGGAACTGGTCAAGTTTCCCGATGGCGTGTCCAGCCGCACCGAGGCGATACAGCACCGCATCAATACCGCCGGACTGCGCCGAAAGGTCGGCAAAAACCAGACAAAAGCCATCCGTATCATCCTGACCGGGACACATGAACAGATGATGAAGATTGCCAATGGCGGCAGACTGGACTGTTGGATTGATGCCAACCTCAAATGGCTAAGGGATACATTCGGGAATGAGAACCTTGTATCGTGCGTGCTGCACATGGACGAGAAGACTCCCCACCTGCACGCCACCATCGTTCCCATTGTGACCGGGGAGCGAGTCCGCAGGAAACGTGAGGGTGAGAAGAAGTATGAAACGAAATCCGGTCCCCGGCTGTCGGCGGATGATGTGATGCGACGTACGCGGCTGCACGAATACCAGAACAGCTATGCTGCGGCCATGAAACCGTTCGGGCTGCAGCGGGGCATTGTCGGCTCCACCGCCAAACATCAGGCAAATTCGGATTATTACAGGCAGCAGGTCATCCGTTATGAGGAGGACATAGCCAAGTTGCAGGCAGATGTGGAGAAGGCGCAGGAGGGCAGGAACACCATCCTCTCGTGGTTCGGCAAGGGAGACCTTGCCAAAGCGAAAAAGGAACTATCGGACAAGGATGAGAAGATTGCCGAACTCAATAAACAGATTAAGGCTCTTCAGGCAGAAAAGGCACGGTTGCAGGAGCAACATAAATCAGGAATCGAAAAGCTGCGGAACGGCTACCAGAAAGAGATAGACGCAGCCATCCGCAGGGCGGAAACCGCCGAGCGGCAGTCAGAAGAGAAAGATGCCGTCATAGACAGGCAGCGAAAACAGATAGGCCTGCTTGACCGTAAGGCAAACCCTCAGCGTTATAGCCTCTCATCCGGTGCCGAGCTTGTCCGAATCAACGTGTCCAACTACCGGAACCCGTCGCTCCACATCTGGACACGGGTCGGCGAGGAGCTTTTTGAGGACACCAAATTCCAGATAGACTATGATGTGGCCCAAAGACATTTTAACGGCCAGATCACGGACGAGGAATTTGTCAACGCCGTATTCGAGCCGCAGGAACAGGTAAGCGTGAAGCAGGCCGAGCTGTTGGGCGCTGCTTTCACTCTTGCCGCCGGTGGACAGGCAGAGGTTCATGTCGGCACCAGTGGTGGAGGGGTGTCTTCGGAACTTCCGTGGAATGATAAGAAATCCAAAGGATTGAAACGATAAAGCTATCAATTCAATAGATAGATTAGCAGAAAAATATCTACTTTTGTATTGGATATAAAAATATAACGATGAAATTATCAAAATTATATAGTAAGTCACTTTGGAAAGACAGTTTTTTATACGCAGTTAGTTTCATTGCTGCTATAGAAACTATTTGTGCTATCGCTAATTTTAGCATTACAGATATTTGCAATATACAGAAGTGGTGGGAGAAAGGCTTGGTTATTGTGGGTGTATTTTTATTATTTTGGCTTATAATATCTGTAGTAAAGGCATTCAGAGCAGACCATTCAATCACTTTAAAAATAAAAGGAATCAATGTTAAAATTGAAGAAGGGGATATATTTGAGTCAACAGATTGGAAATTAATCCCTTTTAATGAATTTTTTGATACCACTGTAGATGATGTCGTTATTGCTCGGAACTCGTTGAATGGAAAATTCATAGAAAGATTACAAGATATTGATGATTTGAAGCGACAAATTAACGAAGCAGAAGACATACCTGGAATGAAAAGAAAAACAAAAGCAGGTAAAATTTGTTATCCACTTGGACGAATCATTGTATATCAAGATTATTTGTTATTGGCATTTTCTCATTTTGAGAATAATCAGGCTAAACTATCTCATAACGATTACGAAATTTGTCTTAGGGCGATGTGGAATGAAATAAGCAGAGTATATGCTAATAAACCTATTGCTATACCGTTACTTGGGGGAGGAATAACACGCATTACAGATAAGAATGAATTTAATTTGCTTCGTTGCATTCTTTGTACGCTTAAAACATCGAATGCTCCAATATATCAACCGATAACAATTGTATTGACACGAGAAACTATTGATAAAATTAATTTGTATGATATTAAAAAAATATTTTAATCATGTATTACAGGACAAGAACTTACATCGCCGGAGATTGGGATCATGACAAAGATGCTGTTGAAGCATTACACCGATGGAATGAGAGTTCCAAATACGGACTTTCGTTTTCAGATGCTCATGAGTTAAAGCAAGCAAAGGACACAAGTCTAAATTGCTCGATTAAAAGGTCATTGGCTGAGAGATTGGATGCATCTAAAACATTTATCCTTATCGTTGGTGACCATACCAAAGAGTTAAAAGCTGGAGGATGTCAATACTGTGGTAGTTATAACAGCTATAGGGGAACCTGTAGCAGAGGTCATACAATAGATACTCGAAGTTATATTGATTTCGAATGTGAGAAAGCAATTCGAGATGGTTTAAAAATAATAGTCCTATATAAATCAACATTCGTCAATAGGGACAAATGCCCAGAAGTAATCAGATGGAAAGGCATTCATGTTCCTATGGAAAAATGGATTGGAAATACCTTATATTGGGATTATGATTCGGTGAGAAATGCTATTGGACAATAACTAAACACTGCCCCATAGTTTTTTGTCTATGGGACAGTGTTTTATTTACCAAGTTATCACTCTATCTACAATCTCCTGTTGTTCGGCGCTGCTACGACGCAGATAGATACGGGTAGTTTCTATGCTTTCATGTCCCATGAGGTCAGCAAGCAGAGCTATGTCATTGAATTTCTCCAAAAAATTCTTGGCAAACCGATGGCGGAAAGAGTGGGGATAAACGACTTTTTCATTCAGTCCGTATTTCACAGCATAGTTCTTCAACTGCTGGGCGATACCTCTTGTAGTGATACGCTCTCCGAAACGATTGAGAAAAAGGTAACCACTTGTGCGATTGCTTTTGATCAGCCATTCGGCTGCCTCCTTGCGTAATGTCTTCGGGATATAAATTCGGCGTATTTTGCCACCTTTGGTGTAAATATCGTAATACCCAATCTGAACATGCTCTACTTTTATTTGTATCAATTCACTGACTCTTGCGCCAGTCGCAGCGAGGAAACGCACTACAAAATACCATGTCAAATTATTTTCCCTTTTCAGTTTGTTTTTTAGGAAGATGTAGTCAGCATTGCTGATTACATTCTCTAAATATGAACGCTGTTGCACCTTGACAGATTTTAATCGCAAGCGCGGCTTTTTTATGCACTCAAGGTATTTATTCATAGCCTGTATGCGCAGATTCACAGTCTTTGGTTTGAAGGTTTCGATGAGATAAGTTTTATAGATAAGCAAATTTCGCTTGTTCAATTCCCTATGCCTGGAATAATACTCCTTGATGGCATAAAGATAAGCATTAATAGTATTTTCCGCCATATTCCCTTGACGCAAATACAATTCAAAATCTTCGTTGTTCATATTCTCTACATTATTAGTTAAACAAATTGTTATCACTAATAATGTAGAGAGTGGTTAGTGTTTTGAGTTCCTATTATGAGAAGTTCCTCGCCACGGGGGTGGTGAAGTGCATTGATGAGGAGATTCCGTTTGAGATTCCAAGTAGTTGGGAATGGACACGCATATCGTCTATATTTCAACTTAATCCAAGGGTAGAAGCCAATGATAATATGCTTGCAGCATTTATTCCAATGGAAGCAATTAGTGCTGTATATGGTTCAGATTACCATTACTATGAAAGGAAGTGGAAAGAAATAAAATCCGGCTTTACTCAGTTCGCTGACGGAGATATAGCATTTGCTAAAATAACGCCATGCTTTCAAAACAGGAAATCAGCCGTTTTCTCTAATTTACCAAATGGTATAGGAGCAGGAACAACAGAATTAAAAGTTTTACGTCCATATGGGGAAACTATAAATCGTTTCTATACCTTGTATTTCCTTGAAAGTCCATACTTTATTGATGAAGCTACTTTTAAAGGTACAGCAAATCAACAGCGTATTGTTGTTGGGTATTTGGAAAACAAGCTTTTTCCGTTACCTCCAATTGAAGAGCAATGTCGAATTGCCGGTAAAATTGCTGAAGTTTTACCGATAGCGGATAGATATGGCAAGACTCAAACAAAACTTGATAATCTAAATGTAGAATTAAAAAATATACTTAAAAAATCTGTTCTTCAAGAAGCAATACAGGGCAAACTTGTTCCACAGATAGAGGCAGAAGGCACAGCACAAGAGCTACTTGAACAGATACAACAGGAGAAGCAAAAACTTGCCAAAGAAGGCAAGTTAAAGAAATCAGCTCTCAATGATTCCATTATTTTCAAAGGTGACGATAACAAGTATTGGGAGAAGATTGGAAAAGAAGTGTGTTGTATTGACGATGAAATGCCTTTTGAAATACCTGAAACTTGGGCTTGGGTAAGACTTAATGATATTTGTTCTTATATCCAACGAGGGAAATCACCAAAATATTCTCTAATAAGGAAATATCCTGTTATAGCGCAAAAGTGCAATCAATGGAGCGGATTTTCTATTGATAAAGCACAATTTATAGAACCTTCTACATTGATGTCCTACAGCGAAGAACGATTGTTGCAAGATGGTGATTTGATGTGGAACTCTACGGGATTAGGCACATTAGGCAGAATGGCTATTTATCGGAGCAGTCTAAATCCGTATGGTATAGCCGTTGCTGATAGCCATGTTACTGTCATACGGGCATTAAAACAGTTTGTGCTTCCTAAATATCTCTATTACTATTATTCAAGCAATACAGTACAATCTGTTATTGAAGATAAAGCTGATGGAAGTACTAAACAAAAGGAACTTTCAACTGCAACAATAAAAAGCTATATTCTGCCACTTCCTCCCTTTGCAGAGCAACAGCGAATAGTGGCTAAAGTTGAAGAATTAGCAAGTATTATGAGCAGATAGGAAGTAAAGTGGTTGATATAACTGGCGATATTCCTTTTGAAATCCCTCCAACTTGGATATGGTGTCGATTCGGCACAATCGTTAAAATGCGTATAGGAAAGACACCACCGCGTGGAGAGCAGGTATATTGGAGTAATGGTAAACATAATTGGGTTTCAATATCAGATATGGTTGAAGGAGGGACAATAAAAGCAGTAAAAGAAAAAGTGTCAGATATAGCTGTTAATGAAATCTTTAAGTGTTATCCAACTCCTAAAGGTAGTTTGCTTATGAGTTTCAAACTTACTGTAGGACGCACATCTATCTTAGGGGTAGATGCCTATCATAACGAAGCTATAATCACGATTGTGCCATATGCAGATGTTAATAATATATTTCGAGATTATCTGTTTTATATTCTCCCTACAATTTCTAATAGTGGAGATTCTAAAGATGCTATAAAAGGAAAAACACTTAATAACAAAAGTCTAAATAATTTATTGATTCCTTTGCCGCCTTTACTTGAGCAGAAAAGAATTGTGACAAAAATAGAATTAGTAAATAGCAAGATTAAGGGCTAATCAGCCCTTAATCTTGCTGTATATTTCATTGATTCTGTTCACAATTCTCATTTGCTCTTGGTACGGTGGAATGCCGATAATAAGCGAATAGAATATCTCCTTGTTTAGATGTGGAATGGCTGCGCCTCGTTTAGACTTTCGCAATAACTCCTTGTAGAACAGAATATAGTTTAAGACATACGGCAAATGCATAATAGAACTAACCCAGAGTTGCTTAAATGTGCTACCCATATAGCCATCGCAAGGCACTGTGAAAACTTCGCCGGAGTTCTCCCCATCCACAAGGATGATATTATCTCCTTTGTGGACAAATTTGCCTCTTTGCTGATATTCTCCGGCACTCTTGCCTCGTAAAAATTTTGCATCAAGACACAACTGCTGTCCCTCTTTCTTTTCGCCATCAATGAGAGAACAAATTGAGGATAATCTCACAAGCGACCAACTATAGGGAAAGTCATAATCACACTCTATCTGAACGGCTTGCCCATTTATCTGCTCATAATACTTGTTATCGTCACCTTTGAAAATGATAGAATCATTGAGTGCAGACTTTTTCAACTTGCCTTCATTCACAAGGCGCTTTTTCTCTTTACGAATCTCGGCAAGTAATTCTTCGGCTGTTCCTTCCTCAACAATTTGTGGAACAAGATGTCCCTGTATTGCCTCTTGTAAAATAGATTTTTTCAGTTGTTCCTTGACAGAGGTATTTAGTATGTTAAGTTCACTTTGCGCCTTGTCATACCTTATTATTAAGGGTTGCAAACTTTCAATTTGATTAACAATTCGCGCCTGTTCTGATATGGGAGGAACTGTAACCAAAATGGAATTCATCTTTTCCTGATTCATCTTTGGCTGTGCAGTCCCTGTTACATAATTCACAAGTGATATGGCGTTTATAAACAAAGCTATGTATGCCAGATTAAGTCCTCCGCATACATCAAGGACATGAGCATGATTATTTACCCAATATTTCCCTTTGGCTATAAATGCAATAGGAGTACTTCTGTTGATAAGGTTTGCGCCATCTTCTCCTATCAACAACAAGTCTTTGTCAAAAAGATATTTATCAACTTTATCAATTACTCCAGATGCCCCGTAGTAATCGTACACCTTTTTAAGAGTTTGCCGCTGGGCAACAGACAATGGGATCCTCTCGCTATCCCGATTTATCATTAAACTTCCAAACCTGCACCACTCCCACCCTTGTGGAATCTCAAACGGAATCTCCTCGTCAATGCACTTCACCTCCCCTGTGGCGAGAAACTTCTCATAATAGGAATTGTCCTCACCGCGATAGATAATGGATTCGTTCTTGTCTTTTTTGATTTTCTTCTCTTTGACCAACCGAGCCTTTTCCTCCCTAATCCGTTCAAGAAGTACTGATGCAGGTTCGTCATTCGGATCTTGCGGTACAAGTTTTCCCTGTATCGCCCATTGAAGTATGCTGTTTTTAAGTTGTTTTCCGTTCATTTATTTGCTGTATTGAAATGTGAAACACTGTCTCACATATTTATCATTCGGGATATTCGTCAAGAATCTTGTCAAGTTGAGCCTGCAATTCTTCTCGCTTTGGGAGGTATAATTGGTATCTGGCAGCAAAAAGTTGATTCGTAATACCTTCGAGTGCATACTCCAACAGCAGCTCATCTTTCTTTGCGCCCAACACAATCCCGATAGGAGGATTATCATCATTCTGACATATCTCTGTCTTGAAATAGTTCAGGTAAAGATTCATCTGACCTATGTCTCCATGCTTGATCTCACCCCGTTTTAAGTCTATCAGAACATAACATTTCAATATGCAATGATAGAACACCAAGTCCACCTTGAGTCGTCTGCTTCCAATGTGCATCACAAACTGGCGCCCCACGAAGGCAAACCCCCGTCCGAGTTCCAGTAAGAACTTTTCCATATTGGCCTTCAGAGCTGCTTCCAATTCACCTTCCTTGTACTGTTTCTTCTGCGGAAGTCCGGCAAATTCCAAGACAAAAGGATCCCTAATAATATCCTGTGGAGTAAGCACCTGATGCCCCTCGTTTGCCAAAGCCAATACTCCTTTCTTATCCGTACTCAATGCAAGCCGCTGAAACAATGCACTTTTTATTTGCCGTTTCAGCTCCCGCACTTTCCAGCCTTGGCGTATGGATTCCGTGAAGTAGAACTTCATCTCCAAAGGGTCATCACATTTCAACAACTCGAAATAATGACTCCATGTCAATTTGTGAGACAGTGTCTCACTTTTTGGGAAAGCGAGATAGAGTTTACGCATATAGGTTAAATTGGACCGGCTGAACCCACGACCGCATCTTATTGTCAAGTCCTTTGATAGATTTACGAGAAGTTGCTTGCCGTATTCGGCCCGAGCCATCCCTTTTTGCTCAAATTCAACAATATATTGTCCTGTCTTCCAGTTCGCATCAAGAAGGTGTGCATTTACGGCTGTTATGGCATCGGCCTTAGCCTCCGTCCATAAATCCGTAATATGGTTGACAAGTTCACTGTACGCCGGATCGTTATATTGCACTATCGTTGTTTCTGTATTCATCTTCTTTTTCTTTTCTAATAGGTCACCTTTCTATTTCTATACCGAGAATTTTCTGTATCTCGGCCAAGGTCTTGTCTATCTCATGGTCAAGAGCCGCCCGTTTTTTGTAATAGTCAGCCAGCAGCTCGGCCGGAGGCAAAATTTCTTCATCTTCTTTCGGGAACTTGCATAAGTCGAAATTGCAGTCAGAACCAATCAGGTCTTCGACTGAATAGCAGCGAGCTTTCTCGTTCCCTTCCTCAATAATGATTTCCTTACGGTTATCCCACCATTCTTTGATAGGATTACAATGTTCCAAACGCATCGGTTTTGTTTTGGAGAAATGCTTGTATCCCTCCGGCATATCCAAACGATAGAACCATGTCTCTTTGGTAGAGTAACCGACAGGTGAATCTTCTGCCTTTTCATTATTGAAAAACAGAATATTCGTTGCTATGCTGGTGTAAGGCGAAAAAATGCTTCCTGGCAATCGAATGATTGTATGCAGATTAAAATCACGCAACAATTTTGTCTTTATGGCTATCTTGGTATTGTCCGCGCCAAACAGAAAGCCATCAGGAACAATAACGGCTGCTCTGCCGTTTTTCTTCAAGCGATACATGATAAGCACCATGAACAGGTCGGCAGTTTCACTGCTTCGCATGTCGGAAGGAAAATGAGACTTGACATCGGCTTTTTCGTTCCCACCATATGGAGGATTCATGAGTACGACATCAAATTTATCCTCTTCCGTATAGTTGAGAACATCTTTAGTCAGTGAGTTGTCATGAAATACCAATGGCTTATCTATGCCATGGAGCAAGAGATTTGTTACACACAGCATATAAGGGAATTGTTTCTTTTCGATACCAAATACAGATTGATTAAACTTCTCTCTGTCTTCAGCAGTAACCACTCGCTTGTCAAGTTCTCCAAGCCAACTGGTAATAAAGCCACCGGTTCCACAAGCAAAATCCGCCATCTTCTCCCCAATCTGCGGCTTAATTATTTCCGCCATAAATTCAGTTAAAGCTCTCGGCGTATAAAACTCGCCGGAAGATCCGGCGGACTGCATTTCCTTGAGTATGTTTTCGTAAATTTCACCGAAAGCATGACTTTCTTCATAGTCGGCAAGATTGAGATCGTCAATTACATTCAGAACCTGTCGGAGTTGTACCCCATCTTTCATATATTGGTTGGCATCTTCAAAAACAGTTCTTACGATTGCTTGCCGGATAGGTGTGTCGGGAGTAATCTCTATCTTCTTGAGTTTATCAAATACCACATTGTTGACAAATAATAGCAGGTCATCTCCCGTCAGGGCATGCCCGCTTCCATCATCGTGAGCCCAATTACGCCAACGGCATTCTTCAGGAATAATGGATTTATAATCATCCTCCATTTCCCAGTCATTCTCTTTCTCGTCATAAACTTTAAGAAAGAGCATCCATGCCATCTGCTCTATGCGCTGTGCATCACCATTGATACCGGCATCATTGCGCATTATATTGCGTATCCGTTTTACGAAATTCGACAAACTCATATTTTACTTTTCTTTTTATGCTACATTATATATCAGTTGAGTCAGATTGTTTACTGCATTAAGGTAACCTTGCTTGCCGCCAAACAGTCTGGCAATGTTTGCAGGGGAGCCAAATCTTCTGAATGGATCGTTTTTCAAAACCGAAAGATTCTCCAGTTCAGAAATACCCTCGTCCATATATTTGTCAAGCAGAGCTTCAAGCACGAGTCTGGCTTGCTCTCCATATTTACTAAAGACATCTCGTTTCTTTACTTGCTCTGCTCGTTCTCGTCTTGTCAAGGTCTTCTTTCCGTATGCAATATGACAGATAAAGTCAAAGTCATCCACATCATCCATATTCCGGTCATGCTTCAGAACCGCAAGGTCAATACCGGCTTCTTTAAGCATTTCCGCTATCTCGCTTTTCCTTTTTAGGGCATTCCACTTAGAGGTAAAGGTTTCTATTGTCGCATATGTGTCAATAATATTCTTCTTAGTATAATCTGTGATGCTTTCTGTACGAAGTAGTTTCCCGTTCGTATCATAAACGGAAACCACTTTATTGATTACTTTTACTTCACAACCATTTTTATCCACAATTGGTTTTGGTCGTGGCACCGGTGTCGGGCACACACAAGGATTTTTGCCACAGACGGGACATACCGAAGGTGGAGTAGGTTTTGGACAGACACAAGGATTTTTGCCGCAAACAGAACATGGCTTCGGAGGATAATCTGGATCAATCTCTATCGGGCCATCCCAATCCGGATCAGCAAAAAGGCGTGTCACATTGCGAAAGTCCATTACTACAAAATGTGTTTTCCCTTCTTTTTCACGAATGCGGGTGCCTCGTCCTATAATCTGCTTGAACTCTGTCATTGAGCCGATCTGTTGGTCGAGGACTATGAGTTTGACCATTTTACAGTCAACACCAGTTGATAGTAATTTACTGGTCGTAGCTATTACCGGATATTTTGATGCAACAGAAATAAAATAATCCAGTTTCCCTTTGCCATATTCATCGCTGCCAGTAATGCGGACTACATAGTCGGGATTCTTTTTGCACATATCTGCATTGGCATTGACCAGTGCGATTCGCATTCTCTCCGCATGCGCCTCGTCAGCACAAAATACAATGGTTTTTGCCATACGATCTGTGCTTTTGAGATAGTTGGTTATTTCTTGTGCTACTTCCCGATGGCGATCTTCAATCACGATGTTATAGTCGTAGTCACTGTTGTTGTATATCCTGTCTTCGATTTCATTGCCGTAAATATCCTTTTGGCCTTTGATTGGTCTCCACTCATCCCCGATGTTTGTTGAAATATTTATGACTTTAAACGGAGCAAGGAAGCCATCTTCTATCCCGTTTTTCAAACTATATGTATAAACAGGCTCACCAAAATATCCAATGCTTGATTGATAACGTGTTTCTTTTGGCGTTGCAGTCATTCCGATGTGTGATGCAGAGGAAAAATAATCCAGTATGGTGCGCCAGTTGCTGTCATCTTTTGCACTTCCTCTATGACACTCGTCAATGATTACGAGATCAAAATAATCCGGATTAGGGAAAAGCTCTCGATAGTTTTTTGCATCATTTTGTCCGATAAGTTGCTGGTAAAGTGCAAAATACACTTGATGAGAAAGCAATTCCTTCAATTTGTCCTTGTCCTTGGAATAATCTATTTTATGGATTACTTTTTCCAAAGGCTTGAAATCTTGTTCAATGGATTGATCTACCAATATATTGCGGTCGGCCAGATAAAGAACTTTTTTCTTTAATCCACTCTTAAGCAGTCTCCAGACTATTTGAAACGCAGTGTATGTCTTACCTGTACCGGTAGCCATCACAAGTAAAATACGGTTTTGCCCTTTTGCAATGGCGTTGATAGTACGATTTATAGCATTAAGTTGATAATATCTTGGAGGGAAAATATTTTGTCCGCTACACAATGGCTGGTTAATGACAGCTTCCTCCTGTTCATTAAGCCCGTTTCCTTCGTTTATCTCTTTTTTATACCGTTCAATCAATTCTTCGCGGGTCGGAAATTCATCCATACCGAAACATCGTTCCTGTCCGGTTAGAAAATCATGCTCGGCAAAACCCTCTCCATTAGAACTGAACGCAAATTTGACATCGAGCATTTTTGCGTATTCCATCGCTTGTTGTAAACCATAGGAAACAGTATGCTTGGCATCCTTTGCTTCAATAATAGCGATTGGCGTAGCTTTATTCACATAAAGCACATAGTCAGCGAACTTTGGTTTTTCACGATGCACAATATTGCCATGCAAGCTGATTTTACCATCGGTAAATTTCACTTGTTGTTCCATGAAAATACTATCTTTTGTCCATCCCTTGCTTGTGATGGCTTCGTTGATATAGCGGAACTTTACATCTTCCTCTGATAATTCATGACTGATGCCCATGTTCATATAATATTTTATTATCGGAAGTTCAACTCATCAAAACTCGGAGTTCAATATTCGGTTATCTATATCATTGGCGTTCTTTCTCGTCAGTTATCAAATCTTTCAAATCTACTTGAAGTATCTTTGAAATCGCTAAAAGTGTTTCCAAATCCGGCTGGTACCTGTTGCAAGCGTAACTATTGATTGTACTGAAACTCTTGCCAACTTGTTTTGCAAGCCAAGTTTGTGATATACCTTTTTGCTCAAGAATATCTTTTATCCTGTTCAACTTCATACCACTCTGAATTTTGCTACAAAATTACGCTAAATTTTGCGATATTAGGGCACTTTCGACGAACAAAATTGCTTTCATGCAAAAGAACACACTTTTTGAACAGAAAAATGGGTTGATAGCATGTACTGTTTTCTTAGAAAAACTTATAAATCGCGGGAACTTTGCGGTATCAAATTACAACGAGTATTGAATGTATAATTTGATAATCAGAAAGATATAGAATGTTATTCGGTTCAAGTGTGGAGTCTATTGCCTATCTGTTAGGAGGTTCTGGTAAACCTTGAGTCAAATAAACAATACTCCACACCTGCGAGTATGGAATATTGTTTCGCATACGATTGCAAGTGAATGAGTGTTATTGTTTTTCTTGACTCTATGAAATTTACCAGATTTCCTAACAAGAATAAAAGCAAAACACTTTCATCAAAATATGTCTGTCTATGAAGACAACACAAAGATACGAATTATTTGTTAATGATGCATATGAATTGAAAAAGCTAAGTAATTTTCCTATCTTTACAAAAATCATTCTCCTATGAAATTCAGGTTCGGACTGCTGCCGCGCGTCGTACTGGCCATCGGGCTGGGCGTAGGATGCGGCTTTTTCTTTCCCGAATGGGCGACGCGCATCGCGCTGACGTTCAACGATATTTTCGGGCAGTTCCTCTCGTTCGTCATTCCGCTGCTGATCCTTGGTCTGGTGGCGCCGGGCATCGCCGATCTGGGGAAGAACGCCGGGTGGTTGCTGGCCGTCACGGCGGCGCTGGCCTATGCCTTCACGCTTTTTTCGGGCTTCGGAACCTATTTGGTGGGGCGGGCGGTCTTTCCCGCGCTGCTCGAAGGCTCGCAGGCCGTGCTGCCCGACGATGCGGGCGCGGCGCTTACGCCCTATTTCAC
>ERZ894244.637-NODE-637-length-23353-cov-7.555327_pt1 | contig 23353 bp, 17 predicted proteins | sample MGYA00380299_ERZ894244 | MGnify/ENA primary metagenome ERZ894244 (study PRJEB32331, sample SAMN06328444) | human gut metagenome | biome: human gut microbiome; feature: stool | host: Homo sapiens | collected 2014-06-26 ... | reverse complement strand
GGTCCCGGAGGGTGCGGCGCAGCTGGTCCCCGTCGTTCCAGCCGGGGCAGACCACGATCTGCCCGTTCATCACGATCCCCGCCTTGCAGAAGGCACGGATATAGTCCAGGGAGCGCAGGGCGTTTTTGTTGCCCAGCATGGTGCAGTGGAGCTGAGGGTCCGTGGTGTGGACGGAGACGTTGATGGGGCTGATGCGCAGGTCGATGATGCGCTGAGCCTCCCGGTCCGTCAGGTTGGTCAGGGTGATGTAGTTCCCCTGGAGGAAGCTGAGCCGGGCGTCGTCGTCCTTGAAATACAGGGTCTTGCGCATACCGGGAGGCATCTGGTCCACGAAGCAGAAGATGCAGTGGTTGGCGCAGGAGCGCATATCGTCCATGAGGACGGTGTCAAAATTCAGGCCCAGGTCCCGGCCCTCGGGCTTGCGCAGGGACACCGTGCGCACGGTACCCGCAGGCTCCCGCAGCTCCAGGCAGCAGTCGGTATCGTAGCCGTAAAAGCGATAGTCCAGCACGTCGATGATCTGGTGCCCGTTGATGGTCAGCAGCTGCTCCCCGGGGGTGATCCCGGCCCGCTCCGCCGGACTGTGCCGGTCCACGGAGGTGATGATGGTGCTCATGTGTTGTTCCTCTTTACCTCAGGCGGCATAATACCGCAGTTTATCCAAACTATTATACCCAAGTTCTGCCGGTTTTGCAAGCACGATTCCGAGTTTTTGGGTAAGGGCAGTGTAGGACTACAAATTTGCAAACTATTTTGTAGTTGACTTCACTACATTTTGCGTGATATACTATAAGAAAATTGGGGGGGTTGCTTATGATTAACTGATTTAAAGCCAATATTATCAATGTGGTGCCTGTGGTCATCAACAAATATGCCCGGAGCAACGAGATTGCAGAGTATCCCTTTTCCGGTATGATTTCGATTAGAAAGGAAGGTAAATAAAGATGAAAAAGCATTTATTTCCCCTGCTTGCGGCCCTGCTGTGTATGGTGATGCTGATGGGCTGTACGGCCCATGCGGGGCCGGAGTCCAACAAGCTGACGGAGGCGGAGCTTCAGGAGCTCCAGGAGCTGTTTGCCCCGGGCAGCTGGTATGCCCAGGCCTGCACCAGCTACTATGAAGGGGCGGAGGCCGTGAATCTGCGCCGTCTGTTCTACGATGGCATCGGCTACGCGGGACTGATCTATGGACAGTGCTATGTGACCGATCGGGAGCGGGACTGGGTGCTGGAGCAGGAACCTGCGGCAGAGAATTATGGCATTTTCCGGGCGCCCCGGGCGGCCATGGATGACGTTCTCCGGCAGTATTTTGACATCTCCCTGGACGATACCCGGAAAATGGGGCTGGATAACCTGCTCTATTGGGAAGAGGCCGACGCCTGGTACGCCACCCACACGGATACGGGCCTGAATACGGTGACGCTGACCGGTGGTGAGCGCACGGACGATGGCCTGCTGAAGCTATACTATTCCGGCGGCTATATCACCCTGCGCCCCACGCAGGACGGACAGAGCCCGCAGCCCTATTTCATCGTTTCCAACCAGCCGGAGAGTTGATGCTGGTATCCCGGGTATAATAGATATAGTGGTAGATATAGGAAAGGGGAGAGCGATCACGCTCTCCCTTTTATCGTATTGGTTTGCAAAGTCAACCCAAAAAAAGGGTTCCAAGCATCTCTGCTCAGAACCCTGACATTATGTCATACCGCAACACTATAGATTTTTATTCCTGTGGGTTATTTCCTGTTGCTAAGCCCTTCAAGCTCAGGAGGAGTATCCATGTATAACTTATCGCTCCCAATTCTATTCAAAAAGTCTTTAATGATTGTTTCGATATCATATTTTAGCTTTTCAAAGAGTTTTCTTCGCTCCTCCTTATCAAGTATCGCACGAATCCAATGTTCTCTTGAGATTATTGATAGCGGTTCTTGTAATACTTCTTATAGTAGCCGCCATCCTTTTTCTTGATGTTGTTGCGGACTACTCCGAGAATTTTGCTTCCGCTTTTCCTCAGTTGCTCTATGACCTCAATGGCCTGTCGGTAGCGGACTTGATTGTCAGAAATAACAAGGATCGTTCCATCGCATTTGGCTGCTACTACGGCAGCGTCAATGACGCTGCCAAGCGGGGGGACATCGATCAACACATAGTCGTAAGATTCTTTCGCCGCCTTCAAAAGATCTTCAAAGTATTGCCCGCTCAGCAGCTCTACAGGATTGGGCGGGTACTTGCCCGCAAACATGATTGACAAATCTTCATACTGCGTCTGATAAAGACATTCTTTGACGGATGTCAGTCCTGTCAGCACCTCGCTCAGTCCCGCAGGGTTTTCTGCTGTGGTGTTACGCCCTGCCATAACCGATTTGCGCATATCTGCATCAATGACTAACACACGCTTGTCCAATTCCGCAAGGCTTTTGGCCAGCTGAAGAGTAGTCGTTGTTTTGCCTTCATTCTCATTGCAGCTTGTAATCACGACAGTACAGATATCCTGACCACAGAATTGCAAATTGGTTCGCAATGTCTTAAATGCCTCCTGAGTAAAGAAGTCCTTTTCCCCTGGAAGTTTTAAGGTCGTCTTTAAAGATGATCCATTTTTCAAAACTGTTTTCTCCATTTTATTTATCTTCTACCTCCTGCTTGGCTGGGGCCTTATACGCTGCATATGTTTTGTAATAGCCATATTTTCCGGCCTTTTTACCATCCGCATTCGGAATGTTGCCCAGAACGCTGAGACCCAGATATCGCTCCAGATTCTCGTCATCAGCTTTAATACGGTCATCCAGCAGGAAGATGATCAGAAAAAACACATACATCATAACAGCAGCAACAATACCAGCAAAAGCAAATGTGATCATCCGCGTACTGTTACAGGGATTAGGATCCGTTGTTCCAAGCTCATAGAGATTTACCTGCTGGAATCCCATCGCATCTTCAATTCGCTGTGAACCAATGGTGCAGATTCGATCTACGATGCGTTTTGCCAGTTCGGGAGAATCCGCTTTCACGGTCACCTCGAGAATACGAGTGTCCTCCGGATTAGAAGTGGAAACACAGTCGTATAGGTCCTCGTACTCCATGTCCAGATTTAGGCTGCTGATAACTTCATCCAAAACAGTATGGCTCTTTAGGAGGTAGGTGCAGTCGTTTACAACCTTTAAGGCTAAGGAGAAATCGGAGCTTGCGTCACTTGCGTTTGCACTGTCTGCCTGACGCAGAATGTAGAGGGTTGCGGTAGAGGCATATTGCGGAACAAATGTCATGCGGTTGAATACCAAAAGACCGCAACAGCAAATGCAGGCTGCAAGTATAATGGCCCATAGACGGCGGACGAATATTCCCCACAGGTCTTTCAGGGTGACTGTTTTTAGATATGCTTTCTGATTCATGCTTAAAAAAAGTCCTTTCTTACGGTCTCACCATGCAATAAACGAATCGCATTATTGCAGCATAAAGCTGCCGCATAGTCGGCACTGTACTTTTTGCTGATGTAGTTAAAGCACGTCAACATTTCAGGTGGGCGAGACGTACAGTTGTGTGCATCTGAGGAAAATAGATCGATCAGCCCAAGGGACAACAGCTTTCGGCATTGACGCTGAACAAGTAAGCCAAACCCACGGAACAGGGACTGTGTATCTGCTTGGAGCACCACGCCATTGTGCCAGAACGCTTGAATCGCAGGAATTCTTCCGTGCAGGGATCGATAGCGCTCGACATGGGCAAGAATGGGGATATAGCCTGCGTTGAGCAATGCATGAAGGCCATTTCCAATTACTTTTTCAGGTGCTGTTTCCGAAAAGTCCACCAGCACATATCTGGTGCCATTGACCGTTCTGCAAACGCCTTGCCTCAGCCAAGTCACACATTCCGGTTCATACCGAAGTTCATTTCCCAAATACAGCGCCATGTCTGGATATGTTTTCTGCACATAGCTCGACAAGCGCTTAAATGCCGCATTTACCTTGTCATAATTGTCTCCAAAGTAGCCTGGGTGGAAATGAGGTGTACAGCAAAGCACCCGTGTGCCAGTTTGATAAGCCACATCTAAAATGGCATGCATCTCATCTTCGTCTTTTGCACCGTCATCCACTCCAAACAAAAGATGTATGTGAATATCTGCAAGCCCCATTTATCCGTCCTTCCTCCAAACCATTTTATTCACGATGCCCGTGTAGCTCTGAATGATTCTGGCGACCTTCATGGACACATTTTCAGCGGTATAATCCGCCACCGGCGTACCGAAGCATTCCGCCCGCTGCATCCCGACAGCCATCTCCACCGCCTGCAGGAGGGGCTCTGCGTCGATTCCGGCGAGTACAAAGCAGCCCGCGTCCAGTGCCTCGGGGCGCTCAGTGGAGGTGCGGATGCTGACTGCCGGGAATGGCTTACCGACAGACAGGAAGAAACTGCTCTCCTCCGGCAGCGTTCCGCTGTCGGAGACCACCGCAAAGGCGTTCATCTGCAGGCAGTTGTAATCGTGGAAGCCCAGCGGTTCGTGGGCGATCACGCGGCTGTCCAGATGGAAGCCCGTCGCCTCCAGCCGCTTTCTGCTTCTCGGGTGGCAGGAGTAAAGGATTGGCATGTCGTACTTTTCCGCCATGGCATTGACCGCTGTGAACAGTTGGACAAAATTGCGGTCCGTATCGATGTTTTCCTCCCGGTGCGCCGAGAGCAGAATATACTGTCCCTTGGTCAGACCCAGACGCCGGTGGATATCACTGCCTTCGATCTTGTCCAGATTGGCGTGCAGCACCTCTGCCATGGGACTGCCGGTCACGAAGGTGCGCTCCTTTGGCAGTCCACACTCCATCAGATACCGGCGTGCGTGCTCCGAATAGCAGAGATTGACATCGCTGATGATATCCACAATGCGTCGGTTCGTCTCCTCCGGCAGGCACTCATCCTTGCAGCGGTTTCCTGCCTCCATATGGAAAATCGGAATGTGCAGGCGCTTGGCACCAATCACAGAAAGGCAGGAATTGGTGTCGCCCAGAACCAACACTGCGTCCGGCCTGACCTGCACCATCAGCTTGTAGGATTTCTCAATGATATTCCCAATCGTAGCCCCAAGGTCATCGCCTACGGCATCCAGATAATAGTCCGGCGCCCGGAGACCGAGATCGTCAAAAAACACCTGATTGAGGGTGTAGTCGTAGTTCTGACCGGTGTGGACCAGAATCTGTTCAAAGTACCGGTCGCAGCACTTTATCGTTGCGGACAGCCGGATGATCTCCGGCCGCGTACCGATGATCGTCATCAGCTTCAGCTTTCCCATTACTACACCTCCTCAAAGTAGGTATCCGGGTGGCCTGAATCAAACTGCTCGTTGGCCCACATGACCGTCACCAGATTTTCCGTCTCACTCAGATTGATAATGTTGTGGGTATAACCCGGCAGCATATGGACAGCCTGGATCCGGTCGCCGCTGACCTCGAATTCGATCTTTTCATCGGAGCCGATTTGGCGTTCCTGGATCAGCCCGTGTCCGGCCACGACCATGAAGAATTCCCACTTGCTGTTGTGCCAGTGCTGCCCCTTGATGATACCGGGCTTTGAAATGTTCACAGAGACCTGACCGCAGGAGGCAGTTTTCAGCAGTTCTGTGAAGCTGCCGCGCTCGTCCACATTCATCTTCATCGGAAATGCGATTTTCTCCGGCGGCAGGTAGGAAAGATAGGTGCTGTAGAGCTTCTTCTCAAAGCTGCCTTCCGGAATCTCCGGGAGCAGCAGTGTCTGCGGCTGGTCGTGAAAGGTCTGGAGCAGCCGAACGATCTCACCCAGCGTCACGCGGTGGCTGACCGGAACACTGCAATACGCTCCATCTGTCCGGTGGGGATGGCTCTCCATGGCATTCAGGATCTCGTCGATCAGGTCGTCAATGTAGACCAGTTCCAGTTCGACTGTCGGATCCGAAACGGTGATAGGTGCCTCCCGTGCGATATGATGGCAAAAGGTCGCCACCGCGGAATTATAGTTGGGGCGGCACCATTTGCCGAAGAGGTTCGGCAGGCGGTAGATCATCCCGCCTGCACCGGTTTTCTCGCCGTAAGCAAGGAGCAGCTTCTCCGCCGCTTTTTTGGACTGCCCGTAGGGACTTCCGGCGTACCGTCCGGTCAGACTGGCCTGAATGGAGGAGGAAAGTAGCACCGGGCAGCGGTTATCGCTTTCCCGGAGCATCTCCAGCAGAGTATGGGTGAAGTCTGTGTTTCCGGCAACAAATTCTCCCGGATCCTGGGGCCGGTTCACGCCAGCCAAGTGGACCACGAAATTTGCCTTTTTGCAGTAGTCCGCCAAGGTCTCTGCCGAAGTATCCCGCGTACACAAGAGAATTTCCTCGATTTGCAGCGCGGGCCGGGTCCTGTCTCTGTGATCCTTGATGGCGGAAAGGCGCTGCGTCAGATTTTTCCCAACAAATCCGTTTGCGCCGGTGATCAGTACATTCATCAGCAAGTTCCTCCGAACAGCTTCAGCTTCAGAAGAAGCTGCTTCATTTCCTCCACATTCAGCCGGTGTGTATTGTGCGAGGTATACTGCTCGATTTTGCCGAACTCCGGATTTCCCTTGCTGAAATAGTTGTCATAGTTCAGATCTCGATTATCTGCCGGAATACGGAAGAAGCCGGGCAGGTCTCCCGCCCGCATCATTTCCTCTGCAGTGACCAGCACCTCAAAGAGCTTTTCACCATGCCGTGTTCCGATAATCGTTGTGCTAAGGTCGGAATGCTTCAGCTCCAGTATGGCCTGCGCCAGCGTCTCGATGGTTGCGGCAGGGGCCTTCTGCACGAACAGGTCACCCTGTTCGCCATGCTTGAAGGCGTACAGGACCAGGTCCACCGCGTCCTCCAGGGTCATCATGAACCGGGTCATGTCGGGATTGGTGACGGTCAGGGGCTTGTCCTCGTCGATCTGCTGGCAGAACAGCGGAATAACGGACCCACGGGAAGCCATGACATTGCCATATCGAGTCAGACACAGGACCGGATCCCCAGGCAGCATCTGCCTGGAGCGGGCAATCACATTCTTTTCCATGATGGCCTTGGTCATGCCCATGGCGTTGATGGGGTAGGCCGCCTTGTCCGTGGACAGGAACACGGCCTTCTTCACGCCGTTTTTCACGCAGGCGCTTATCACGTTGTCGGAGCCGATGATATTGGTTTTAACGGCCTCCATGGGGAAAAACTCGCAGGAGGGCACCTGCTTCAGGGCCGCTGCGTGAAAGACGAAGTCCACGCCCCGGAAGGCCGGGGCGATGGACCGGTAATCCCGTACATCGCCGATATAGAACTTGATCTTATCCGCATACTGCGGATTCCACTTCTGATATGCGTGGCGCATATCGTCCTGCTTCTTCTCATCCCGCGACAAAATCCGGATCTCCCGGATATCCGTGGTCAGAAACCGGTCCAACACCGCATGGCCAAACGAGCCCGTCCCGCCGGTGATCAATAAAACGGTATTTGCTAAATTCATTTTCAAGGCACTTCCCATCCATTATCAGACTGCGTCCCTGCGCAGATCAATCTCTGCAATACAGATCCCTTGTGTATATTTTATCCTTTACATCGCGGAGCTCCTCGTCATACCGGTTCGCCAGGATGACATCACACATTTCCTTGAATTCCGCCAGGCTGCGGATCACACGGCTGCCCTCGAAGGTATCTGCGCACAGGGAGGGCTCATAAATCACAATTGCGGCTCCTTTCATGCGAAGCCTCTTCATGATATCCTGGACGGAGCTTTCCCGGAAATTGTCGGAGTTGGATTTCATCGTGAGCCTGTAAACGCCTATTATGCGGGGCGCCTTTTGCACGATCTGATTTACGATAAAGTCCTTCCGCGTATCGTTGGATTTCACAATCGCAGAGATGAGATTCTGGGGAATGTCATGATAATTCGCCAGAAGCTGCTTTGTGTCCTTGGGCAGACAGTAGCCGCCATAGCCAAAGGAGGGGTTGTTATAGTAATTCCCGATGCGCGGATCCAGGCAAACACCCTCGATAATGGATTGAGTGTCCAGACTGCGGACCGCCGCATAGGTATCAAGCTCATTGAAGAAGCTCACGCGCAGCGCCAGAAATGTGTTGGAAAAGAGCTTGACGGCCTCTGCCTCGGTGGGATTCATGCAGCGGACAGGGATATTCTCCCTGAGGGCGCCTGCCTGAAGGGCTTCGGCAAACCGCTTTGCGGCGATGTGCATCTCCGCGCATCCCGCCGGAACGCCTAAGATGATGCGGCTGGGATACAGGTTGTCATAAAGCGCCCTTCCTTCGCGCAGGAATTCAGGGCTGAACAGTATCCGGTCATAGCCGTATTTCCTGCGCATGGCCTCTGTAAAGCCCACCGGCACTGTGGATTTGATAACGATCACGGCGCCTTGGCCTTGCGCGGCGACCTGCTGGATAACGCTTTCCACAATGGAGGTGTCAAAGGCACCCTTCCGGCTGTCATAATTTGTGGGAGTTGATATGATGACATAGTCCGCCTCCCGACAGGCGGACGCACTGTCCGCAGTAGCCGTCAGGTTCAATTTTTTGGAGCCCAGAAAATCTTCCATTTCCCGGTCGGCAAACGGAGAGATTCCGCGGTTTACCAGCTCGATTCTTTCCGCAGCGACGTCCACCGCTGTGACTTCGTTATGCTGCGACAGCAGAACTGCCAGCGAGAGCCCCACATACCCAATTCCTACAACTGTTATTTTCATGTCGATGCGATATCCTTTCTGTTGTGCCGAAAAAGCAAGGCTGTCAGGCGTGGATCAGATTTTGAGCAATTCTCCCATGGACTGACCATTGATCCGGCACTGTGAAACATCAAATCCGCCTGCAGGGGTAAATGTCATTTCTCCGAAAAACGGTTTTCCATCAACATCGTATAAGTCCACCCGCACAAACTTGAAATCCTTTGACAGGATCCTGGCAGCTTCTGCCATACGATTCAGGGATGCCGGCGCCGGGGGCGTCGCTTCAAAGGACTGATAGTTGCGCTTGCCGGTTGTTCCGATCATGTTCCAATTCAGGTCAAAGAAAGCTGCCTGCATATGCTCAGAACCGCGCCCGGTCATATACAGGATCGCCAGCGGCTCGCCGTTGAAGCAATAAAACTTATAATCCTCCGGCAGAGCGCCATCGGCTGTGCCAAGGTATTTTTCCGCAAGCAGTTTCTTTGGCACGCCTTTATACTGCATTTCAGAATACCCAAGATGGTATTTCTTCCGGCTCCACCGACTCAGCGTTTTGACGGCATCCTCCTGCTTCAATTTTTTCTTGTCTGTGCAGATCAGATTAAACCCGCAGCCGAAATTCCATTTCAACGCAAAGGCCTCCGGCAGCGTATCCCACACGATGTCCTCGGCACGGTCATATGCGGCCAGAAGGGGGATCAGCATATCCCGCAGCCCCTTGGCCTCCACATATGACCGCACCGCGTACTTGTCTGCGCACTGACGGATCTTTGGATCGGAGCCGTAGCTGTCCAGCTTCAGCTTCAGTATTTTTTCGTTCAGGGTCTGTGGATTCTTCCAATTGATCCGTCTGTGGAACTTGAAGAAAAACACAACCTCCGTATTCAGCTTCGGGGATAGAATGGTCAATGCACTGCGGAATATATCGGATAACATCACGTCAGCCCCTTATGTGAAAATCAGATTTTTTTCTGCGCAAGCCGCGCAGAATTTCCTTAGCCAGAGGATTTCCTGTCAGCTTCCAGAAGACGGCTGTCAGTCCGCAGCCTGCAAGAACGCCAAGGCCTGTCTCTGCCAGCAGCACGACGATAACCGGCTGACCGGCCAAAAACATCGCAGTTCCCCGCACAACGGCGAAGATCACCGCGCCGATCCCCATATACGGCAGGCACCTGAAAAGGTCCCTGGCAACGGAAAATTCCGCCTGAGCACATCGGACCTGGAGCAGGCAGGCGGCAAGCTCTGCGGCCAATGTGCCGATGGCTGCGCCCATCGCGCCGGTTTTGGGGATCAGCAGCAGATTGACCACCAGATTGATCCCGGCCCCGACCACCACGGAGGAAATATAATATTTTTCTTTTTTGCAGGGGATCAGATACTGATAGCGGATGGTAAAGGAGATGGTTTTGATCAGAATCACGGAGGATAAGACCTGTATAAGTGCAACACAGGGGGAGTAGCCTGTGCCAAAGAAAAATGGAACAAATTCCCGGGCAACGGCGGCGATTCCGAAGGCAACGTAGCACGCAAAGGCACAGGTCGTCTGAAGCGACCGGGAGAAAAGCCTTCTGTATTCATTCATCCGGTTCTCTGAAACCAGACTGGAAAAGCGCGGCAGTATCACCGTGCTGAACCCGCTGATGATGCCCATGGGAATGTTTATAATTTTATCGGCGCTGTAATAGTATCCGCTGTTCTCATAATCGCTGATAATACCCAACATGGTTTTGTCCATAATGTGATAGATGGACATGGCTGCAATGGGGATAAACAGGACAATGTTGGGCTTTATGTGGCAGAGGATTTCCCGGGTCGACACCCTTGTGAAAGCCACCATTCGCGGGACCCGGCTCCACAGAAGCGCATTGCAAAGACAATTGCTGCCCAGAACAATCAGCGTATAAATCCAAAGATCGTCCGGCGTTTTCACCAGAATCAGGATCGCCGCCGTTGAGGCCAGCTTGACGATCAGACTTCTGGTGACGGTGGCCTTGAATTGCTCAAGACCGTAATACAGCCAGTTCACATTTATGAACGCCGCGAGGATCTCCACAGACTGAATCAGCGCAATCAGCCGATTTTCTCTGCAGAAGAAAAGAATATATGCCGCATACGCGGCTGTGCAAACAAGGGTCGTGCACAGCTGCATGGCGTAGATGCCACAGAATACGCGGCTTCTTTCCTGAAAATTTCCTCTCACCGACGCAATGCTGCGGGTGCCGTATTTTTCAATACCCAGCAGCGAAAAGAGCACAAAATAATTTGCAACCGACAGGGTATATGAGTAAATGCCCAGTTGATTTGCCCCCAGAACCCTGGCCAGGTATGGCGCGGTCACAATTGGAAGAGCGGTCATTATGACCTGATACAGTGTCTGGTAGCCAAGATTTCTTTTTATGCTGCTCAAGTACAACCTTCCTCTCGCTTGCCGTCCTGCGCATCAGACGCGCGCCTGCCATGAAGCAGCCCGAACAGCAGCCACAGGAAATAGCACTTCACGCCGGGGCCAAAGGGGGACAGACATTCAAAAAAGCCGTTTGTGAAATAAGCGGCGGTCAGGATCCGCAATGTCAGCTTCCATTCGCTGCTGCACGGCAGACTGCGCGCCTTTGCCATGGGATACAGGGCGGAAACCAGCAGAACAACCGCCCCCAAAAGGCCAAACTGGATCCAGGCAGCAATGGGGAAGCAATCAATATAGTAATCGCCGACGCCGAAGAGCCAGTGCTCTCTCAGGTGTGGGAATGCATTCAAAATAATGGAAATTCTTCCGGAGGAGATGCTGTCCAGCGAGGAAGCATTGCGCCCGGCAAGCAGAATTCCGTTGATAAAAAAGCGATAGAACCGATTGCTCACACAAAGTAAAAGCAGGAGCGCGGCCGCAGCCCCCAATATCATGCATTTGCTTCTGTTCAGATGCCGCGCCTTCACGTTGCTGAACAGCAGCATAAGAATAACAACAAAAAACTCCACGATGGTTGCTCTTGAGCGCAGCAGGAACATGAATACCACCTCAAAGGCCAACAGAAGAAATCGTATGATCCTTCCGGGGCGCGTCTTCGGGCGGATCACGATCAACAGCAATACAATTGCGGTGACTGCAATTTGAGAAATCGAGTTTTTGGAGGAGTAAAGATACTGCGCACCGGACAGCGCAGACAGATTTCCGGCAAAATACTGAATATATATGATGAGGGATACAACGAAAGCGCTGATGACATATGCGTTTGTAAGAGCATCCCACTTTTCTTCATGGATCCGGCCTGCTGCAAAGAAGCCGATAAAATAGACGAAAACAGACAGAAAATAGGAATACAGTAGACTGCTGCGTTGGTAGGCGATTCCGGTGAATAGCGCCTGCACGAACATGGCAGCGGCAAAAAAATACGCATATTTCAGCAGCCCAAGGATCCGTATATCCACAATCTGGAAGTCCTTTTTCAGCAGCATGAACAGCGCAAGGGCAAACCAGGCGGCAACGGAGATCATACGCGTGGAGCTTCTTGCGGCAAAAAAGGGCAGCTGAGACAGATTCGTAAGAACGCAGACAATAACCAAGCATACGGAAACCGATTCCCACTCCCTATTGTTGAATTGTTTTTCCAAACCTATCATTTATCACACCTACAACAAAACAGAAAGAACTTCGGCACAGGGCAGAAAGTCCCGCCGTCACACAGCGGCATCCCCCAAAACATCCCGCAGGTACTGCCCTGCAACAGCGGAATTTGACAGCTCCCTTGCTGTCTGATAGGCAAGCCTTGACATGGCGGCCCGCTGGTCTTTGGTCATGTCGAAAATCGAACGATAGATCTGCGCAAGCTCATCCGGGTTTCCGGCTGCGCACAGGAAGCCGTTCTGCCCATGATGAATAATGCCGTCTATTCCTTCCCGAACGGAGCCGACGGTAATGCAGCCTTCGATCATTGCCTCCAGGTATACAAGCCCGAACGCCTCATCGCGGCTGACCATGGTGAAAACATCTGCCTCATGCATCAGATGAAAGACATCCTCTCTGGGAATGCGGCCATGGAATCGGACGCGGCCGGCGATTCCCAGGGCGGCGGCCTTCTCCTCCAAGGCGTCTCGCTCATTGCCGGAACCGACAATGTCCAGCGTCCAGGCCCTGTCCATAAAGCGAGACAACGCTTCCAGAATGGTATCTGCGTTTTTTCGGACGATCAGTTCGCCGACATAAAGAAAGCGGCTGACGCAGCCGTCAAAGCACCGCGTGAATTCCTGGGCGGCCGCGGCGTCAGGTATGCCGGAATAGCAGACAAAAGGCATTTCTGCCAGCTCCAGCCGTTCCTTCACCGCCCTGGCAAGGGCCTCGGAGCGGCACCCGATCCGGTCGATTCGCCGGATGCAGGCCTTCAGCACCTGCGGATACATCCGGGCATAATGAATGCTGTGAAATACCAGCGCATTGGGCGCCGGGAAATAGGACTTCAGTTCCGACAGAAGCTGCGCGGAAGGGCTGGCCCAGTGCCCCAGTATCACGTCGGGGACAAAGCCAACTTTTTGCAGGTCATCTGCGATACTGCGCGCGCAGCGGCGGATCGTGCGCGCCGAAGTAAGCCCCCGGGGAATCCACTTGAAAAGCGGCTTGCGAAATACGGGAATTCCATTGATCTTGTAAGCCTTTTCGCAAACGATTGAATAATCGGATACTTCATAGGTCGTGCGGGATTTGATCAGCCTTTTCACGGACTCCGGCAGGAAGTAGATCAACGGGAAGAGCTTGTTCACGGTGTGGATCACGACAACCTCATGCCCCATTTGCTGCCACGATTCGGTAAAATGCTGAATCACCCTTGTGGCAGAGGTATTCTTCGGAGAGTCGGGACGTGGATATACAGTGGTAAGCATCAATATTTTCATATAAAATCGGGTTCCCTTTCTATTGCGTCCCGCAGTGCTGACGGACTGCTCATATACGGTCCGTAATGGGCCAGCTTTCTGTCATCCCAATCCCAGAATTGCGTCTCCTGCAAGAAAAGGATCGTTTCATAGTCAAATCGTTTTCGGATAAAATGCGCCGGATTCCCAGCCCAGATTTCATAAGGCGGTATGTTGTGGGTCACGATACTTCCCATGCCGATCACCGCGCCGCTGCCAACTGTTATGCCGGACTGAATCTGCACGCCTGCCCCAATCCACACATCATTTCCGATAACCGTCAGCGGAACCTGCAGCCTGGGGTGTGAGGCAAAGTGCGTTTTAAGGCAATTTTTCCCTGCTTCAAATACCGGTGATGTGGAAACCCGTTCCATCGCGTGCTTGTGCCCGCCGATCCTGCAGTTGTCCGCAATGGAGCAGAATGCACCAATCTGCACCTGGCAGGTGAAGCAGTCATGACCAATGTAGGAGTACCTTCCGAGGACGGTGTCGTTGATCTGACTGCCGGAACAGACCTTTGCCTTTTGATGAATTACGGATGACCCTGTAATCGCAGGCCGGTTCAGCAGGATTTTTTCGGCTTTTGCAAAGTAGTATCGAATGAAGCGGATTATTTTTTTTGCAATCATGTATAAGTTATCCTCAATTCAATCATAACCCACATTGTGGTAAGGGAGATTTCTCTCCCTTACCACAATGTGCATGGGTCCGGGGCAATTGCAGCGGAGTGCACAGGCGCGCTCCGCTTGCCTTAGGCTTTACCGGGTTTTGTAGGCGATTCCGTGGCTCACGGCATACTCATGGGCATAGCTGCCCTCGGCAACGTCCAGCACCACACTGGGCGTCTGACTGAAGGCGGTCGGGTTGATGCTGGTCACACCCTGCGGGATATAGAGCTTAAGGAGTCTTGAGCACTCCGAAAAGCCGAAATAGCCGATGATCTTGACAGACTCCGGAAGCACAAGCTCCGTCATCGATTTAAGACCGGTAAAGCACGCGGCATACAGCGTTTCCAGCTTGCTGTTTTCGGCAAATGTAACGGATGTTACATAGAAGCACTTGGACAGATAGCCGATGGCAGTGACATCCGGTCCGATTTCAATGCTGCGGAAGTCGGACCGATAGGCAGACCAGGGTGCAACGCCCTCTCTGGCATACTGCTGCACGGCGCCATAGCCGCCAAGCTTGAACGTGCCGTCGTTATACAGGATCCACTCCACCGTAACGCCGGAGAAACCGGCCACTTTCACATTGGCCGACTCGGATCCCACATAATAGCCGTCCTCAAACAGGCAGGTCTCGCCGCAAATTGTATAGCTGCCGTCCAGCGCCAGGCCGTTTGCGTCGAAATAAATCGGGACGGTGCCGATTTTTGTGCTTCCGATCACCCGGTGTCCGCTTTCAAAGTATACGCGGCGGCCGGACTCGCTGTCCGTTGCCCAGCCGTTGTACTGCGTCTGGGCTGCGTTTTCGGTGTATCCGCAGACGGAGCACTCCAGCTCGTCAGTGGTGCGGTCGTGAACATAGGTGTGCTCATCGTTCTGGCAGATGGGGGCGGTGCGCCTGGTGTACTGGTCCAGAACGGTTCTGGTGCCGTCGGTGGCCACGTTATAAGCGGTAACGGTGGCCTGGAAGCGGTCGGCGGTAACGTCCACATAGACGCTGTCGAAGTTCAGCGTGGCCACGTCAAAGTGGAAGTCCGGATTGTTCACGATGGAGTAGGACTTGCCGCCGGTGGAGCCGCAGATGTAGTACACCGTGCCGTTTTCGTCCACCTGACCGCCGGTCATGGGGGCGGTGCGGGCATAGCTGTGGTCATTGCCGGAGAAATAGAAGTCGATCCCCGCCGCGTCGCAGGCTGCGGGCAGATACTGCATGTAAGTCTCACCGCCGCCGGTGGGGTTGGTGTAGTAAGCGGGCACATGGGTCACCAGCACCTTCCAGGTGCAGGTGCTCTTGGCCGCGTCCTCCACCAGCCACTGGGTGAACTGCTGGATGGTATCCTTATCGGAGGTGTGGTTCAGCACGGCGATGTACACGTCGCCCCGCTCCACGGAGTACCAGGCGGCGGGAACGCCGAACACGCTCCTGGCAGCGATGGCGCCGCTGCCGCTGTCGTCGGCCTCGTGGTTGCCGACGACGTGGATCATATCCGTATCGCGGATGCCGTCCAGGGTGAACAGGGACAGGGCATCCTGCCACTGGTTGTAGTAGCGGACGTTATCCACTGCGTCGCCCAGCTGGACGCCGAAGTGATACTGCCCGGCCAGGCAGCCGGCGATGCGGCCCATGCCCTCCAGAGCGGCCTCCTCCTGGATATCCGCCAGCAGGAAGAACCGGGTCTGCTTCTCGGCGGCAGGCACCGTGAAGCTGCGCACGTCGGACCAGACGGAGCCGTCGCCCACCCGGTAATAGTAGGTGCTTCCGGCGGTAAGGCCCGTCAGGGACACGCCGTTGACACGGTTGATCTGCTTGCTGGAGGAGTAGGAGATCAGGCGGCTGGTACCCTCCACCTCCACAGCGCCGGTCATGTCGGCGTTGGCGGAAAGCCGGGCCACAGCCCGATCACCGCTGTGCGCGGGGTTGCTCATCCAGGTGATGGTCTTGCCGTCAGCGGACGGAGCCAGGTTGTAGATGACGTTATAGGGCGCGCCGGTTTCGTCGCCCACGGCGTCATAGCTGAACAGGGTGATCTGATAGGAGCAGTTGCCCGCTTCATCGGCAGCCCGCAGGTTCACGCTGCCCTGGCTGGCCGTCAGGCTGGAGATGTCGATCCGACCGTTCTCGTCGGTATCGCCCAGCAGCACGTCGTTGGCGTACACATGGACACCGGCGGCAGCCTTGCCGTCCCGGATAACGGTGACGGCGGCGGAGGCGGTGCTGCCCACCACGGCAGTGTCCGCCTGGATGCGGTACATGGCCTCAATGGGCCGGTTCGTCACGGGGGTGGTGAAGCCGGTGGCGTACTGGTTCAGGTCGCTGATGTCCAGGTTCTCCGTCTGCTTGCAGCCGTAAGATCCCTTGGTGACCTGCACGTTGACGCTGCTGCCCTCGGCAACGGAGGTGGGGATGTCCACGGCGATAACAGCCAGGGCACCGGCGGTGTATACCGCGTGGTCGATGGCCGTGATGCTCACGGACACAACGCCCTTGGCGGCGTCATAGTCATACGTACCGGTAACGCCCTCCGGGAAGGTGACGCCGGTGACGGGATAGCTGCGGGAAACGGAGACATTGGCGCTGAGGGAGGTGATGGACGCCGGGTCGGTGGCGGTCAGCGCCAGCTGCCAGGTCTTGCCCACAGTGGGCTCACCCCGCAGGTCCAGAGACACACCGGGCACGTCCGTCTCCTCCGCGGCCACGGTGAAATACCGGGTCTCGCGGGTGACGTTGCCGTAGCCGTCCTTCAGGTAGAAGGTGATGGAGTGCAGACCGCTGCCGAAGTGCATCAGGCCGGAGGTGCTGCCCAGGTTGTCCCGGTCATACGTTCCCCGGTAGGTGCCGTCGAAGTAGAAGTAGGCGGACTCCACGCCGGTGGCGTAGGGATCCGTCTCCTCGCTGTCGTCGTAGGTAACGAAGAAGCGAAGATTGCCGGAGCTGAGGGTCGCGCCGTTTTCCAGCTCGGTCTTGGTGCCGTCGTCGTTGACCAGCTGGATGGAGTTCACCACGGGAGCGGTGACATCCTGGTTGTTGGCGCCGTACACCACGCACAGGTTATCCAGCAGGATATAGCCCTTCAGGTCGCTCTTGTCCAGCTTCGTGCCGTCGGTGGTATACCAGCCGATGCCGCCGGTGGTGACCATGGCCCGGAACAGCATGCCGCTGTTGACCCGGATCAGCGCACCGGCATACTGGGTCAGGTCAGCCTCCAGATACTGCCAGCCGGACTTCAGTCCCTCGCCGGAGGCGCCGCTGCCGCTGCTGAAGTTGATATAGGCGTTGGTCCAGCTCTGGCCGCCGTTGGTGCTGGTGGCGATCTGGGCACGGAGCCAGGGGACGGGAACGCCCTCGGGAATGTAGACCCACACGCCCAGAGCGGTGGGGGTGCCGTCGATGGCCAGGTTGTCGCCCAGGCCCAGGCACGCACCGTCCGTACCGGTCAGGCCTGTCCAGTCGTACTCCAGCTTGATGGCGTTGTGGCCGAAGCGGACGATATCGGCGTATGCCTCGTCGGTATCGGATACTACAGAGCCCTTCACCACGCCGCCGCGGCCCGCGTAGTGATAAGTGGCCACGGCGTTGGCCGCCATGCCGGAAAAGCTCTCCACGGTGGTGCCGATGGTAGAATAGTCCCAGGGGTCCTCGTCGCCGCCGTCCAGGATCATGGTGGGCTCCATACCGATGTTCACAGTGATGGAGGCCGTCAGGTCATCGCGCACAGCGGTGACGGTGGGGCTGCCGGAATACTTCACGTTGCCGGTAACGGTGAACAGGTTGCCGGTGAAGCTGCCGGCGTCCGGATCGGAAACGGTCCACTGGATGTCGCTGTCCTGCAGGTGAACGGTCTCCGTCTGGTAAGTAGCCTTGAAGCCCAGGTCGCTGACCTCGTTGTAGTTCAGGTTCACCTCGCCGGAGGTAAAGGCCAGCTTGTCCGGGTTCTGGATGTGGAGCACGGCGGTGCCCACGGTCCGCCCGCCGCTGACCAGGCTCACCGTCACGTCGCCGGTCTTGCCGGAGGAAACAAAGGTGGCGGAGGCGCTGCTGCCGTTTACGGCGGCGGCGGTCACCGTGCCCATGGTCTCATCGCTGACGGTGAAGCTCACGTCCTCCGGCAGAGCCTTGGCGGGAGCGCCGGAATAGTCCATGGCCTCCGCCGTCAGGGTGACGGAGGAGCCGGGGGTATAGTACTCATCGCTGGGGGTAACGGCAGCGTGGTCAAACTCACCGGAAGCCGCCACGGTGGACACCACCAGGATGGTGCCGGATACCACGCGCTCGCTGCCGCCGGCAGGGGTGTTGCGCATGGTGACGTCCTGCTCACCCTCCCGCTGGGAGATGTAGGTGGAGGAGCCGCCCTCGTCCAGCTGGATGGCCGCCACGCAGCCCAGGGCCACCATCATCCGGGCCTCCTCGGCTGCGGTATAGCCCACGGAGCGGGGAGCCATGGTGCCGTCGGCCTGGAACAGCACCACGGTGCCGTCGGCCTTGACGCCCACGCAGGTGCGGGGATAGTAGCCGCTGTTGCCGGATTCGGTGACCACCACCTTACCGTCCCAGACCATGGCCACCAGTGCGTCCACGGCCTCCAGGATTTTCACAGTCTTGCCCTGCTTGGCGCTCTGATCCGCCTCGGCCTGGGCCAGGGTGGTGCCCTCCCGGAACACGTTCACCGAGCCGTCGTCAAAGGCGGCGATAAACGCGCGGCTGGAATTGTCGTGGTGGACAACGCCGTTCATCACCAGATAGCCGGAGGGCTCGCCGGTGTTGATGTTGAACCAGGAGGCGTTGACGCCGCCCACTACGTTCAGACCCGTCTCTTTTTCATAGACATGGGCCTGGTCCGTGGTGGTTTTCAGGGTCCAGCCCTGTTCCTTGGGGTTGCGGTTGCCGTAGCCGGCCACGATCTTGGCGCGGCCGCCTGCGGTGCTGACCTCCATGACGTTGGCAACCGTCTGTGAGTTGCCCGCGTCATTGTTGGTGATGATGACCCGCTCGGAAATGTCGGGTGCAATGGAGTAGTTCTTCACTGAGGTGACATAGTAGTCAGTCCCGTCAATGGAGCTCCCCTTTTTGATCTGTGTGCCATCGGCACCGGATGCGGTTGATCGTTCACTGCTTCCGCCTGCTCCGGCAGCCATGGCCTGCACGGGAACAAGGTTCGCCAACAGGCACAGGCAGAGAAGCACCGTCAGAAATCGTGAACGACGCCTGGGTTTTGCCATAACAATCCTCCTCACAAGTATTTATCCAGTCTCCCTGGATGGCGTGTCATCCGCGGAGAAAAGACCGAGGTTATGGAATGCGCCGGTTTCCAGCGGGCACATAAAAGGCAGGCTCCTCAGTCGGCCGAGGGGAATATGTCCTCAAACAAGGCAGCATACCTGGCCAGACCGATACTTTTTGCATACCTCCCGGTATACAGCATCAGCGCGTTTTCCGACATTTTTCCGCACATTTCCGGGCTCTGATACAGTGTCAGAATATTCTGCGCAAGCTGGCGGCCATCTCCCACGTCTGATGAAAGACCGGCCCTTTTCTCACGCAGCTCAGCCGCAATATAGGAATCCTTCTCCACCACGGCCAGGACCGGAAGCCGGGCCTGCAGATAGCTGTAGTACTTGCTGGGAGCGCACATGCCCATCAGGCCGCGTTCCAGGCTGACAATACCGCAGGAGCTAGCAGCCACAGCCCGGTCAAAGTCCTCGCCTGTAAGGAAGCCGCAGAGCTTCACGTTGGGCAGATGCTCCGCCGCCTGCCGGACGTCGGGCAGCTTGCTCCCGTGCCCGGCCACCATAAATTTGATGTGCGGCTGGTCTTTCAGCAGCTCCATGGCCTGAATCAGCGCCGTTTCGTCCTGACACACGCCCAGATTGCCGAAATAGGACACAACAAAGTCGTCCTCAGCATATCCCAGCTTCCAGCGGGCGTCGGCTGCCCCCTCCACCGGGGCCTCGTGGGCCCAATTGGGGATGGTCACTGTCCTGTCCGCCGACAGCTCCGGCCGGTTCCGCAGCAGGAACTCCCGCATCTCGTCCGTCAGGGCAACAACGGCACAGACACGTCTGAACAGCGACCGGTTGATGCACCGCATCAACCGGGCAATTGCCCCGCCGGCGGTCAAACTGCCCGAAGCGTAGGCAACTTCCGGATAAACATCGTAGGACACGAAGATGATTTTCGTTTTAAAGAGCTTATTTGCCAGAATCGCGGCAATGGGAAGCACCGGGGGATTTGAATATACGATAACAGCCCGGTAATTCCGGATCTCGAAAAGATGGAGCAGAACCGAAAGCGTGAAAGAAAAGTAATTGATCAGTCTGCCAAGTCTGCTTCGGCGGCTGAGCTGCATATAACGCAGCCTTCGGATGGAAACACCGTCTTTTGCTTCGCGGATGGGCACCTGCCCGCCTGCGCTATACTCTTTTGGATATCCGCATAACGCGCCGACAGAGTATCCTCTTTGCGCCAGATACCGGGCTGTATCGAAAGGGAGCGTTGCCGAGGAGTTATACTCCGGGTAAAAGAACTGGCACAGAAAGAGAACATCACGTTTCATGTTTTTATAATCTCACTTACTTGTTTCTTGTAATGGCAGCGAGCCTGTGCATATCATCTGGCTCCTTCGCGGGAAAAGACAGTATGTACTGTTTTCAGCAGGCACTGCATGTCCAGCAGAACCGACTGCCGCTTGATATACTCCATATCGTAGATGATTTTTTCTTCCGGTTTTAGTGAGTATCCGCCGTTTACCTGTGCATACCCGGTCAGCCCCGGCGTAACCAGCAGGCGGTTAGAGAACCCCGGAATGTACTGCTCAAATTTCCTGTAGAAATAAGCCCGTTCAGGCCGTGGGCCAACGAAACTCATATCACCGCGTAGAATATTATAGAGTTGGGGGAGCTCGTCCAGCCGAGTGCGCCGAAGAATCCGGCCAAAGTGCGTACATCTTGGATCCTGCTCATCTGCCCAGCGCGGGCCGTTGGCCTCCGCATCCAGACGCATGGTCCGGAACTTATAGATCATGAAGGGCTTTCCGTTGAGGCCCAGGCGCTCCTGCCTGAAAATCGGAGCACCTGGCGAGTCTATGGTGATGATCAGTGCAATGATCATCATCGGAATTGCCAAAATCAGCAGGCCAAAAAAAGAGCATACTATGTCAAAAACACGCTTCGTTACCAGGTACAGCTTCTTCTGCTGCAGCACAGGTTTAGCTATCTGAATGATTACATCTGCAGAGCGTTCCTCTGCCAAACAGCCGGTCGCTGTTGACGCCATATATCCCACATCCCTATACTCTTAATCTCTAAGTAGCTGCACCGTCAAGCCGGTGTTGAGCCAGATGAGATCAAAAGCTCTTCACGAACGTTAGGTACAACAAAGCTGTATATCTGTTCAAATGCCCACTGTGTGGTCGCATCATCATCCGGCATTTCACCGCCAAGCACTCTTGCAGCAAAAGACAGCATCGTGTCAAAAACCTGATGAAGCAGCATGTTGACATTGGCTTCCGGTTTGAAAGTCTGTTCCACCGCTGCAAATAGCCCTGAAAACATTAATAAAAGCTTGCTTTGCATTCCGTTCCCTCTTCATTCGATTACCTCATTTGTGGTACATGATGTTATTACTGAGTGAGTGCCCACTATGTTGTGTCCAAGAAAAAAGCAAATCATTTTTATTACTGCGAATGATTTGCTGATCCACAATCGGAAATTTCATGGAGTTTGCCACTCCACGGGAAGGCTGAACCCTATTTTTTCTTCCGCATTATAGCATATTGCACATTGAAATGCAATTGTCTCAGCGGCGAAATGGAAGAAAAAGTGTGATTTTATCAGCGCACGGCAATATTTGTCGAAGAAATACCTTGATTTTAAAGTTTAGCGCAGTCAAACCGGCAGTCTGGATAGCCCACAGGATTGCCGTAAAAGATGAGCCGAAGGGCTTCATTGATTGCCACAGTTCCTCCTTTCCGGAGCCGTTATCCCGGAGCAGGAGGTCAAATCAGCGCAAAAAAGAAGGGGCCGCTTTTCCCCGTCCGGGAATACGGCCCCTTGGTGTAGTTCTTATCCGCGCAGCTGGCGTGGTTAAGATATGGTCAGCTACTGCAATTCCATGGTAAGATCCTGTTCCTCCGCAGGGTAGCACACATAATCACTGCCGATGAACACGCCGGGATGCTCGTCCTCGTAGCGGCAGCCCAGCGCACCCAGGTCCATGTACTCATACAGCTCCTCCGGGACGGTAGTTTCGTTAGCGAGATAATATCTGCCCAGCGCGGCATAGCTGTTGACGCCCTTGAGAATCGTGTAATCACGCAGCCGCTCCGGTGAATTTGCGAAAATCTCCCCAGCCTCAGCCTCGCCCTTTTGCAGAACGATGGCGGAGAGAATCGCCTTTTCGTCCTTGGTCAGAGCGCCCATCCTGCGACGGGCCGCCTCGAATTCCTTCCGCGTCTTGAGCGGCAAGGAGAGTTTATACTTTTCTTGAAATTGTTCCCTGGTCATTTCATTGTCATCTCCATCTTCTGTGTTTCCTGCATTGGTGACAGCATGGGCTGATAGTCCGCACGGTGCAGCAGACCGTAGGGCGAGAGCACTGCGTTGTCCTCTCTGATGAGGTCGCAGCCGTAGGTGTAGAGGTTTACATGGGAAATCAGCAATTCCACCGAGTGGTCATCCGTCATGAAGTGAAGCTGGTCGATGGCAGTTTCCTGCGGTGAGCTGATCTCCGGTGTGAGAACGTAGTCATCCAGACACTCTGTCAGGCTTATGGCGGTCGCAATGTCCTGTACTTCAAACTGCTTCAGCAGAGCCTTCAGCTTTGGAAGCTGCTTTTCAGGCGAGGGCATATCCCGCACCGCTGCGGCGAGCACGTTGAATTCGTCCAGTTCCATGGGCAGGTCGGTGAATTCTGCCGCATAGGGAATGATTCCATCGTAATCAATGACCGCGACGCCCTCCCAGCCCTCTGTGCCGAGCTGCGCCTGCGCATCCAGCAGCTCCGCCTCTGCTGCGGGAAGGATCAACGTCACCGTGCGGTCATCGCCAATATCGGGATGCAATCCGAGCGTGAGCCGGAAGAGGTATCCCGGCTTTTCCGGCAGCGTCTTTTGGACG
>ERZ894244.599-NODE-599-length-24289-cov-7.251094_pt1 | contig 24289 bp, 19 predicted proteins | sample MGYA00380299_ERZ894244 | MGnify/ENA primary metagenome ERZ894244 (study PRJEB32331, sample SAMN06328444) | human gut metagenome | biome: human gut microbiome; feature: stool | host: Homo sapiens | collected 2014-06-26 ... | reverse complement strand
TCGTCTGGCATAAAGTTTTACGAACTTATACCATGATTGCTGGGCCAAAGAAAAAATTTTTGAAGAAATTACAAAGAAATTACAAAAAACTATTGCAAAAGTCCTTCAAAAGAGTTACAATATGGTTACAGAAAGGGCAAGACCCTTCTGGATCATGAAATCTTTTTCTTCTTGTTTTTTGGAATATCGGGTGTCCGCCATCCTCCTCCGGCTGTTCTCCTTCGCAGCTGCCGGCCGACACCGCACAGGCGATATTCCGCTTCGTGTGCAAAAGAGCCCGTCTGGTTTCAGACGGGCTTTTTTGCGTCCGAAAATCCGGAAAAATCGGCCCACAGCGAGGGAAAGTATGACCTTAGGTCAATTTGCCTGTTTTTCTGCAAAGGACATTTATAAAGTTTGGCGGGGCAGGGGTTTGTATTCCGCGTGGGTTTGTGGTAAAGTATATACAATCAATTCCTAAGCCGAAAACATGAAATTGTTTTGATGTTGTTTGATATGATCCGCTGCGGATGCGTTAAGAAAAAAGGAGTTTGAATATGGCTTATTTTTACGAAGAACCCTCCCGTACCTTTGGCGAGTACCTGCTGGTGCCGGGCTACTCTTCTGCTGAGAATGTCCCCACGGCTGTCAGCCTCAAGACCCCGCTGGTCAAGTACCGCAAGGGCGAGGAGAACTGCCCGCTGGAAATGAATATCCCCATGATCAGCGCCATCATGCAGTCGGTCTCCGGCGATAAGCTGGCCATTGCACTGGCTCGTCAGGGCGGCGTTTCCTTTATCTATGGCTCTCAGAGCATCGAGAACGAGGCTGCCATGGTGCGCCGCGTCAAGAGCTTCAAGGCCGGTTATGTGGTGTCCGATTCCAATCTGGCTCCCACTGCCACCCTGCATGATGTGCTGGAGCTGAAGGCACGCACCGGCCACTCCACCATCGCCATCACTGCCGACGGCACTCCTAACGGCAAGCTGCTGGGCATCGTGGCTTCCCGCGATTACCGCGTCAACCACACCCCGGACGATGCCTGCGTTACCACCTTTATGACCCCCGTTGAAAAGCTGGTCACCGCTCCGGCCAACACCTCCCTGCACGACTGCAACAACATCATCTGGGACAACAAGATCAACACCCTGCCTCTGGTGGATGCCGAGGGCAACCTGAAGTATATCGTCTTCCGCAAGGACTACGATTCCCACAAGAAGAATGCCAACGAGCTGCTGGACAAGAACAAGAGCTATGTCGTCGGTGCCGGCATCAACACCCGCGACTACGCCCAGCGCGTGCCCGCACTGGTAGAGGCCGGTGTGGATGTGCTGTGCATCGACTCCTCTGAGGGCTACTCCGAGTGGCAGAGCCGCACCATCGGCTGGATCCGCGAGCACTACGGCGACACCGTCAAGGTGGGTGCCGGCAACGTGGTGGACGCCGAGGGCTTCCGCTTCCTCGCTGAGGCTGGCGCAGACTTCGTGAAGATCGGCATCGGCGGCGGCTCCATCTGCATCACCCGCGAGACCAAGGGCATTGGCCGTGGTCAGGCTACCGCTGTCATCGAGGTCGCCAAGGCCCGTGACGAGTACTACAAGGAGACCGGCATCTATGTGCCCATCTGCTCCGACGGCGGCATCGTCCACGACTACCACATCACCCTCGCGCTGGCTATGGGCGCAGACTTCGTGATGCTGGGCCGCTACTTTGCCCGCTTTGACGAGAGCCCCACGAACAAGGTGCGCATCAACGGCCAGTATATGAAGGAGTACTGGGGCGAAGGCTCCAACCGTGCCCGCAACTGGCAGCGCTATGACCTGGGCGGCTCCACCAAACTGAGCTTTGAGGAGGGCGTGGACAGCTATGTGCCTTACGCCGGTCCTCTGGCAGACGGCGTGCAGACCACCCTGTACAAGGTGAAGAGCACCATGTGCAACTGCGGCGCTCTGTCCATCCCCGAGCTGCAGCAGAAGGCCAAGCTGACCGTTGTTTCTTCCACCTCCATCGTGGAGGGCGGCAGCCACGACGTTGTGCTGAAGAACGCCACCCCCAGCATCATGAACGGCTAAGCCTGTTCTGAAGAGAATCTATTGATTTAAGCGCAGAGACCGCTGCACAGCGTTTGTGCAGCGGTCTTTTTGCGCGAAAATACTTGCACCGGCAGGGGAATCGTGCTATCATGATAGAAACGCTCTGTCATGACAGGGCGGAGGATCCCCCTGCCGGGCAAGCGGCAGGCGGCGCGCAGTAGGGAAGAGCTGACGCCGGGTATAAATAGAGAGGAAAACATTCATGAACGAGATCAAGGTTGAGCCTTATATCCCCGATGAGGACTACGATAACCCCGCGATGGTGGTGGATTTTTATGAATTCACCATGGCAAACTGCCTGTTCCTGCATGGCTTTAAGAATACCACGCTGGTGTTTGATATGTTCTTCCGCAAAAACCCGGATAATCAGGGCTATTCCATCAGCGCAGGCCAGCGCAAGCTGACCCGCTTTTTGCTGGAATATCACTTCAATGAGCAGGATATCCACTGGCTGCGCACCAAGGGCATGAGCGAGGAGTTCTGCGAGTATCTGCGCACCTACAAGTGGAAGGGTGATATGTACGCCCTGCCCGAGGGCACGGTCTGCTACCCTCATGTGCAGATGGTGCGCATCGAGTGCGATCTGGTGGGCGCGATCCTCATCGAGACCTACCTGCTGCAGACCATGAATTTCCATAGCCTGATCGCCACCAAGGCCACCCGCGTCACCGGCCTGAACACCCACACCCCCCGCAACGTCATGGAGTTCGGCACCCGCCGCGCACAGGGCGAGAGCGCCGGTAACGATGGCGCTTACGCAGCAGTGCTGGGTGGCTGTATCGGTACGGCCAACTGTCTGGCTGAGATGAAGTTCGGTGCAGAGGTCAAGGCCGTGGGCACCGTGGCACACAGCTTTATCGAGTTTTTCCCCACCGAGTTCGATGCCTTCAAGGCCTTTGCCGATACCTACCCGGATTCGGTCAGTCTGCTGCTGGATACCTATAACATTATGGAGAGCGGTCTGCCCAACCTGATCAAGCTGGACGATTATCTCATTGAGAAATACCCCAACGATCCCAACCGCCGCGTCAAGAGCGCCCGCATCGATTCCGGCGACCTTGCCCGCGGCTCCAAGCGGCTGCGCAAGGCACTGGATGCCGCCGGTAAGCCCTACATCAAGCTGGTAGCCTCCAACGGTCTGGATGAGAAGAAAATCGCCAACATGGAACTGTACGAGCACGCACACTTCGACTCCTACGGCGTGGGCGAAAACCTCATCACTTCTGCCTCCGACCCCGTGTTCGGCGGCGTATACAAGCTGGTGGCAGTGAAGAAGCCGGACGGCAGCTATACCCCCAAGATGAAGTGCTCGGACTCTGCCAGCAAGGCCATCATCCCGGGCAAGAAAATGCCGTGGCGTCTGTACGATGAAAACGGTCAGGCACAGTGCGACCTGATTGCCATGGACGGCGAGGTCATCGAGGCCGGTAAGCCGGTCACTATGGTCAATCTGGATTCGGACGCCATCGAGCGCACCATCACCTTTATCCCCACCGCTGTGCGCCCGCTGCTGGTGCCGCATATTCTGGGCGGCGAGCTGGCCATTGAACTGCCCTCTATTGCAGAAAAGAAGGCCTATATTGCAAAGCAGCTCACCGAGGAGACTTGGGAGAGCGAGCTGCGTCTGGAGTGCCCCCACAAACACTACGTCAACATGACCCCCGCAGTGGCCGAGTGCCGCTCCCGGATGTACGCCGAGCTGCACGGAGGCAAGGTGTAAGCAGCACCGAATAAGCGGTTTTTCTTGACAAAACAGGGAAACTATTGTATCATAAAAGCCGCTGATTTAATAAAAATGTTAATACCACCAGATTGCGAATAGCAGTGTGGTTGTAATAATTTTTCCTCACACCTGTTATTCCCGGCTCCCTCTCAAGCCAGAGGGCAGCAGGACTTTGTAAGCCGGGGTTGCGCCGCTGTGGTGAAATTGGCAGACACGAGGGACTTAAAATCCCTTTCTGGAGACAGAGTACGGGTTCGACCCCCGTCGGCGGCATGTAGAAGCTCAGAATTGTTCGTTGATTCGAATGATTTTGGGCTTTTTCTTTTTATTCCATTTTCTGGAAGTACTGAGCGGGCGAGAGGGATTTTTTGCGAAAAAAGGAGGAGTCTCTCTCGTGCGTAACCGTGATTTAAGATCCGCTGCCAAGGCAAACCCCACCATCCAACAGGCCTTTGAAAGGTTCCAAAAGTACAACCGGCTCAAGAACCTCTCCCAAGGCTCACTTGACTTCTACGCCGCTAAGGGCAGAAGCTTCTTTCGGTTTCTGGGGGATACGGAACAGCCCATTCATACCATCACAGAGGAAACGGTGGAGGACTATATCTTCTATATGAAGGACCAGCAGCTCCACGATACGACCATCAATACGAACCTCCGCATGGTGCGTGCGTTTTTGTACTGGTGCATGGAAAAGGGCTATCTGGAAAAGTATCCGATCAGACTGGTGCGTGCAGATGATCCGATCAAAGAACCCTACACCACCGATGAGCTGCAGAAGCTGCTGAAGGAACCGGACTGCAAAACCTGCTCCTTTGCCGAATACCGCAATTGGGTCATTGTCAACTTCCTGCTTGGTACTGGCTGCCGTGCGTCCACGCTGCTCAACCTGCAGATCGGAGACTTGGATCTTTCCGCCGGGACAGTGTTTTTCCGCCACATGAAGGCGCGTAATCAGCAGATCGTGCCGCTCTCTAAGGCACTGGTCAAGATCATGGAGGACTATCTGGAGCACCGCAGCGGCGACCCAACAGCCCCGTTGTTTGTCTCGGAGTATGGCAACCAGATGACATTGAATTCGCTCGGCAATGCGGTCTGGAATTATAATCATAGCAGAGGCGTGGATAAGACCTCTATGCACCTGTTCCGGCACACCTATGCGAAGCTGTATATCCAAGCTGGCGGCGATCCGTTCCGTCTGCAAAAGCTGCTAGGACACGCAGACCTCACCATGACCCGGCGGTATGTGGCACTGTATGCGGACGACCTGAGAGCCAACTATGACGCCCTGAACCCCCTAGAGCAGCTGACCCGCAAAAATCGCCACGGAGATAAGATCAAGATGGGGAAGGGGGAGGGAAAGTAAAAATGGGTCAATGTCCCTTGAGCAAAACGAAATGATATGGTATAGTGAAATCAAAAAAGGAGAAGCGGATCAATATGAGTGATGAAGAGAAGCGCTGGCCATTCGATGGTTTCTACCTGAAGCTGGCTGAGGCACAACGGGAGTATGAGCAGGAGCAGCACATTGACCCTGCCTCGTTGACGGAAGAAGAACGACAGCAAAAACTGCAGGAGATTCTGGATTGTATTAAGGCCTCTCGCAAAAAGAAAAAGGAGGCCGATGAACAGCTTGATCCCATTGTGCCGGAGGAAAAACCGGAAAACGCCGGGGCAACTCCACAGCCTGCAAAACAGTACATCACAGATCTTGTTGGTGAGGATTACAAGAACTGGCATGGAATCGTGGTGCTTGATGCGGGCACGAACTCCGGCAAGACCTATTTTATTCTGAAGACATTGCTGCCGTGGGCATATGAACGTCGTAAGCGTATCCTGATTCTGTGCAATCGCGAAGCTCTGCGCAACCAGATCGAGCGCGATGTGAACCGTTTGGGGCGTATAGAGGTATCCTACGAGGACTATGATCCCGCGCTTGGAGGAATTGTTGACAAAACCGCCATAGATAACAAGTATGAGCACACCATCTGTGTTGAAACATACCAGTGGCTGGAAACATTCCTGCAAAGGAATGAAGATGCCGCTAAAACTTATCTGAGATCGTTTGATTATATCGTGTCAGACGAGTATCACTACATGGTGACCGATGCCAGCTTCAACGATCATGTGGATGCAAGCTATGAGGCTATTAAAGAGCTGTGGACAACGAAGACCTGCATCTTTATGAGCGCAACCGCCCGCCCCTTCTTTGATTATTGGGAGCTACGGAAAATGATCCCGGAGGGACAGCACTATCGTCTGCCGATGGATTATCGGTTTGTGTCAAGTGTGAAGTTCTTCTACCGTGACGATGACGAGTTGGATATCATCCGCCGGGTACAGCCGGGAGAAAAGATCCTCGTTTTTGTGAATACCATCGCCAAGCTGCGAAAACTGCGGGACAGTCTGAAGGCAGAAGGCATAGAGGATGTGGCGTGCCTGTGCTCCAAATACCGTCAGGAAGCGGAGGAGTTTGACAAACTGGATGATGTGCTTGTGGGCAATGTTCTGCAGCATCAGGTCACACTGACCACAACGACCCTCTATAATGGTGTGGATATGAAAGACCGTGCGCTGAAATATATTGTCAGTGAACTGTGGAACCCGCTCGTTAATGCACAGATCCTTGGCCGCAAACGTCCCTTGGATGAGGGGGATACCTGCGCGGTGTATTTGCTGCATTACCCCAAAGAACGTCTGGAAGGGGAACTTAAAAAAATCGAGAAGTATCAGCTGGAACCGGTCGAGGCATATCGGAAATGGTTTGATGATAGGAAGGCATGGAAGACATACCTGCATCAGCCTGAAACAGTGGAAATACTGAAAAAAAGCCATACAGTCGTTCTGGATCCACGGGAAGGTGAATACTGCTGGCGGAAACGTGCGACCTTGCAGGCTCGTGTAGAACGTGTTTTCCTGCTGCAAATGCTCGAACAGGGGTATCAGACAGAGCTGCTGAAAAAAATCGATGAAAGCCTGCTTGCGAAAGTTGAACCCCTTGAACCACCACCGCTGCTTGCATATCTGGATGCCCACCTGAATGAAGAGCGCTATTACGAAGAGTGGCAGAAGATCTTCTTTGAGCTGGGGCACATCTACAACAAGACAGATGGACACGCTGAGAAATCGCTGCCCAGCTATACCTTTGCACGTCAATGGCTGCAGCACTATGGATATGATTTACAGAAGAGACGTGTAACAAGTGGAGAACTGCGAAATAAGAATGTTTGGTGGGTCACAAAGCAGTAAAATGCGCACGAAATTCACTATACTATATAACAAAGTGAAAAATATGCGCATGGGTGTTGCTCTTTATTCGACTTCTTTATTTGATTTTTTGCGTGGTTGTGTTAGCCGAGTGCTTCTTGAACGGCCGAAGCATGAGGACGGGACAGAAACGCTCGGTTAACATGATCACGCCAACGGAAATCTTGACTAAGCGAACCTGTGAGCTTTTTCAAGATTGGAGTTGATCTAAATGGTATGAGCGCCAGCGAATACCTTCCTCTTTATCAATCCTTCACCAATAGGACGCATATCAGAAATGGGCGACGATTTGATCAGAGTGAAATATCTCAAACAATTGAGAAAAACAAGTGATGTGTGATTCTGTCTGGAAATGTATGTGGGTATGTCAATTTACCGATTACTTATATTTTAGTAAGCGTTCTGCCCGGCGGATGGTGTCACAAATCGTTACTCTATCTGGATTGACCCGATTGAAAAGTTCACTTCGAATGGAATGTGACGCATTATCGCTGATTCGCTGCATGACTATACACGTCGTGGATACTGTTCCGCAGCCAAATTTTCAGCCACCAAATTTACATACGGATATTTCCGTAACTATTTTCGTGGGCGGATTTTTACGCCGTCCAAAAGGGAGTGGGTCAGAGCGACACCCCTGCAACATGGCTCAACTTGATGCGGGTTCAAAGGCTCAGTAGTCAAAATGAGGGTCGATGAACCGTTATCAAAATGATTACAGTTGGAAAAGCTCAGTAGTTAAAATGACTGACAAGAAGCATATTCTATCGATGATACGATCAATGAACATTGGTCAAACTGGTAAAGGATAAACAGTCCTCAAAATGAGGAAAGTTCAATAGAGCTCAGATGAGAAGTTGGTATTTCGTAGTAGCCTCGATTTGTGGGGGTACTAAAAGCGCCGCATAGCAGATGACGGCTTTCTATGATCTGCACAGATTGCAACATGCGATTTGTCGTTCTGTCGTTATATTTCATTCAACTGATGACATTTTGTCCCTAGTTGAAACCAAATCAAGACACAAAAATACCCCACTGCTCGACATAGAGTAGCGGGGTGTTGCTATTGAAGGGCGCTTATTTCAGAATAGAGAGATCGTCATAGCAGGCGACACCATTATAGAGCAGCTCGATCATAGTCACAGCAGAGGGGCGACCATTCGGCGGATAGCCAGCCAGCTCCTGAACGCGTTCGGGGCAGAGATCCTATACGACCTTGGATGCCCGGCGGCGTGAATCGGCAGGGGATAGGAGCGGGCGGCAGGGTGCTTGGCTATGATATATACAGTCTATAAGGGCATTGATCTTGGGATGGGTGCTATAGCGAGGGATATCCATGACACCATCGTTTGAATTCCAGAGGGGGGTTCAATTTGAAGTCCCCTTGAGAGCGGGTCAAGACGGTCTTTCTTATGTGTGCCCTCAAACAGATATACCCAGAACTGTGCACAAGTTCTATATCGTTTCAAAGGCCATAAATCCGCCGGGATGTGTACTGTAGCGGCAGATTTCCATAACGCCACGCAAGCTATAACACACAACTTCACGCATCTGCGTATGATTCTAGACCTCGACTAACATTTTGTTAGCCGAGCTCAGTTGATCAAGACGAGCCTTGTTGCGCTGATGGAATCACTATACACGACCCTGTACCAAACAGTACACACCTGCCACGACATAAGTTCAGATGAGGTCGCTTAGACTGACCCCATCAAGAGAAAGATGTGCTCAATTTTGAGCAGATGTAGATGGTGCTCAAACATGTTCTCCGTGCGCACAAGTGAGTATGCTCAAAAATGAGCGGTCCTCCATGTTCTATAAAACCAATAACGTTTGACCAAAAGTGGTCGAATGAAACTGTTCCCCCACAATTTCGGGGAGACTCATAATCAAATCGAAAATCCGCCGGATATCTGCTGTCTGATATTAAACGCCGCTCTTTAAGTTCACTTCTTGACCGAATACCGCGTAAAAAAGAGCCCTGCTACTCGTGTCTGAGCGGCAGAGCTCTGTTGCTGCTATAGGAAATGGTGGTTGGCGTCAGCGTTCAATGATCTCGGTGGTAACTTTCGTTTGACCCTTGCCAAAAAGTCCGGCATAGCCAAAATCAGCCAAATCCTTGAGCTCCTGTGCTTTTTCTCGTGTTTCACGGTAATTTTCACGAAGCAGAGTATCTCCATTTTCATCATGGAATACCGTTTTGACAACGAATTTATTTTCAGCCATAAGCTTACCTCCTGCTGCTGATAGAAGTGGTGACGATGGGTGCGATGTCTATTACCGCAGCTTTCTCATATATGCTTGGGACGTCCTTTTCTGGCTCTCGTAGAAGGTAACGCCGGTAACATCATCCACGACCAGATCATCATAAGGGATGCCCTTTTTGTTCAGATGATCAATGAACCAACGTTTTTTCAGATAGCACCACGGGGTTCTGCTGAGGTCGCCGTAACTCGATGCAGGCCGTTCACATGCGTTGTAGGTTTTGCCGCAGATGCTCCACCATTCTTTACGCACTCGCTCCCGCATTTGCAGGACCTCAGAGGTGCCGTGAAGGCCATGCTCCTCGCCATACTGATAATCTGCCTTTTTGATTTTTGCGTTCTGTCCCGCGCTGACTGCACCAAGACCCAACATGCCTAAAAATAACGAAAAAGCGCCTGCCATAATATTATCCTCCTGATATTTTGAAGTGTGTTTGTTTTGATGTATCTAAAGTTTACCAAACGATGCGTCCGATAAGATGGACTTACAAGTGTGCTGTTAAAAATATGGAGCGTTGTGGCTGCCGTCGCGCGGACTGATGGTTGACCGCACTATAGCAGGCAAAAAGTATCCGGTAAGGCCTCCGGTGGCGGGGAGCACCTCACTCCGTCAGCCCCAACAGATAATCGGTCGACACCTGATAGAATTGGGCAAGCTGGATCAGATGGAGAATCTCGGGGCATTTGTCGTGCTCCCATGCGTAGACTGCCCGGCGGGTCACACCCATAGTTCGGGCAAGGTCGGTCTGGGTATAGCCGTGCGTCAGGCGCAGGTGCTGCAAACGTTCTGATATAATGGTCATGGCTGCTCTCCTTTAAATAATGGGCGTCCTCTCACAGCCCGGCGAATCTCTGTCTTTACGGGTGCATTTTTAAACAACGTCAAGGGTAATGGTGCCGCCTTCTTTGGTGATGATCTCATACTCGATGGACTGGATATCCCGCAATACCAGCTTTTCGATACTCAGGATGCTGGCAAGGGGGATGGAAAGCATGGTGTGTCCGGCCATGAAATGCAGCTCTGACTTGTTCCGGTGCGTGTGCAGCTGGATGTCTTGAAATGCGATGTCTGCCCCGAAAAAAACGGCGCACCCACTGGCTTTGCACTCGGATGTCTCGGCAAGAAAGGTGTCAATAGCGATTTTATAAGTATCCATGAGGAGCCTCCTGTAATTTTATATATAGCACTACTCTCACTCGTGCCCTCGCTCTCTGTCTTGCTGTGATTAGTCAGCCTTCACGAACAGCTCCATGCAGTCCGCGCAGATGACCCGCACTTCCTTGGTGCTCCGGATGATGGTGCCGCACTTGGGGCATATCCACCGCCGGGTGCTGCTCTTTGCCTTGGGAGGCTTGGGTGCTCCGGTCTGACTGCTGCCGGGTGCTTTGCTGCCTGCTCCGGTGCCTGCCATATCCGACCACGCCAACCGCTCGCCCATCTGGATATCCTGCCAGCCCTGAAAGATGATAAAGTCCAGCAGCTCTTCGGACGGGCTTGTGATGGTCCAGCCGTACTTTTCGTGGTGATCAACGGTCAAGCCGTGTGTCTCTGCCTGTTCCTTAAAGCGCCGGTTGTGGTAGACCCCGTTGTTGCTGGTGTCCTTGATGCCGGTTTCCATGCAGTACTCGTGCACCATCTCGTGCAGCAGGGTGGAAGCGATCTCCTCAATGGGGCGGTCAAGGGTAGCCGACGAAATATTGATCTCGTACTTGTTCTCGCCGCCTGCCTGCCAGACCTTGGAGCAGGTGATGTGACCATAGGCGGACGGGGTCTTTTTCAGGCTGATGATGGGCTCGGGCAGCTTGCCTGCAAAGTAGTGCTTGTTGAACTCGCGGAACATCTTTTCCAGCTGACCGGCAGCGCGGGAGGTTTTGACAGTCTGTTTCATGATTTTTCGAACCTTTCTCTTGATAAAAAAGGCCGGGACAGGTATAATATTGGTGTAGCCCGCCCCGGCGGGTGTAGTGGGCTCTGTACAGCGCAAACTTTGGTCGGTGCACGCTGTATGGGGCTCTTTTCGGGTGATGTCAGGTGATGCTCAGGCGGGTGCCGGTGACCGTTTTGCTGTACTGGTCGTACAGGTCGGGCGCTACGGCCTTGATGGCTTTGCTGTCCAGTCGGGTGCTGGAAAAATCGGACAGGCGGACTTTGTGGCAGCCTACTTCCAGATAGTTGGTGGAGCGCTCAGCCAGTGCCTCGCGGATCTGGATCTTCAGCTGTTCCTGTTCAGCCTGTGCGGCCTCGATCAGTTGGGCGGCTTCCTTGTACTGCTCGACAAGGGTCAGTAAAACGTTAATGCTCATGTGCGTACCTCTCTTCAAATCGTTGGGTGAATGGTCGGATGTGAGAACCGGTGTTCCCGATGGCATGAGTATACCAGTTAACTGGAATCGTGTCTATTGACATAATCAACAACGTTAACTGGTTTATTCCTGCGGAAAATGTACAATGATACCAATTAACTGGTATTGCAAAAATTTACTATAATAGGTGTATTTATGGCAACAAAAGAAGCGCACAGCAGGGCAAATATAGAATATAATCGGCGCCAGGACAACATCATGATTCGACCCTCCAAGGAGATGGGGGCAATAATCCGCCAGTCTGCTGCAGCCGAAAACATGAGTGTGCAGGGGTATGTTTTGCAGACCCTCTACGCAAGAACCGGCGCAACAGGGGGCGGGGTGGTTAAAAATCCAGAGGCGGGCTCCCTTTCCTTAGAACAGCGGAGTTGTCTTATCTCCCCAGACCGGGAAAAAATCTTGCGGGACATTCTGCAGGATATCGTGCTGAACACAGCTCCGGGCGAACGAACTACGCTTTCAGAGATGCTGGTGCAGATTATAAATGAGAGCGTAGAGCAAAATGCGGACAGCGTTTATCAGACGATGACGGATTCATTGCTGTAAAATTGGCCTCTGTCTTTCACAGAAATGTGATCGGCAGGGGCCTTTTTAGCGCAAAAATAGCCTGACCCAGAGCAGGTGGTAGCTGCAGTGACGGGATGCAAGTTATACCTATATATAATAGGGGCAGCAGGGGAGAGGATAAAAATTATGTAGTACTGTGCGATATACCTCGTCAGAACTCCTGATCAATGTGACGGCACAAACCGGCTTTTCAGTGCGAGGGGCGCGTTCTATTTAACGGCTGTCATTACATCGGAGCGGCTATCACACTTGACTGCACTCTCCAGCGCCTTGGACAACTATATGACCACACATTTTGTCCATCGATAATTTCATCTGGAGCTTTCATGCGAAACTGGGCAATGTGCAAAAAAGTTCTGGCTGAATCGCATTTTTTTCTAAAACATGGATGGATACATTTCCTCGGATTTCTATTGATTCCCAGATATAACCATGATAGAATAATAAGAGAATTCAGACGGCCACGTAGAAGAACTGGTATCCGCTGTTTTGTGATGGAAGGATACGCCTTGATTGCGGTAAGGAGGTGAATCCAGTGGGCTTATGTCTGTTTGCGAACAATCATGTGATAGATCATAAGGAAACCCGAATGATAGACCAAAATAAAAAGCCCACTGCTGTTTCCCTTGCTGGCGTGATGCGCAAAGGTGAAAATGAAGTGGGCTTGTTGAGGTTCTACAAAAATGTGAAATATTGCATACTGGAAGCAATACACATGCGACGCTTGAGCTGTAGCATGACGTTCTGGTTTTCATTACGGCCACATTGCATTTGAAATGACCTTGGGCGAAGCTGTCGTCCGAGGGCTTTTGCTTGCCCGGAGATCAGGAATAACGGTCTGCCGGTTTTAGGAAAAGAGGAACGGTTATCTAAAAGGAAGGTGCTTGCGGGAACGGTGTGAGTTAAAGGGATTACTTTATAGCAGTTTGTGTTTTTAATGCGCAAGCAGCATCCGCAAACTGCATATCGCAAATATGCTGTTACCCATAGGCATATCTGTGAAACTTGCGATTAAGGGAAGCTGCCCTCGGCGCGGCGATTCGGCGGCGCGGGGCAGCAAGAGAGGGGTAATCTGCTATGAGCAAGATCATCATTCCGGAAAACTACACGCCCGCACTGAACCTGTACGACACCCAGCGCGCCATCGGCACCGTGAAGCGGCTGTTCGCTGACACCCTGTGCGCCACGCTGAACCTCTACCGCGTGTCGGCACCGCTCTTCGTCGAGGCTTCTACCGGCCTGAACGACGATTTGAACGGCGTCGAGCGGAAGGTCACCTTCGACACCAAGGACAGCGGCATCGAGGTGCAGGTCGTCCAGTCGCTGGCCAAGTGGAAGCGCAAAGCCCTGAAGGACTACGGCTTCCGCGTGGGCAAGGGCCTCTACTGCGACATGAACGCCATCCGCCGCGACGAGGACATGGACAACCTCCACTCCATCTATGTGGACCAGTGGGACTGGGAGAAGGTCATCCGTGAGGAAGACCGGAACGAGACGTATCTGAAGAACGTCGTGCGCTCCATCGTGTCGGCGGTCTGCGCCACCGAGATGAACCTGCACGCCATGTTCCCCCAGCTGCAGGATCTGCCGCTCCACACCCCCAACGTCACCTTCATCACCACCCAGGAGCTGGAGGATAAGTACCCCGACCTGACCCCGAAGGAGCGGGAGAATGCCATCGTCAAGGAGAACGGCACCACCTTCCTGATGAAGATCGGTGCTCCCCTCAAAAGCGGTAAGCCCCACGACGGCCGCGCCCCCGACTACGACGACTGGGATCTGAACGGCGACCTGCTGTTCTGGAACGAGCCGCTGCAGTGCAGCTACGAGCTGAGCAGCATGGGCATCCGCGTCAGCCCCGAGAGCATGGACCGCCAGCTCACCGCCGCCGGCTGCGACGACCGCCGCGAGCTGCCCTTCCACAAGGCTGTGCTGAACGGCGAGCTGCCCTACACCATCGGCGGCGGCATCGGCCAGAGCCGTCTGTGCATGCTGCTGCTGGGCAGCGCCCACATCGGTGAGGTGCAGGCAAGCGTCTGGGACAACGCCACCCGCGAAGCCTGTGAGAAGGCAGGCATCCCGCTGCTGTAAGACTGTATATAAAAAGGACTGATGCATCCGCAGCAGTCCTTTTTCTTATGTCCTGAATTCCAGACCCACCTTGCTTTTTCTCCCGTTGCCGCCCAGCCACCAGAGCAGAAAGGCGTACAGCAGGTTTGTGACGAGGATGATGGCAAACCACATCAGCGTCTCCTGAATGGTCTGGTCGTATACCCGCATGAAGGGGTAGGGGCCGTCGATGGTGCCTGTAATATTGCCGTGCAGATCATACAGACCGTATAGGATCGTCGGCACCAGCGCCCACCAGACCTGCCGCAGCGGCAGGCGGGGCAGACGCTCGAAGAGCACCAGCGACAGAATCGCCAGCACCGGGTCGAGGAAATGGTGGTAGAGCATCGAGCCCGTGAAAAGCATGATGTACCAGCCGTTGCCGTCCTCGTACATGGGGGCGAGGATGATGACCACCGTTAAAAAGGTCATGGCGAGGCAGCTGGTGGAGATGAACTTGAGCCGCTTGAGCCAGAGGGGCAGTTCCCGCCCGGTGAAGATGCAGCCCAGCTGCCACAGACCCACCAGCAGGCAGACCGCGCCGTTGAAGATGTTGGACAGCTCGGTGTACATCGTAAACATGATGGTCCCACCCATGGCCCAGCTCATGGGGACGGCGATGGTCTCGAAGTACACGATCAGGAAGTTCATTGCCGCCGAGGCCAGCTTCCGCAGGACAGTCAGGATGTTTTTCAGCACCGTTTCACTCTCCTATCTGTAATTTTTTGTTGGAATATCAAAGAAACGAGCGGTTTTTTCCGCTCGTTTCTTTTTTACACCCGGACGGGCGCTTATTTTGCCGTATTGATGAAGCTGCGGTTATCCCACAGGTACTTGATGCCGGAGATGGCGGTGACAGCGGCCACGACCCAGCACAGCACGGAGGCGATGTCTGCACACTGCTGGCCCAGCACATTGCCGGTCAGGGAGACCGTGAAGTAGTAGAAGAGGATGGTCAGCATCTGGAGTACGGTCTTCACCTTGCCCCACATGTTGGCGGCGATGACCTTGCCGTCCTTTGCACCGGCGGCCACCATGCGGAGGCCGGAGACGGCGAACTCGCGGGCCAGAATGATGCAGAGCACCACAGGGCTGCACACGCCGTCCCGCATCATGTAGATGAAGGCTACCGTCGTCAGCAGCTTGTCGGCCAGCGGGTCGGCGAACTTGCCGAAGTCGGTGACCATGTTCCACTTGCGGGCCAGATGGCCGTCGAGGAAGTCGGTGAAGCTGGCCACGGCGAAGATAAGGCCGGCGATGAGGTAGTACCGCGGGTTGTAGCTCGGCGTGATATACTGGCCAAGCGAGACGAAGATCATGAACACCGGCACCAGCAGGATGCGGGTCAGAGTGAGTTTATTGGGCAGATTCATACAAAATTATCCTCCAATCTGTTATTTTACAACAGTACCATACAAATCGTAAAGGTCGCTGTCGTCCACCAGCACATCATAGAACTCGCCGGGGTAGAGCGGCTCTTCGCTGGACACGCAGACGTTGCCGTCCACCTCGGGGGCATCGGCAGCGGTGCGGCAGAGGTAGAGGCCGCTCTCGTCGTCCACACCGTCGCAGAGGACGCGGACAGTCTGGCCCACCTTTGCGGCCTGCTTCTGGGCCATGATGCCGGTCTGGATCTGCATCACCAGTTCAGCGCGCTTGTCCTTGACTTCCTGATCGATCTGGCCGTCCATCTTGGCGGCAACGGTGTTCTCCTCGGCGGAGTAGGCAAAGCAGCCCAGACGGTCGAACTGCACTTCCTTCACGAAGTTGCACAGGTCCTCGAACTGCTCTTCCGTCTCACCCGGGAAGCCCGCGATGAGGGTAGTACGGAGGGTGATGTTCGGGATCTCACGGCGCAGCTTGCCGATGACGTCCAGCAGCTCGGCGCGGTTGGAGCGGCGGTTCATGTTTTTCAGGATGGTGTCGTTGCAGTGCTGGATGGGCAGATCGAGATAAGGCAGGACCTTCTCGTTCCGCTTCATGGCGGCGATGAAGTCGTCGGTGATGCGCTCCGGGTAAGCGTACATGATGCGGATCCACTCGAGGCCGGGGATCTTATTCAGCTTATCCAGCAGCTCGCAGATGCTGCCCGGCTTGCCCCAGTCCTCACCGTAGGCGGTGGGGTCCTGGGCCACGATGATGAGCTCCTTGACGCCCTCACCGGCCAGCCAGCGGGCCTCGGCCACACAGTCGGCCATCTCGCGGCTGCGCAGCGGGCCGCGGATGAGCGGGATGGCGCAGTAGCCGCATTTCCAGTTGCAACCCTCCGAGATTTTCAGGTAGGCATAGTGCCTGGGCGTCGAGAGGTGCCGTTCGGTGGCCAGGGCCGGGTCTTCGGCGGCTCCCAGCGCCCGGGCGATGCCGTCCCATGTGCGGGCGCCGAAGAACCCGTCCACTTCGGGGAGTTCGGCGCGCAGGGAGTCGGCATAGCGTTCCGAGAGGCAGCCGATGACGAACAGCCGCTCGATCTTGCCGGCGTTTTTCGCGGCCGCCGCGCGCAGGATCATGTCGACCGACTCCTGTTTGGCGTCGCCGATGAACCCGCAGGTGTTGATGACTACGACCTTGGCGTCCGTGCGGTCGCTGTCGAAAAGGACTTCGTAGCCTGCCGCCGCGAGCCGTGCCATCAGGTGCTCGCTGTCGACCGTGTTCTTCGAACAACCGAGCGTTATGACGTTGATCTTTTTCATTCCGTATCTGGTTTCCGCTGCAAAAGTACGAAATAATCCCGGAATCGCCGCCAGCCGCGGCGGTTTCCCGTGCATAAAAAGAGGATGCGGCCCCGAAGCCGCATCCTCCTTCCAACTAAATTAAACCAACCTTTACCACATGACGTTTATCGTATAGGCCTCGATGCCGTTTCCGACCGATATCGGGGCAACATCCGTAAAGCCCCAGAAGCGTTCTTCGGCGAGCATGAAGATCGTATACGCGCTTCCGGACGCGACGTTGTAGACCTTGAATGAACCGTCCGTATTCTGTACTGCCGATTCGAGCGCTCCGAGCAGGTCGTTCTTGACCGTGCCGATCATCAGCATGTTCATATTTTCGCGCTTGAGCGTGTTCATGACGCCGTTTTCACCGCCGAAGGCGTTGATCTGCTCGTTCGTTTCGAAGCGTACCGTGCGGAAATTGATGTCGTAGGCGATGTCCACGGTGCCGGTCACGGTGCCGTTTTCATCCTTGTCGGTGCGCGTACCTTCCATCAGCGGGGAGAAGCCCGTGACGTAGCAGCCTTTGCCGCAGGCCGTGGCCTTGACCGAGCGGGTCGGCTGGTTGAAGAAAAGCGTGCTGCCCTTGTAGGTCGTCCTGTTGGTCAGCCCGTTGAAGGCGAAGGCCGTCCAGCGGTAGGTGTTGATCGAGATCTGCATCACCTTGTCCAGGTTGGCGTTGTCCGAACGGTCGAAGACCGTGAGCCATGCCTCTTCGCGGCTTTTGAGCGTGTTGACCATGTAGTTGTTGAGAGCCGTGTAGTCGGCATCGCCCGTAATCAGCGCCCCGTCGCTCAGGCGGCTGACGAACTGGATCCTGGCGTTGAACTTGTCGGACGGCTTGGCGACCACCGAACTGAGCGAATACTCGTAATCGTCCGAACAACCGGTAAATACCGGGGCTGCCATGGCGAGCGCGAGCAGTGCTGAGAGATATTTTTGTATGTTTTTCATATTTTCGACTTTTGTGAATTCGACGAACTGCTATTTAAGTACCAAGGTGGCTGTGATCGGGTCATGGTCGGAGAGCGATGCCTTGCCATTGGCGGCAGGGCAGGAATGGGATTTGAAATCATGGCCCGTCCATCGACCTTTGGGGAAAGCAAAGATGTGGTCTACCCAAGACACCCCGATGTGGTCGCCTAAATTTCTGAATTCAGGAAGCACGTTTGTTCCCCATCCGACGTTCAAGTCTCCCATCAGGATTGTCGGGTATTCGGGATTGTTCAGCCCGGCTTGTGTTACAACATTTTGTTCCTGCTGTTGGATGACCTGATCTATTCCGCAATGGTCGAAATGCGTACAGATAATGCGCACGATCTGTCCGTCCGAATCGGAGGTCGGTACCAGAATGTCGATGTAGCCCATACTTCGCTGGTCATAACCATACAGATAATATTCATAGCCTGTATTCCACTGGTAGTTGCCCTCGCCTTTGGCATGTTTGTAGGGATGCAATGCGGAGAAGGAACTTACGATCGGGTATTTCGAGAGGATGCCGTTGCCGTAGAACCCTACGTCCTTGGGATAGGACATGATGAAGTAGGGGTACATGTCCAGGCGGGACGCCAGTTCGGTCAGTTTCTCCTTGCCCATACGGCTGGTGCCGGTCTCGAGCTCGTTGATGCAGACGATATCGGGATTCTGGGCCTTGATCAGGTCGACGTACTCGTCGACGATGAAGTCGATCTGGTTGGACTTGTCCGTCATTTCGAACGACAGCACGTTCCAGTCCAGTACTTTCAGTTGTACGGTTTGCGCCTTCGCCGCAGCCGTCGTAAGGAGCAGGCCGCATAAGGCACCTGCACGGATGATATGTTTCAGCAGTTTCATATTCGGTAATGATCTTGGTTGTTTACTAATAACCTTGGTTCTGGGTCAGGTTCACCGTGCCGTTGAATGCCGTTACGGGGATCGGGAAAACCTGGTTGATGACGGGATCGAACGTGCGCCCGTTGTCATAGTTGCTCGGCGCGTCGATGACCACCTGCTGCAGGTCGTAATCCCAGTGCGAGTTCACGCGCTGCGTGGGTTTGGCGTAGGTCTCCTTGGCGTCGCCCCAGCGAACCATGTCCAGGTGGCGGCTCGGCATGAACTCGAACGCCAGTTCGCAGCGGCGCTGGTTCTTGAGCTCGGCTTTGGTCGCCGGGCTGTTCTCCGGGAGACGGGCGCGTTTGCGGATGCGGTTGAGCAGTTGTTTGGCTTCGGCGTCGCCTTCGCCGTTCTTCCAGATCAGCGCCTCGGCTTTCATCAGCAGGACGTCGGCGAAGCGGATGAGGCAGGTGCCGAGCGTGTTGCTGGCGTTGTCGCCGTTGGAATTCACCTCCTTGCCTTTGCAGTCGGCCTCTTCCCACGGGGAGAGGAATTTGCGGAACGACATGCCTGTATCCGAGGAGATCGAATAGGAGTTGCTGCCGAATACGATGTCCCGGCCCATGAAGCGGATCGTCTGCCCGGGGTAGATGATCGTCGCGTCGCGGCGGGTGTCGCCCGATTCGAATGCGTTCCACAGGGAAAGGGTGGGCTGGAAATAACCCCAGTGGTTGTACAGGCCCCAGCCGCCGTTCTGGAAGGACATGCCGTGAAATTTCGGGCCGTCGACCGCGTTGCCCAGCAGCGAGAAGATATATTCGCAGCCGAAATTCTGCTGCTTGCGCCAGAGGTTGGCGAAGGCCTTGTCCGTGCCGTCGTCGAACAGTTCGCGCTTGTCGGCGCCGGTGAGTCCCATCACCTTGTCGCACATTTCGATGACCGTGTCGTAGTATTTGGCGTCGAACTGTGCGGCATAGAGGGCTGCGCGTGCGGCGAGGGCCCAGGCTGCGGCCTTGTGGGGCATGCCGTACTCTTCGGGTGCGAGCTGCGAGAAGAGAGGCAGGCGTTTGCCGGCTTCGCGCAGGTCGCTGATGATCTGGTCGTAGTTCTGCAATACGGAGGCCGGGCGCGGGCTGTCCATGGCTGCGGGCTCCGTCGTGTCGAGGATGATCGGGATGCCGCCGTTGGGGCCGTTGTCACCGTAGTAGGGCGAGAGCCACAGCATGGCGAACCCGCGGAAGAAATAGGCGGTGCCGGTGGCTTTGGTCTTGAACGCGTTGTCGAGGTTCATCGTCGGGACGACCTTGATGATGTTGTTGGCCTTGGCGTTGACCTCGTACATGATCTTCCAGTTGTTCTTCACGTCGCGGCCGTTGCTGGGCGACATGCGGAAGTTGCGGATGTCTTCGGCTTCGCCCTGGGGACGGCCTACGGTCATGTCGTCGCTGCAGCATTCGAACCACGTGATGCCGCGGCCGGTGACGCCCTCGGAGTCGTTCGTGTTGAAGGAGAAGAGGGCGACGAGTGCTTTCTCTACGTCTTCCTGGGTCTCCCAGTCGGTCTTGGCTCCGTATTTCTTGGTGTCGAGGAAGTCTTCGCAGCTCGCCAAAAGGGAACAGCAAAGGGCGAGGCTGGCTATTATCAATATCTTTTTCATCGCTATTGTAGTTTGTGTTGGTTAGAAATTAATGTTCACACCGAAATTGAAGAAACGCGATACGGGGTAAACACCGCGGTCGATACCGTAGTTGCCGACCTCGGGATCGACGCCCGAATAACCGGTGATCGTGCATACGTTGTCGACGCTTATGTAGACGCGCAGCGAACCGTTCTCCATTCCGACGAAGCGGCTGACGCTCTTGGGCAGCGTGTAACCCAGCGTGATGTTTTTCAGGCGCAGGTAGTCGCCGTCCTCGAGGAATATGTCGGAGAATTTGCTGTAGTTACCGTTCGTATCGCTGCCCGTTACCAGGCCCAGGCGGGGGTATTTGCTCCCCTGGGGGTTGAAGTCCCAGCTGTTGTATACGTCGGAAATGAGGTTGCCGTAGTCGTTGCGGCCGTTCATGGCCATCTGCTTGAGGCCGTTGTAGACCTTGTTGCCGGTCACGCCCTGGAAGAAGAAGCTGAAGTCGAAGCCTTTCCAGTTGAGCGAGCCTCCGAACGAGAAGGTGTTCTTGGGGGTGTAGGAACCTGCGAAGGTCTTGTCGTCGTCGTTGATCACGCCGTCGTTGTTGGTGTCGATGAAGATCAGGTCGCCGACCTTCGCGTCGGGCATCAGCAGTTTCGCCTCGCCGGTTTCGGGGTTCTTGTAGATGTACTTGTTGATTTCGTCCTGCGAACGGAAGATGCCTGCCGTGCGGTAGACCATGAACGAATACCAGGGTTGCCCTGCGTCGGAGTAGAGGATCGGGTTGCTGTTCAGGTTGGGCGAGGTGTGCATCACGGCGCCCTGGCGTACCCCGTATTCGCGTACGTAACCCTTGTTCGTCGAGAAGTTGCCCCAGACGTTGTAGGTCAGCTTGCCCTGTGCCGCACTGCCGTTGTAGTTCACCGAGAACTCCCAGCCTTTGTTCAGTACGTTGCCCATATTGCCCATGGGAGGATCCGCCACACCGATCTGTTCGGGGGTGGGAATGTAGTCGATCAGGTCTTTGGTTACCTTGTGGTAGTAGTCCACGCTGATGTTCAGTTTGTTCTTGAACATCGTCAGGTCGAGGCCCGCGCTGGTCTGCTCGGTGGTTTCCCAGCGGGCGGAATAATTGGGAATCGTGTTGAGGTAGGTTCCCTGGAGCAACTGGTCGAGGTTCTGGCCGAAGATGATCGGGTATTGGTAGTTCAGGAGCTCGACGGTGGCGACGTTGTTCGGATAGAGGTCGACATTACCGATGCGGCCCCAGCCTGCGCGGAACTTGACCAGGTCGAAAACCTTGTCGAGGCCTGCATTCCGGAAGAATTTTTCGGACGAGAGTTTCCACGATCCCGATACCGAGGGGAACCAGTCGTAGTTCTTGCTCGCAGGCAGCTTCGAAGAGGCGTCGCGGCGCACGCTGCCCACCAGGAAATAGCGGTCGTCGAACGAATAACCCAGGCGGGCCAGGAACGACACCATGGTTTGTTCGTATTTGCTCTCCTTGGGCGTGTTCGAAGTCCAGTCATTGGCCTGATCCCAAATCGAACTGTTGATATCGTTGTCGGGATACCCTCTCGAATAGACTTCCCGGCTGTGCAGCCTCTTGAAATCGGCCGTGAAGCCCGCCATCGCGCTGATGTGGTGCCGGCCGAATACCTGTGCATAGGTCGCGATCGTCTCCGAGAGCCAGTGGTTGTCCCGGTCGAAGAACTGTTCGCGGTAGTTGATGTCGCGCCGCAGGCCTTTCTCCGTCATGGTGGGGTAGAACTCGTCGGACTCTTTGTTGCGCAGGTCGATGGTGAAGTCGGACTTGATCGTCAGCGACGAGATCGGCTTGATTTCGATCGAGGTCGTCGAGAAGATCTTATGCTCGGGGTATTTGCGGTGCATCCTTTCGAGGTATGCTACCGGGTTGTAGAGCATCGGCGTGCCGTTCACGTCCGCCCACTCGGGGCTCGTACCGCCGTAATAGCGGTTGCCCTTCTCGTCGCGGGCGTATGTCCCGTCCTCGTTCATCTCGTAGACCGAAGCCGCGCGCGGGTACCATATGGCACCCATGATCGGGCCCTGGTGGCTGGTGTCCACGTTGCCCTGCCCGTTGGATACCACGAACGACGCACGCTCCGAAATCTTGAGCCAGTTGGTGAGTTTGAAGTCGGTCTGCAATTTGCCGTTGAAACTCTCGCTGTAGGTGTTGAGCAGCACGCCGTCCTTCTTGTCGTAGGATACCGAGAAGATGGACTGTACCTTCTCGCTGCCGCCCGAGATCGTTGCGGCGTAGTGCTGCGTGAAACCGGTCTGAAAAATCTCATCCAGCCAGTCGGTGCGGGTAACGTTGCCCCAGGGATATACCTCGGGGTTGGCGGCGCTGGGAAGCTGGCTGCCGGGATTGTTCTCCACGGTTCTTGCCCACACTTCGTTGTATTGTTCCGCCGTGAGCATGTTCGGCAGGTTGGTCACTTTCTCGAAACCGAGCGAGACATTCACGTCTACGCGGAGCTTGCCGCTCTGGGCCTTCTTCGTCGTGATGAGGATGACACCGCTCGAACCTACCGACGCTCCGTAGATTGCCGCCGAGGCGGCATCCTTGAGTACGGTGATCGTTTCGACGTCCTCCATCATGTAGGGGGCGTTGGGCACGCCGTCCACGACGACAAGTACGCCGTCGCCCGAGGTCGGGTCGTCGTCGTTGCCTTTCGATCCACGGCCGCGGATCGTGAACGAGGCGGGTTTCATCGGGTCACCGGTCTGCTGTACGGTGACGCCGGGCATACGGCCCTGGAGGATGGTCGCCAGGTTCGAGGCGCGGCTTTTGGCCGCTTCGTCGAGCTTGACGGTCGTCACGGCCATCGAGAGGTCTTCCTTACGCTGCGAGCCGTAGCCGATGGCTACGACTTCGCCGATCATCGTGGCATCCTCCTCCAGCGTGACGTCGATCGCGGTGCGGTTCATGACTGCGACGTTCTGGGGTTTGTAGCCGATGAACGAGAAGCCCAGGGTCGCGTTGCCGCTTACGGAGATCTGGTAATTGCCCTCCGCGTCGGTCGTGACGCCGTTGGTCGTCCCTTGTTCTATGACCGAAGCGCCGATGAGCGGTGCGTGGCTGGTGTCGGTCAGACGCCCTGTGACCGTGACGCGGTCTTGCGCTTGGGCCGGATGAATGAGCAGGCACAGCAGCATACTCATCAGAAGAAAGCGGACGATGCCCCTGTTCTTCTCCGAAGTAGTCAAATTCATTTTCATAGAGTTAAGGTTAATATTAGTATTATATAAGTATAGAGGCTCGGTTTGCACCGAATAGGTTGGCTTGATTTATTAAAATATTTTAAATAATCACGGGTGTTTGTCGTCGATTTGTAATATGTGGAAATTCGATATTCAAAATTATGTATATCGAAATTCTTGCTGGGCGTGGTTTGCGTATTTGAATCCTCAGATTGCGTATAATTGACTTCCGCGTACGGGTGATCCGGATGAACCGGACACAAAAAAGGCGACAGGCTCCGATTTCGGAGCCTGTCGCCTGATACTTATATTGTTACTGTATGTTGTCCGTTATCCCGGCGGAATCGGGGGCGGTTGCTATCCCGTTCCCAGCTATTCTCCCGGGGACGGGACGCCGGGTTCGTTTTCTGGGGCGGTGTCCTTTGTGAGTGTTTCGCCCGTGAGTTTTTTCGCCCAATGCCCGGGGGAAGCCAGCATGGTGAACGGGTAGCTGACATCGAACCAAACCTCCGAGATTTTGGAGTCGGATGTGTCCAGCGGTTCTATGT
>ERZ894244.576-NODE-576-length-24960-cov-16.261393_pt1 | contig 24960 bp, 16 predicted proteins | sample MGYA00380299_ERZ894244 | MGnify/ENA primary metagenome ERZ894244 (study PRJEB32331, sample SAMN06328444) | human gut metagenome | biome: human gut microbiome; feature: stool | host: Homo sapiens | collected 2014-06-26 ... | reverse complement strand
ATCTCAACCAACCGACGGAAATATTCTGCATCTGCCATTGCCCAGCTTTTCTTAAAATTTCCGCTGGTTCCCTTGACTCGGTAGCCCATCACGAAGTTCGTAAAAAACAGGCGTGAATCGTCCGTTAGAATGTCGAATCCAATCGAGCGAAAGAGTTCAATGAGATTTCTATCCGTTGGGTTTTCATTTTCACGCATATAGCCGATGGATTGCCCACGATTCATGGCCTGCACATTCCACATAACCTCCGCAGCCCCTGCATCCCATGGGCAACCCCAATCCTGACCCACCAGCATGATCCGGGCATCTAAATGTCCGCGCCCCTGCCAATAAGTCCACAGATTGATCTCTTGGCATTCATCGCACCACTTCAATTCACGCTGCGCAGATCGATAGGCTGTGCGCACATCAGCAATCAACTGCCTGTATTGATCATTTCTGGACACACCGCCATCCTCCTATGCTACTCCACAAATCATTTCTGATGATAGTTCGAATAATTGCAACTTCATTATGCGCAAACGCTATTTATCCATATCCGCAGCGTCTTCCAGCAGATTTGTAACCACTTCGCTGAGCTGCGCGGCGTTCTTGGAAGTGATGACAGGAACGCCGGTCTGCGTCTCAATGGCCTTCCGTGCGTCACCGGCCACCTTGCCACCGGCACGGGCCACGTCGATGTTCTCCGAAAGGGTTGCCGGTACCTTCTGCTTGGAAATTTCCGTGGTGGTGGCCTCCGCCAGCATATTCAGCACCAGCTCCAGCGTGGTCATGTTGTCACGAAGGTTTTCCTTTTTCAAGCCTTTTAGGTTTTTGTACTGCCGGGTGGACATCCCCGACCACGCACGGGAGATCTCATCGGTGAGGATGGCGTACTCCACGCCCTTCTGAACGCCGCGGGCATCCCATTCATCGGTCAATTCTTTGCGAACTTGGATGGCTTGCAGCCGCTGGTTGATCCACTCGCGGGTATAGCCCTTTTTGAGATAGGTTTCCAGTGCCCGCTCGATGGTCAGCTCTGGGTCTATGGTTTCCTCAATGCGCTCCCGGCCAACCTGTGCTAACCATGCTCGGAATGGTTCTGCTTTTGGAGAGGGAATAGATTGGACGATACGGAGGAGCTGCTCGGTGTCCGCTACATCGGTCAATCGTTTTTTTCCGTCTGGAGCAGTCATTTTCAACTGTACGATTTTTTCGTACAGTTCAACCGCGCCCTCAGACTTTAGTTTTCTCTTGAGATCACTCCAATAACGGCGTGGATTATCTGTGCCGCTCAACACCTCGCAGACATCGACAATGGAAAAATACCATTCTTCCTTTTCCTCATCCCATGCAGTACGAATGCGCTTGTTCTCGAATAGCTGGATCTTATCATTCTGCGCCATTCTGTTCACCTCGCTCCTGCAATAATTCTTTCAGCAATCCCTGACACCCTTCCAACACATCCCGCCAAGTCGACTCGAAGTCCTCGGTGTACCACGGGTCGGCAACATCGCGGGGGTGGTCGGTGTAGTCCATCAGGAGGTGCAGCTTGCCGGCAAAGTCGCCGCCGCAGATGCGGTACATATTCCGCAGGTTTGCGCTGTCCATGCCGATCAGCAGGTCGTACTTGTCGTAGTCCTGATTGGTGAGCTGCCGCGCCGCGTGGCCGTCGCAGGAGATTCCATGCTCCGCCAGCTTGCGCCGCGCCGGAGGATAGATCGGGTTGCCGAGCTCCTCCCGGCTGGTAGCCGCCGATTCGATATGAAATTGTGACGCCAGCCCAGCCTTCTTCACCAAGTCCTTCATCACGAACTCGGCCATGGGGCTGCGGCAGATGTTGCCATGGCAGATAAACAGGATATTCTTCATACTGGTTCTTCTCCGAAAACTCATCTTTTTCTACAGTATAGCAGGTATCCACGCTTTCGCCAAGAGCAATTTCTGAATGTTCGTCTCTCTCAATCATCCGCAGCAGCTCCGTTTTGGATAAACCGCTTTCGGCGGCCTTCCGAATGTACCAGCACCTCTCGTCCATGGTCAATCCGGCCTCCATGATGACCACATTCTGCGTCCAGCTCAGACGCATTGCCTCCGCCAGCAATTCCGGCATGTTACCGTACATCCGGTAGAAGTCCCGCATCCGGCGCACATTGCGGGGAGAGAAGCCCTCGGCTGCGGGATAGGCCGCTTGCAGATATTCCGACGCCGCGACAGCGGCGCCTTTCTCCGCTCTGCCGCTGACCACCCGACCGATCTCGCGGTACAACTCCATCTGCGGGAGCTGCGCCGCAACAGCGGCGTCCAGCGCGGTGAACAGGGTGGTGTAATCTGTGGGCTTGCGGATATTCATAGCTTCTCCTTTCCGGCGCGATGCGCCTGATCAATGCTCAAAGCAGAGAAAAGCACGGCGGTGTCACCGTGTTTTTCTCTGCTTTGACCTGTTTCAGATGACCCGCACGATCTGCTCCCACAGCAGGATGTGCTTTTCGTCAACGGCTTTGTTGTCATGATAATGGCCGAACAGCCAGTAGTGGTATTTTGCTCTTTCCCGTACCTCCTGCAGGAAGTCCGTGAGCCGGTCTGCCTCGTTGTGGCGGCTCCCCATGAGGGCGATGCTGGTGGGAGCGCAGTGGGTAATAATGTAGTCCACCTGCCAGCCGACCGCGTCGAGGCTTCGCCGCGCCTCGGCGTATTCCTCATCGGAGGGCAGCTCCTGTGCCCACCACGAGATATGGTTGATGCGGTATCTCGCTCTGGGCTTGCGCTGGAGCATCATGAGCCTTCGCTCAAAATCCGGGGCATCCGGCTCCAGAATCCCATCCTCGATGTCATGGCTTTTTGCGCCGCCCATGGTAAAGAAGCGGTAACCGTCCAGCTCGAAGATCTGACCGCGCATCAGGTGCAGCACATGAGGACGAACGCGGTGTACCTTGCCGCCGTGCCACTCCGCCACTGGGTATCGTTCCAGCGCGTCATAGTTTTCATGGTTGCCGCAGACGAAGGCAAGCGTGAAGGGAAGGCGTTCCAGCCAGTCCAGCGTTTCATCGTCGCGGCTGTCGCCAAACCACACACCCCCGAAGTCGCCGGCGCAGATCATAGTGTCCTGCTTTGTCATCCGCGCCTGTTCGGGAAAGTATTTTGGTTTGAATCGCTCAAAATTTCCGTGGAGGTCGCCGGTCACAAATACCATTTTTCCATCTCCTATCTTAGTTTGATATGCTCTGGCGGATCTCGATGCCGCTCTTGAGCGTCACGCTGATCTCGTTCTTGGAGAGCACCTTCACTTGTGCCACCAGCTGCCGGATGGCAGCTTCATCCCATTTCGTGATGTGGGGCACGGCGTTTTCCAGCATCCCCGCGGCATCCCTGATGCGCCGATCCGCTTCGGCGTGTTCCTTATTCTCTGCAAGGATGGAGGCCCGCAGTTCCTTTAGCGCGGTCTGCTCGTCCAGTATCTCCTTGAACTGATCCCCATAGGCGATGGGATCATCCGCCGCCTTTTCCAGCAGCTTTTGGAACTGTGCCTCCAGCTCCGCCAGTCTGCGGTCGATGTCACCAAGGCTCATGCCGCTGCCAGGGAACGGGATGACCTCCGCCTCCAACGCCTCCGTGATTTGGCGGATGCGGCCATCCAAGTCCGGCAGGACGGTGTTTAGGGCGTTCAGAATGGTCTGTTGGAGCGGCGCCTCGTCAATCGTGGGAGAGCTGTGGCAGTATTTCTTGCCGTAGTCCAGACGGCTCACACAGCGCCATACGACGCGCTTTCCATCGGGGCGCGTCCATGTGCAGCGGCGGTACAGCGTTCCGCACTCGCCGCACACCAGCCGGTCCGATAGGGCGTAGCGGCTGGTGTAGGCGGAAAGACCGGTGGAGGCTCTCTTAGAGGGGCTTTTTGCCGCCTTGCGCCGCGCCATCTCTGCCTGCACCGCGTTGTACTTCTCGCGGCTGACGATGCCCTCGTGGTGGTTCTCTATGAGGTACATGGGGAGCTGCCCTGTGTTTTTGATGACCTTGCGGTTGATGACATCCTGCTGAAAGGTCTTCTGCATCAGCACGTCGCCGCAGTATTTCTCATTCCGCAGGATGCTCTTGATATGGGGCAGCGTCCATTGAGGTGACTTTTCGGAGTATATCACGCCCTGCTCATGCAGCTCGTCCCGCAGCATCCGTGTGCTGGCCCCGGCGAGGTATCGCTCATAGATCCAGCGGACGACCTCCGCCTCCTCCGGGATGATCTCCGGCTTATCGTCCGCGCCCCTGCGGTAGCCGTAGAGGTATTTGTACTGGATGGTCGCCTTTCCGCTCTCCATGGCGCGGCGTTTGCCCCATGTGACATTGGCGGAGATGGATTCGCTCTCGGACTGCGCGAAGGCGCCGGAGAGCGTGATGCGCAGCTCGCTGTCCTCCTCCAGCGAATTGATGTTCTCCTTTTCAAAGATGACGGCGATGCCCAGCTCCTTGAGCGCCCGTGTGTAGTAGAGACAGTCCACCGTGTTGCGGGCGAAGCGGGAGACCGACTTGGTGAGGACAACGTCTATCTTCCTCTGGCGGCAGTGGCGGATCATGCGCATGAAGTCCTCGCGCTTTTTCACCGAGGTGCCGGTGATGCCCTTGTCGGCGAAGATGCCCGCCATCGTCCACGCGGAATTAGACATGATCTTGTCGGTGTAGTATTCCTTTTGCACCTCGTAGCTGTTTGCCTGATCCTCCTCCTTGGTGGAGACCCGGCAGTAGGCGGCGACCCGGAGCTGTCTTTGCAGCTCCGCCTGCCGGACCGACTCCGGCTTTGCGGGGATCTTAATGACTCTTGGGGCGGTTTCGTTCACGGCTGATCTCTCCTCTCTATGGTCTGTCCGTTCTTCAGCGTCACGGTCACGCAGTTGTTCGTCACGCGCACCTTTGACACCGCGCTTTGCAGCAGCTCCGCATCCGGCTCCGTCATGGGCTTGCAGCCAGTGAGCAGCCGCCACAGCCGCACGGTTTCGTATTCCGTGTTCCCGATGGCGTCGTACTGCTCTGCCGCCAGTTGAAGGAGCAGCGCTTTGGCGTTGCCCTCGTCGATGGACTGCCGCTCCAGCGCGGAGGCCAGCTCCTCCCGCGTTTTTCCGCAGGCAGCGGCCGTCTGGGATGCCGCTGGACGGACACGGTCGGGACAGCGTATGAGCTCGTTGAGCAGGTCGGTGACGATCTTCTCCACCCGCTCGGAGGGCGGTGCGCCGCAGAGCCGCCGCAGGGCCTTCTGTGCTGGCGTTTTCTGCGGCGGACAGGCTCTTGCCGTCCTCTTTTCCGCTACCGTGCGGAGCTGCTCCGGCTCGATGAGTGCCGGATAGCCTTTCTCTCCGACATAGCGGCCATCCTCTAAAATACGGGAGACCATGTTTTTGTTCCATGACCGTCCCTCATAGTAGGGGATCTCCTGCCGGCAGAGTGCCTTGGTCAGCTCCCCCAGCGTGGCTCCCGTGCTGTAGCCTTGGAAGATAAACCGCACCAGCTCTGTCTCCTCCGGCTGGATCGTGATCTCGCCCAGCGTCATACGGTAGCCGAAGGGCTGCTTTCGGTTTCCCATTATCGCACCGTCCTCTCAATGGATTCCCGCAGCTCCAGCCCGTTATGCAGACGGAAGCGGAGGGTGTCGTTGCTCTCCACGATGATTTCCGCAACGAGCGCGCCGCACAGCTCTGTGTCGGGGTGGTCGAGGAAGTCCGGCCCATCCTCCAGCAGGGCTATCAGCTCCCGCGTCCGCTGGGCGGTGGCATCCCCCTCGGCAGTCATAAGTTCCTCTTTGTCCAGCTTGGCCTGCCGGAGCTGGCGGGTCAGCTCGTTGCTTTTGGATATAAAAATGTCAGGATCAACGAGGCCGTTTTGCTTGAGGAAGGCCAGCGTTTGATTCTGACTGGAGAGTTCAGATATTTTTTTGTTGAGGGAAACGATGTCCTCGCTCCAGAGCAATCTGCGATCACGGATCGTCCGGAGGGTTTCGAGCATCTGCTCCAGAATGGGGAGACTCTGATGCTTGAGTTTATAGTAGAGGCGGCGGAAGGCTTCATCCGTCTGCGCTTCCGGCACGGGCTTGATGACGCAGTCGCCTTTTTCATCATGTCGGCAGCAGCACCAGTACCATCTGCCATTGACTTGCTTTGCCCGGATGCGGGAGCCGCAGGAGCAGCGCATCCGGACGCAGAGCCTTCCATGGGTGACAGCCTGCCCGACGCTGCGTCTTTGCCGCAGTTCTTTTGCGCGGTCGAATAGCTCCTGTGGAATAATGGCTTCGTTGCTATCCTCCACATAGTACATTTCGCGCTCCCCGTGGTTGATCTTCTGCTGCTTGGGGAGGGTGGCGGTCGTGTATCGCTTCTGCAGCAGGACGTTGCCTGCATAGCGCTCATTTTGCAGGATGTAATCCACAGACTTATATTTCCATATCCGTCCCGATGTATCCTCGGCGTTCAGGATTTCCGCGATCTCCCGCGGATTCCTGCCGGAGAGGTATTCGAGGAAGATACGCCGCACGATCTCAGCCTCCTCCTCGTGGACGGCAAGGCTTTTCCCGTCCAGCCGGAAGCCCCAGGGGGCGCGGCAGGTGTTGAACTCTCCGCTTTCCATCCTGCGCTGATAGCTCCATCGCATATTGCCGGAGATGGATTCGCTCTCCTTTTGGGCGAAGGCGGCGTAGATGGCGGTGATGAGCTCGCTGCTCACATTGGCGGTGTCGATGCCCTCGCGCTCGAAGCGGACATTGACGCCCAGCTCCTTCAGCTCCCGCACTGCCTCCAGACAGTCCTTTGTGTTCCGGGCGAAGCGGGAGATGGATTTGACGAGGATCTGGTCGATGAGTCCTCTGCGGCAGTCCGCCATCATGCGTTGGAAGTCCTCCCGCTTTGCGGCGGAGGTGCCGGTGATGCTCTCGTCGGCGTAGATATCCACCATGCGCCATTCAGCCTTGCCGGAAATCAGCTCGGCGTAGTAGCGGTTTTGCGCCGCGAAGGAGTTGAGCTGGTCATCGGAGTCCGAGCTGACGCGGGTATAGGCCGCTATCCGCAGCTGCGTATTCCGCGGCTTCTCCGCCGCCTCGATCTTGATGACGCGGGGCTGCGCTGCCAGTGCCGTTGTGCCGTCTGTCAGATGCTTTTCCGCCATGCCTGCTCACCTCCTGTTTTTGCAACACAAACACTACCACAACCTTGGTCAGAAAGCTACTGAAAGATGAAGGAAATCAGAGAGAAATCATAATGTCCGCGCCGCTGTCCGCGGCGATCCGCGCCGCCACCCTCCGCAGCTCCTTTTCGCTGAAGCTGCCGCTTTCCCGAAGCTGGCGCAGCAGAAGGATGATGCCGTAATAATTGACGTTCTGATCCATATCGGTACCTCTTTTCTGAATTTTGCCTTGTGGCACAAATATGAGGATCGTCTGGGGCGATAAGGAGGGGGTGAATGCAGGCCGTTCAGAGGATTGAAAGAGAGAAGAGAATGGATGGCGGGAAAAAAGAGGAGGCGGACGATCCCCATACTTCTGCCGCAAAGCAGAAAAGGCCGCTCCGCATCGGGGCGGAACTGCTCCTTGCGGAGCGGCCTTCTTGCTCTTGCGTTGCTGCCTGTATTCGACACTACTTCCCCAGGCAAGGGCGGTGGCTGGAACCGCGCTGGCGCGCGTCACGGGAGTTTCACCCCTCCGAGGTTCTCTCGAAGCTGCGTACAGGAGTATCATTGTAAGCTGACGGGGTCATGGCGAAGCAGCCTGCCAAAGCTGCATTTGACCTGGGTGGGTATCGCTCTGCACCTTCCATTGGCCGTCCTAATATGCGGATCATGCTCCGCACAGGTGGTCCTCGCGCACCCGGTCTGACGCTCGCGCCGTCAGCAAAGGTATTCCAGTCACCGGATATGACCACCTGGGCGGTGTTTTTCAAGGTTCAGAGGGATCATGAAAAAGATCCCCTCATGTGGTAGGCAGCGAGAACGCGATTTTTTCAATCACTTTTGAAAAATTTTTCGTATTTTTTTAAGACGCCCAAAAATGTTCTGCGGGGAGCACCCCAAAACGGCTGCAATCTCCGTTTGAGAAAACCCATCCACTACAATGAGGGTCAAGAGCTCAAGGTCTGCCTTCCTCAATGCTTGAAGCTGCTTGTAGATCGACGGATCATCGACTTCTTCGATCCAGCTGTACCTTGACGCCGTCGTGTAATCGTCCCAGCGGCTGACCGATTCCAAAAACTTTTTCATCAATGCGGACTTGTCCTCCTGCTCGGCGGAAGGCTCATCAAAGATGCCGATGCCCAAGTTCTGCGTATGTAGGCGATAGATCCTCTCCTGTTTGAATACCTCCCAATCGAAGTCATGCATCTTCTGGATGGCGGCATCGGACATCCCGGCCGCCCTATATTCACGCCGGAGTCTTGCCCACAGCGTTTCAAACTTCTTCTTTTCTGCCGCGTAATTAAAGCCCATATATGGTTCCTCCGTATTCTGAAATTTGGTTGGCTGCAAATCTCAGAAACGGGTGGCGGGCCGCGGCAGCGGGGTCGCGCACAGGGCGCAAAAAAGCCCACAGCGACACCGCTGTGGGCATAAGGATATTCGAGGGTAACGATGGCGGATGGAGGCGGGGTATCCTCAAAAGGACGCAAAAAGTCAGGGCATCCGATGCCCGGCCATAGGTGAATGAAGGAAGGCTGCCATTCGGCAGCGACGACAGTACCGCGGATGTGAGGATACCCCATAAAAACCGCCTGTCCTGGCATTGAGCCAATGTTTTTTCATTGCCGTGCAAGTGAGGCGCCTGCGGATAAGCCGGGAGATCACGGCAGAAAAAAGGAGAGATTGCGATACAGCAATCTCTCCCGCTTTCGACATGATGGTTGTTCCGTTAGCTTGGACAGAGGGTGCGTCAGCTCTTATGACCGCCGTACCGCCTGCAGTCGAACGCCTGCCGGATCTTTTTCAGGGGGGTATCGTATTCCGTTTTGGTCTTTTTAAGGCATCTCCGGTTCTGGAGCAAGGCGCACGGTGAAGTCCTGCGCTATAGCACCCTCCGGCAGCAGCTTCGCCATGAGGACGAGCCGCTGGTTGCCGGTATTGTACTCATCGTACTTCCGGCAGCAGGTGGAAAGGGTCAGCACAGTGTCCTCCTCGCCGAAGGTTACACCGTCAAATTCCAGCCAGTTCTTCTTTGCCACCTGCTCAAAGAAGTTTGTCAGCTCCTCACCTGTGGGGTCGGGAGCGATGTAATCAAAGTCAATATCCGTGATGAAGCAGGCTGTGATCTGGAAGACCATGTCCTCGCCCTTCACCGAGAGGTAAACATACGGGTTCTCCTTCACATAGTCCGCATCCATATACCGATGGAGCTTCGTGAGCTTGGGCCCGTCCGGGTCACAGTTGCTGGCAGAGTGACCGAAGATGACGGTATTCCTGTCCAGCTTGCTCCGGCTGCTCAAACGGTTGTCACAGTGGGCGTAGTAGCAGCCCCATTCGCTGTAGTTCCCGTTCTCGTCCTTTTGCAGGTAGTAAGCGTTGTCCTTCGCCTGCACAATGGGGTCGTCCACCTCGGCACCGGGCATATACAGCCACGCCACGGCGTCGGCGTATTTCTTTCTTGCGTCCTTCAGCTCCTTTTGCCGGTCCACGGTGGGGATGATCTCGCCGGTGGGCTGTGGCTCGGTCACTTCGGGTACGCTGGGATATTCCTCTTTCTGATGGCAAGCGGTGGCACTGATCGCCGTCCCCATCAGCATAATGGCGACGAAGGTGCAAAACAGAAATCGAGTAATCTTTTTCATAGTGTTTTCTCCTGCCGCGTGGGATGGCGGCATGGCTCATGAGTTGTGAATGGCGTACAGAGTTTCCTGTGGCGAAAAGGAAACAGCGCGGAGGCCGGTGTTGTTGACCGTCCGCCGCGCTGTCCTTTGCCTGTTGTGGAATTATGCCAGCGAATGGATGATCTGGCAGTTGCTTGATTTACTCAGCCATGGCCCTCCAGAGGAAGGTCACGATCTGACCGCGGGTACAATCGTTGTCGGAGCCGAACAGTCCGCCGCCGATGCCGGTGGTGATGCCCTTCTTCGCTGCCCACGCCACTGCGTCTGCATAGAAGGCCGTGGTGGAGACATCGCTGAACTCAGCTTTACCGCTGACTGCGGGGCTGCCGGAGGCACGATAGAGGAAGGTCACCGCCTGCGCACGGGTGCAGGTAGAGTTGGGGCTGAACTTGCTCTCGCCTGTGCCGCTGGTGATGCTGTTTTCGACAGCCCAGGCAACAGCCTTGGCATAGAAGGCGTCAGCGGGAACATCCGTGAAGCTGCTCATGCTCTTGGGGGCGGGAGAACCGGCCGCACGCCACAGGAAGGTGACGATCTGCGCGCGGGTGCAGGGATCGTTGGGAGCGAACATATTACTGCTCACGCCATTGGTGATGCCCTTCTCCACTGCCCAATCGATCGCTTCCTCATAGTAGCTGCCTTCCGCTACATCGACGAATACGCCGGTCTGGGGGTTGCCGTTGGACTTCATGAAGATGGCTTCGATGGTGTGATCCTTCGTGACATTCTTGAAGGTGTAGGACTTCACAGCACCCACGCTCTTGCCGTCCACCAGCACCTTGGCTACGGCGTAGCCCTTATCCGGGGTGATGGTGAAGGTCTGGTCTCTGCCGTCACGGACGGAGGTCCATCCGGAGGGAGAGATGGAGCCGTTCGTGCCGGCCGTTGCCTTAATGGTGTAGTAGGTGTAGTACCAACCGCTACCACCGCTGCTGGACTTGTGATACAGCTCAATGGAGCCGGTCAGCGTCGTGTAGTTGGCATCGGCGGGCGTAAAGCGCCACTTGTAGCTCGTGTTGGCCTCCACCTTGGTATCGCCGGGCCGGGCATTGCCCTTATCATCCACCCATTCCAGCGTACCGGTATTGGGCTTCAGAGTGCTGCCGTCCAGCGTTAGCGCCGCGTCCGCCAGAGTTTTGCCGCTGGTGGTGATCTCCGTGTACTTTGGCTCGCCGGTGGGCGTGGCCTTGGTAATGGTGATCTCCACCTCCGCACTGGTGATGGCATTGTAGTTTGCATCCTCTGCCTTGGTGGCCTTTACCTTTACGGTGCCGACCTTGACAGGAGTCAGCTTGCCATCGGCATCGATGGTCGCTTGACCATCGACATCGGTGATTGTGTAGGTCACAGCACCGGTGCCGGAGCCGCCGCTGGTACCAAGCTGCAAGGTCTGACCATAGACCACGGTGGTGCCGCCGGTGAGCTTCAGTGCCTGCTGATCATCCTTTTCTGTCAGGGTGATGGTCAGGGTGATGGTGAAATCCTCGTAGTTGTTGCAGGAGGCTTTCAGGGTGATAGTGACGGTGTCACCGGCCTTGCCGCCGGAAATTGCGTAGGTCAGCTTGCCACTTTCGGCGGAAACATCCTTTTTGATCAGTAGCGTGGACGAGCTTTCGCAGCCGTAGCTCCAAGTCTGTCCATTAGGAAGACCGGACCAGTCCGGCGTGTAGGTATGCTCGGAGGCGTCTGTGTACTTCTGCGTCAGCTCGACCGTTTTGAGGTTATTGCCGTCTGCTTTACCAACGGTTACAGTGATTGCGGCACCGACTACCCCCTTATAGTTTGGGTCATCCGGCTTAAAATTGGTATCATACGTATAGCTGCCGATTTTGTCAAGCACCGTTTGCGGCGTTTGCCAGCTCCATGTGCCGGGTGTAGTGCCTTCGGGGTTTGCCAGCGCAATATCACCAAGCGTTTGACCGTATTTCGCCGTCACGCCAGTGGGCTTTTTATAGGTCGGTGTCGCCTTTGTGATGCTTGCGCCGGTGATGGTCAGCACCTCGGTGGCTGCCAGACGGTAGTTGCCCGTGGTGATGGCGTCGGGCGTGAAGGTGATCGTGTCCGCGTCCTTGACGTCCTTGCTGTTGTACTTGGCGCTGCCGGTGATGGTAAGCGTGTCACTGCCCACCAGCGAGGTGGGCTTCACGAAAACGGTAAGATCGCTGGGTGCGCTGTTGCTGCCGTCGTAGACCTTGGTGATCGGGCCGGAGTAGGTCAGGTCGTCCTTAGTCAGCGTTTTCGGCTTCACTGTCAGGGTATAGAAAATCTTCTTTTCAGCGTAGTCCTTCGTCTCATGCGCCGTGGCTTTGATGGTCGTGGTGCCAGCGGCGTGGATCGTCACCTTGCCGGTGCTGTCCACAGTAGCAACATTCGTATTGGTACTTTCATAGGACACGCTGCTGCCCTCTGCCTCGTCGGTGGCGGCGACGGTGAAGTCAGCGTCACCATAGGTCTTGGTCACCTTGCCGTCCACAACATCCTTAAACGCGAAGCTGTCCTGCGGCAGCTTATCCTCCACGGTGTAGGTGCCAGGCGTGAAGACGATGTTGTAGTTGCTGCCCAGCGTCAGCGTGCCCTTCGTGATGCCATAGGTGCCCGCTTTATCCTTGTCCGCAGTCGTTTCCAGCGCGCCGGTGAAGGTGTCGCCTTCGTAAGGCAATCCCTCGGTGTGCGTATAGGTCAGTTCGACAATGTCCTGCCCCACGCGGGAGGATTTGTTGACCGCGGTGACCTGGATAATCTGCGCGGTGATGTCGAACATCTTAACAACCTGCGTGAAGTCATAATTGCCCTTCGCTGTGATGGTCACGGTGCCCGCGTTATTACCAGCGTTCGTGTTCTCGCCGTAAGTAACGGTGTAGTCCTTATCCTCGATCAGCGTAGTATCCCCGATCTTGACGGTCGCCGTAGGCTCGATCTTATCCTTCTTGTAGACCGTGTCGCCGCTCAGCGTCACGTCCGGCGTAGTTGTGTTCTTCGCGATGGTAAACTTCCAGCCATCCGCCGTCAGACCTTTGGCCGCAGCATAGTTCGTGCTCTCGGCCACGTCGATTTTGACGATGTAGTCGCCTGCGTTCTTAGGCTCGGCTTCCTCACCGTATTTATCGTAGTATTTCACGGTGACATCGTCCATGCTGATTTTAGTGGAAGAAACAGTCACTATCTTGGAATTGCCGTCGTAGTTCAGGTTGCCAGGGGCGGCGAAGACGAAGTCCTTCGCCATTGGAGTAGCTTTGCCGATTTCATATGTCACGCTGGCGGTCACACCGCCCACGGTGATGCTTGCGGCATACTCGCCTACGTCGGTGGGGGCAGAGGAGAGTATTTTTTCACCCTGCTTGTAGGTGATTGCGCTCACATCATCCGCAGCCCATTTAGTTCCCGTCACCGTGGCCGCCTTGGCGCTGCCATCGTAGATCAGCTCACCGCTGGGCGGCGCGATGGTCACGCTGCCGCCGTTTGGATTGCCGCAGAGCCCGTCCGCATTCCTGCATTCGGCGCTGATGGCCGTGCCGTCGCTGCCCAGCGTATAGCTCCAGTCGTGCTCATGGCCCCGCAGCACCACGGTCTTGCCCTCATCGATGCGGCTGACGGCGTACTTGCCGGGGGTCCAGCTGACAAAGCTGCCCGCCTTGATCCAGTCGGCATTTTCCGTGGTAGCGATGGTCACGGGGCTGCCGGCGGCGGGTGTGTCTTTCGTCTGGACAGTGATGCTGCTGGCATCGGCCAGCTCGCCCACCACGGTGATGGTCCTGCCCGTGCCGAGATACACATTCTTGTTGGCATTGACCGTACCGGCCAGGTTCAGCGGGCCGAAGTTGTATACGGCGTACTCGCCGCCGGAGGCGGTGAACGTGCCGTTGACAGTGACCGTACCCTCGCCGGTGTTGTACAGGCCGTAGGTGCGCCTGCCGCTGGTATTTCCGGTGGCGGTCAGCGTACCGGTGACTGTCAGCGTGCCGCCGTTATTAAACAGGCCGCTGGCCAGGGTAGCGGTGCCTTTGCCGGTGGCCGTCAGCGTACCGGTAACTGTCAGCGTACCGAGGTTGCTCAGACCGGTGTTGTCGCCGGTGCTGGTGAGCGTACCGTCGACAGTGATGGTGCCGCTCCGCGAGCCGTTACTTTCCTTCCTGTTGGCCACGCCTATGTTGCCGCCCTCCGCCGTCAGCGTACCGTCCACGGTCAGCGTACCCAGGTTGTTCACACAGTAACGTCCGCTGTCGACGGCATCGCTGGCGGCCTTGACCGTACCGGCGATGTTCACCGTACCGGTGTTGTAGATGGCGCCATAGGCGCCGGAAATGGTGCTGTTATACAGGTTGACGGTATGGCTGGGGTTGCTCGCGACACCCACGCTGGTTCCGGAAAGGGAAATGCTGAAAACATCGGCGATACCGTTTTGAGCCCTGTTGTAAAAGTCCAGACCGTTGGCGCCGGTGGATCTGGTTGCGGAAATGGATCCGCTGGCCTTGCAGTCGGTCAGGACCACATGGACATCCGAGTCGACGCGCACCGTGCTGCCGATGGCACCGTCGCTGACGATCTTATGTCCATTCATGCAGAGGATGGTGTCGTTTTTCGGCCACCAGGCATTGGCCGGCCTCACATCGCCGAGCAGATAGTAGCAGCCCGCCTTCTTGGGCAGGGCATTCGCTGCCGTGAGCTTCGTGTCACTGCCGTACTGTTCCTTCACCTGCTCATCCGTCCACGCCACGAACTCGTGGTCCTTGTGCTCGGTGTGATTACCGATGTCCTTAGCGTACTTCGCCTTGTGGCCGCAGGCGCAGTGCGTATGATTCCGGATTCGGTGAAGGATAACATCATCCGTGTTGTTATAGGACAGGTCATAGGTGCCATCATCGTCGGGGAAGAAGCAGTTCAGGGCTGCCGCACCGCCCTTGACCACAATGATGGATGCCGCCGTATCGGTAAGACCGCCCTGCTTTTCCGCCGTGATGCCGATGTGGGCGGATTCGTCCAGCTCGCTGTTCAGCGTGATGGCCTTGCCGTCGGGCAGATAGACGTTGGGGCTGTTGCCTGTGACCGTCGCGCTGTCGCCCACGGACAGCGTACCGTTGTTATATACGCCGCCTCCGGTGCCGTTGTTGGTGATGGTGCCGCCGTAGAGATTGCACTCATTGGCGTTATACACGCCGCCGCCCCGCGCGGTGGTGCTGTTGTTGGTGATGGTGCCGCCGTACATATTGAATGTACCGGTGTTATAGACAGCCGCGCCGTCGGCCTTGCTTTTGGTGCCCCGCAGCTGTCCGTTGTAGAAGTTGAACGTGCCGCTGTTGTTCACGGTGTGGGTCGCCGCACTGCTGACGCAATGGATATCCCCCTGGATAGAGGCACACTCCGTCAGGGAGAAGGTCACGCCGCTGCCAACGGTAATGGCGTCATACGCGGGCGTATCAAAAGCAAACTCCCTGACGGTCTGACCATTCAGGCAGAGCACCGTGCCGTCCGCGGGACGCCATGTGCCGGTGTCACGCAACGTCACATCGCTTGTCAGATAGTAATTGCCCGTTTTTTTTGGCAGGGAGTTGGCCGCGGTATAGCTGCTGGCGCCGTACTGGCTGGCCGCCTCGTCGTCCGTCCACGCGGTATAGGTCACGTCGTTGTGCTGCGGATGGCCGCCGGACATGGTGCCACCGCCGCAGATGCAGTGGACATGGGGATACAGGCTGACATAGTAGTCGCCGGACTTCCGGACCTGGGCATGGCTCCGGTCCAGCACGGGGGTATCATCGCCGGCATAGCGGTTCTGCCGCCAGTCGTCCCGGGCTGTGCCGCCGTTGAGAAGGTATGTGACCTCGCCGCCGCGGAACTGATCCTCCGTCTTGCCGCCGTAGCCGTCGTCTCTGTCCGCGCCGTAGTAGCAGTTGGAGACCGTGCCGCTGTTGTTATAGGCGATGGCGCCCCAGCCGATGATGTCGCGTACCGTGCCGTTGGACTGGGCCTGCACTATGTCGCCGTAGAAATAGCTGTTGACGATGGTGCCCGTGTTCTCATAGGCGATGCCGCCTGCCCAGCCGCCGTTGTACATCTCGATGCGGCTGCCGCCGTTCAGTTGGCCCGCGTACACATAGCAGGCCTCGATGGTGCCGCTGTTGGTATAGACCAGACCGCCCAGGCTGCCCTTGGCCGTCATACCGCCGCTGTACCGGCAGCGGGTGATGGTGCCGGCGTTGCTGCGCGCCAGGGGAGCGCTGGCGCTGATGGAATAATTCTCGCTCTGGCGCTTCGTCACGGCGAGATCCGTCAGCTTCGCGTCCGCGCCGACATAGCCGAATAGGGCCTGTCCCCGGCCATGCAGCCACACACGGATCGTGTGGCCGTTGCCGTTGAAGGTGCCGGTATACGGGTGCTCGCTGGTGCCGATGGAGGTCCAGGTCTCATCCACGTGCGTCACATCCTGCTGCAGCTTCGCGCAGGTGTTTGTCTCACCGGCGTTCACCGCGTCCCGCAGCCAGATGAGCTCCGCCGCGCTGGTGATCTGATAGGGAGCCTCCGCCGTGCCGCTGCCGCTGGGCTGCGTGCCGGTGGTGTCGGCCAGCACCGCGGGCTCATTGGCGTCAGGCTCTCCCGCCAGCGCCAGCACCGCGGCAGCCGCCGCGTCATATTTGGCAAAGTCCAGCTGGGCCGCCTGCTCCTCGGTCAGGGCCAACTTCGCCTCGTCGATGGCGTCCAGCTGGCCGGAGACCTCGTCCGCGTTGGTGTCCGTGATGTCCTCCGCATCCGGAAGCGCGTCGATCAGCGCCTGTACGGCCTGCACCGCCTTGTCATTCTCACCTTTGCCCTGCACAGCGGTATCTTCTTCGATGGTGCAGCCATCACCGACCTCGGTACTGTCCTGTGTTTCCTGCGCTGCGCCTGCTTCCTCCGCCAGTGCCGTCGTGGGCAGCAGCGTCAGGCAGAGCGCCAGCACAAGAAACAGGCTTGTGATGCGTTTTCTCATGTGTGTATCCTCCTTTGCATAGTGGTCAGGTTTTGTTTATGCCCGTCTGACCACAGCGGGCAAAAGTCGCAAGGTTTTCAGAATGGTATCATCCCGTGGGTACCCACGGGATGAGGGGCGCGCCCCTCATCATAAGTCATTCGCCAAGCTATTTTATATTCAGTATTTCACAGCCGCCGTATGCTACAGCAGGCCGATCGTTTTCCCACGGTTGACTGCCTGCTGCCGGTTTGACACCCGGAGCTTTCGGAAAATGCTGTTGCTGTGAAACTTCACTGTGCCCACCTTTCGGCCCAGCTTTTCCGCGATCTCGTCGTTGCTCATTCCCAGCGCCATTAGCCGCAGCACCTTTTTCTCCGTTGCGGTCAGCGTCTCGTAACATTCCGCCGGGGCTTTCAGATAATTGGGAAAGTATCTGCCTACGCTCCCCGCAAGCTCAATGATCTGGTCGGTAAAGGCATCCGGACCTCTTTCCCGCTGGTAAACAGACAGCATCTGCACCATGCAGCTGCCCTCGTCCGAAAGGAGCCGTATATACCGGTATCTTTTCGCCAGCGCCAGGGCTGTCTCAAGCTCATCGCACATGCGGCCCGTATCGCCCGCTTTATGGTAAATGATGGCCAGAAGCATATGGCACTCGCATAGATCCATAGGACGCTTTCCCAACTCCAGAAGGTTGATGAGCTGCTTGACCAGCACATAGGCGGCCATGTTTTTGCCTGTCTGCAAATAGCATCGCACCTTTACCAGCCAGGCAAACATATCCATCATATAGATGTCGCCGTTTTCATCCGGCGCGGTTTTTTCGAGCCACTCGATGATCGTTTCCTGTTGTCCGTCGTAGCAGGCCGCAAGGCATTCTAAGGCATTTAAGCTGGAGGTCAGCTCCTCCCAGCCTGTCTCATGAATACGGTTTCGAATCTTTTCCACCAGCGGCTTTGCCGTGCCCGCCTGTCCGTTCATGAGCAGGATCCTCATCTGTAACGCCAGCGCCACGAACAGGCAGCGCATGTCGCTCTCCTGTTCGATCAGGGGGATCGTTCCGGTCACGAGAATCAGCGCCTTGAAGCAGTCATTATTCTGATAGCACCATTCCGCCAGCAGGATCTCATATACGTTCTTTCCGACGCTGCCATACAGCTGATGCACCGTCTCAGATATCGTATCCTTGTACCGTTCCAGATAGGGGCCGAATCTTGTAAAGTCCCGAAATCCGTTCAATATGCTGGGACGGCTGGCAGACAGCGTAAGCGACTTGACCGGCACCATGCCCGCCTTTATCAGGAAGAATATGATCCGCAGAAACATACCATCGCTTATGTAGGGCATGACCAGCTCCGCACTGATCCGATAATAGTCTCTTTCATGAAAATCCTGCGGCTTCCAGTGCCTTGGGGTCTCTCCCAGAAGGAGCACATATTCCTTTGCCTTATCCAGATCCCCCTCCATGGCCGAAAGTAGGGCGAGGATCGTCGGTAATGCCGGATGGCTTCTGCATGTCTCCATGTCAAGCTGGTGAAAGTAGTCCCTACAGGCCCACAACGCGGGCATGGGAAAAGGACGCCCTGCAAACTCCTTTAAGATGGTTTCCGGCAGGTGTCCCTCTTTACTGGCCTTTTCCATGATGCAGACCAATTCCTTTTGAGAACGCAGATGTGTTACATTTTCTTCCATGGTCTTCATCCTATCTGTTTACTCTATACCATGCTTATTATAATCCATTTTACATCGCTTGCATAGCAAACTTTAGTTAGGCAAAAGTCAAACTTTTAGCCAAACCATCCGTCAATCAGAATGCCGCGTATTAAAATGCACCATAAGACAGGTGGGCAGTATGCCGCATGCGGGCAACACAAAGCGCCGTCTTCCCAAAGCCGCAGAGTGTGCTGAAAAAGAGTGCTCTGCGACAGCTTCGAGAAGCATCAAACATCTTAAATTGCGCTTTGTTTTATTATACCAAGGCCCTCGGAAAATGTAAATTCGTCCATAGTAGAAGATGGTTTTCAATTCAGGATGCGCTCCCTCTACCTATGCGCATAGTGCCTTTGTTTAAAGAGAATACACTTGTTCTTTCTCTGCCTTAATCTCCGATAGAGTGGGCTGTTCTGGTGGGCTCATATTGAACCCGTCCTCGGTTCAACAAATAGGCGCAGTTCCCCCTTGGAGGAACGAAATCATTTGACACTTTATTCAGGCAAAGTGGATGGTATCATATTTTGATACCATCCACTTTTGCTCATAAAAGCGTGTAAAGATTGGATGTGTTACTCCCATTTGGACGATACCGAGGCAGCTTGGCAAGATAGCCGTGCTGCTCCAAATCCGCCAATGCCCGCTTGACGGTACTGCAGGAGAGGTTCATATCTCTCGCAATCGTCTTGATCCCCGGCCAGCAGCTTCCCGCGCTATTGGACCGATCCTTAAGGTACATATAGACGGATACAGCCCTGGGCGGCAGGAGCGTGTCGGCGTAAATGCTGTCAAAGTAGCTCACCGGTCCACCTCCTGCCGGGGAAGATTATAAGGGGCGCGCTTGTGCGGCATACGGTCATAGTCAATGTCCTCCGCTACCACCATCTCCTGCATGGGCGCGTCGTGGAGCTGTCCCTCACCCTTAACGGAGCGAGTAGTCTTCTGCTCCGTCAGCTTGGGCGGATACTTCCGCACGATGGCGCGGGTCAGCGCATTCTGGTCGGCATAATAGACCCTTCGGGCCGCCTGTTCCTCCACGCGGTATTCCTCCTCGAAGGTGATACCCCATTCGAGGAACAGGCGCAGGCGGGTACGCATGGGGTGGCATCCGGTCTTCTGCACGATGAAGCTGCCCTTGGGGATGGACTTGAGCTCATCTGCTGTCAGCAGGGGGCGTTCCATCATCTGCAGGCTCTGGCTGGGATCGTTTTTCCCTCGGTTCACAGAGCCGGAGAGCACCGTGCGGCTGCCGAGGGCTTTGGAGAAGGCATCCGCCGCTTCGCTGTTGGGGGCAAAGCCGCCGCAGATCACATCCTGGCAGTTGTCCATCAGGATGGATGCACCTTCTTTGCCATAGTTCTTTTCCAGCTGCGCCAGTGACTGGATGATTGGTACCAGCGTCAGGCGGCGAGAGCGTCCAGCACTGAAAAGCGGCAAAATATCAAAGGGCGGCATGGTACCCAGCTCATCACAAAAGAGAATAACGCGGTTTTTCAGTTTGCCGCCGTTCTCATCCGCTACTGCGAACAGCTCACGGGAGAGGTTCTGGATCATCAAGCCAGCCATAAAGTTCTTCGTCTGATCCTCCTCCGGCAGGATGAGGAAGATGGCGGATTTCTCCGCCGCAAACATTTCGGCGTCAATGGCACTGTCGAAGCACAGGATCTGTTCCAGCTCACTATCGAGGAACGAGTTGAGACGGGACAGCACCGTGGACATGACTGATGCCATGGCCTGCTCGGAGCTGTTGAGCGCGGCGCCTGCCAGCCAGCGTGCTTTGTGCTCGGACGGCAGCTTATCCATGAGCAGTTGGAAACGGGAGCGTCCCCGCGCACCACGCGCCGGCTCCAGCAGATCCTGCACCAGCTTGAATACCGACACGATGTGCCGCCGCTCCTCCGGGTGCTCCTCATCCGGCGGCAGAAACTCCGCAAGCAGCAAGATCGTGGAAGACAGCAAGCCTTCCGCCGCATCGTAGAAGAAGGCGTTCTGCCCGTGGTCAGAGTTTCCCTCCGGGCTGACGATGGACTTGGCAAGGATCTTGGCATACTTCTCCGCCTTTGCGCGGGCAGCGAGATTATCCGGTTGTTTTCTGGCGATGTCCATATAGCGGTTGATGAGCGTCAGCAGGTTGTTCCCGTCCGAGCGGGTGGGATTGCGCAGGTCTATAACGGAGATATGCTTATAGCCGTAATGCTTTTTGGCAATAGAGCCGTAGTTACGGGCAAGATCACCCTTGGTATCCAACGCCAGAAAGCTCATGCCGGACGCGCAGGCATATTCAAGGTTGGGATAGAGGAAGAAAGCCGTCTTGCCCGCGCCGGAGGCGGCGATCATCAGGCAATGGATGTCGTCGCCGTCCACCAGCGCAGTCAGTTCACCTTTCTTGCCCTTGCAGCCCAGCACCAGCCCCTGTTCTGTGGGAAGGCTTACTCCCTTGCGCCAGTCTCTGACCTTGAACGGCACGTGGGCATAGGTCTTGCGGATCTCCTTATCGGTTGCCCAACGCGCCGTGCCGTGCTGCCCGTCACCCACGGTGCGGGACTTGATGCCGCTGAGTGTATAGTGGTAGGACAGCATGGAGAGCCCGCCGATGACAGCGAACATCCCCAGCCCTGCCGCGACCAATATCCCGATGTTGGAGCTTTTGATCGTGTCCCACATTGTCAGCAGAAGGTTTGGCATAGCTCGCTCCTTTCCATTTTGTTTTCCTGTTCTGCCTTGAGATCGTCGTTCCAGTCCTTTTGCTGCGGTACGATCCGCTCTGCGGAGATACCACGCTCCTCCAGCAGTTTCGCCATGCGCTCACTGGCAGCATGACCGGCAGCGTCATTGTCCAGGCAGAGGTACACCTGCCGGAGCTGGGGGAGCTGCCGCAGCATCTCCAGCACGGGGATGGAGGATGTCCCGCAGCAGGCCACATAGTTATGCTCCTGCCACCCCTCCGTGAAAAGGGAGATGTAAGAGAGCAGGTCGATAGGGGCCTCGAAGACATAGAGCGTGTCATCGCCGCCAAGATAGTGAAAGCTGTGCTTCGGGTCGCTGCCCTCAATGTTGCCGCGATAGCTTTGCCCCATGGTATACAGCCCACGCTTATGCCCGTGACGGGGAACGCCGTGTTCATCGAATCCGACGAACACGGCGTTGTGGTATTCCTTTGTCCCGTCCCTGGATCTTTCACAGCTCTCATAGATGAGCTTCTTGCGCACGAAGGCATTGAGTATCTCGCAGTCGATGCACCTCTGTTTCAGCAGGTAGGCATACACACGGCGCATGGACTCACTCTGCGGTGGGAGTGCGAAGGGCTTTGCAGGCTCCGGCTCCTTCTCCTTTGCCGCAGGGTAACTTCCGCCCAGATCATCGCCGAGGAGCAGAGACATGGCGTCCGGGTAGCTGAGTCCATAGAACTGCTTGACGAAGCTGATGGCTCTGCCGCCCTGCTCGGCGGCATGATCGTACCACTCGCAGCCGCGGATGGTGATGCTGTGGTCGCTGGCAAGGCGTTTGTCCCTGCCGGATGTGATGAGCTTTTCTCCTCGGCGGCGGAGGAACTCCTCCAAGTCCACCGAGGCGGCTTGCTCTTTCTGCTCGGTTGTAAACGGAATGTACTTTGACATAGTCCCTCCCTTATTGTGTCTGTTGCGTCAGTCCGCGATCCTCATGGTCATCCGCCTTGTGTCCCATCGCCATGCGCTTCTCCTGCAATCTGCGGCGACGCTTCTTGTCGATCTGCATCTCTGCATAGATGGCAGGCTGGGCGGCGTTCTCACGGAAAATACGACTCATCTGATGGAGCATCCGAAGGATAGAGGTTCCCGCCGCTGCGCCGGAGAAGTCATCCTGATGGTCAATGAAATACTGCGCGTAGGTGTTGCCTTGAGCCGCCGCCTGTACAAGATAGCGCAGAGCTTCCTCACGGTCTGCTTGCACCTCTTGCCCCAGCAAATAGAGCTTTCCCAGCGTGTATTGGGCAAACTGATTGCCCTGGGCAGCAGAGTCCTTCAGAAGTTTAATGGCGGCAACTGCATCCCTCGGCACCCCCTCCGCGCCGGTGAGCAGCAGCTTGCCGAGCCGGTATTGCGCGTATGGATCGTTCTGATCCGCTGCCTGCCGCAGCCAGTGAATGGCCTGCGGGATCTGCCCCTGCTCCAGCAGTAGTTTGCTCAGCGCATATGCAGAGCAAGTATTTCCGGCCTCTGCCGATTTTTGAAACCACTCTGCCGCCAACTCTTGGTCAACTGAACTTCCAACTCCATCTCGATATGATTTGCCAAGCTGATGGGCGGCAATGGTATAGCCCTCCTCCCACAGACGGTGGAGGGTGACCAATGCCATTGACTTCTCACTGGGATCTGCGTCCGCAGCATCTAATATGCTTTTTGCTCTGCGGTAAAACCGAGCCCGCTGATGGATCATCCGCTCCGTACTTGGATCTGGAGGAGCAGGATGTTCTTCTGGCTCTGGCTCATCCTGCATGGCATCATCCTCGAAGGTGAAGTTTATTTCCGAGAGTCGGAGCGTTTCCCGGATGACCATGTTGCGCACAGTCTTGAACTCCTTTTGCTGCGACAGCGGTACTCGCTGCGGCGGTGTCTGATTATAGTCAATGCAAAGCTGCTCTCGGAGATCCTGCCATAGAGCATAGGCGGACGACACCCGTTCGTCCTTTGCCAGTTCATCCACGATCTCATCCACGATGCGCTTGACACGGGGCGGCAGATAACCGTAGACCTTTTTGCCGCTGACCTCCTGAAGCCGCTGGGCGAGATCCGCCACCAGCAGCTCCAGTTTGCCGTTCTGTAGTGTACAAGTCGACATCTGCCCTATTAGAGAAGCCATCTGTTCTTCTGCTTCCTGTTGTAGAATACTTCTTTGATGATCTTTTTTCTCGTAGATGTGCAGGCGGTCGTTCCGGTAGATCGTGCTGACCAGCGCGGACTTGATGCTGCGGATACCCTGCCGGGAGAGGTAGCCCTCCTTCGGATCGGTTGAGAAGATCACCATGTGAACATGGATGTGCTTCTCCTTTTCATGCATAGCTGCGTACCAACGAAGGCGGTCCGGATGGATCTTATAGCCCTTGGCGATGTCGGTGATGGAGGCGTTGATGAGTTCCTGCCAGTTTTTAAGGTCGGTATAACCAAGACGCTCTGCATTCTCGCGAGAGAGGGAGATAATCGGTGTCCACACATTTCCCGTGTGCCGCGCCACCTCTGCCACGGCATTCTCCAGCGACGGGACCTTGCCATGGGCATCCCACAGGCCATGTTCGCCCAACGCTTTTACGCCGGGACGGTTTGCGACATAGTCAAGATAGTTTTCCCGGCCATCCATGGGCTCGATGAAGTCCTCGTGGATCTGCGCGATGAGCGCAAAGGCAGTCTGCCGGTTAGGTGTGTTTGCATAGTCTTCATGCTCCGGCAGCTCCCTTGCCTCCGGGAAGCTGCGGAGCAGACGCCGGATATACTGCTGCTGTTTCTTCGTGACAGGAAGATGGGCATTGTCATCCTTGAGGAGCTGCACGCCTTCACGGGTGGCGAAGTAGCGGGTGCGATGGGCCAGCCGAGCGGCATCTCTGCCGCCCTTCATGTATGGAGAGATAAATATCAATCTCGCCATGTGTCATCCGGCAGCTGCCGTTGGACATCCTGGGCATCCTCGAACCTGATCTGACCATTGGTGCGCTTTACCTCGTCCACCACATACCCGCGCAGGGCGCGGCGATCCTCCAGCGTATCCCGGAAGTGGGCGGCGATGGTGTGCGCCATGATGCCCTGCTCCACCGCGCACTTGAAGAGAATGCCGTTGGTGCGGTTGGTACTGTCCGCGATGATCCCGCGCAGCGTTGCCACCAGTGCATCCGAGAGATACTCGGAGGTGTCCTCTGTTCCCAGATAGCCCATGTAAAAACGGACCGCCTTTTCAATGAATTCGCTGCGGCTCCTGCAGTTCGCCTCCTCCATCCATGCGTCCATGCGGCGAATGACGCTGGGCCGCAGCCAGATCGTGGTGCATTTCTTATTGTCCTCCATTTTTTCTCCTTCCTTTCGCTGCCATCGGTCAAAAACGCCGGAAAGCCCTGCAAACGCTGCACTCCTCCTGCGGACCGACATCGGTTCATCTTGACAGAGCCTCAAACCGACATTGGTTTGTGACCTGTGAAAAAGCACCGCACTGCGGGGCTTTGTGGACAGCCCGCGGTCGCTTCCGACTGCGGGCGTTTATCTTGTGCTTTTATCGAACAGGCAGGTTCCCAGCACAGTTCCCCATAGGCGGGGCGAAAGCGGGGGGGCAAACAGCGCCGATGCCTGTCTGGGGTACAGGGATACCACCCTCGCCACCAAAGCCGCACACAGCGGCTCACAGGGGCGAACGGCGCGGTTACATCTGCATCTCCGGTGCCTGCATCTGCTCCTCGCGGAACTGCTGCGCGTAGACACGGAGACTCATGTCGGTCTGCTGCTGACAGAATTCCTCCATCTTCCGCATCAGCACTTCCTGCTCGGC
>ERZ894244.546-NODE-546-length-25901-cov-8.679680_pt1 | contig 25901 bp, 19 predicted proteins | sample MGYA00380299_ERZ894244 | MGnify/ENA primary metagenome ERZ894244 (study PRJEB32331, sample SAMN06328444) | human gut metagenome | biome: human gut microbiome; feature: stool | host: Homo sapiens | collected 2014-06-26 ... | reverse complement strand
GGCTGAACAGGATATTGATGCCGGCTGCTTTCATCATCTCGGCGGTTGCCAGGTTGTTCTCCTCATCGAAGCGGGCTTTCAGCTCCACGAAAACGGTTACTTTCTTGCCATTCTGCGCAGCGGCTATCAGGGTGTTGATAACGGCGGAGTTTTCCGCGACACGATACTGGGTGACCATAATCTCGCGTACGGTAGGCTCGTGTACGGCTTCGTATAGGAAATGGATGAAGTGCTCGAAAGAGTGGTAGGGATAGTGCAGCAGCAAATCCTTTTTCTCCACATACCGGAAGATGGACTCCCGTTCGTCCAGGCAAGTCAGCTTCATGGGCTGGGGCTTGCGAATGGGGCGTACGGCACTGTTCGGGTTGGGCAGATGCCGCAGGTCTTCCATGTTGAGGTGCTTGTCGCCGGGTACCAGCTCTTGACGGTTGATGCGGAAAGCGTCTACCAAAAAGTCCAGAAAATCGTCGGGCATGGCACGGTCGTATACAAAACGGCAGACTGCTCCTATCTTGCGCTTTTTAACCTTACTCTTTACCTGCTCTATAATCTCGGATGTATTGGCCGATTCATCTATCAGTATATCCGCATCCCGTGAAATCTTGATGCAATAACTGCTGTCTACGTCATAACCGGGAAAAATCGTATCGATATTGGCCTTGATAATGTCCTCGATGAACATCAGGTAATAGTTCTTTTCATGCTTGGGCAGTTCGATGAAGCGGGGCACTTTACTGTAGGGCAGCTTCATGACGAAGTATTGTATACGGTTGGGATCGTCCGAGGGCACACCTTTTAAATAGAGGCGTACGGCCAGATACAGGCGGTTGTCGCGCAAGAATGATATGACTTTGTCCTTGCTGACGGGTACGGGAGTGAGATATGGAAAGATTTCTTCCCGGAAGAAGCGTCTCAGGAATTCTTTATGGAAAGGCTCTACGTTACGGCTCTGATAAAAAATGATGTGCTGTTGCCGCAGTGCGGGCAGTATCTTCTGTTCATAGATGCGGATACGCTCTTCCAGCTGGCGGTTTACTTCCTCGTTGATTTCGGCTACCAGCTGCATGGCAGACTGTACGCTCTCTTCATCGCTATGCGCGGCGCCGGTGGCGATGGCCTTATGGTCGGCTACACGTATTTTGTAGAACTCTTCCAGGTTGGACGAGTATATGGATATAAAGTTGATGCGCTCGTACAGCGGCAGTGTGTCGTCTTCTGCTTCCAGAAGTACCCGGTAGTTGAATGACAGCCAACTGATGTCGCGCTTGAAATATCTGCTCTCCATAAGATTAGGTTTATTTTCCAAATATAGCTACCTTTGCAGATATAAACAAAGGAAAGATGACAAAAGTTGGTTTACTGTCGGATACGCACGGATATTGGGATGAGAAGTACTTGCAATACTTCGAGCCGTGTGACGAAATATGGCATGCGGGTGATATCGGTACATTGGAAGTTGCGCGGAAACTGGCGGCTTTCCGTCCGTTTCGCGCGGTGTACGGCAACATAGACGGGCAAGACCTGCGTCAGCTTTATCCCCAGGTGCTCCGTTTTACGGTAGACGGTGCCGAGGTACTGATGAAACATATCGGCGGTTATCCCGGCAAGTACGATCCGTCCGTACAGGGAAGCATTCTGGTACGTCCGCCCAAGCTGTTCGTCAGCGGGCATTCGCACATATTAAAGGTGAAGTTCGACAAGACACTGGGCATGCTTCATATAAACCCCGGTGCGGCAGGTATTTACGGTTTTCACAAGGTGCGTACGATGGTGCGTTTCGTTATAGACGGCGGTGTGTTTAAAGACCTTGAAGTCATAGAGCTTGCAGGCTGATTTTGACTGTATAATTTTGCCATGTCAGAACTTTTTCTGAACTTTGCGCCTTGAATAGCAACGAGAGCCGTGGGGCATTGTCCTCCTTCTTATTTTATTCTACATTTGAAGTCAATCCAATAAAGAACTGAAATATGAAAGGAATTATTCTTGCAGGTGGCAGCGCCACTCGTCTCTATCCATTGTCCAAGGCTATCTCCAAGCAGATTATGCCTGTCTACGACAAGCCCATGATTTACTACCCCCTTTCCACTTTGATGCTGGCGGGAATACGTGAAGTGCTGATTATCTCCACTCCGCGCGACTTACCCATGTTTCGCGATTTGTTAGGAACGGGCGAGGAGCTTGGCATGTCTTTTTCTTATAAGGTACAGGAGAATCCCAACGGATTGGCGCAGGCCTTTGTGCTCGGAGCGGAGTTTCTGAACGGTGAGCCGGGATGCCTTATTCTGGGTGACAATATGTTCTATGGTCAGGGCTTTTCCGCCATGTTGAAGCGTGCCGCTTCCATCGAGAAAGGCGCGTGTATCTTCGGTTATTATGTAAAAGACCCGCGTGCGTATGGCGTGGTGGAGTTTGATGCCGACGGTAAGGCCATTTCTTTGGAAGAGAAGCCTGCACAGCCCAAGAGCAATTATGCGGTTCCCGGCTTATACTTCTACGACTCCACAGTGACGGCAAAGGCTGCCGCCTTGAAGCCCTCCGCCCGCGGTGAATATGAAATTACCGACCTCAACCGTCTTTATCTGGAAGAAGGTACGCTGAAAGTAGAGCTTTTCGGCCGTGGTTTCGCCTGGCTTGATACGGGTAACTGCGACAGTCTGCTCGAAGCCAGCAATTTCGTTGCTACCATACAGAACCGTCAGGGATTCCGTGTGAGCTGTATCGAGGAGATAGCATGGCGCAAAGGATGGATAGATGTAGACCAGCTCCATCGCCTCGGTGAACAACTGGGTAAGACGGAATATGGCAAGTATTTGATGGAACTTGCGGACTCGTACCGCTGACAAGAAGCATGTGACTTCTCTATTTCTTAATTTTTAATTCTCAATTTTTAATTTATGAAGACTTATCTTGTAACCGGCGCTGCCGGATTTATCGGAGCTAATTATATAAAGTATATTCTGGCGAAGCACGATGATATAAGAGTTGTGATATTGGACGCCTTGACTTACGCCGGAAATTTGGGTACTGTTGCCAAAGATATTGATGATGAACGTTGTTTTTTCGTTAAAGGCGATATCTGTGACCGCATTCTTGCCGATGAACTGTTTGCGAAATATAAATTCGATTATGTGGTGAACTTTGCAGCAGAAAGCCATGTAGACCGCAGTATCGAGAACCCTCAGCTTTTCCTTATGACTAATATTCTGGGTACTCAGAATCTGCTGGATGCCTCGTCGTGCGTGGGTGACGGGAAAGGACGAATCCGGTTATCCTACCTGGCGTAACGGAGTGCGCTATCACCAGGTGTCTACGGACGAAGTTTACGGTTCGCTGGGAGCGGAAGGTTTCTTCACGGAGAATACGCCGCTGTGTCCGCATAGCCCGTACAGTGCGTCTAAGACCAGTGCCGATATGGTGGTGATGGCCTATCATGATACCTATAAAATGCCGGTTACCATTACCCGCTGTTCCAATAACTACGGCCCGTATCACTTCCCCGAAAAACTGATTCCGTTAATTATAAAGAATATCCTCGAAGGTAAGAGCCTTCCGGTATACGGTGACGGCAGCAATGTACGCGACTGGCTGTACGTGGAAGACCATTGCAAAGCCATCGACCTCGTTGTGCGCAAAGGCGTAGAGGGTGAGGTTTATAATGTAGGCGGCCATAACGAAAAGACCAATCTGGAGATTGTGAAACTGACTATCGCCACTATCCGCCGTCTGATGGAAGAAGAACCGAAATATCGCGCAGTCTTGAAAAAACAAGTGAAAGACGCCGACGGACAGATTGACATCAGCTGGATAAACGAAGAGTTGATAACGTTCGTGAAAGACCGTTTAGGTCACGACCAGCGTTATGCCATCGACCCCACCAAGATAACGGACGCCTTAGGCTGGTATCCCGAAACAAAATTTGAAGTCGGTATCGTTAAGACCATCGAATGGTATCTGAATAATCAGGACTGGGTGGAAGAGGTGACCAGCGGCGATTATCAGAAGTACTACGAAAGAATGTACGGAAAGAAATAATAGTTACTGAATAAAGGCAAGGCTCAGCAGCAAGCCAAAGAACAGCATATTACGTGAGGTCTCACCTAATATGCTGTTCAGTTTTTTACCGCTTCGTATTGCTGCCATTTTACGCCATGTCAGTACGTGCAGGTACAGGTAGACACAGGGAGCCCAGATGAAGGCAAGCGGTTCTATTTTATCGTTGTAAACAAACCATAGGCTGAGCAAGGCGGCTGCTATGCCTAATCCCAGATACAGGTAACGGCCGAAAGGTTCGCCGAAGCGGACAATCAGTGTGCGCTTGCCGCTGAGAGCGTCCTGTTCCCGGTCGCGGTAGTTGTTTACGACCAGTAAGGTGTCTATTACCAGGCCGCAGATGAGCGAGGCTACCCATACGTCGGCCGTAATGATATGGGCTTGTACGTAGTAAGTTCCGCCTACGGGGATGAAGCCGAAGAAAACCAATACGAGTAGGTCGCCCCATCCTTGATAGGAGAGGATGGTGGTATATAAGAATGCGAATATTACGCAGAGCAGCCCTAACAGTATCAGTTCCCAGCCGCCGTGGGGTAAGCGTCCCCAACATTGTTGCAGCAGGGCGCAACCCATGAGGCAGGAGAATATAAGCGTTCCTGCTATTCCCCGTTTCATGGCTATGGGGGTAATCCAGCCTTGTGCACAGGCGCGTTCGGGGCCGAGGCGGTCTGCACGGTCGCTGCCTTTCAGATAATCGTAAAGGTCGTTGATGAAGTTGGCGGCAATCTGCATGCCGCAGGCGAACAATACGCATAGCAGTGCCGGTATGATGTCGAATTTTCCATCGGCGAATGCCAGTGAAGAGCCTATCAGTACGGGAATGACAGCTCCCGTCAATGTCTTGGGACGGGCGGCGAGTATCCATGCGTAGAACGAGTTGGTCGTTATTGCTTTCATGTTGTTCTTTTAGAAAGTTATACCACAAAGATAGTTAAAGGATTTGTTATCTTTGCACTACTGTTCGGGTAAAATTATTCATTGTATCAAACAATAAAGATAAGTCTATGGGTCAGGTGTTGTGTTATAGAGGGTGTAAGAGCCTGTTGTTTTTTTCTGTTTTGGGATTGCTGTTCTTTTCTTCGTGTCGGTCTACGCGGAGTTTTACCTCACCTCTCCCTGAAGAGTATTCCATTCGGATGTCCAAGTCTTCGGCATCCGGATATAAGAATGTGAAGCGTGTCAGGAAGTATGAGTTTGCACACCGTGATGTACCTGCCGCGTTCGACGGATGCAGGCTGGGGTTTGTTTCCGATTTGCATTACCGGAGTTTGCTGAAGGAGAAAGGATTGAGGGATATAACCCGCCTGCTGAATGATTTGCGTCTCGATGCTCTGCTGATAGGCGGTGATTTGCATGAAGGTTGTGAGTATGTTCCGGATGTCATTGCGGCATTGGGAGCTGTGAAAACGCCTTTGGGGACTTATGCCGTTCTTGGAAACAATGATTATGAAGCTTGTTATGATGATATCCTGAAGGAAATGGAACGTCAAGGTATTCACTTACTGGAGCATGAAGCCGATACTCTGAAACGAAACGGTGGGCGGATTGTGATAGCCGGAGTACGCAATCCTTTCAATCTTGGACATAACGGGCAGTCGCCTACGCTTTCGCTCTCTCCCGATGACTTCGTTATATTGCTTTCGCATACTCCCGACTATGCCGAGGATGTTCCTGTTACCAATACCGACCTCGTGCTTGCCGGACATACGCATGGCGGACAGGTTACTTTATTCGGACTGTATGCTCCTGTCATTCCGTCTCGTTACGGGCAGCGTTTCCTTACTGGGTTGAGGTATAACTCAAATAATACGCCGATTATCATTACTAATGGTATCGGTACGTCCCGTAAGAACGTACGTTTGTTTGCGCCGAGCGAGGTGGTGGTGATAACGCTGCGGCGGTTTGTTAATATAGAACACACCATGCATTATGAGTGAATACACGGTGTGTTTATTTAGTAATCGTATTCTAAACTGAAATCGTCTACATAAAGTAAAGCTCCAGGTCCACCTACAAAGAAATCACCAAATTTACTGGCAGAGCAAACGAGAACTAAATAAGTAGGAACCCGACTTGTGTCCCGATAGTCCAAAGTCAGTTCGAATGACTTATATTCTGTGACTGTCTCGCCACTATAAAATTCTGCATAGGCAATGACACCCGGATCATTCTTGTTGAATACAGATAAATCAGAGGGTTTGGTACGTATCTCTAAAGGTTCTTTCCAATCTGTCAGCGCTATATAGATAGCACAAGTGTCCGGCTTTTCTTTCAAATGTTCATATCCGGAAGATACATAAGATATTGGGGCTGTAGAGTATTTGTAATGTCCTTTTAGTTTGGTCGGCCGAGCTGTAAAAGGTTTCCCGAAATCAAGTACTCCATTCGTTCCTTCAGTTCTGATATATTCTCCAATGAATAAATTACCGGCAGCAAACTTGCCAATACTGCCGAGACCTATAAATTTGGATTCAAGTCTGGCCGCTTTTCCTTTACCATTCCAAGTGTCATCAGTCGGTTGAGTGTTACTATCTCCCATTGTAGTGGCGCCTTTATTTCCAGTATCCCAAATAGGAGTACCGTTTATAGCCCAAGGATTCCAAACTTTATCTACTTGATGCCATTCGTCGAAAGAACCGCCCGGCAGTGTAACGGGTTCACTTGTAGTAAAAGATACTTCTTCTCCGTAGTCACTACCCGAATAAGCACGGTAAACATAGGTTGTGTTAGACTTCAATCCTGAAAGACGTGCAGTTAATTCTCCGTCATCGTCGTTTACATTTTCGGCTGCTACGACCTTCCATTCTGAAGAACCTGCAGGTTTATATTCAAATCCATTGTTGGCGCCTTCTTCACCATTACCATGAAGCCATGCCACATTGACCCATGCGTCAGCTTCGCCGGTTGCCACACTTTTATCACTTCTAGATATGGAGATAGTCCATTTCTCTTCAATGTCATGGTAGCGTACTATCACGGTCTTTGGAAAAGAAAAATCAAGGGCAGTGTTTAATGGAATCTCTACCTCGTTTCCTGATGGATCTAAGAAAGTCTGGGTTGAGATTTCGGCCGGACCTAATTTGATATCTGATATATATACGTTCTTTTGACTGGCCGTTTTAGCAACTTCGGCAGTGATTTCATGTGTCTTGCTATTGATTTTAGGTTTACCGAACTGATTCTTGATTGTCAATTTTCTTTCAATTGTCTGACTTGCTTGGATTGTCCATTCATAGTCTTGATATAAAGATATAGTATACTTCTTGGGTGAAGATAAGTCAATAACTGTTGCAGAGTCCAATGGAGCTTCTACACCTTCGGTCACCTTACACTGTTTGACTACTACCTCTTTTAAATTGATAGTCTCTTTTAACGGTACAGTGACAGTACGAGTTACCTTATCGATAATTGTACTTCCTTCCTGTCCTTCTACTTCAAATGTAAGTATCTGAAGTGAGATGACCGGATAGGGAATATCATTGCTGATACAGGAAATATTGATTTGCATACAAGATAGGAAACAAATCAATATGAGGCTGATATTTAGAATTCTTCTCTTCATAATTATAAATATGCAACAATACCTATGCTTATATTCAGTATATTAATTTTAAAATTCGCTCCACTTGATTTTCTCCAACCGGAACTTTCTCCATTGGTGGTTTGATTTTCTTCCCTATATTTGAATCCTGCCACTCCGAATGAAAGTTCTGCACTGATATTCTCCATAATAAATACTGTAGCTCCCGGATTTAATCCGATGTGCACTTCACGAATACGTGTTTGGGTATCTTTAAAATTTTCTTCACTACCACGTTTGTAACGTGAACTGCCTGTGTTGAATGAGAGAGAGGTTTCATTGAAAAGCCCAAAACGTTTTCCCCTGTCCAGCCCTACGTATGAACGGTAGAAAACGGTGGTACTTAGCAAGTGCTCGTCAAAAGACATGTTTTTTAGTGAGAAGCTTAAGTCATCATCTATATCCAAACTTATATTTCCTAAATTGGCGTATACGTTTTGGTATCCAAATTTAATACCGATACAAATGTTTTCTTTAATGAAGTAGCCAACAAAAGGATTGATCGTGAATAACTTCGCTTTACAATCAAAATCTTTCAATAGTGATAAGAATTGAGTATCTTCACTGTCGTATCCGGCATAGGATACGGTTAAGCCAGTCATCCATGTTTTTCGTTTCACGAACAAATGGTTCACAATTCCTCTGTCGAACCTTCCTAAAAATCTCTTTTCAGAGATTGTATCTGATACATTGGTTATCTTATGGTCATCTGCTATCCTTAAAGTGTCGGTTTGAGCATATAAAGGAAAAGCAAGACAGACTAGGCAAGTGCAACACAATATTCTGATATATGTATTCATTGGCTGTATTCTTATAAATAAAAAGCAATCCCCATTCCAATAGAGAATATATTGATTCTAAAATTGATGGAACTGGAAGATTGATTAGCGATATGTATCTGATCGGTTACCTGACGGGTATGCCCATAATTGAGACCTAATACACCAATATTCACTTCCACTGCCGTATAATGGTTTATGAAAGCTACTAATCCCGGAGCTACTCCTAACTCTACACTGTACTTTTTACTGAATGTACCGGTAAGATCATCTCCTTTACCATTTATGAATTTAGACTGTCCGCCTTCAAACGTTAGCTGGGTTTCTGCAAATAAAGCGAATCGTCTGCTGTTACCCAGGCTGATATAATTTCTAAACATAGCCATACCGGAATAACTGTGGCTCAAAGAATAAACATCGTTCAAGTTAAAACTTAAGTCTTCACCTATTTCCAAATCCATCTGGTTGATTTTGGTCAGCGAACGTTTATAACCGAAACGTCCGCCTGCGGCCATATTATCTGCAAAAGCATAACATAATAATGGACTGATTTTGAAAGTGTATCCATCTCCAGACACAGATTCTATTACAAGAAAATTATAATCTTTCTGTTCGGACTGTGAATAAGAGATTGAACTGCCCACGATCCATTGACCTTTGGGTACAAACTTATGCATCGTTATATTTCTCATTCCCTGAGCATTTATTGTCGGAATTATGCTACATAGCAGACCAATGAGAAATATAAACTTTATTATTAGTTTAATCATTATTATAAATCAATTCTAAGTCGTCTAACCATAATGTACTACCGGTACCACCGGTAAAGTAATCACCGTATCGGCTGGAAGTTGCTACCAGAATGATATATTTGGCTTTACGATTTGTATCTTTGTATTTTAACTCTATTTCAAAAGGTATCATACCATCCCCCTCTGTTGCTTCCGGGAAAATAATCTCTCCATAGGCAATGACATTTGGCCCTGTTTTGTCGAAAAACTTTTTAGCAGAAGTGTCTACCAGAAATGGAACATTATTGTCACCGGTTCCGTCTTCCGGCCAGTCACCAATAGCTACATAAATATATCCGTTGTCCATATCGCCTTTTTTTACATAATCTAAATCGGAATAATTTATGGCAACGGGATTGTATTTGGCATATCCTACTAATTTATCCGGGCGGGCAGCGTGTGGACGCCCAAAACCTATTTGCGCACCGCTTGTTCCGATAGTTTTGATATATTTGCCCACAAAGGCATTACCAGCTGCAAATTTGCCGATAGAACCTAAACCGACAAAGGCGGATTTCATCTTGATAGAACGTGTGCCGGTTGTTCCCGGTGCTCTCAACGACTCGTCATAAGTAGTGACATTATCGTTAGCAGACAGGGTTGTGGACCCCCAGTTACCACTATCCCAATACATATCGTCTCCACTTTTGTATAAGAGTAGGGGCTTGTCCGGTTGCGACCAATCCTCAAAGCCGGAGTTCTTAAGTTGGATTGTTCGTTCCGTGGTGAATGTATAGGTTGGCGATTCACTGCTTTGACCTGAGCACCATGCTCGATATTCGTAAGTTGTACCAGGGGTAAGTCCTGTGATAAGTGCGGACATTTTACTTTGGTTGTTTTCTTCAATTGTGGCAACAGCTTTATCCCATTCATTTTCACTGCCTAATACTCTATATTCAAAAGCCAAATCTTTTGATTCCGCTGCGTCATAGGCCGTTTTGTTGACATTTGCTTCTACTGTAACTCTATGTGCCCAAACGGCATAGTCATTTACCAATTCTGTGGTTACAATAGCATTCGATACTAAAATACGTAAATTTGTCGTGCGATATTTACCATTGGCATCGGTTGCTTTTATAACTACCAGATAATCTCCCCCTTTGTCTTCTTCTCCTTCTTTTTTTGCGAAAGCGGCAAAAAATGCAGCCTTAAAAGTCATTTTAACAATAGAGTTGGTAGTCTCTTCGTCATAGTAATTTGCAAAAGTAACCTTATCTTTGATAGTTTCTTTGACATTATCCGCCATCGTCAGTACGTCAATAGAGCTTGATTTTAAGCCTACCTTTGAAATAAATTCCGGGCATGTTAGTGTTAAACTTTTAAGTTCCGAAGTAGTAAGAACAAATACGTCTACATCTTTTCCGGAATCGTCAAGAGCAAAGTTAACAGGGTCATTTAAGGAGTGAAAAACACCATTTTCATATCGTTCTATACGAGGTTGCCGGCTAATCCCTATATTCCATGCTTTTAACATAGGCTCTTCGGCTACATTCAAGGTTATGGCCATACCGCCATCTTGTGGGTCTAATTCTTCGTAATCAAAAGTCAGAGTATATTTGGTAGATATTTTTATATCTTTCAATGTGCCTTCTTTAGTGTAGGAAATATCATCTACTGTCACTGCTTCGACTTTCCAGTCCAGTTCCGTTTCTCCTGTAGGAAGCATAAAATAACCAGTCAGTTCCGGATGCTCTTTATCAAATTCCAAAGCTCCTCTTGACATGGATACGGTTACTTTACTGCTTTTAAACTTTGCAGCAGCTACTTCTGTATAAGCTGTGGTTACCACAGTGTTCTGTACATAGAGAGGAAGAGTAATGGGGGTCGTTTGATTTCGTTTAATCTCAAAGTCCATAGAACCACTATAATAAGGTGCATCATATGCCGCATCTACTTTGATGCCGGCTGACCCGCTTATTGTATATATGCCTGTGACTAATTCTAGACTTGAAGGTACAGTGCTGATTCCTTCGTACTCCCGGATTAGTTTACTATCGCTATTACGAAGTTTGACGACACAGCCGTTATTGAGTTCATCAAGCGTTGGCAGAGTGCGGGTAGTAGAAGGAACACTTGCCCCCATCTTAACCGATAAGGCTAAAATTCCATTGCCGTTCAATTCTTCTTCACTACAAGAAGTCAGACAGCATAGAACGCATAATAAGATATATAAAAATAGCTTTTTCATATTTTATTAGTTGCCGGTAATCAATGTCAACGTTTCTTCTGTTACCACGTTGTTTTGATCAACTGCTTTGATTATGAACTTGTGCGTACCGGAACCTAAACCGGCAAGCAATGGAACGAAAGTTGTAATATTGAATTCTAATGATTTCTGTCCGATTACCTGATCTGCAACAGGGAATCCTAAACTACCTAATCCTTCTTGCAATTCTTCCGGATAAGCAAGATCAAAGCTCTTTTTCAAGCCTACTCCGGCCAATTCGTCTTCGGTAAGAACTTCCGAGTCAATCGTCACATACAAATGTGTCAAACGATTAGAAGCTGTAATATCCACTACACACGTCAGTTGGCCACTGGAAGGAACTTTTTGGGCTTCTTTTATATCAAAACCACGCCCTGTAATAGTAGGCTTAGTTTTATCTTCTTCTTCATCTTCATCATCAGGGATTGTTTCCTCACCAGCTATGATGTTATAATTTTTATCAATAATTGTCACACTTAAATCTACTTTCATTTTTAAAGATACCAAACCGGAATCTTCGATAACATCTTCACTCACATTTGTTAATGTAAAGTTAATGTTCACTGCACTGCCTGATGTCGCAGAGTATGTTTTAGTAAAGTTTTCTTTATAGGTATCCACTGTACCGTCAAAGATTACATAGACCACTGTAATTTCACCTTTTGCAGGTGCAAAATAGATAGGATTGTTGATGGCCTCTTCAATATCTGAATAAGTATGGGAGTTCTCTCCAACAACTATGGTAACGGTAACATCTGTCCCCAAAAATTTTTTAAGGGCTTCATCGAAAGTAACCACCGCTTTTATGTTTTTCATTTCACATGTAATCGGTTTTACTTCTGTAATAGCACTTGGCTTAATACTGAAGACTTCCGAAGTCCCTTCAAAATATGCTTTCGTATCCACCTGTTTTAATTGATGGGACATTGCTTTGATATAATAATCACCGGATAATACACTGATTAAGTCCGGCATATCTTTATAAGTCCATGATTCTACTAAACTATTGTCTTTTGTGTATAATGAAACAATGTATTCATCGGTATTTGTAACAGAACGTGCTGTAGGAGCTTCTGTTACTTGTACGTTTAAAAGTTCTTTTAAACGTATATCCACCATTTGAGGATCGCCTCCTTCTGTATATTCTACTTTTTCTCTATCACATGCAATAAAACTGATTAGAATACAGCATAAATAAAAAAAGGTGTATAGTTTCTTCATATCTATATAATTAATAGATTAATTCAATATCGTCAATATATAATTCGGAGCCGGTAACACAGGCTTGAGCTTTGCTTTCTGGGCTTGTAACACTTGGATTATCAATTTTTTCTTCGCTCGTTAACCAATCTTTTCCACCAATAGAAGAACAAAACATTATACATATATTATCTGGTTTTTCACATCCTACTGATGGGTATTGGATATCAAGAGTTTTTGTTAATATATTAGCTGTTTCATCCAAATCTAATTCAAGATATTCTTTATCCTTTAATATACTTTTAGAACCTTTCCGTAGCATAATTCTTACATATCCTTTGTCGGTGGTAAGCCCACTTGTTTTGGATGTATATTTGTATTTAAATTTTAATTGAGAAGGACGATTAAAGAAAGGATATCCTTCATTTACTATATCTTTTTCGTTTTGATATGAATAAGAACCTAAAAATAATCGACCTGCAGATTGTTGTAAGGTTATTGATGGAGTATTTAATTGTTCAAATCCAGGAAAACTGGCATAACATTCGTTTTTATTTATAAAATATCCAATACTACCTAATGGGGAAATATCGCCTCCTACTCCACTCCAACTTACATTCCTTATTCTTACATATGTGTTATCATCAATTATGACTTTATCTGTAGAGGGTACAATATACCAAGTATTAACAGCATTTCCTGTTAAATTTGGCATTGTTTTTTCATTTACATTTTCCCATGCTACAGGCGTATTTACACTTAATGTTGTTTTTTGATATTCTTCTGTTGTTGTATATCCAGAAAAATCGAATCCAGCTCCTCGTTTTGCCCATGGGCCACCTTTATTTATAGTTGTCCCGTTGTAACGTCCAGAAGTCCATTCGTTAAATGTTGGATTGGGCAACTGTATTTTTGCTTCTGTTAGTAAGGAGTATTCTACATTATTTGTAACCTCTCCACCTTCATTGCATATTCCAACTATGGTATATGTAACTCCAGGTTCTAATCCACTCCACAAGTATGTATTTCCTTTTCGCGTAGTTGATATTTCAGAACCGTTGTATGTCAATTTTAAATATTTCAGTACTGCATTTTGAGCTTCTACTGTGTTAGCTTTTACCTGTAAAGTTGCTTTCCGTGCCCAGATGTCATTCTCATCAGCCGTAATAGTAAATTCTGGTATATGGTAGCTCAATGTCTGTTCTTCAGAAATTTTACTACCATATCGTGCACGTACTACTAAGTTTCTATGTATTTCGGGCAACTTCTTGATTTTTACTTTATGTTTTTTGACCTCTTCTGTATTATCGCTTACCCATTCGGTGGTAGCTTTTACCCATTCGCTCGCTTCATTTTTGTATTCAAAGATAACATTATTAACATCCTGTTCTCCTGTAATGCCGGATGTTAAGAGGTTAATTTCTGCTTCGGCTTCAGTGCTTCCAATAAGTACCGTTTTGGCAATTGCAGGGAATGAGAATTGATTGCTTTGCAAAGTAGTAGTAAAGGAGAGTTCCGTTTCATGTACTACACCTCGTTTATCCACTGCACGTAGGGTAAACTTACTGGATTCGTCATTATCTCCGGTACATACCATATTCATTATTAATTGTGTAAAGTCAATCAATGCCAACCGTTCTATCTTTCCATCCTCCAGTCCGAGAAGACGTAGTCCTTTGTCTACTACTTTCTGTTTCATCGCTTTGGCGGCATCACTTGTAGGCACAAGCTTCACTAAACCATCTATTCCTACTGGTTCAGAATTCAAATAAGGAGATTCTATAAGTAAATCACACTCTCTGATACCTGCACGGGCATTTAAAGTAACTTTCATTGATTCCGGTTGAGAACCTTCACGTAAGGTAATAGTTTGACCGTTATCAAAACCTTGCGCAGTAAATTCCGGAGCTTTTAAATTGAGCGATGCGTCCGAAATATCTATTGTTACAACCTCTTCGGATTTGACGGTATTATAGGTAATGTTCAATGTTCCACTTCCCGTATCACCACCATTTACATCGACTTGAATAATGTAGTGCTGGCGTGCTTCGGTCTCATCAATATCCAGTAGTCTTAAAGTTTGTCCTATACCATTTTGTTTTTTTACTTTTGCTTCAAGTTGTAAACTGCCGGGCTTTAAATAGACAGGACGTTGGTCGTCTTTTGCAATATCAATAGTTGTGCCGGTGTTTGAACGGGCCTGCATCTCAAATGTTGTAAAATACTTTTGAACAGCTTCTGAACAAATCACGGTAAGCTGTACATTGGCTATGTAGCAGGTGATGTCAGCAGTGGTATTCTGATTCTCAAGGATCTGGATATTTGTACTTCCTTCATAGTAGGCAGCATTAAAACCTTCTTTCTTTTCGTCACCATAGTAGGCCTTCAGCGTGTAATTGCCAATAGCTATTTTCTCTCCTTCTTTAAAGTCTGCATAAGAATCCCAATGCTTCACTTCTGCCTTTTCATTGGATAAAGATAATGAAAATGATGACGCTTCCGGTACTTCTTCCATACGGGTGGTCGTAATAGCCGATTGCTTATCGGATTGACCGCGTGTATCGGATGAACTGCCTACTTCTATCATGCTTGGATTAGCGGATAGTTGTATGTTCATTGTGCCATAACCTGTAGCATGTCTTTCGTCTTGTTCGCATCCCGCGAATAAAACTGATATTATGGCAAACAGAGTTAAAATAGTTGTGTATTTTTTGCCCATTGACAATACTTAATTATCTTTTTTACCTATTAAAACTTGAAACTGGGCACAAAGATACTGTTTTTTGGCAATAAAATAACCGTGTAAAGCTCTATTTTACAGCGATAAATGAAAAATGGGACATCATTTGTCCCATTTCCTACAAAAAAAGAAAAGTTGATTAATGTACTTTTTAGCTTATTTTTAATTATAAAATGTTACGGTTCGGGTAGTAATACTATTCCTTGCTTTTTCTTTCCGTCCATCTTAGCTGTTATCGGATGTTCAAAGTGTACATAACGCAGGTATTTGGTCTCATGTACAGCAGGTTGCGCATTCAGAAAGTCTTGATTATATACACCATCATTCATAAACGCGTTGATTGTGAAATAACCGACACCGAAAGAAGTCAGGTTCTGAAAAAAGTGCGTTCCCTGACTGGGATCGACACGATAGTTTGTCAGCCCGGCTTCTACAATAATACGTGCTGCACTGATATGAGGCCATCTTACAGGAATGCCGAGCCATGTATCGCTACTGCCCCAGCGGCCCGGGCCTATCAGGACGTAGTTCTTTCCTTCGTTCAAGAATTGCTGGTTCAGTTTTTCTATCTCCCAGGCTATTTCCTGATTGTGGGAAGCGCTGTAATCATCGGTTTTTACGTAAATTACATCCTGTAATTCATTCATTATTCCATGTCCCAATGAATTGTTGGAACGGAGCAATAGTTGTTCATCGGGAATGGCTGTAAGGTCTTCATCAAGCATTTCCTTACTATCGACAATCGGACGGATTTGTAACAGATAGAATGTGCCGGTCTTGTCTTTTTCCCGGCTCATGGTAGCTGCGAATTCGATTTCAACAGGGCGGCGCATTTCCTGCTGTCCGTATTTCAATGCCAATTGTAAGATACGGGGTAGTGGGAATACATCATGCTGCAAGATATTGGCAAAGGTGATCACTTTACGCCCACCCGGATATAAACCGTCACGGATTATCTGGTCGTAAGGGTCATAGGTGGAAGCTATATAATTGAGGGAACCGTCTTTCTCAGCCTCTTTAACATGTAATTTCAATAGGTTGAAACCGTCATCAATGGAGAAGTTATGACCGGCATTACGCAGGTCGAGCGCATAAAAACGCGTTTGGGTTTCTTTTAGTGCAATCTCCATCTCGCTGGTTTGCAAGACCTGGTTGGGGTGATAGGGAGAGAAACGAAGTGTCATACCGCCGTCTACAATATATTTACCCAATCCGAGCGCTAGATTGACAATGCCCTCTTCCGCCTTTTCATCTCCGATAGGGTAGTAGTTGAGCGAGCGTGCTACACCCGACATGGATGGATAGTAACGGTCGCCATACTGATTTCCGACTACCTCTTGCAGGATGACTGCCATTTTCTCCTGGTCGATAACGTTGCTTGTTGCTTGCATATAGGCTTTTGAATCGCGGAAATATACAGAAGCGTAAACTCCCTTGATGGCATCGCTGAGCATGCGGAGCATTTCATACTTGTCGTCCAGATAAGGAATCATATAAGTATTGTATATTCCGGCGAAAGGCTGGTAATGCGAATCTTCCAATAGTGAGGAAGAACGGATAGCGATAGGGGATTTTACTACATCAAAGAAAGTGAAAAAGTCCTCAACCAAGCGGTCGGGCAGTTTGGCTTTCAGGAAGTATCGTAAAATCAAATCATCATCCGCATCGGAGAGGGCTATTTGATACAGATTGTTGGTGTCCATGAACTCGTCGAATACATCCGTACAAAGCACTACGGTTTTGGGTATGGCGACGCGGGCATTCTCAAATTCGTCGAATTCCGGATGGTGCTTCACCATATTGTCAATGAATGCCAGGCCACGTCCTTTACCACCCAATGAACCGTCGCCAATGCGGGCGAAGTTCGAGTAGCGGTCAAAGCGGTCACGCTTAAAGACGGCCACCACGCCCTGATTCTTCATCTTGCGATACTTTACGATTGCCTCGAAAATGATTTTACGGTGGGCATCTACATCCTGAAGACTGTTCCAGGTAATAGGTTTCAAGAACTCGCCAATGGGGAACATGGCACGCGAATAGAGCCAGCGGCTCACATGATTGCGGCTGATATGATAGAGGAACGACTCTGCCGGAACCGCAAAAAGGATGTTTTGGAGTTCTTTCAAGTTTTTGACGCGGGCAATCTCTTCCAGCGTATCGGGATTACGGAAGATGAAGTCGCCGAAACCGAAATTGTCCGATACGATACGTCGCAGGTCTACGTCCATCTTCTTGGAGTTTTTATCGATGAAAGACGCATCATATTTAGCTGCGTACGAAACGTTATCCGATTCGGAAGATTGTATAATCAACGGGACAAACGGATCTTCCTTTCGTATGGCGGCGCATAACTTGATACCGGCAAGCGCGTCTTTTTCACCACGTTCTACACGGGGGAAGCGAACGTCTGTGATAACTCCCAGTATATTGTTTTTGTATTTTTCGTATATGCCGATTGCTTCATTATAGGTACGCGCAAGGACGATTTTAGGGCGTCCTCTCATGCGTAGCGTACGTTGGTGGGCATTCAGCGCTTCGGTAGAAAATTCCTGGCTCTGCTTCAATACGAATTTATAAAGATTGGGCAGGATAGAGGAGTAGAAGCGGATTCCGTCCTCTACCAGAAGAATAATCTGTACGCCCACTTCACTGACGTCATGCTCCAGATTCATTTTGTCCTCAATCAGTTTGATGATGGACACCAGTAAATCGGTATTTCCCAACCAGCAGAAGATATAATCGAACGAACTGAGGTCCTCGTTGGCAATACGTTTAGTAATGCCATGACTGAACGGCGTTAGAATTACCATGGGAATATGCTCGTATCGTCCTTTGATGGTTCGCGCTACGTCAAATCCCTCGTTATCTCCTGTTCCCGGCATACATATGATAAGGTCGTATGGCATGGACGATAGTTGGGCCAGCGCTTCCTCGCAAGTAGATACCTGTGTAAAGCGCGGCGGGTAACGCAGGGAGAGTGAAGTATATTCATTGAAGATTTTTTCGTCGATACGGCCATCGTCTTCCAGCATGAAAGCATCATAAGGGTTGGCGATTAAAAGCACATTGAAGATACGTCGTGTCATGAGGTTTGCAAACTGCGTATCTTTGAAATAGAGCTGATTTAGTTTAAACTTACTAAGCATGTTTTCTCATGGTTTATTAGTTCGGAGGACAAAAGTAGCAATTTAAATGAAGAATGAGGAATGAAGAATGAAGAATTACCTTTGCAAGACACTTGTACGGCGCTGTTCGATTCTGTTTTTGTTATTCTTTATAATTTATGAGATTTGACGTTTTATTATTATTTAATCAAAATATTGCCGTAAAGTTTAGGTGTTTTGAAAAGTTTTCCTATATTTGCAATGTTGTTTATTGACATTTTGCTCGAATGATTATTGAATAACGAGGTAAGAACCTTTAAAACGTAATATTATGAATATCGAACGTATCATGTCCTCTTTGGAGGCAAAGCATCCCGGCGAGTCTGAATATCTTCAAGCCGTAAAGGAAGTACTTCTTTCTATCGAAGATATCTACAATCAGCATCCTGAGTTCGAGAAGGCAAAGATTATAGAACGATTGGTTGAACCTGACCGTATTTTTACTTTCCGCGTTACGTGGGTAGATGATAAAGGCGAGGTGCAGACGAACCTCGGTTATCGTGTACAGTTCAATAACGCCATCGGTCCGTACAAAGGCGGTATCCGTTTCCATGCTTCTGTAAATCTCTCTATTCTGAAATTCTTGGGATTTGAACAAACCTTCAAAAATGCGTTGACTACTCTGCCTATGGGGGGTGGTAAAGGTGGTTCCGATTTCTCTCCGCGCGGTAAGAGCGATGCGGAAGTGATGCGTTTCTGCCAGGCTTTCATGCTTGAATTATGGCGCCATCTTGGTCCGGATATGGACGTGCCTGCCGGTGATATCGGTGTGGGTGGCCGTGAAGTGGGCTATATGTTCGGTATGTATAAGAAGCTGACGCGTGAGTTTACGGGAACTTTCACCGGTAAAGGGTTGGAATTCGGCGGCTCATTGATACGTCCTGAAGCAACAGGATTTGGCGGATTGTATTTTGTACATCAGATGTTGGAAACCAAAGGTATCGATATTAAAGGTAAGACGGTTGCCATCTCCGGTTTCGGAAACGTGGCTTGGGGAGCAGCTACCAAAGCTACCCAGTTGGGGGCGAAAGTCATTACTATTTCAGGTCCCGACGGTTATATTTATGATCCGAACGGTATCAGTGGCGAAAAGATAGATTATATGTTGGAACTTCGTGCATCGGGCAATGATATTGTAGCTCCGTATGCCGATGAATTCCCGGGTTCTACTTTTGTTCCGGGTAAACGTCCGTGGGAAGTGAAAGCCGATATTGCTTTGCCATGTGCAACGCAGAATGAGCTGAATGGTGAAGACGCACAGCATCTGATTGATAATAAGGTGACTTGCGTAGGTGAAATCTCCAATATGGGATGTACGCCCGAAGCCATCGACCTATTTATCGAAAACAAGATTATGTATGCACCGGGTAAGGCTGTGAATGCGGGCGGTGTGGCTACCAGTGGTTTGGAAATGTCACAGAATGCTATGCATATCAGCTGGAGCGCAGCCGAAGTGGATGAAAAACTTCATGCCATTATGCACGGTATCCATACCCAGTGTGTGAAATACGGAACCGAACCTGACGGTTACATTAACTATGTGAAAGGCGCTAATATTGCCGGTTTCATGAAAGTAGCCCATGCCATGATGGGTCAGGGAATTATCTAAGGAAAAACTTTGTTTAGTTGTATTTGTATTTGTGGTTTGTGCTGCCCCGGCCTGCGAAGGTGTGGGCAGCATCTTTTTTAATGATGGGCGGTTAATGATTAATCACTATTTTTCTTACCTTTGCATTCCAGAATAATAAATAACAAAGAGATGTTACAACCGGAATTGAAATTAAGACGTGATAAGATACGTGCTCTCATGGTTCAGCAAGGCATTGATGCTGCTCTTATCACCTGCAATGTAAACTTAATCTATACGTACGGTCGCGTTGTCAGCGGATATTTATATTTGCCGTTGAATGCTCCTGCGCGTTTGTTCATAAAACGCCCTAATGATATCGAGGGCGAACATATCCATCCTATCCGTAAGCCGGAACAAATTACCGAATTGTTGAAGGAATGTGGTTTGCCTTTGCCTGCTAAGTTGATGCTGGAAGGTGATGAATTATCCTTTACGGAATATAATCGCTTGGCTGCCTGTTTTCCCGAAACAGAGGTTGTGCCTTGCGGTACCGCGTTGATTCGTCAGGCTCGAAGCGTAAAGACTCCGATAGAAATTGAAATGTTCCGTCGTTCCGGAGCTGCTCATACAAAGGCGTACGAACAGATTCCCTCGGTTTATCAGCCGGGAATGACCGACCGTCAGCTATCCATTGAAATAGAACGGTTGATGCGTTTGGAGGGATGTTTGGGGATATTCCGCGTATTCGGACAGAGTATGGAGATTTTTATGGGAAGTCTTTTGGCCGGTGACAATGCGGCGGTTCCCTCTCCGTATGATTTTGCATTGGGCGGTAAAGGGCTCGATCCTTCCTTGCCGGGCGGTGTGAGTGGTACTCTCCTGCAAGCGGGACAGTGCTTTATGGTAGATATGGGTGGAAATTTCTATGGCTATATGGGTGATATGAGCCGTGTATTTTCCATAGGCAGGTTGCCGGAACAGGCATATACCGCGCATCAGACGTGTATAGAAATACAAGAGGAGATTGCGGCGATGGCAAAACCGGGAACTGTTTGTGAAGATATGTACAACAAAGCCATTGAAATAGTAACGAAAGCCGGTTTTGCGGATTACTTTATGGGAGTAGACCAAAAAGCGAAATTCATAGGTCATGGCATTGGCCTGGAAATAAATGAAATGCCCGTACTGGCGCCCCGTATGAAGCAGGAGCTGGAGCCGGGTATGGTCTTTGCTTTGGAACCCAAAATCGTTTTGCCCGGTATAGGTCCTGTCGGAATTGAAAACTCATGGGCTGTAACAACCGATGGTTTGGAAAAACTGACTTTATGCAAAGAGGAAATCATAGAATTATGATAAACAATAAACAATAAGCGGTTAGCGATTAGTGATAAGTGATTAGCTGGCAATTATGCCGTATGGCAATCACTAATCACTTATCACTAATCGCTAACCGCTTATCACTCACTTCACCCTTCTGTTCAATTGGTTATTAGCCTTGGATGGTTTTGATTTACCGATTCTCTTTCCTGTAGGTTTGGCTTTATTGTTCCGATTGGGGTGCGATTGTGTGTTTTTACTCACCTTCATAATATTCACATAGATAATAACGGGCGATAAAGTCCCAATTTTTCTGTAATACTTCTTTGCCGTTGGTAAATGGAAGCTGCACGTCGGGTAATATTCCTTTGAGCATACCGTACTTTATTAAGTCGAACGGGCAGGTTCCCGGACGGCAAAAGAGTTTGTAGCCTTCGGCAGCAGCACGTTCGGCATTGTACATCGGGTTGTGCCCTTCACAAAAATAGGCGGCTACATTATGGGCTATTAGCATGCCTTTGGCATTGGCGTATATTACGAATTCTTTCTTATACTGTAAGTCGGGGAGTAGAGCGGAAGGAGTATCTTCCCATTTCAGGACTTCAACAAAGAATTTGCAGAGTTCTTTATAGGTAGCAAAGTATAGTAAAGATTTGCCACCGCTGTATTCCAGGCAATGTTCAACATCCTTGCTCAATTTTGTTTCAGGAGTGATTTCCGGAAGAGGAGTGGAAGGCATATCTAACAAATCCGGTCCCATTACCCATAAAAATGAAGAGGGTTCTTCGTTGATAGGCGCTTCTTCAAATTCTTCATCCATCAGTTTATAAACTTCTTGAGCCAAATCCAGCAAGTCCTTATCATACGGATCTTGCAATGTGTATTCATCCGGTCCATAGAGTGCGAAGTGGGATTTTAATGTCCACAGTACAAATGCAATGTCTTCCGGATTGATTTCATCGGGGATGTAGCTGTCGGATAACCGATAGAAAGGAAGATACGTATTATACAGCGCATAATATGATTCGGTGAATGTTTTCCAACCGCCGGTCTGGGCAATTACATCTTGAAAATACATACAGAGCGAGACCGTGGCGTCTTTTTGCACATAGTCGTTTTCCTTGAACAGAGGAGATTGTTGTACTAGCGGGAAGATACTCGCTGCAAATTTGAGATACCATTGGTCGCCGGGTAGCACACGCGTGCGCTCATTGGCGCCCAACCATTGTTTCATGAGAATAGGAACTGGCTTCATTGTTTGTTTGCTTTTAATGTGTGAATAATATGTATGGGGTTATAATCTTTTCAGAGCCAGTTTGATAACCTGTTCTACCGGTGCATTGGCATCTTCCTTTAGGATGGCCATTACTACTTTTTGCGAAGGAGCTTGTGCAAATCCCAACATTGTGAGGGCGGCCACAGCTTCTTCTTGTACTTGCGCATTGGCGGCAGTAAAGGCAGGACCGGTTATATCGGCCGCTCCGGAAACCATTCCACCGGTCTTTATTTTGTCTTTTAAGTCAACTATCACACGCTGGGCTGTTTTTAAACCGATTCCTTTCACCGTTTTCAGCAGATTGGCATTCTCCGTGCTGATAACATTTATCAATTCGGAGGGGGATAAGGCTGAAAGAATCATACGGGCCGTATTGCCACCGATGCCTGATACGGAAATCAACAGCAGAAACAACTCACGTTCTTGCTTGTCTGCAAAACCATAAAGGATATATGCATCTTCACGGATAGCTTCATAAATATATAGTTTGCAGCTTTTTTTTCCTTGTATGGCGGCATATGTGTTCAAGGAGATATTTGCGGCATACCCCAAACCGTTACAGTCTATAATTGCGCTTGCCGGACTCAACTCGGCAATTTCACCTTTAATGTATTCTATCATATAATTATTATTCCTATTCTGCGAATGTAGGAATTATTATTGACTTTTAGTCTCTAAAAAAAGAAAAACTCTGTGAAACTTGAACTCTTCTATACTAAGATATAAATGAAAATGCTTACTTTTGCGCTCATAAAATAGAAAGTTGATAACTAAAATCGATAAAAAGATGAAAAAAGTAAGAGCAGCCATCGTTGGTTATGGCAATATCGGACATTTTGTACTTGAGGCATTACAAGCGGCTCCTGATTTTGAAATAGCCGGAGTAGTACGTCGCGCGGGGGCGGAGAACCGTCCTGCGGAATTGGGTGAGTATTCCGTTGTGAAAGATATTAAAGAGCTGAAGGATGTGGATGTGGCCATCCTTTGTACTCCTACACGTAGCGTTGAGAAATATGCAAAAGAGATATTGGCGCTTGGAATTCACACGGTAGACAGTTTCGATATTCATACCGGCATTCCGGCATTACGTCGTACCCTGGATACTGAAGCGAAAGCTCATAACACTGTTTCTATTATTTCTGCGGGTTGGGATCCGGGAAGCGATTCCGTTGTACGTACCTTGCTGGAAGCTATTGCGCCGAAGGGAATTACTTATACCAACTTCGGTCCGGGTATGAGTATGGGACATACGGTGGCGGTAAAAGCCATCGAAGGTGTAAAAGCTGCCCTCTCAATGACTATTCCTACCGGTACGGGTATACATCGCCGTATGGTCTACATCGAGCTGAACGACGGTTACGAATTTGAGAAAGTAGCTGCCGCTATCAAGGCCGATCCGTATTTTGTAAATGATGAGACGCATGTGAAACTTGTTCCGAGCGTAGACGCGTTGCTCGATATGGGACATGGTGTAAACCTGACCCGTAAAGGCGTTTCAGGAAAAACGCAGAACCAGTTGTTCGAATTCAATATGCGTATCAATAATCCTGCGCTTACCGCGCAAGTGCTGGTATGTGTGGCGCGTGCCGCAATGCGTCAGCAACCGGGTTGCTATACAATGGTTGAGATTCCGGTTATCGACCTTCTGCCGGGCGACCGCGAGGAGTGGATTGCACACTTGGTATAAGAATATAAAAAACAGATGATGCGTTTATATGAAATGCACCATCTGTCAGTACTGAACACATCATCTGTTTGACCATAACAGACGATGTGTTTTTTGTATCTTGTTATCAGAAGAAGAACCGGAGTATATCGTTAAAGTTTGCCCAGATTAGCAGACCGAATAACAGGAACATTCCCACCATTTGTGCACGCTCCATAAACTTATCGCTGGGTTTGCGACGTGCTACAATCTCGTAGATGAGGAACAAAACATGTCCGCCGTCCAATGCCGGAATGGGCAGAATGTTCATGAAAGCGAGTATAATCGAAAGGAATGCCGTCATGTACCAGAACTGATACCAGTCCCATGTTGCAGGGAATATACTGCCGATTGTTCCGAAACCGCCAAGTTGCTTGGCGCCCTCTTTAGAGAAAAGATACTTCATCTGGCTGACATAACCTTTCAGCGTATTTACCCCCAAAGTAACTCCGGCAGGAATAGACGCGAAGAAACTATATTCTTTCTTGACAACAGGTAGCAGCTTGTTTGTCTGCAGGGATGCGGCGATGCCGATTTGATATAAAGAATCTGCGGTCAGCGTTACGGTATCCGCTACTCCGGCTCTGACGTAAGTCAGGGTGAGGAAACGGCCGGTACTGTCGTCAGCCGCTTTTTGCCGGTTCTGCATTTCTTCTTTAAAGTCGAAGTAAGCAATATTGCGTCCGTCCAATTGCGTGATACTGTCGCCCGGTTGTAATCCGGCAAGTGCGGCAGGCTGTCCCGGCATAATACTGTCAATGACAAACGGGTAGCGGAATGAAGCGAAGCGAACACTGTCGGCAAGCAGGCGTTCCATCATATCTTCGGGAATGTATACGGATGCTTCCTGTCCGTCACGCAATACGGTAACCTGACGTGCATCGACGATGCTTGTCAGCATATCGCCTCCATAGCGTTCAAAAGGAACGCCGTCGGCGGAAACTAATATATCACCGTCACGGAAACCGATCGCTTTAGCCGTTTCGTTGAAGTCCATACCCAGCGGAGCTTTCTGCAAAGGTACATATTCGTCTCCCCAGGTAAAGAGTATCATGGAGTAGATGAACAACGCCAGCAGGAAATTGAACAATACACCGCCTACCATAATCAGCAGACGTTGCCATGCCGGTTTGGCACGGAATTCCCACGGTTGTACAGGCTGTTTCATCTGTTCGGTATCCATGGATTCGTCTATCATACCTGCGATTTTGACATACCCGCCTAAAGGTAACCAACCGATGCCGTATTCTGTTTCACTGTTTTTCGGTTTAAACTTGAACAGAGTGAACCACGGGTCAAAGAATAAACAAAATTTTTCCACTCGTGTCTTAAATAAGCGGGCGAAGAGGAAGTGCCCGCCTTCATGGATTATTACGAGCAATGAAAGGCTCATTATAAGTTGCAGGGCACGGATCAAGAATGTTTCCATCTAATTATTTACTATTTTATTATTTACAATTTAATTTTTAACTATCAGTTCTTTAGCTATTCGTCTGGCTTCTGCGTCAGTTGCTACATAGTCT
>ERZ894244.532-NODE-532-length-26424-cov-25.905381_pt1 | contig 26424 bp, 24 predicted proteins | sample MGYA00380299_ERZ894244 | MGnify/ENA primary metagenome ERZ894244 (study PRJEB32331, sample SAMN06328444) | human gut metagenome | biome: human gut microbiome; feature: stool | host: Homo sapiens | collected 2014-06-26 ... | reverse complement strand
TTGAGGACTCTTTATTTCCTTATTCGGTATAGCGGAGGCGGCTGTCAATTCGACATAATTTTCTTGTGATACTTTACCGTACATGAGCATTTGTTTCGTATTTGAAAGAACAAACTCACCAAATAAAAAAAACGATATTCGGGTGGGTTATTTTGTTATACCCTAAATTACCCTCTGAATTTGTTTTTAAATTTGGAGGGATTTTTTTATGTCCTTTTTTCGGGCAGTTATCTATCTGCTCATACGAAGCAAAATTTATCAATACATAGCATATCAGAGAACGGCAGGAAACCAGTTAAAAAAATTTCTGCCAGTGCAACGGTACTTCTCACCTTGAAAGTAGAAGTACAATCTCCATACAATAGAATTACTATTTCCTATAACCGTAAAGGTCACAGAGCCTTTGCGGTTTTTCTTTTGTCGATTTTTGTTGGAAAGTGCCGTAGGGCTGTTTCTGATATGCGGTGTCGTTCTCCGCCTCTCCATCTGGATTTTTTACATTTCAAAAATTCAGATGGGAGGTATTTATGGTGAAATATGCACCAAGAAAGGTATATATCAGAGAAAGTGGCGGCTATGTGGAATTATCCTACACGGAGTTCTGCCGTTGCAGGGAATCCGACCAGACCTATATGGACAAGCTGTTTATCCCCATTCAAGGCTGTCTGCTTGAAGTCGTGAGGGAGCAATACACAGACTTCTACCGTGACAAGGAACGGTGGCGTTATCTGCAAAAATTAGATACAAAGAATAGACTGCTATCTCTCGACGGATTTACGGACAGCGAGGGGAATCCTCTGGACTTTATCACTGATGAAGCGGTGGACATTGCAGAAACCGTTGTCAATGCGGTCATGGTGGACAGGCTGAAAGCCGCCCTGCCTTTGCTGTCGGATAGTGAACAGGAGCTGATACAGGCAATCTTTTTTGACGGACTTTCCGAGCGTGAAGTCGGGGCGAGGTTGGGCATAACCCAGAGCGTTGTAAACAAACGCAAAGCCAGAATCCTAATAAAACTAAGAAAGATAATAGAAAATTAAAATTTAAGGCGTTCAGCCCCCTTGTTTTTTCCTTTGGGAAGATGAGGGGGCTTTTCTCTGCCCTCTCAATCAATTCTGATTGGAGGAAGTAAGAATGGCATACAACCACGGACGGGAGGACAGGAAATGGCGTATCTGGAAAGAAGCGGAGGAAAAGCTGCTGCGTGAGTGCGGCGTTGATGAAGCGACCATTGAGCAGATACGCATGGCGGACAGGGCAGACTTCAATTCCAACAGGCGGTTTTACCGATGGACGAATGACGTTGCGGAATATCTTGAGGACATGGCAGGCAGGGAGCGGCAGGCGGAAGTGGGTACGGTTGCGGAGTTACTGGAAGAGATTGAGAGCGAAAATCTCTATCAAGTATTAGTCACGGTGGACGGGCGTACCTTGAAAATCGTCCTGCTGAAAATGCAGGGGTATTCCACAAAGGAGATTGCCCCGCTTGTGCATTTGACGACTGGTGCCATCTATGCGAGGTTAGACCATCTGCGGAAGAAGCTGCGGAAAATTTTATAGCTTCTAAAACAGCCTGCCATCCTGCGGGCTACTGGGTGAGGGATGGAAATCCCCTCACTCATTTTTTGCAGGAGGACAACAGGATGGCATACAGGGTTAAGGCATACACGCTTCGGGAGGAATCCACGGAAAGCGGCACAAGGTATTTTATCAGCTTTAAGGACGGGCAGGGCAAATCCCACGAGTTGGAAGTGTCGGAACAGTTCTTTATGGAGTTTCGGCAGATGGAGCGCAGGAACAGGAATCTTTTCTAATGGGACGAGCGGCACAGGGAGTTTAACGAGGTATGGGACGAAACCCTTTACAGACGGGCGTTGCGTGTGCCTAAGAGCCTTGATGAACGCATGGTTGAGGAAGAACGGAATGAAACGCTCTATAAGGCGGTTGGGAGCCTTCCAGAGATACAAAGGCGGCGTTTCCTGCTCTACTACGAGTATGAGTTCAATTTTTACCAAATCGCCGCTATGGAGCATTGCACCGCTTCGGCAATACAGAAATCTGTTGCGATTGCAAAGGAGAAAGTAAAGGCGGAAATTGAAGAAATATCTCCAACCGTGACCGACACCGCCCGAAAAAGAAATCTGTTTTTTATTTGTGTGGGATTGGCGGCATTACATACTCTCACTTTTTTCCGTGGGAGTAAATCTATTTTTAAGGAGGTCAACGCCTATGTGCAACGAAAACAAAGACACCGCCCGAAAGGAGGAAAGCCATGCAGAAGTTACAGACAGTCAACGCCGAAACGCTCCTTTATGAACCGCTTGAGAAACCATCCTTTGTGGTGGACAGCCTTATCCCGACAGGCTTATCGCTGTTCTGCGGCTCACAGAAGATAGGCAAAAGCTGGCTCATGCTGAAGCTATGCTTATGCGTGTCGCAGGGAATCCCTTTATGGGATATGCCGACAATGGAGGGCGATGTGCTTTACCTCTGCCTTGAGGACACGTTCTGCCGCATACAGGACAGGTTATTTCGTTTGACGGACGAAGCAAGCGGGCGGCTCCACTTTGCCGTGGCAAGCTGCAAGCTGTCAGACGGTCTTATCGTGCAGCTTGAAGATTATCTGAAAGATTACCCAGACAGCAGGCTCATTGTCATTGATACCTTGCAGAAAGTCCGTACAGCTTCAAAAGACAATGCCTATGCAAGCGACTATGGGGACATCTCCCTCATCAAAGACTTTGCCGACAGGCACTCTCTGGCGGTCATTGTCGTACACCACATCCGAAAGCAGAATGACAGCGACGTGTTCAACAAGGTGTCTGGGACGACAGGATTAACGGGGAGTGCGGACGCTACCTTTGTTCTGGAAAAGGAGAAACGTGCGTCTGACACCGCCAAGCTGTATGTGACGGGCAGGGACACGCCTTATCAGGAATACACGCTGCGTTTCCGTGATTGCCGTTGGGAGCTTGTGGAGCGGAAAACGCAGGAGCAGCTTGCGAAAGAAACGATACCAGATGTCCTTTTTCGGTTGGTGGATTTTATGAGGGATAAGGAAGAATGGATAGGCACGGCAACGGAACTGTTAGCCGCTATGGGGGAAACGGAAACCATACCCACGGTGATTACGAAATGGCTGAATGAATACCGCACCACATTTTTAAGCGAGAACCGTATCTGCTACCAGTACAGCCGCAGGAAAGACGGCAGGCGGATTGCCCTTGCAAGGAGGGCGGGTGACAGCGGTGATGGTGGTGACAGCGATATTAGGATACCCCCCTGTTACTGTCATTGACGCTTAAAGCCATGTAAAGCTGGCGGCTCTGCCCTGCGGGTGACAGCAGTGACGGTGGTGACAGTGATTTTAGGATACCCTGCCGCTGTCATCCCTACGGGAGAACACCCCGTAAACGCAAAATGCAGGCGTGAGATTTACTCGCCCTTTTCGGTCGTGTGCCAGACGTTCCCTCTGGACTCCCTTAAGGCAGGGCTGTGCCCTGCTATCCTACGCCTTACGGCTTCGGATAAAAGAATGGCGGCATGACGGTGACGGCTCTTGCGAGGGGGGTATCCCAAAAACACCGTCATCATCGACATGACCGTCATGCAGGGGGTGAGGGTGACAGTTGCGGCAGTCGGCAGGGGGTATCCCAAAACTGCTGTCACCACCGTCACCGCTGTCACCCCAAAGGACGGTCACCCGCCGAAAGAAAGGAGGAATCCGCCTATGCCTTATGCAATCCTGCGTTTCCAGAAACGAAAAGCGGGCGGCGTTGCGGCTTGTGAACGCCACAACGAGCGGAAGAAAGAAGCCTACAAAAGCAACCCAGATATAGATATGGAACGCTCTAAAAACAATTACCATCTCATAGCACCACCAAAGTACACCTACAAGAAAGAGATTAACCGCATGGTAGCCGAAGCGGGGTGCAGGACAAGGAAAGACAGCGTGATGATGGTGGAAACGCTCATCACAGCTTCACCAGAATTTATGAACCAGTTACCGCCCGAAGAACAAAAAGCGTATTTCCAGACGGCTCTTGACTTCATTTCGGAGCGTGTTGGAAAGCAGAATATCCTCTCCGCTGTCGTCCATATGGACGAGAGAACGCCCCATATGCACCTCTGCTTTGTGCCGATTACGCCAGACAATAAGCTGTCAGCGAAAGCTATCTTAGGCAACCAGAAATCATTATCCGAGTGGCAGACCGCCTACCATGAGCGGATGTCCTCACGGTGGAATCAGCTTGAACGGGGGCAGTCCTCAATGGAAACCAAGCGGAAACACGTCCCCACATGGCTCTATAAATTAGGCGGCAGGCTTGATAAACAGTATGAAGAAATCGTGTCTGCCCTATCCGACATCAACGCCTTTAACGCAGGGAAGAAAAGGGATAAAGCGTTAGATTTACTCTCTGCATGGCTGCCAGACGTGGAGAAATTCTCTAAGGAAATCGGGAAACAGCAGGCGTATATCGACAGTTTGAAAGAGAGAATTGGGCAGGAATCAGACTATGCGGGGCGTATGCGTGATGAAAAGTACGAGCAGGAACTAAAGGTGCAGAAAGCGAATCAGAAGATATTTGAATTGCAGAGAACCAACGAGCAGATGGGGCGGCTGCTGTCAAAAATACCGCCCGAAGTGTTGGAAGAATTGCAGAAAAATCATAGAAGCAGAGCGAAAGAAAGGTAGATATGTGAATGAAGAAACAGGATTTTAAGGTGTTAAAGACCAAAGACTTGTACCCGTTCCCCGACAATCCGTTTCATGTGGCAGAAGATGAAACACTGTCAGAGTTAGCGGAAAGCATCAAGGAATTTGGCATTGTCACGCCGATAATCACACGCCCGAAAGAGGACGGGGACGGTTATGAAGTGATTGCAGGACAGCGGCGTGTCCGTGCTTCTGAACTTGCAGGGATAAATACCGTGCCTGCGTTTGTCCTGCCCTTAGACCGTGACCGAGCCATCATCACCCTTGTAGACAGCAATTTGCAGCGTGAGAATATCCTGCCATCGGAGCGGGCGTTTGCTTACAAGATGAAATCCGAAGCCATGAAGCGGCAGGGTTTCCGCACAGACTTAACCTCGTCACAAGTTGTGACGAAGTTGCGGACGGACGACAAGGTGGCACAGGGCTTCGGCGTGGGCAGGATGACCGTGCAGCGTTTTATCCGCCTGACGGAACTGATACCGCCGATTTTGCAGATGGTGGACGAGGGGAAAATCGCCCTCACGCCTGCGGTGGAACTGTCCTTCTTGAAGAAAGACGAGCAGGAAAACCTCTTTGCCACGATGGAGAGCGAAGAAGCAACGCCCTCACTCTCACAGGCACAGCGGATGAAACAGTTAAGCCAGAGCGGGCGGCTTGACATGGATACGATATTTGCGATTATGACGGAGGAAAAGGGCAACCAGAAAGAAACCTTGAAAATCAACACAAGCAAGCTGAAAAAATACTTTCCGAAGAACACAACGCCGAAGCAGATGGAGGAAACCATCATCAAACTTTTGGAGCGTGAGTTGCAGAGGAAACGCAACCGTGACAGCCGCTAATCTTCTTTTTTCGGGAAGTAAATACAGAGAGTTGAGGTATGGAGAATGAGAGAAATCCAGTATGAAATCGTAAAGGAAATCGCAGTATTGTCTACGGGCGACAGTGGCTACACAAAGGAAATCAATCTCATTTCATGGAATGGGAAAGAGCCGAAGTATGACATCCGCAGCTTTTCCCCGAACCGTGAAAAGTGCGGCAAGGGAATCACGCTGAACGCTGATGAAGCGGCGGCACTCCTTAAAGCATTACAGAAAGAATTAAACAGCGAGGATTAATGGTATCTGATTGGCAGGGCGGGGACATTTCCAAACTCTTCCCTGCCCTGTCTGGAAAGGAAGATTTAAGTATGGGCGAGGATAAGAAAGCAGATAAAAAGAGAAAGCGTATCGTGCCAAAAGCACCAGTGCAGATGATAATCAGCCGTGAATATGTCGGCACACAGACCGTTACAGAAGCGTTTGTCCCGATTATCTCCGAGGATATTCGGAAGAAGATTGCCGAGGGCGACACCTTCGACAATGAGAGGCTGTCCGCTTAGAATGTACGCAATGGGACATGAAAACAGATAGGACAGATACGGAGGTTTTACAGTATGGCAGGAATCAAAGAAGAAAAGAAAATCTATTTAGTCGGCATTTATTGCCGCTTATCTAAAGACGATGGTACGGATAACGAGAGTGCGAGCATTGCGACACAGAAATCCATCCTCACGGATTATGTGAAAAAGCAGGGATGGCACATAGCAAAAACGTATGTGGACGATGGTTATTCTGGTACAAATTTCCAAAGACCAAGTTTCCAGAATATGATAAAAGACATTGAAAGCGGTCTGATAAACTGCGTGATTACGAAAGATTTATCCCGTCTGGGGAGAAACTATCTTGATTGTGGGTTATATCTGGAAGTTTTCTTCCCAGAGCATAACGTGAGGTATATAGCGGTCAATGACGGCGTAGATACCTTGAATAAATCTGCTATGGACATCACGCCTTTCCGCAACATTTTAAACGAAATGTATGCCGCTGACATATCTGTTAAGATAAAATCGGCATATCGGGCGAGGTTTCAACAGGGGAAATTCATGGGAACTACCGCCCCTTATGGCTATATCAAAGACCCTGCCGACCACAACCATCTGCTGATAGATGATAAAGTGGCACATGTTGTAAAAGAGATATTCGACCTTGCATTAAAAGGGAATGGAGTTGCCAAAATTTGCAGACATCTTAATAAACAGCATATCCTACGCCCTGCCGCTTATGCGGCGGAGCGTGGCGAAACAGGCTTTGAACGTCATTTTGAGGGGAACGAGGACAAACGCTATATTTGGAGTGGGAACAGCGTGAGGAGCATTTTAAGAAGCCCGATATATGCGGGAAATCTTGTAGGCTACAAACGGATTGCCGCCAATATGAAAAGCAAGAAACGCCCCTCTAAGCTGCCCGAAGAATGGGAAGTGATACCCAATACCCATGAGGGAATAGTCACGCAGGAGGAATTTGATATTGTCCAACAGCTTATTACAAGTCGTAGGCTTCCACAGAACAAGGGAGGATTTGTAAATATTTTTGCAGGCGTTATCAAGTGTGTGGACTGCGGATGTGCTCTGCGGGCAATGAACGTACACAGGAGGAAACGCCCAGAGATTATCGACTGTGTACAGTATTCATGTAATAATTATGCAAGAAACGGAAGAAGCGAGTGTAGTGCCCACAATATAGAAGCAAGGGATTTATTCAATGCCGTTCTTGCCGACATCAACTGTTTTGCGGATATGGCAGTGAATGATGAAAAGGCGGTCAGGGCCATAGAAAAGCGGCTCACGGAAACAGACCAGAGCAGGGCGAAAGCATTAGAGAAAGAACGTAAGAAGCTGAACAAACGCCTTGCGGAACTGGACAGGCTGTTTTCCTCTCTCTACGAGGATAAGGTCATGGAGCGTATTACCGAGCGGAATTTTGAGATGATGTCGGGGAAATACCAGAAAGAGCAGCTTGAAATTGAAGCAAGGCTGAAAGAGGTGACGGAAACTCTTAATGAAAGCTACGAGAAATCACGGGGAATCCGTGACTTCCTCGCCCTTATCCGAAATTATCAAGGCTTAAAAGAACTGGATGCAACAGTTATAAACGCACTCATAGACAAGATACTTGTTTCGGAGCGTGAGAAACTTACAGACGGAATGGTGCGGCAGGAAATCAAGATTTATTATAAATTCATCGGCTTTGTCGGTGAATTACATATCACACCGACAAAGCGGTGGACTGCGTTAAAGCCTAAGAATTGTACGGTGTGCGGTGTTGAATATGTTCCCCGCTCTGGCATATCGAAGTATTGTCCTGCTTGTGCCAAGAAGATACAGAGGGAGAAATCAAACGAGAGCAAACGCAGGAGCAGGGAGCGAAACAGACAGGCATGTATTGAACTGTCCGCAAAAAATGACCGACTGACATTGAACAGCAGGAAGGACGTATTCTCAGACAGGGTAACAGAAATGATACCGTGTCTATTTTTCGTTATGTGACAGAAGGAACCTTCGACAGTTATTCGTGGCAGGTAATAGAAAATAAGCAGAAATTCATCAGCCAGATCATGACAAGTAAATCGCCGGTACGAAGCTGTGAGGATGTGGATGAAGCAGCACTTACTTATGCCGAGGTCAAAGCACTTGCTACCGGAAATCCTTATATCAAGGAAAAGATGGATTTAGATATTCAGGTATCCAGGCTGAAACTGATGAAAGCAAACCATACCAGTCAGATCTACCGGCTGGAGGATAACATTGCAAAGAATTATCCGAAGCAGATTGAAATTCTGCAGGAGCGGATTCGGGGATTTCAGACAGATATGGAAACCGTGCGAAAGAATCTTCCGGCGGATAAGGACAACTTTTCCATGAAAGTGGGAAACCGTATTTTTACGGACAAAAAGGAAGCAGGAACCGCTATTCTTGCCATGTGTCAGGAGATGGATTCCCTGCAGCAGACGGTAGAAATCGGTGAGTATGCCGGTATGAGAATGAAAGTCACTTTTGATTCTTTTAACCGCAAGTTTGTGATGAGTCTGAAAGGAGAACTAAGCCACAACTTTGAACTTGGTTCGGATGCGTTTGGAAATATCACAAGACTTCACAATGTTTTAGCTGGCATGGCTGGGGAACTTTCAGAAGCAGAGACAAAACTTAACAATGTCACACACCAGTTGGAAACGGCAAAGATGGAGGTGCAAAAGCCGTTTCCTGCGGAGGAAGAACTGAAGGAGAAGATGGAACGGTTAGCGGAACTGGATGCCCTGTTAAATATGGATGAAAAAGGTGGGACACCGGTACTCGAAAATGAACCGACGGTTACTCCTTTGGGCGAATGGTTGTTAGAACATCTTTTGCCGGAATTTATGGAAGAGTATGAAATGACAGAGGAACGGGCGAGAGAAGTGCTGTTAGATGCTCTGCCGGAAGAAGAAAGCGAAGTGGTCTGTTTTTCTTCGGAGCAGAATGCAGAGAGCCTTGATAGTGAGGAAATGCAAAAGCAGATGTCAGAATATATGGATGGTGATTTTTATGCCATACCGGTATCGGATACAGAATATTTGATCGCACCAAAAGTAGAACAGGACAGTGTGATTTATCTGCGTTCCATTTTAAGCCAGTTGGGAGATTCGGTATTATCTTCACCGGCAATGAAATCCCATGCTGCGTATGAGTATGATTCCGGAACAAACCGGATGAAGCCGTTTGACCATATGAGAATACTGAGAGGACTTTGTGCGGTAGGAGAAGAAAAACATATTTACCATGCAAAATCACGAGAACCAACAGAGACAAGAACATCCAACTTGGCACAAGTACATTAAAGCAGCGTTTGGACATCATGTCCAGACAGAAAGAAAAGAGGTAAAACGAAATGAAGAGTTATAGCGAATTTATGGAGTATATCAAAGAGAATGTAACGGATTATCTGCCGGAACGGTTTGAAGAGGCGGAGATTAGTATTCAGCAGGTAGTGAAAAACAACGATGTTGTGTTAGATGGATTGAGTATTCGCAATCCGGACAGTAATCTTTCACCTAATATTTATCTGAATCCATTGTACGAGCAGTATCAGAAGGGAGGAAATCTGGATGAACTCGTATCCGGTATTGCAGATACTTATATTGAAAATATCGCACCGCTTGAGGAGAGGGCAATTCAGATGCCGCTGGATGATCTATTTGACTATGAACGGGTAAAAGACAATATTTTCCCAAGACTTGTGAATCTGGAAAGGAACCAGCTTGGTTTGAAGGATGTCCCTTATACCAAGCTGGGGGACTTAGCAGTTATCTATCGTGTGAAAGTGTCAGGGGATTCTAATACACTGAGTTCTCTTGCCATTACAAATGCTTTGATGGAAAAGTATGGTGTCACGACAGGAGAATTGCACGAACAGGCACTTGAAAATATGGAACGACTGCTTCCGGCAGCATTTCACTCGCTTGACGATATTATGACAGATATTATGGCTGTGGAACTTTCAAAAAATGAAGGGATTTCTATGGAAGAAGCTAAAGATTATATCCGGGAAATGATTCCGCCTAACGCATCGCAGATGTATTGTTTGACAAATGAAACAAAGATAAACGGTGCTACCTGTATTATCAATGAAAATGTGCAGAAAATGGTAGCGGATAAGGTGGGTGGTGATTATTTTATAATTCCTTCTTCGGTGCATGAAGTGCTGATTCTGCCTAAGAGCAGTAATATGAGTCCGCAAGAACTTGAAAGTATCGTGAAAGGTGTTAATGCGGCTTATGTATCTCCCAATGAGTTTTTATCGGATCATGTTTATCAGTACGATGCGAAGGAACATAAACTCAGTTTTTGTACACAAGAGAAGGAACTGAAACAGAACCAGCCGCCAAAAGTGAATGTGCACCCGGAACACAGTCATGAACCAATCAAGCATAGTGGCAAAAGCCATTAGTCGGGAGGACAGCATATGAGAGAAAAAAAGATTGAAATTCATTCTTTGGAAGAATTGAAACAACTGATTGAGCAAAAAGATGAGGAGACAATGCTTGTGATAACCGTGGAGGTGGTTTCGAATGAGTCGTGAATTAAAACAGGTGGATGTTCGGTTAAAACTGACCGACAAAGAGAGTATGTTCAGCAGAGAAACGATTGATACGCCGGAGAAAGCCGTTTCTGTTTTGGCACCGGTATTAGCAGAACTTGACCGGGAGGAAGTCTGTGTTGTCAATCTGGATGGAAAAGGACATCCCATCAATTTCAGTGTAGTCAGCATTGGAAGTGTCAATTCTTCTTTGATAACCGGAAGAGAATTATACAAATCTGCTATTTTGTCGAATGCGGCAGCTATCATTATGATTCATAATCACCCGTCATCGGATCTTCAAATGAGCAGACTGGATCTTGATGTAACAGAAAAAATGATGTATGCCGGCGTTTTGCTGGATATTGATTTTTATGACCATGTACTTGTGGCGGGAAGCACAGGAGAAATGTTTAGTATGCGTGAACATGTGCCGGAGTTGTTTGAGCTGAGCCAGTATCCTTCTTTGATTTCTCACGGGGCAGACGGTGTGAAAGAAGAACATTCGTATCAAGCAACGTCGTTTGTTCCTGTTACTTACGAAATCCTGCAGATTAAGGAAGGCAGCAATGGAGAAGCCTACCGTTTTTTGAAAATGAGTCATGTGCAGGCAAGTGGAATGCAGGTAAACGCAGATGATTATGAATCAAAGTACAAAGAAGAATGGAAACCGGGAGAGACACTGGAAACAATCTATGAACGCTTTAACATCCACCGTCCGGAGGATTTTACCGGGCATTCCTTATCGGTAAGTGACGTGGTTGTTTTGGAATCCGAGACAGAGAAGAAAGCATTCTATGTGGATTCCTTTGGATTCTCTGAACTGAAGGATTTCTTTGTGGAACGATTTGAACGGACGGAACAACAGAAGAAAATGATTGCCGGTTTCCGCGAGAAAACAGAAATGTATTTTCGTCCGGTAGAAGGGATGAATGCAACAGAAGTGGAAGATGCGGTACGGGATTATCTGATGGATACGATAAGACGACAGGATTTATTGATACAGATTGGTGAGGTTATGGTTTATGGAAGCCGATGTCGGGGAACAGAAAAATCGACTTCGGACATCGACATCGTAGTTGAATACAAGGGAGATATTCGGGAAGATGATTTGTTCAACCTGTTCCATGAGGATGAATTTTTCCTAGGAAATCATAAGGTAGATATCAATCCGATTCAAGCGGACAAGTCCGGAAATATCGCAGAGTTTTTGCAGCAAGCCACAATTTACATGGAAAGTGAGATGGTGTTTTCTATTGGAAACCGGTATATCTATATCCAGGATGCAACGGAAGGATATGACTATACCATTTATGGATTAGATATGAAAGAGATTGACGGTGGCGTATATGATGATTCGGACATATCCATCTATGAGGCACTGGATGAAATCGTAGCAGATCTGCGAGAATATCCGGACGGTAACATTGTAAAAGGAAGTGTTAGAAAGGATTCACCACTGGTTCCGGTCAATTTAGATGAATTTGAAGAAGCAGTAGAGCATAGCCGGTACGTTCCACCAAAGATTACCTATACCGTTGCTGAGTGCGGTGAGTTTCATTCCATGGGAAGATACCGGGATGATGTAGAAAACGTCAATGAGGCAATCGCTCTTTGGAATGAGTACAGAGAAGGAACCCTTAATGGCGTTCCAAGTATTGGTATTTTGGTACATACACCGGGACAATCAGAACTGGAAGACAAACAAGTGGATCTGGTGTCTGGCAAAACGGTGGATTTGGATATGATACGGTATTATCCAAAAATCAATATCGAAGAGGCTGCTATTCAAAAGATTTGTGAGTTGGTTGAAAATCTCCATGATGTAGAGGTAATCGGTAAAGTGCCGGAGAATGTGTCAGCAGAACTGATTCTTCGTGAATTTGATCCAAAGCAGGAGATATATAATGAGGAAGAACGAAGTTTGATTAAGGAATATGCTTTGCAGGTGAAGGACATGCAGAAAACCAAAGGATTAGCAAGGTGCATTTGTTATCAGGAGAAGTTTGGAAACCAGGATGTTGCTCTTGCCATGATTACGGCAAGGGAGGAGATAGAAGAGATGAAAATGGAAAAAGGAAGGTTTGTAATAAAATGTTAATAATTTTGTTCTTTCTTTTTTGTGCGAATAGGTGTACAATAAAACCAATATTTAACAAATTGGAAGTAAAGAACTATTGTATGAATCATTTAATGGTGAAGTGCAAAGGGGATATTAGAAGGAATTGCTACTAGAAAATAGAACGGAACAGGAATAATTTGTATGACTCTATTTTTTGAGAGGTGATATCTTATAAAAGAGATACAAGTTATAAAGGAATATGCTGTGCTAAAACCAGATATATAAAAAAGTGAATTAATACAGTAGGCAAAGTATGTTGGGAGGAAATAAGATGAAGAAAAAAGAGATAACCGAAGTATTGGCTCAAGGACAAAAGCAAATTCAGAAGGGGGACATATCAGATATAACAGTGTTTTCAAACAAGTACTTTAAGTGCGGTTTTGAAAAAGAAAGAGAATTTAATTATGCATATGGTGCAGGATTAAGTATTATCGGTAGAGTATATAATCATAAAGGTATATCGGTAGATAAGTATGGTGATAAAAATAAATCAAATAGAAATAGTGATTATCATAATGGAGTTGCTTATTTAGCAAAAGAGGCAAAGGTTACTGCAAGTGAAGTTAAGGCTATACGAAAGACATTTAAGGCGCGAGCAGGATATTGTTATAGACTCCCCTACAATTTTGACAAAATTGTAGGAAAAATGATAGAATTATTAAGCAAACTCGATAATAAAATAAAGAAGGTATATTTTAAGAACTATAATGGTGTTACATATCGACAGGTATTAGTGCAAAATCAATGCGCCGCAATAAATTATGGAGTGAAGGAGGCTGAGAGTAACAATGTATCGTCTGAAAAGGTGGATAAAATTGTTCAAATTAAAAAAAATGTTGATGATATGGCGAGTAAAATTGAATGGTGAGGCGGATAGATGATGAAAGATTTTAATAATTTTGGACATAAGAATGCAGAACTGTTACGGCATTACATTGTTAAAGAAATAAGGGAAATTGACAAAAAGCTGACGGATAATTCAAATCATGTTGCGGGGTATTTTTATGCAAGCTTTGTTGATATTTTGATTGTTATGATTTTCAATGATTTTTTGAAGAAAGCTTCAATATGCTTTAGAATTATACTTGCAATTATATTGATTCTAGTATTTGTGGGGGTGTCTGTACTTGTTTCTTATATAAAAGCAAAACGTCATGTTAATTTGCTAATAGAAGGGAGGCAAAAATATGATAAGGATAATATTGAAAAATATATTGATGAATTTGATAATGTTGCATGTGATGGCTTGTTAATATGTCAGAATTATATGAAGAAATATATGAAGAACGAAGAGTGCCCGGAGATAAAGGAATTCTATTTTTATGAAATAGTACATCATTTGAAAAAATCAATAAATATTTTTGAACAAGTGTATGGTGGAAAAAATAGCTGTTTGTATATACGACGTGATAAAGATGATTCGATATATAAAATTGATGAATATCGAACAAAAAACTTTATTAAAATTTGTACAAAAATATATGACTTTGTAAAAACGGAATCAAAGAATAGTAGAGATTTTCAAGATAAGCTACTTACTTGTGACATAGAAAACATTCATACAAAATTAGAAGAACTTAAATAAACTTGCAAGTACAATATAGGACAGTTGTAAATTATAAAAATTTATGACTGTCTTTTTTATGTTTACAAAATTCTCTGCGTTTAAGGGAAAGTCATAAAAAGTTTTAATCAGTACAGTAAGTTATGTTTGATTAGATAGAGAGTCTTTTAATAGCCAGTTAGAAATTATTTCTGATGGCTTTTTTTATTGAAAAGGATGCAAAAATAACTAGTTATTTTGATGATAACCGGTAAATACAGTAAGGAGGATGTAAGACATGATCAAAAAATATAACATTATTTATGCAGATCCACCATGGAGTTATAATCGAAAGATAGGAAGAGGAATTGCTGAGACACAATATCAGACAATGTCAATTGAGGAAATAGGAAGTATTCCCGTGAATAAGATAACTGCTGACGATGCAATGTTGTTTTTATGGGTAACCTTTCCACAGCTCAAAGAAGGTCTTTCAGTTATTGAAAGCCGGGTATTTAAGTATAAGACTTGTGCCTTTAACTGGATAAAACAGAATCTAAAGTCTGATACGTTTTTTGTAGGGTTTGGATTTTGGACAAGAAGCTGTTTGGAAATCTGTTTGCTGGCAACAAAAGGACACCCTCGCAGAGTATCGACCAATGTCAGACAGCTATGTATAGCACATCGTATGCAGCATAGCAAAAAACCAGATGAGATAAGAGACAGGATAGTTGAACTTTGTGGAGATTTGCCACGAATCGAACTTTTTGCAAGGGAAACAAGTGAAGGTTGGGATTGCCTAGGAAATGAGATTGATGGCAGGGATATAAGAGATGCGATTGAAGAATTACTTCGGTAGTTCTTTTTTCTTACTTAAAAACAAGAACAGGAGGAAAAACATTTGAAGAAGTAGTAGAATATAGCCAGTATGTTCTACCGAAAATCACCTATATGGTTGCTGAGTGCGCTAAGTTTCATTCGATGGAAAGATTTCAGGATGATGTAGAAAACGTCAGTGAGACAATCGCACGTTGGAATGAGTATAAGAAAGAAACTCTTAATGGCGTTCTGAGTATTGACTTTTTGGCATATATCCCGGGACAAACATAACTGGAAGATTGATTAAGAAGTATGTTGCACAGGTGAAGGACATGCAGAAATCCAGAGGACTAGCATGGTGCATTTGTTACCAGGAGAAGTTTGAAAATCAAGATGTTGCTTTTTGGCATGATTACGGCAAGGGAGGGGGGAGAAGAGGTGAAGGCAAAAAGGACAAAATTTGTAAAAAAATGTTAACGATTTTTTCCTTTCTTTACAATATGGGTGGGTGTATAATTAAGTTGCAATTGAGCGAGTTTTTAGTTCATGAAAACTTAGATATAATTATAAGAATGAAGCTTGTGACATCTTTGAAGCTGGCAAATATAGATATAGAAATCATCACAGTATGGGAAAAACAGATTAAACATGTAACCATTATGATATCTATATTTGATATGGGACTTATCAAGTGTGGTTTATACTGATTCCGTATGTTATTCAAATTAGTTAGGCTGCAGTTTTTTACAGACTGTACAACATAATTATCTATACAGAGATTGTGGAACAGAAAGGAAATACAAATTTTATACAGTGATGTGTTATAATGAGTTTGTGATTTCTTATTCATATACATTATCAGAAATGGAGATGACGATACTATGCAGTGTATTTATTGTTTTTTTAAAGAAAAATTTCAAAACGAATTAAAGATGCAAGATAGGCAATTCAGATTTGAATTGGAATTAAAAGAGTATAAGAAAAAATTTATAAAAAGTTTGGGTGAAGTATGCTCGTGCAGTGAATGCATAAATAAACATAAATTTAGCAAAAATGTGTTGACGCAGTTTGATGAGGTAAGTACAGATGTGAAATCTAAAAAGGAGTATATAGCTGAAGTATTTGATCAAATTATAAATGTATATATGTTGTATATATCGAAAAATCATATAAGTGCTTTCATTGGTTTGAAAAATTTTTTAAAAAAATATAGTAATAATTATACAACGATTAATACGATTCAAATGTGTAAACCGATGTTTAGAGTTCGTCCACTAGGATCATATGATAAAAAAAATATTTGTGAATATTTCCATATTCCTTTCTCAAAAAGATATAATGTAGGTAATCAAAGATACAGTATGACGGGGATTCCTATGAGTTATATGGCAGAAACACTGCAAATTGCGTTAGATGAGGTTGAAAAAGGCATTGAAGAGGTAAATATAGCATTATTTGTTCCAAGATTTAGTTGTTTTTATCAAAAGGGTATGTATGATGTGTCAAATACTATAAGCGGAGCGTTGGATACAATCATAGTAGAAAGCACTCAAAATAGTAGTATATCATATGACAATGCTATTTATACATTTAGCAAAAAAAATATGGACAAAATCATTGCTGATTACATATTGTATCAAATATTACAATTTCCTACGAATTCAAATACCAAGGGGGTTTTTATACAAGAATATGTTTTACCCCAAATGATGATGGAAATGATACAAAATCAAGGTGATTATGTGGGCATGCAATATCAAACATCCAAATTTCGTGAATATCCTAATGAGATTGAATTGCATGAGGTACCAAACTTGAATTATTGTTTTTTTATACCATTTATTGAGGAAAATGATTACAACCAGAACTTGCTCAATGAGTTCTTTTTTGTAATATATGATGAGGATGATGCGGACATCAATGATGAAAAGTTACAGCAAAGAATTGATTTATGTTATAAGCATTGTAAAGAAGCTCAAAGTAAATTATATGTGGTTGACGAGTACATACATTATATTACTCAAGTTAATATGTATATTGAAAAAACAACAATGATTAATCTTACACACAATGAAAGTAAAGTATATAAAGTAGAAAGGGCACTGTTTTATAAGTTTTTAGGATTGATTGATGAAATAATAAGTAATCCAGAAAAAAATAATTTTATAAAGATTAAAGCTTAGATTCAAGTAAAAGCTCAGAGAGCATATGGCTCATATAAATTCTGATTGATATGGGAATAGCTCTATGACAAGTTGAGGGGCTAAAATATTAGAAGTGTATTAATGTAAAATTGGACAAAAGGCTATAAAGAACTGATTAAGACGTATTATTAAACATAATTTATAAATACAATATTAAAAGTGATGTGTTGTATTTATTGAAAAAGAATTACTTCGGTAGTTCTTTTTTATTACTCAAACTTAGAACAGGAGGTTAAAACAAATGCTAAAAATATTCAGAAAGGATTCGCTGACTCCGCAGACGGAACGCATTTACAAGGTGCCGCTGTGTATCCAGGATACGATACCAATCTATCGAATATCAGAAAACGGTATCTTTGAACTGGAGAGTCCGACAAACAAAGACGGAGAGAAAAAGAAAATTCATCAGTTTGACAGGATGTATCTGTTTGAGGATATTAACTTTTCCACGCAGGATGAGGAAGAAAAAGAAGAAACCGGCAAGCGGTTTGAAACGCTGCTTCGGTCAATGAATGTCAGCTACAAGGTCATTGTATCCAATCATTATGCCGACAATGGAAGGCTTCGGGAAGAAATCTTGCAGAAGGCAGTCAGCAAAGAAATGGAGCCTTTGGCGAAAGAATACCACAAGCTGATTGAAAAGCGATTGCAGGAAGGGCGGGGAGGACTTTTGCAATCCAAGTATTTCATTGTCAGCTGCAGAAAGCCGGATTATGAGAGTGCTAAGAATTACTTTAACACCATAGAGTTTTCCATACAGCAGTTGTTTCACCGATTGGGGAGCTGCCTGATACCATTAGATGCCACGGAACGCTTGCGAGCATTACACAGTTATTATCGCATGGGTGACGAGGCATCTTTTTCTTTTAACTGGAATGAATACCTACATTTGAAACGGGACTGGAGAAATGACATTATCAATATTTCTTTGCGGGAGTATCCGGAATATCTGGAGATGGAGGGCGGAAGCTGCGCCTGTGTGATGTTTATCAGAAAATATCCGAACGGTTTGACGGATCAATTCTTAAATGAACTGACAAATATGGACTTCCCGATCATTTACTCGATGGATGTGGAGCCGCTTGACAATGATGTGGCATATCAGATGGTGATGAAAAAGTACATGTCTAATGAGCGAAGCATTAACCGTGAGCAGGAGTTGAAAAACGAAAATGGAGATTATTCTACCAACATCAATTACGAGAGGAGAAAGCAGCAAAGAGACACGGAGGAGATGCTTGATCGTATTTCTTCATTTGATGAGCGGCTTCTTTATGTGGGGATCACCATTGTGGTAAAAGCTGCTTCAATGGAAGAACTGGAGGAACGGACAGAAAAGGTGCGTATCATTGGAAAAACACACAACATGGATATTGTTCCACATTCCTATCGACAGCTTGATGCCTTAAATACATCATTGCCGACGGGAGCAAGATTTGTTGATACGATGCGGACGATCACCTCTGAAGAACTTTCCATTTTCATTCCGTTTAATGTGCAGGAAATCCATGATGATTTGGGATACTGCTACGGATTTAACAAGGTATCCAAAAATCTGATCATCGGAAACCGTAAATTATTAAAGAATGGAAACGGGATGGTGTTTGGTGTTCCGGGTTCCGGAAAGTCCTATAATGAGAAATCAGAGATGGGGCAGGTGTTATGCTTCTCAAAGGACGATATTATCGTGGTAGATCCAATGGGAGAATACAAAGACATTGCTGCGGCGTGGGGCGGTCAGTATATCAATCTGACACAGTCTGCGGAAAATGTCTTTTATGTTAATCCGTTTCATGTACCGGATGTTGTGCCGGACATTGACCGCTTTGTGGCAGAAAAAGCAGAGTTTGCTTATGCGATCTGTGAGCAGGCATTGAAACCGGTGCCGCTTACTAGCAGACATATCGCTGTGATTGATAAGGCAGTCAGTCATATGTATGAGGAATATTTTAAGAAGCGAAAAGATAAAAGACGGACAAGAAACCGTCCGGAATCCCCGACAATTCCGGTGATGAGAGATTATATTCTTGAGCATTACGATGGAAATGAGGCAGCACAGGAGATCGTAGACCAGTTGGAAGTATTTGCAGATGGTACTCTTGACATTTTTGCCAGAGAGCAGTCCATATCTGATGAGAACCGATTTACTGTGTACGGATTTTCAGAACTGGGAAAACGAATGCGAGCAATGGCAATGCTTGTGATGATTGAAAGTATCACGGCTAAGATCAAGTATAACCAGTCGGATGGAGTTGCTACCTGGGTTTATGTGGATGAGATGCACGAACTTTGGGGAGAAGAATACAGTTTACATGCACTGGAGAAGATGTGGCGTGAGGTCCGCAAGCGTGGTGGTATCTGTACCGGGATGAGCCAGAATTTGATTGATGCACAGAGAAACCGTTCTACCAAAACAATGGTTTCTAACTCAGAATTTATGCTTTTGCTGGATCAGGGAACAATGGACAAGGAAGCGGTAGAAGATTTGTTTGATATTTCTTCCGAGCAGCTTGCCTGTGTGAATGGAGCAGAGCCGGGAATGGGGCTTATCCGGTTTGGCGATAAGATTGTTCCGTTTGATAATACAATGGAAAAAGACAGCAGTCTTTATCAGTTATTTAATACCAATTTTCATGAGATGGTCAATAAAAAAATATCAGGCAAATAGGGGAAAATAAGGGCAAATGAATTGACGAAAATCGTTGAATTATGGCGGAAAAAATGATATATTAGTTGCATGGCGTAAGCCATAGGAAAGTACCCATGACAGGGTGGTAGCCTCCCAACACCGAATGACCGGCTTGCCGGAATACATAGGAAGGGAGGTGGCGCAGATGACAGCTTTTGAAATCCTTTCGATTTTCATCGGCATATTAACATTGTTATGTGCCTTTGGTAGTCTTGTTATAGCGTTGCTTGCCTTTCTCAATAAGAGAAACAAGCGAAAATAAAAATGCCTATCCTGTCTGCCAACAGGATAGGCGGTGTCCGTAAGGACATCTAAATTTCCCTGGGAGCATCCACTTTGGAGTGGGTACTTTCCTTTTCTAATATCAATATATCATATTTCCCCAAAACATTCAACAGAAAAATCAAAAGAATACATACAGCCCACTGAATATAATTGGAGGTGGCAGCAAATGGATCATCTTGACAAAGAGGTCATTGAATCATTAAGTGAGCCGGCGAAGCGTGTGTTCAAAAGTCTGGATTATCGTTCCAAACAGCGAATGTTAAAGAAAGCCAGAGAAATGGCTAAGGCTGAAAAAATGAAATGGCGGAAAAAGAGCCGTTTTAAGAAAAAAGGCATTGAAAAACTAAATAAAGGCAAAAAGCAGAAGAAGGGCAGTTCATCCAAAAGTGAGCGTGTCCTTTTTTCTGTTCATGAAACAAGGAAGCTTATGGTGCAGTCCATGCATCTGATGCTGCTTGGAAGCAGTGTGGCGGATGATTCTTATGAAGAAAGAAATACGGCTCATACAGAAGATACCCGCATTAGACTTTCTAAAGAAACCGCTAGAAAAGGCGCACATACAGCGGTAGGCGGCATGAAAACGCTTGTGCATAAAAAGCTGCAAAGCAGGGAAAAGAGAAAGGCTGCAAGAAAGTCAACGGAGAAATCGGCACAGGCTGTTCAATCGGGAGCAAAAGCAGGAGCACAGGCAGGAAAATTTCTGGTAAAAGCGATACAAAGTGTTGTTCAGGCAGTAGCGGCAAATCCGGCTGTATGGATAGCCCTTCTTTTGATTATTCTTGTGGCAGCTATCGTGGGAGCAATCGGAGTAGTGGTTGGCTCCGGCGGTGCTGCTAATGAATCACAGGATGGAACCTATCAGGCACAGGTATCTGAAAAGACAGAAAGTTTCCGTGAACTTGTCTCGGAATACTGTGAAAAATATGGAATTGATGATTATGTGGATCTGTGTCTTGCCGTGATCGAACAGGAAAGTGGCGGAACGGAACCGGATGTCATGCAGACGGCACAATCCTATTACAATGTGAATCCACCGATTGACAGTGCAGAAGAAAGTATTGACTGCGGAACGCATGAATTGTCAGACTGCCTGACAAAAGCGAAGTGTCAAAGTCCGAATGACATAAAAGGAATTTCCCTTGCCCTGCAGGGGTACAACTTTGGGAATGGCTACATTGACTGGGCATTAAAAAATTATGGCTGTTACACCAAAGAAAATGCCGGGATCTTTTCAGCAAAGATGTGTGCGGAACTTGGGTACAGTTCTTATGGTGATAACGAGTATGTACCTCATGTACTTCGTTACTATGTGATGAATGAAGAAACCAGTGTATCCAATGAATCCGCCAAAAAGATTTTAGAAGAATTGAAGAAAAATAATACGGCGCCGGCGGAGGCTTGGAAGGTGATTGAAAAAGGTGCTTCTTTGATCGGGACGGTGAAATACAGCATGGAGAAACGGCAGTCGGATGGACGAGATAAACCGGAGTTTTTGGACTGCTCTGCTTTTTCCGCGTGGGCATTTCATAAGGCAGGAGTGACCAGTGTGCCATATGGTTCTACGACAGCAACTTTTATCGGTTCCAAAAAGTTTCAGGACATATCCGCTGACCAGTTACAGCCAGGAGACATTGGATTGAAAAGTAAGACAGGTGGAACCGGTGGGGCAAATCATGTTGGAATTTATTGTGGGAAAATGAAGGATGGCAGAGTGGTTTGGCTTCACTGTACCAGTTCCAGCGGTTCTTCCCTGACTGGAAATACAGAGGGACCGATGTTTGGTGTTTATACGAATTTTACTTATTTCAGACGGTTAAAGAAATGGGACAAAAAGTAGTGTTTAGACATAATGTCCAGACAGTTAAAGAGATAGGACAAAAAGTAGCGTTTAGACATTATGTCCAGACGGATAGAGGGATAGGACAAAAAATAGCGTTTGGGCATTATGTCCAAACAGGATGGAAAGCGAGGAAGTCATGTTAAGAAACATACGAAGATTTTATTGGAAGCAAAGAGACAGGGGACAGGGAAGAAAGACTGTTATGGCAGCGTTGGTATTTTTCATGTTCGTTGCCATTATCGTGGCAGCTATCATAAAAAGTATGATGGGAGGACATGATGCGGGATTGCAAATGGTTCATAAAAGCAATACGGCAACCGGTGCAGCGGTCGTTACAGAAACAGCATCAGGGGCATCTGTAGCTGCGACAGAGACAGCACCGGATCGTGAGCTGCCGGAAGAAACCAAAGAAGCAATTTCTGTGGATACCACAAATCTTAATACATTTTTAGGATTTATGTCGGACACAGCTTATGAAGATTTGAAGAATCAGTTAATTCAGATTTGCCAGGACAGGAAATGCAGATCTGTCAAAAAACTGACCTATCAGCAGACGAAGGCATTTGATGTAACCAGTTTTGTTCTTTTGTCAGATGGCAGCGTCTATCAGTGCAGCTACAATCTGAAAAGCTGTCAGATGTCACTTTCAGAAACATCATACGATGAAGCGGCAGTCAATCAGATGAAGGAAAAGGAATTGCAGGAAGAACAGGCTAAGCTGGAACAGCAGCAAAAGGCAGAAAGGGAAAAACTAGCAAAAAAGAAGGCGGTTCATAAAAAGAAGAAAGCGAAAACGAAATCACATAAGACAAAAAAGGACAAGAAAAAGTCGTCAAAAGTCAGTTCCGGACGAAAACATAAAAAATAACGCTATTACTACCTGCTTATGGGGTATAAGGGGTGCAAGACATCCTGTGGATGTCTGTTATGCACGGACCGAAGCGGAGCGGAGACGAGTCCCTTACAAGATATGTGCATGGATGTGTCCACATCATGCGTATCTTGCAAGGCTCGAATGAAGAGATAAAAAGCACATTTTAAGTGCCAAAAATGAACATCAAAAAAGCAGCAAAAATGGTATGTTTGGACATAATGTCCAGACGGGCTCAAATGGAAAAGGACATGGTTAGCGTTTAGACATAATGTCCAGACGGAATCAGATTAAAAGAGACATAGACAGCGTTTGGACAAAATGTCCAGACAGAAGAAAGAGGTGATTGTTTGAATGAGATGAAAACAGAGATTCTCCGGGTACGAATGACACCGGAGGAAAAAGCAGCACTGAATAAGCAGGCAAGCCTGCATCATAAAACCATGAGCGAATATATTCGGAGTGTGGCAAAGTGTCCGCCGGATGTGACGAGGGATGAATTTGAATCCTCCATCGTGCGGATGATCTATGAGATCAACAAAATTGGTGTCAATATCAATCAGATTGCGAAGAAATATAACGAGCACAATTATGTGGAACCAAGTGAAGAACTACTCTGCAAATTGGATGAAGTTTATGGAATGATGAAACATACCATACGGATTATGAAAGGTGATCGTAATGTCGCTCATTATTAAGATGGATACCATTAAGACGGAAGAACATTTACGAAAGTCCATTCCCTACATTATGAATGAGAGGAAAACGGATGGATTGTGCTTTAGTAATGCAGGCATTACACCGGAGCAGATTTTGGATACCTTCTTTTTGACGAAGCAGATGCATCCCACGCACGGAACCAGACAGGGGTATCATTTTAAGTTTTCTTTTTCAAAGGATGAAACGATCGCACCGGAAGATGCTTTGAGTTTTATCCGGGAGTGGATAGAGGAATATCTGGGAGATCGTTATGATTATGCCTGCTCAGTTCATAAAGACCGTGACCATATGCACATGCATCTGGTATTCAATTCCGTGGCAAGAAATGGTGGAAAGTACCGGTATGAAAAAGGGGACTGGGAGAAAGTGATACGCCCGCTTACAAACCGGCTGGCTGAAAAATACCATATCGGACCATTAAAGGAGAAAGATCCGGCGCTGGATTATTCACCCGATTACGACAGGAAGCAAGGAACAATGACGAGTAAAGAACGGGTGGAGCAGGATATTGACCAGTGCATTTTGGAAAGCAGATCTTATGCAGATTTCAAGAAGCGTCTGGTGCGGGATTATGATTACCAACTGCGGGAAGGAGTATCAAGAGAGCATGGTGTCTATTTTGCTCTGACATCGCCGGGGAGAGGAAAAGCTATTCGTACCTATCGATTAAGTGAGGGCTATATGCCGGCAGACATTGACCGGCGTATTGCTTCAAAGACTGCCAACAGAGTTCCGGTGAAACGGGAGAAAGCAGAAAAGAGAAATACAAAACTTGACTGGGCAATGAGCCGGAATTATCAGTTTATCCCGTATAAAGAAATGTCGGAATATCAGAAGGCAATGGTACGGCAGGTGTTGGAGGCAAGAAGATTGTATCAGCGAACCGGAACGCCGCTGTACATCCATGAACGAAGTGTCAGTATTCTTCGGAAAATGAAAAACGAGACAAAACAATGCGGTGTGTATGTAAAACGAAGAGAAACAAGAAGAGTGCAGAAGGAACTCATCAAAACGATGCAGCAGAGGAGGAAGAAACAGTTATGACAACAGAACAGATGGCATTAGTAAAGAAACTGATCCAAAAGCATGAGATTGAAGCAACGGATGCCGAGTGGACATTGATTTTTATGGGAGTCGGCTATGGATTGTCAGAACAGCAGATAGACAGTTATCTTGTGATGAATACTACTGACCTATTGGCAAAGCATGAAAAGATGCTCTGTATTCTTTTGGGGATGGATTCAGAAATGCAAGGAGCAACCAATGAAATTCAAAATCCGGCAGAAAGAATACAGTTTATGTTAGAAAATCATTTCCAAAGAAAGAAACCGGAGAGTGGTTATGAAAGTGTGATGCAGTATGTGATTGAGGACAGTGACCTGTCAGCAGCACAGATCGAACAGCTTCGGAAAGCGGTAGAAACAGGAATGCCGGCAGAGGACATTTTAGAAATGGCAAAGAAGCGAAAGGATGTGATGGAGATACGACGATGTATCGAATTTTATGAAATGGTGCAGCAAAAAGGCAAACAGGAAAATGTAATGAAAAGCAGGAGGGCAAGCAGATGAGTGAAGAATTACAATCATTAGTGCAGATCATAGAACTATATGGAAGAGGTCTGGAAGGTTTGGGAAAAGCCATACGGTTCTCGGCAAAGGGAGCAGAGAAAGGAGTGCAGATCGCACAGGTGAAAACATTACAGCATCGAATGAAACTTCATTATGCCAGTGAGGGAACACACAACACTATGAAGTTATCCGATCTGGAGAAAATGACAGGCGGTCGTTACACCATCTTAAACATTCCTTTGGAGGATGAGAAAGAGCTGATTTCCTTTTATGACCGGTTAAAGAAGTTAAAAGTCTCATTTTCTGAACTGCCGGACTTAAATCTCGGAGACGGCTATACACAGATTGCCTACAATCCGGATGATGTGGAAAGTGTACGGCTGGTGATTGATTATTATAAAAAGAAGTTTCGGCAGGAAGCAAAAGAAATGGATTTGGATGAGTATTTTGGAACGGCAAGTCCGGGAGGACTGGAATATCTTAACGAACTTGCTGCTAAAGGATATGAGGGCAGGATGCACGAGGAGCAGTTGGAAGAGATCCAGGAAAGAATCAGGGATAAAGAATATCTTCCCATCAGCATCAATGTGGAATCACTTCTTCTGAGGGAAGAAAAGGATGCCTATCTGTTTCGCATTCCCCGTGGCAGACTGGGAGAAGATCTTTCGAGTGCCATACGGATCAAAAAATCCGACTGTATTCTTTTGGATGAGGGACAGACGGTGATTACCTGTTTGAAACGGGAGGGAGAACTCTGGGGATATGCACTGGATCAAAGGAAAAACATCAATGAGAAAGAAAAAGTGAAACTGGATATTACAAAACTGGAAAAAGCATTTGCCCCGGTAGGCGATGACCGTGTGAAAATGATCGGAAAGCTAAAGCCAGAGTATGCAGCAATCTTTCCATCTTTTCATGAGGGACAGGAGGTTCCGAAAAAATCTTCTGTCCCTCATCTGGCTTCGGAGAAAATAGTGGAAAAAGTGCTGTCCCTTGAAAAGATGAAAGAGCGATACCAAAGCCCGGAGTACATTCCGGTTACCTTTGATATAGAAACACAGATGGTGGCAGAATCTCCGAATCTGTATATTGCCAATCTGCCGAAAGAACAGC
>ERZ894244.520-NODE-520-length-26767-cov-10.935572_pt1 | contig 26767 bp, 29 predicted proteins | sample MGYA00380299_ERZ894244 | MGnify/ENA primary metagenome ERZ894244 (study PRJEB32331, sample SAMN06328444) | human gut metagenome | biome: human gut microbiome; feature: stool | host: Homo sapiens | collected 2014-06-26 ... | reverse complement strand
CTCTGGGCGGTCTCGTCGATCTCCAGAAGGTGCGGGTACAGCTTCTCGCTCAGCAACATCTGGTTGTAGAGGATGGGACGATGTTCCTTCAGGTAGGTTTTCCTCATCCTGCCGTACTTGCCCAGGGGTTTCTCCGGCTGCTGGCTCAGCTTCAGGTCGGGAATCAGATAATCTCCGTTCTGGATGTAGTTCATGGGATTCTTCATGTTGGGGTCTCCTTTCTTTGATGGCCTCACGCTCGGCATTTCGGATGGTAACGCCGATCTGCCGCAGCACCTGCTGGTTGATCTGGCTGACCGCCGTTCCCAGTGCGCCGATGGTAGCAGGGGTGTTGAAGTCGAAAATCGCCATAAAGTCCTCATGGGTAAAATAGCGTTCCGGCTCCAATCCGCAGCGGGACATCAGGGCGTAGGAAATGCTGACGGTGGCGGCTGCCTTAAACTGTACTTCGATGTTAAATTCATCATATTCCTCTAAAAAGGAATCGTCAACGATATAGAAGAAGTCCTGCTGATGCTCCGTCCAGTATTCGCCCGCCAGTTTTCCGGCCACCTCCGTGAGCTGTCCGGCAAGGTCATCACCGGAAACATCATAGGTGCGCTCCAGCATGGCCGACACAGGCCCGATGTGCTGTTCCTCCAGCTTCCACAGCCAGGGGGTGCGGGAATGTTCGCGGGTCCCGGTGTCCGTGATGTCGAACACATAGCGCAAACGGGGTTTATCACCGGAATCGTCCACCAGGGCGATACCCTTGGAGCCACGGCGCACATAGCGGCCCATTTTTTCATTCCATAAATCATACTCCGCACAGGCGGTAGCGTCGGGGCGTTGGGCATAGATCAGCAGTTGCTCATGGAACGGATACTTGTAAAGGCGGGCGGCGGTGGTGAGAAATCCCGCCCATTCCTGCCAGCTGCCAGTGAGCTGGGTCGCCACATGGTCGGCCATCTGCCGGTAAAATTCTGTTTTGGATGGCATGGTTGTTGTCCTCCCTTCGTGTTAAATGGAAATGGGGCGGCATTTTACGCCGCCCCGTTGGGTGTTTATGAAATGCTTATTCATCAAAATCCGGGTACAGTTCCAGCTGGGCAAACTCGGCGTCGCTCATAGCCTGGAGCTTCATCAGGGCGCTGTCGGTCAGTTCCCTCAGTTCCGTTTCCTCCGGCGAAAGTTCGCCGCGCATCTCGGTCAGAGCCTCCATCAGCCCGGTGCGGCTGCCGGTGTTGTAAATGCACATCAGGTTCATTTCTTCAAAAGTAAAGTTTCCCATATCAAAGCTCCCTTTCCGCGCTCTTTTTAGGCGCTGTCTTTTTGTGTTCCGTCCGGGGCTGGCTTTTCAGCTGCTCCATGACGGACTTTTTCTTGTCCCGTTCCTCCCGGTGGACAGCTTCCGCTAAATCCATGAGAGAGATTGGCTGGCCGCTGCGGGCCTGCTGTTCCAGCTGCGCCACGGTCGGCTCTTTTGGGCCGTTGTTGATGATGCCGTCGATCATGCCGTAGTCGTCCTCCATGGCCATCTCCGCATTTTTGAGGTAGTTCTCCGGCTTGAGGAAATTGGGAAGCTCCCGGAAGCCGATGCTGTCAACGTAATGACAGGATACTACGCCGTTTTGCTTCAAGGCAACGATGTCGCTGACCGACAGGCTGTGTCCCTTGAAATCCGCAGGGTGATCCACGTTGAACCGCTGATAAATCATATCCAGATTGGTTCTGGCATTCCCATAATCCATAAACCCCCCGGTGTAGATCGCGTCGTAGCCGCCGCGCTCCGGCGTGACGCCCTTGCTCTGCAAGTAGTCATAGTTCATGAAGCGGTAAGCGTCCAATTCACCGCCGCGCCGGATCTGATAGATGAGGAAAGCGTCCTGTGGGTTTTCCAGAAACAGCTTTTCCGTGTCCGCCTGTTCGCTCAGCGTCACAACGCCGCGCACCGCGTCCCATTCCTCGCGCTCCACGCCGAACACGCCGGTGTGGGAGGAAATGTCCTCTGCGTCCAGCGCCATGGCCTCGGTGTTATCGCCATAGAGCAAAAACACGGGAACGTCCTGCATGAACAGCTCCATGGCGCGCTCTTTGGTCAGCGGCAGCATGGCGTTGCCGTCCGTGTAGCCGTACTGATACATTTCCGAAAAGCTGATGCTGGTATCCGGCATGGGATAGCCCTGCTCCAGCTCCGGCAGGGGCGGCAGCTCATCCACAACATTCGGCGTTTCTGTTTCAATCTCCGGCTGCGGTTCCTCCTTTGCCCGCCATTCCTGACGGAACAGGCCGTTGAAGCGTTCCAGAAGCCCATGAGAGCCGTCGTCAATGCCGATCTCGTCTGCCAGCTTGACGAAATCCTCCAGCTCCTTCCGCAGCTCTGCGTCCTCACCGGCAAGCAGCCTGTCCGCCACCGCCTCCGCTGTGGGTCTGTCCGCGCTGTCGGGAACGTTCAGATCCCGGCGCAGGAACGCCGCATATTCAGCGGCGAAGGCCAGCGCGTCGGCGCGTGAGGGCGGGATGGTGACAAGCTCATATTCCGTGTCCTTGGGAAGCTCGATGCCGCGCTCCTTGCAAACCTCCGCGAAATGCTTTTCCACGTCGGTGATGATGCCGTTTGCGGTCTTGCCGATGGTATCCAGACTGGCACGGAACTCCGGCAGCTCGGCGTTTTTCGACCACGTTGCCACATAGCCGAAGCTGTTTGCGCCGGTTTCGATGCCAAAGTAGGCGCAGACCATAAAGGAGATGCTTTCGGCCTCCACCTCCTCGGTATTGCGGCTTTTGGCCTTGCGCTCCGCCACCTGCTGCAAGCCGTAGTTGTGGAGCTTGGCGTGAGCGATCTCATGGACGGCGGCGGATACCGTCTGCACCTCGCTCATGCCCTCCCGCAGCGTGATGCTCTGGGATTTGGGGCTGAAATAGCCGTCCATCTCTGCGGACAGCGACTTGAACTCCACCGGCACGGGCGAGGACCGGCGCAGCGCCTCCATGAACGCCTCATAATTCTCCACGCTGCCGGTCAGGTTGGCGACGGGACTGGCCACGCGCTCCGGCAGGGGCTTTCCGTCCGTCTGGGCGTAGTCGAACACCTTTACCGGACGGAACATGGGGATTTCGATTTCCTTTTCCTCGGTGACGATTTTGCCGTCCGCATCCAGAATGGGCAGCTTGGTGTCCGGGTCGAGCTTTTCCTGCTCGATTTTCTTCTTATACGGCGTGGGCGCGATGATGGTGATGCCCTTCTCGCCCCGCAGCACATGGCGGGAGAACTTGTCCCGCCAGCGGTTGTAGCCCGCCACAAGTGTGGCGTCCGGGCGCTGCAAGTGGATGAGCGCCTGATTGTTGAGGGAATAGTTGTGGAACCGGCTCATGGTGCGCAGGTAATTGCGGTACTTATCCATATCGCCGGATTCAAAGATGTCGCGGATACCCGCCTCGATGCGGTCGGTGATCTCCTTGAGCTGTTCTCTGTTTTTACCGGGCTTCTCTGGCATTTTTGCCTCCTTTCATCAGGTCGATACGCAGGAGCTGAAGCCCCCGCGAAAGATATTCCCGTAAATCCGTTTTTCCGCAGAGATAGCGGATGTCGCCTGCCTTGTCCTGCTCACGCAGCGTCCACAGGTCCGCCGCCCACCGGACAAATACCGCGTCCGGCGCGTTGAAGGGCTTTTTGCGGCGAAGATAGAGGCTGTGCCGCCCCAGCACCATGATCGTGCAGACGGTATTGACCACATCGAGAGAACATTCGTTGAGAACGGCGATCCTCCGTTCATAGGAGGCCGCTTCCAGCAGCTCGCGCAGCGCAGGCTTAGCGTTTTCAATCAATGCCGGATAATCTGCTCTCATCGGATACGGAGATTTTCGTGTCATAGGCACTTCCTTTCATTTCATGGGCTGTTTACCCCAAAAATGGCAGCGCCCGCGCAGGGGTAGGCTTTCCTGTGCGGGCGCTCGGTTCTTATTCATTTTCGGAGTATATACTCCTTGCGGGCGGCGTATATCCGGCGTTTTTGGCGCGTTTGCTGGCGGCCCTGCGCCGCTCGTCGCTGAACGGCTCCCGGACGCTGACGCAGCTTTTCGGCACGGCGTAGCTGACCGCGCCGGCATGGACGGCCTTATCCGGGTACACCTTGTCCGGGTATTTCTCCGCAAGGCGCTTGAGCTTGCGCTTCAGCTTGGGGTCGTGGGTGTAGATGCTGGCGGTGGATTCTTCCTCGTTGTAGAGGATGATACTTTCCTGCTCCAGCTTGGAGAGCTTCATGTCCTCGCCCCCTTGTCAAATTCCAAACGGAAGCGGACGCTCTCGCCGGTATCCTCCAGCACGGCGGTGGCGTCGTAGGTGCCGCCTGTCTTTTCGGAGTAAAGGCCGGTGAGCTTCACCCGCCCGTCTGCCAGCAGCGCGGCGGCGACCTTTTTTGTCAGAGCGGCGCGCTTGGCGGCAAAGAACTTGTTGTCCCGCCACAGCCCGAAGCGGCAGTCGTTTTTCTCGCAGAAGAAGCCCTTTTTGCTCTCGGTCACGTCGCCGCCGCAGCGGGGGCATTTGCCAATGATCTCCCGGCCGGAGGGGAACAGCACCTCCGCGCCGGAGATGACCTTGTAGGTTTTCACAAGCTCGGTGAGCATATCCGCAATGCCGGTCATGAACTCGTCCGGGGAAAGCTCGCCGCGCTCCACCTGCTGCAAGCGGTATTCCCATTCGGCGGTGAGAAGCGGGGACTGTAACTGCTCCGGCAGCACGGTGATGAGGGAAACGCCGGTATGGGCAGGCACAAGGCTGACGGCCTTCTTCGCCCGGTTGCGCTCCACAAAGCCCGTGGCTACCAGCTTTTCGATGATGGCGGCGCGGGTGGCGGGCGTTCCCAGCCCCTTTCGTTCCGCTTCTTCCGGCATATCTTCCTTTCCGGCAGTCTCCATGGCGGAGAGCAGCGTATCCTCCGTATAATGCTTGGGCGGCGTGGTCTTGCCCTCCTTTACGGCAGCTTCGCCACACTCCAATACCTGCCCCTCCGACAGCTCCGGCAGTGCGGCGTCCCGCTTTTCCTGCGCGAGATACCGCTTCCAGCCGGTATCAAGGACGGTTTTGCCCTTGGCGGTGAACTCGGTACCGCCGCACTCCAGCGTAACGGCGGTTTCTGCATAGCGGTGGGCGTCGCTGACCGCTCGGAGAAGCTGCCCTGCCACAAGGCGCAAAAGCTCGCGCTCGCCCAGCGGCAGGACGGAGGTATCCGCCTTGCCCGCGCTGGCGGTAGGAAGGATAGCGTGGTGGTCGCTGACCTTTTTGCTGTCGCAGACCTGTCCTGCGTTCACACGCCCCGGCGCGTCTGTTTCGCAGATAACGGCGGCCACGGCTGCAAGCTCCGGCACGGAGGCTTCCAGATCGTCGGTGAGAAAGCGGCTGTCCGTGCGGGGGTAGGTGCAGAGCTTCTTTTCATAGAGCGCCTGCAAGTAGTCGAGGGTCTGCTGTGCGGTATAGCCGAGGCTGCGGTTGGCCTCCCGCTGGAGCGCGGTCAGGTCGTAGAGCCGGGGCGCGTTCTCCGTTTTTTCCGTGCGCTGCACCGTCCTGACCGTGACCGGCTGACCGGCGCAGGCGGCGGCGAGGGCGTCCGCCTCCACTTTCTCTTTGAACTTTTCGGACACTACGGCAAAATCGCCGCAACGAAGGTTCACTGCGTAAAAGGCTTCCGGGCGAAAGGCGGCGATCTCCGCCTCCCGCTGGACGATGAGCGCCAGCGTGGGCGTCATGACGCGCCCAACATTCAAGGTGCGGTGGTAAAGGACGGAAAACAGGCGCGTGGCGTTGATGCCCACCAGCCAGTCCGCGCGGGCGCGGCAGAGGGCGGACTGGTGCAGCCCGTCGTATTCCCGTCCCGGACGAAGGTCCGCAAAGCCCTTTTTGATGGCGGCGTCCTCCATGGAGGAGATCCAAAGCCGCTTCATGGTCTTTGTGCAGCCCGCCAGATAGTAGACGGTGCGGAAGATAAGCTCCCCCTCGCGCCCCGCGTCGCAGGCGTTGACCACCTCGCTCACGTCCTCCCGGCGCATGAGGTCCCGCAGCAGCTCGAACTGTTTGGCTTTGTCCGCTTTCAGCGTGAAGTGCCAGCTTGCGGGCAGGATGGGCAGATCGTCATAGCGCCACTTGGCGTACTTTTCATCGTACACATCCGCGCCCGCCAGCTCCGCCAGATGTCCGAAGCACCAGCTTACAAGGTAGCCGTTTCCTGAAAGATAGCCGTCGTTGCGTTTGGTCGCGCCCAGCACGGCGGCGATGGACTGGGCGACGGAGGGCTTTTCCGCGATCACTAATTTATGGTGTGTCATATTCATTTTTCTCCTTTTTGCATAGCAAAAAGCAGCCCCGAAGGACTGCTTTTCGCGTTTGGTATTTGGTTGTGTGGTTTTCCCCGGTCAGAACTGACTGGGCGAGTAGCGCACGGTGACAACGACGACGGTACGGTGTTCCTCGTCAATGCGATAGATGGCGGTGTAGTTTTTGATGAGGAGCTGACGGTAGCCCTTTCCGGCATACGCGCCGGTTTTCCGCTCCGGGCAGCGGCGCGGCATGGAATCCAGCGAGAGGATTTCCTCCGTAATGGTATCGACGAGCTTCAGCGCCGTTTCCGGCTCTAAAAGCGTCCGCGCAATATACGAATAGATGCCGTCCAAATCTCGGAGGGCGCGAGGCGAGAGCTTTACGCTGTACTTATCCAAAATACTTCCTCCGCAGCGCGCCAAGCGCCTCCTTCGCGTCCAGAAGCTGACCGCCTGCGGCGATCTCCTGCTCCGCGTCCGCAATCGCCTTGTCCGTCGCTATACAATCCAGCATTTCCTCATAGGTTTCAATGCTCATGACTACCAGATCGCCGTAACCGTTTTTCGTGATGAAAACAGGCTCGCGGCGCGCATGGCAGGCGTCGGAAATCTCCGATGTGTTTCTCAGGTCTGTAATCGGTCTGATCTGCGGCATATCGCATCCTCCTTTCTTGCTCATAATTATAGCATTATTATGTGCAAAATACAAGGGGTTTTGGGCAGGTCATAGAAAAGTTACAAAGACAGCTCCGGCTTTTTCCGCACCGCCTTTTCCCGTAGGTCGGTGTCACGGTAGCAGGGACGGAGGCAGACCAGCCCATACCGCCCGCAGCCATGGCAGAAATGCCCCTCCGGGGCGATGGGGCGGGGCGTTTCCTCCTTTCCCGGATAGGGGCGCTGCATCATCAGCCGCTCCAGCGGGTTTTTGGTGAAAAGGGTCATGCATCCGCGTCCTCCGTTTCCTCCGGCTCGTCCGCATCGTCCTCGTTTTCATATTCCTCGTCCTCATCATCGCCGTAGTCGTAATCGTCCAAGTCCACAGGGCCCTTTGTGTCGGGCTTTTTCTTACGGAGCTTGAACCAGTACAGCGCGCCGCCGCCCGCCATCAGGAGCAGCAGCACAATCACAACAAGACCGCTGCCGGACTTCTTTTCGCCGCCGTCCTTGTCGGGGCTGTCGCTCGTATCTGGCGTCGGGTCGGGCTCCGGCGTCTTTTCCGTAGCCTTTTCCTTGCCCATGCACTCCGTCATATTGGTCTTGCAGACTGCGCAGGCGGTGTTGACCGCACCTGCCTCACACTTGTCCTTGCAGGAGCAGGCTGCGGCGCTGCCGCCGTTCTCCATCAGCGCCATGAGGTCAGCCTCGTCCACAAGGTTGAGGAAATACACGTTTTCCGTGTCTCCGGAGCGGTCAATGACGATGTAGAAGTAGTTGCCGTTTTTGCTCTGGACGGTGATGAACTGCTTGTTTTCTGCCGCTTCCTCCACGCTGGCATAGGGCGCGGACTGCAAAATGTCGTCGATGAGGGTCAGATTCCCGTCCGGGGTCAGCGCCTCGCTGCCCTGCTGCTCCGGCAGTTTGACGCTTTCCGTGGAGATGGTGATGCTATCAATGGAGGACGGAGGCGTTTCGCTTCCGTCCTCACTTTGTTCGTAATAGCCGCCGTCTGCGTAGGCGGTGGCGGAAAGGGCGGTCATGCAGCAGAATACCGCCAGCAGACTGGCAAAAAGCCGGGTGTTAAACTTCCTCATACTGTTTTTCCTCCGTTTCGTTCCGTTCAGCCTCCGGCGCGGGGAACTGCCCCTGCCGCATGGACTGAAGAAGCCGGGCGAGCTGTTCCGGCGTAAAGCCGCTTTCCCGCACCATTCCGATGATGTCGGTGTTCTCAAGTTCCATGATCTGGCTGTCGATTTCTCTGTTGCGGGTCTGGAGCGCGGCGATTTTGCCGTTGTTCTTCTCGCGCTCCGCCCGCAGCCTGCTGATTTTCGGGTTCATGTTCGTCTCCTTTCTGAGAGATTAGGGCGCAGGTACGCGCCCGTAAGCAAGGAAATGGGATTGCCAGTAGCTTGAATTGAGGCTTGTGTACTGGATGGGGTCGCCGCAGTGGAGCATCATATTGTTGCCCACATAGATGCCCACATGGGACGCGCCGGTGGTGTCATAGGTGCCTTGGAAGAACACCAGATCGCCGGGGCGTAGGTTGGCGGCGGACACCCGCGTACAGAGCTGGCGCAGTCCCTCCGCGCCCAGTCTGCCGAAGCTCCAGCCCACGCCGCAGTTGTTGTAGACGTAGCTGACGAAGCCGGAGCAGTCGAATGAAGTAGCGGGCGTGCTGCCGCCCCAGACGTAGGGGTAGCCGAGGTACTTCTCCGCCTCCTTGATGATGGCGGCGAACTGCTCGTCCTCCAGCGCTTCCGGGGGTATCTCGTACTTCTCATAGTCGGCGGTGTAGTATTTCCCGATGTACTCCGAGCCGCCGAACAGGTCCGGGCGGTTGCCCAGCGTCGCCATATACATGGCGTAAAGGGAGAGCTGATCCTGCGACATGATATAGACCGGCACATGGGAGAGGTTGAAGTTTTCCAGCTTTACGGTGCAGATGTAGTAGGTGTACGGCACCTGCACGGTGTATTCATAGCTGTGCAGATTGCCCTCCGCATCGGTATAGTAGCCGGTGCGCGTTTCGGTGCGGTATCTGGTTTCCGTAGCGACGGTTTCCGTCAGGATATACTGCTTTTCAAACAGCATATCGAGTATGCCGCCTACCTCGGAAAGCGTCCACTCCCTGCCCATGAGGGCGGTGACGGCGGAGATCAGCACATAGGGGTCATGCTCGATGTCGTCCAGCTCGAAGTGGTACTCATCGTAGTCGTGGGTGCTTTCGTAGGTGTCGAGATACTGCTGCAATTCCGCTTCCATGGCACAATATTGCGCCTCTGCCGCCAGCATATCCGCGTCCTCACTGGGGTAGGTGGATACGTTGACGCCGGTTGCCCCGCCCTGAATCAGCATGGAGCAGGAGGAAACAGTGCAGAGGATGAGGACGATTATTGCCGCGATGCCGCCCACGATAAGGAAGCCCTTTTTGTGACGGGCGATGAACTCACCGGTTTTCTTTGTGTTCTCTGTGGCTTTTCGCGCCGCCTTTGCCGTGGCTTCGGAGGCTTTGACCGTATTCCCGGCGCTTTTTCCGGCTTTGGCGGCGGCGTACTCTCGCTTGATGGCCTGCTTCTGCTGCCAGCGGGAGTAGGGATTGCTGGAAAACTGCGGGTCGTGGTGCTGCGCCGTTTTGTCCAACGCACGGAGGTTGGCGCGGTCTGCCTTGGCCTCGGCGCGGTCTGCGCGGCGGTAGGGCTTCTCCTTGTGGGAGCGGTGGGCGTGCTGGGCAAGTCGCACGGCGCGCTCCGCCGCCTGCTCCACGCCGTGGGCGCTCTCCACGCCCACATTGTCCTGCTCATGCTCCCGAATCTCACGGTGTACGGCGGACAAGGCCGCCGCTCCGGGCGCGTCACGCACCGCATGGGTCAGCTTGGAGGGCGGGCGCTTCTTGTCCACCTCCTCAAAGGAAAGGCGCGTCGTCACCCTGCCGGTCTGCGGGTCTACCGTGCGCTGCTTCCGCTTTACGGTTTTCTTGGGTATCTTCGCCTCGGCCTTTTCCAGCTTCTTCATGCGCTTGTCCGCTTTTCGGATAGCCTTTTTCAGTTCCGGCGCTGCCAGCTCCTCGTCGGTAAACAGCAGCCGGGGCGAGCGTTTGCTCATGGGGATTCACCTCCATTCGGGGCATACGGTACGCCGAGAAAGTCCAGCACCTTGCCGCAGCCCAATTTGTGGATACAGAACTCGTACTGCTTGGGATGTGTCAGCGCCATGCGCTGAAAGCGGTTAGGCGGCTTCTCCAGATGAACGCCGAACATACAAAACATACAGCCGGTGCGCTTCGCACCGGTGGTGGTCAGCCTGCCGTTTTTCTCCACGATCTCGCCGTAGACGGACGCATACGGGATACCGGTGATTCTGAGATATTCCAAAACGTCCTGCTCGGTCCAGAAGGACATGGGCTGAGAGGTGGGGTCCCGCTTATGATAGGCGTTGCATCCGATTTTGAGATAGACGCTCTGGCGGCGTGCGCTCTCACAGGCCATGGTCGCAATGATCTGCTTTCTACCGGTTTCACGGTTATATCTGTGCAGGGGCCGCTCCTTCATCACGGCGCAGCAGACGTCGGAAACGAAAAACGGCGCATCCAGCAGGACGCGCCATTTCATGTATCGTTCATTGTATTTTGAGAGCGTACCGTCACGGTTTAATCCGTTCAGGTGGCAGAGCGCCCATGTGCCGCCCCTTCGGGCGTAGCGGATGCGCCGTGCCACGTCCTTGGAAACGACGGGATAGCCGTATTCCGATATGACCTTGGAAAAGGGCATCTCCGGGCGCAGCCATGTTACATTGGGAACGGTTTTGACAAACTCCCGTATCTCCGGGTATTCCAGCCCCGTGTCCACAAACACGGCGGGAATGTCGGGGAACGCCCGCCGCGCAAGGTCCAGCAGCACGGTGCTGTCCTTGCCGCCCGAAAAGGAAACGGCGACCTTGCCGCCGTAGTGGTGATACCACTCGATGATCTTCGCCTGCGTCACGCGAGTTTTCCGCTCCAGCGGCCACGCCTGCATGACGCTCAGATCCTGCCGGGTGTAGGCGTTCATACCGCGACACCTCCGATCCGTTTCTCTGCCAGCTTGCAGTAGTCCGGGTTCAGCTCAATGCCGATGTAGTGCCGTCCGAGCTGCTTTGCCACCGCCGCCGTAGTGCCGGAGCCGAGGAAGGGGTCCAGCACGACGCCTCCGGGCGGGCAGCCCGCCAGCAAGCAGGTTTCCGCCAGCTTTGGCGGGAAAGCGGCGAAATGCCCGCCCCTGTACGGCACGGTGTTGATCTGCCAGACGTCGCGCTTGTTGCGAAGCTGTGGAATATCTGCATCCGTATAGGTTCCGGCAGATCTTGGCAGATTGATTTTCTGGATATTCTGCTGTCCGGGAATGCCGCTTCCGTGCTTGGTAGCCGTGCTTCGTGCGCCTTTCATGCGCCGTACTGTCGTTTCCGCAACCGGCTCTGCGATGGCGGCAGCATCGTAATAGTAGCGGCGGGACTTGGACAGCAGGAAGATATGCTCATAGCAGCGGCTTGGCCTGTCCTTGGTGCTTTCCGGCATGGGGTTCGCTTTCATCCAGATGATGTCCGAGCGCAGATACCAGCCGTCTGCGCGCAGCGCAAAGGCAAGCAGCCACGGCACGCCGATCATGTCCTTTGCCTTGCAGCCCTCCACCTTGCCGTTGAGGGCGACCGCCTGACCGGTCCTGCCGTTGGGGTACTTGGGGTCGAGGGCTTCGCCCTGATTGCCCTTTCCGGCATAGGTGTCCGCGATGTTGAGCCAGAGGGTGCCGTCCGGCGTGAGAACGCGCCTGACCTCACGGAAAATACCGGTCAGGCGCTCTACATACAGCGCAGGCGTTTCCTCCCGCCCGATCTGCCCGTCTACGCCGTAATCCCGCAGTGCGTAGTACGGCGGCGAGGTTACGCAGCAGTTCACGGAATTGTCCGGCAGGGTTTTCAGCACGGTCAGGGCGTCGCCGCAGTAAATGCGGTCAGTCTGCATAGTCGAACTCATCCCTTAGAAGCGTGGTAAGCCCCTCGACAGCCGTGAGGATGTCCCTGCACACGCCGGTCAGCTCAGATATGGCCGGTTCTCTATCGTACTCAAATACGTCGGCGTCCTCATTGTCCTCGTCCGCCTCACGCTCTGCGGTGTATTCGCGCTCCATGCGCTCGGCATACTCGCAGCAGCGTTCGCCGGGGCAGCAGGGCTTGTCCGCAGGGACGTAGCCCGCATACTCCGGCTCGATCAGCTCGTTTTCCACAAGGTCGGACAGGTCCGCCAGGTCGTGGGACTTGATATAGCGGACGGCCTTGCCCCAGCTCCTGAACAGCTCGCCGCAGCGCTCGTCAAAGTCGCGGACGCCTTTATACGCAAGGCGCAGGTAGCTATCCGCGTCGGCTCTGTCTTTGATGTAGCACATGAGCACATTCGCCATCCAAAACAGCTCCAGCTTTTCCTCGATGTGGCGCAGGTAGTCCTCACCGTGGATCAGGTACAGATTTTCCTTTTTCATGGTGTTACGCTCCTTATTCGTTTAATCAATCAGTTGGAAGCGGCCTCGCCGCAGCGGAGCAGCTCCCGGAACAGGCTCTTGCCCATGGGGGTGATGAGGGTGTACGCGCCGCTGTGACCGTTGCGGACGTAATCCCGCACGCGGAACAGCCCGCGGTTGCGGGGAATGGCGTAGGGCATGAGATTCCCCGCAGGGCTGCGGTAGAGAAAGCCGGTCTGCTGGAGAAAGCGTGCAAACCAGCGCTCCGGCACGTTCAGCTCCTTTGCCGTGGTGCGAAGGTTGGTGCAGCCGTCCGCGTCCATAAAGGCATCGTAGTAGTCCGCCTTGGGCAGCAGCGTTTGGCGCTCCGCCCTGTGCCGCAGGTTCTCCGCATGGGCGGCGTAGAGGCTTTTCATCAGCGCGTCCAGCAGCTCAGGGTGCTCGGCGAACAGCTTGAGCTTCTCGTCGGTGATATACACGCCGTGCTTGCGGATGGCCGGAATGACCTCATGGGTGATCCAGCGCTTGAACGCCTTTGCCTCCGGCTTGCGGGAGCCAAGGACTAAAGTGTAAAGTCCCGGCTCGTTGACAATAGTGGCATCACCTTGACGCCCTAAGTTGAACTTAGCCCGTTCATCTTCATCAAGGCGGCTTACTGCAATCGTGGGATTGCTCAGGTCTAAGACGCTGCACACATCGACGGCTACAAACCACGGCTCACCGTTGAGGTTCAGCGTTCGCACCTTTCCAAAGGCTTCGTTTTCAAAAAGCATCAGTTTGTTTTCCATCGTGCAATTCCTTTCTTGTTTTGTTATGCAGTCTGTTCCTGCGGCTTGGTGGTGAGCAGGTCATAGAGTTCCCCGCGGGGGAAGCGGTCTACAAAGGGAAGAATGACGTTGCCGTAAAAAAGCAGCCCTTCGCCTTCACCGCTGTGGGTGACATACGAGAGCTGATGCGGGGAGATATTGAGCTGTTTGGCGAGAATCTGCCGGTCGCCGCTGGCCTGATTGAGCATGAGGATGAAATCGCTGTTCTCAAAGATGTTCTCCACCTCACGGGAGGAGAGCAGGTCCTTGACATTCTGCGTGATGCCGGTCGGAATACCTCCCCACTTGCGGAAGCGCTTCCAGATTTCCACCGTGTAGGCCGCCGTCTGCTCCTCGCGCAGCAAAAGGTGCATTTCGTCAATGTAGTAGCGGGTGGATTTGTGGGCTTCCCGGTTGACGGTCACTCGATTCCACACGGCGTCCTGCACGATGAGCATCCCGATCTTCTTGAGCTGCTTGCCCAGCTCCTTGATGTCGAAGCTGACGATGCGGTTGGCGATGTTGATGTTGGTGCGGTGGTTGAACACGTTGAGGGAGCCGGAAACGTAGATTTCCAAAGCCGTGGCGATGTACTGCGCCTCCTTTTCCTCCTGCCGCCGCAGCTCGTTATACAAGTCCTCCAGAATCGGCATATTCTCCGGCACAGGGTCGCTGAGATAATCCCGGTACACCATGCGCACACAGCGGTCGATGATGGTCTTTTCCACCGGCATGAGGCCGTCCTTTCCGCCGACGATCAGTTCGCAGAGGGAGAGGATGAAGTCGGATTTCAGGCTCAGCGGGTTCTCATCGTCGCTGTAATTGAGATTCAGGTCCATGGGGTTGATGTAATGCGGGCTTGTTGGGGAAATTTTGATGACCTGCCCGTGCAGACGCTCCACCAGCGGCCCGTATTCAGCTTCGGGGTCGCAGATGATGATGTCGTCGTCGGTAACGAGGAACACGTTGGCGATCTCCCGCTTCGCCGCAAAGCTCTTGCCGCTGCCGGGGGTTCCAAGGATGAGGCCGTTGGGGTTCTTGAGACGCTTGCGATCTACCATGATGAGGTTGTTCGACAGCGCGTTCAGCCCGCAGTACAGAGCTTCCTTACCGTCCTGAAACAGCTCCTGCGTGGTAAAGGGGATGAAAATGGCGACGCTGGAGGTGGTCAAGCCCCGCTGTATTTCAATCTGGTTCAGCCCCAGCGGGAGGCTGCTCATCAGCCCTTCCTCCTGACGGAAATCAAGGCGGGTAAGCTGGCAGTTATACTTCTGTGCGATGCTGACAGCCTGAAATACGTTGTTGTCGAGCTGCTGGCGGCTGCCTGCCGTATTGACCACAATGAAGGTCAGCAAAAACATACGCTCGTTGCGGCTTTGCAGGTCTTGCAGCAGCTTCTTCGCCTCCGTGCCGTAGGTGGCAAGGTCCGAGGGGATGATGTCCATGTCGTATCCGGCGCGGACGGCCTTTTTCTGCTCCTCGATGGTCATTTTCTGCAAATCGGTGATCTTGCGCTTGATGGTCTTGATGGCCTTGACCTGATCCACGGACTGGACGTGCATACTGACGATGAGGGAGCTTTCCATGTCGAGGAAGTCCGCCAGCATCCGGTCGTTCAGCTCCGGCGCTAAAATCTGCAAGAAACTGGCGCAGCCGATGCGCCTGCCGACGCCGAAGGAGCGCCCGGTGCGGAACTCAAAGGAGCTGGGCGCGATGAAGTCCTTGACCGAAAGCCCGGAGGGTGCCAGCCAGTCCCACGAGAAGCGGAACGGCTCCTGCTCGTCCATGTGCAGCATCCCGTGCAGCAGCCGCAGCCGCTCCGTGCCGTTCATCGGCTCCGCCGCCACGCCGAGGCGCTTGAAGTTGTTGAGGATGTCCGTTTCAATGCGCTCCAGCCTCGGCTTTGCCGCCTTCAGCCCGTCCGCCTCCACGCCGAAGGTCAGGTACTTGGTCTTGATGAGGCCGTTGTTGCCGCGGGCAAGCTGGTTCTGGAGCATCTGGGTGTATTCCAGACGGATGCTGTCAAAATCGTCGCCCTGCGGGGAGATGGTGATGTACCTTGCGTAATTGTCCTTGTTGGCGGACATATTCACGAAGGAGAGCTGAAAGCGCACGGAGCTGTCGAAGTAGTTGAGGAAGTCGCACCAGCCGTCAAAGATGGCGGTCTTGTCCTCGTTCTGGTTGAGCTGATAGTTGATGTCCTGAAACTGGACGGTTTTCGTGTAGTAGCTGTCCGTCACGCGGCAGATGCCGTCGGGGAACATCCGCTGAAACGGGATGCTGTCCTGCGCGGACTTCTGTTTCTTATCCTGCCGCTTCGCTCTTGCGATGGCGGCCTCGATCTGCCTGCGTTCGGCGCGGGTGAGTTTTGTGCGGGTGGACAATGCGATACACCTCCCGGTCTAAATTGTCCTGCCGTTCCAGAACGGCGTAGAAATTATTGGTTGCGTAGGGGCGCTGCTTGGGGCGCAGGAAGCAGACCTGCACGATGTTGCGGACGATCTTTTCAAGGGGCTGTCCGTTCTTCTCATACATGGCCAGCAGAAAAAAGGGCAGCATGAGCAGGATCATGCAGATCGCCGCTGTGCTGACGCCGGTATGGGCTTTGAGCAGGAAGAACAGCGGAACGCCCAGCGCCGCACCAGCGCCGAAGCAGATGAGCTGGCGCTTCGTCAGGTTCAGCAGCACCTTGGTCTTGACCGCGTTCAGGTCTTTGGGTACGGGAACGTATGCCATATTGGTTTACCTCCGTCAATGACTGTTGAAAATTGACTTTGCGAGACTGCTGGTTTTGAACAGGGTGAAGCAGAGCAGCACCGTGTAGCCCATGCACAGCCAGATGGCCGTGGAAATGTTGTCATCTATGAGCATATTCTGTACCAGCACCGCATAGATGGCGATGCAGATGATGATGAGAAAGCCCTGAAACGCCAGCGCCAGCAGGCTTCTCAGGTAGTTTTGTCCCATGCCGCCCCATTCCTTGCCCATCATGGTGGCCATGGGGATGGGCGCGATGCTGGTGACGAGGTATATCTCGATCATTCTGCCGTAGATAATGATAAAGATGCAGATGGTCAGCGCCCACATGGTGAAGCCCACCACGAAGGATTGCAGCCACAGCCCCAAAAGCGTCCACACGTTCATCTCCAGCAGCCGCGCCTCAAGGTCCGCGATATGGTCGGCAAGGTTGATGGAGGTGTTGCCCACGATAAGGCCGGAGGCGCGGTTGACCACGCTCTGCGCCGCCTCGAATACGCCCATGATGATATTCCATGTGTTGGACACGATGAGCACGGCAGCCGCCGTCTTGAATACCCAGCGAAAGAATACCCATGTGTCGATGTCGTGGAGGTTATTTCGGTCTGCTATGAGCTGGATCAGCTCCAACGTCATCACAAAGGCGAGGATCACGCCTGCAATGGGCAGTATCACGTTGTCCGAGAGGGAGCGGATCATGCTGTAAATGCCGGCGTTCCACGCCTGCGGGGTGCTGCCGATGTGTCCCGCCGCCTCCGCGACCTTGGCGTTGACGTTATCAAAGAGGCCGGTTAGGTTGTCCATGATGCCCCCGACCAGCAGCTCCTTGAGCCATTCGGTGAATTTTTCCCATATCAAATCCAATGGGTCAGCCCTCCTTTCCCGCCCCTGCCCGTGTCAGGCGGGCAGGGGCGAAGGGTTTTACATTGCGGCATGGACGGGATTAACCGAACAGCCCTTTGAGCAGCGGCACGAGGATCATACCGATGAGCGCCACACCACCGCCCGCCATGAGCTGTTTCATCCCTTGACTTTTAGCCCCCGGATTATCATTTCCGTAACCTTCCAGCAGGTTGATTACGCCCCAGATGCCAAGACCGGCTCCGAGGGCAATGACGAGGGTCTGCAAAACATCGACTGCGCTATTGAAGAAATCCATATTTTATGTGCCGGAATCGTTTCTTTATGGTTTTTACGATGGAAACCGCAAAGCCGGAATGAGCTGACCGCTGTGTGCGGCTGTCGATTCCGGCTTCTCCTTTCAAATTTTCGGTTGTGCTTTCCTCCGACTTTGCGTTTCGCGTGTGTCTGCTGCATTGTCGGCGTCCTCCTTTACGGAATGGGTGTCTGATGTATATATAAAAATCCGCCCATTCAGGCGGATTCTGAACCTGTGGCCGCGTCCGTGTCAAAGACCTCAAATTCCTCCTCCGGCTTCAGCTTGAGCTTTGTGGAGAGGAATTTTTCAATGTCAAAGGCGTTCTTGGGATTCGCGTCCGAAAGATACTTGTAGTTGGGGTGTTTTGTGATGTCGTATTTGTCGGATAGGAACGGCCTTACGCCGCGCAGCTGCAAGATACACTTGCCGCCATTAAGCACGGCAAGCTCATCCTGACTCATCAGCTCCTTGCCGAGCTTCTGATAGTTCAGGCTGTGGGAAACCTCTCTGCCGCGGCTTTCGCCGGTGTTGAAGGTGTCAATGGTTTCCTTGCCCAGCGCGGCGGACAGCTCCTTTAATGTGGTCGGCTCCTTGCCGCCGAGGAACACGGAGCTATCGCAGTTGCCGATGATGGTGTCGCAGTTGTCCTTGTAGAGTGCCTTGAGCTGGCTCTGTGCCTGCAAAACAAGGCAGGCGGAGATCTCGCGGCTGCGGATGGTGGCCATCAGCTTCTCCAGCTTGGGAATCTGCCCGATGTTGGCGCACTCGTCGATGAGGCAGCGCACATGGACAGGCAGCCTGCCGCCGTACACGTCGTCGGCCTTGTCGCACAGGAGGTTGAATAGCTGGGTATAGACCATGCTGGCGAGGAAGTTGAAGGTGTCGTCTGTGTCGGAAATGATGATAAACAGCGCCGTTTTCCGGTCGCCCAGCGTGTCCAGCTCCAGCTCGTCATAGGAGGTGATCTCCCGAAGCTCCTGGATGTCGAAGGGGGCAAGGCGCGCACCGCAGCTAATTAAAATACTTTTCGCTGTTTTGCCCGCCGCTAAGCGGTATTTGGCATATTGGCGCACGGCGAAGTGATGCGGCTCCCGTTTTGCCAGCTCCTCAAACATCAGATCGACGGGATTTTTGAAGTCCTCGTCGTCCTCCCGCACCTCCATGGTGTTGATCATTTCGATGAGGGTGGCGAAGTTCTGCTCCTCCACCGGCGCTTCGTAGTAGATATACCCGATGAGCGCCGTGTAAAGCAGCGTCTCCGCCTTGCGCCAGAAGTCGTCGCCGGATTTTCCGTCCCCCTGCGTGTTGGCAATGAGGGTCGTGACCAGCTTCAGAATGTCCTTTTCCGAGTGGAGATACGCAAAGGGGTTGTAGTGATGGGATTTTTTGAAGTTGATTGTGTTCAGAATCTTGATCTTATACTGATTCCGCTGGAGTAATTTTCCACATTCGACCACGATGCTGCCTTTCGGATCGGTGACAACGTAGGAACTGTGAAGCTGCATGAGGTTGGGCTTGATGAAAAACCGCGTCTTGCCGCTGCCGGAGCCGCCCACCACCAGCACGTTTTTGTTCCGCGCGGTTTTCGGGTCCTTGGGTCGGCTGTTCATGGTCAGCCGCTCCGTCTGGGTGAGAATGACGTTGTTGGCAAAGGTGGGGTCTACATAAGGCTTGATGTCCTCTGCGCTGCCCCATCTTGCGCTGCCGTACTCGATATTCTTCCGAAACTTCCGCGCGTTTTTCCCCTTGACGTAGACGGCAAGCCGGATGAGCAGGGCGGCGGCAATGCCCACGCACAGGTCGATGGGGTGAAAGCTGGGCAGCGCCGATTGGAACGCGGCGGCGAAGCCCTCCATGATGTGCAGCGCCTTTTGAGAGAAGTCCGCGCCGGGAGCCAGCCGCGCCGCCTGCCCCAGCTTGGTGGCAAAGAGCGCGATAAAGACATAGGGGATATTGGGAAGCAGGAGCCTCTTTACGTTGATCTGTTTCATAGCTCCAGCCCCTTATCCTTGCTCCGGGACTTATCCGGCGTGAGGGTCAGCAGCTTCGCCTTGAGCGCACGGAGCTGCTCCAGCACCGAGGGTTTGTCCTGCGAGGCCCGCTTGACCTCTTTTGCAGTGTATTCCCGGAACGCCGCCGTCAAAGCGTCGGCGTCGCGGGCTTTGAAAAAAACAAGGTATTTGGGAATATCCCCGGACTTATCCTTTTTCAGAGCGAAATCCACGCCGTATTTCCGTGCCACGCGCTCAAAGGATTTGATATTGCTGTCGGTGATCTCGATATTGGAGACGCCCTGATTCTGCCCGATGAGCTGCTTCACCGTCTGCTTGCCGGTGGGCTTTTCCGGCGCGGCGCGGGCTTTTTGCAGCCGCTTTTCCTTTCGGCTTGCCAGATATTTCAGAATGGCGGCTTTCAGCAGCCGCCCGGTGAGCTTTGTCGCGCTGATGACCAGCGTGACCGCTCTGTTTTCCACTTCCTCCTGCAAGGGTCATCCCTCCTTTCCCGCATAGTGGGGCGAATTGTTACGCGCCCGCCCATTCCAGCACGAAAATCACGGTCAGCACCTGCTCGGAGATGGGACGGGAGGCGGCAGATACCACCGCGTCATAGTGCAGTGGCAGCGCCTCGCCGCCGGGAATGCGCCAGCCGCCGCCGAGGGGCAGGGCTTCCTCCGCACCGGTCGTCCTGCTCTGTGCGCCGTTGACAGAAAAGCCGATTTTACGGCTGTCCACCTTTTCTGTTGCCATATTGGTGGAAAACGGCACCAGCGTCCAGCCGTTCTCTGTGCGCAGGGTGACGGAGCTGACGCTGACCGCGCCGGTGGAGCGGTTGACGATGCGGACGTTGGATGCGGCATAGACTGTGCCGGTTTTTGATACGGTCAGCGTCATACCGGCAGGGACGATGACTGAAAATCGGGTCAGCAGATAACCGCAGTCATCACAGTATCCGTCTCTGTCCCCGTCAAGATGCGCCTGCACCGCAAAACCATTATACCCGCAATCGCAGGAAACGGCGCGGCGATGCTCCGTGTCGGAAACGCTCTGCCACGCGCCGTACTGAAACGCATGGGCTTCCTCCGCCGTAACAACGCGCCCGCACTCACAGGTGCGGGTTCTTGTATGCTCCGTATCGCTGAACAGCGTCAGCGTGTCCAAAAAGACATGGTAGGTATAAAGGTTTCTTTCGTATCCGCACAGACAGGATTCATGGCGGGTGTGGCGCTCCGCGTCAAAATCCTGCCACGCTTCCTCGGACGTGCATTGATGCGCGGCGTACTCATACCGGCTGTACCCGCAGGCGCAGGAGAGCAGCCGCTTGTGGCGGGTGGAATAGTTCGCGCCCTCGTCGGTCTGCCATGCACCGGCAGTCAGGGAATGGGCGGCGTATTCATACTCGCTGTATCCGCAGGCGGAGCAGGTCTTGGTCCTGCGGTGCTGCGTGGCAGAATCGCTCTGCCAGCTTCCGTAGGTGAAGGTATGGGCGGAATAGGACGAGGAGAGCGTCGCATTGCAGACGGAGCAGGATTGCACGGTTCGGTGCTGGGCTGCGCTGTACTGCGCGTACTGCGTTGAAACCGAATGGGAGGCGTAGCGATAGGTTCCCTCGCCGCAGTCGGAGCAGGCGTAGCTGCGCCGGTGCTGGCTGCTGCTGTAATACTCCCACGCGCCGTAAACGTAGGTGCCGTGGCTGGTGCCGTAGTCCACCAGCGCGCCGCAGGAACGGCAGTATTCATACCAGTCGCAGCCGCTCCATGAGGTACGGGTCGAGCTGTGGTAACAGACGTTTCCACCTCCACCGCCGCCTCCGCCGCTGCCGTTGGAGTAGCCGCATTTGGAGCAGACACCGCTTCGGAAGCTGTGGGCTTCGCCGTTGACGCCGCCCGCCTGATCGTATCCGCAGTTGGAACACCAGTGCCGGACGCAATGCTCGCTGTTTGTCCACTGCTCATACTCCACCGTGTAGCTGCACGTTCGTTTGCAGTTGGAGCAGTACCCCGTCGCCAGCAGGGTGATGCCGTAAACGTCCTCAAAGTAGGCGGCGCGGCGATCTTCCGTCCAGTCGTATGCCGCGAGAGTACCCAGAACGCTGTCATATTCCGGGATGAACAGTACCAGCAGCGGCGTCAGAGAGCCGGTGGAAAACGCGCCGGGGACAATGGTAAAAGCTCCGCTGTAATAGAGCTGAATCTGCCGCAGTGAGGGGCAGTCCGCAAAGGCCGCCGCCCCGATGACCGGCGTGGTGTAGGGAATCTCCGCCATGGTCAGGGCGGTGCAGCCGGTAAACCAGTAGGCAAGGCTGGGGATGCAGAGCGCGTCCATATCCTCAAACCACACCTGTGTGATCTGTTCCCGTACCGCCGCCCAAGGCTGGTCGTCCGGGCTTACAAATGTAGGACAGCTCCCGTTGCCGGAGAGCATGAGCCAGCCATATTCGTTGAGTTCCCAATAGATGCCGCTGCCCGGAATCACGCCAGAGGTATCGGAGGGCTGTCCGGCTTCCGGTTCAGGCTGTTCCAATAGAGGTGTTGCCACCGGCACAGCTATTTCTTCCGTTTCTGTCAGGGATTCTTCTGTGTGTTCCGTGTGTGAAAATACTTCTTCGTGCGTGTGTCCGCAGTCCTCGCCGCACAGCTCCGTTTGTGCCGCAATCGTTTCCTCCGGCAGCCCTGCCGCCAGCGCCGTGGTGCCGAGCAGCGACAGCGCCGCCAGAAGCGCCAGCAGCAGAGCCAGCGGCTTTTTTGCTTTCATAAGCGTCATGCTGCCCCCTCCTTAATCCACGATGGAGATGGTAAATACCACGTTCGCCGCCTGTACGTCCCTGCTGTTGGGCGCGTCGCCGGACACCTTTGCGAAATAGGTGAGCTTCTGGCTTCCGCCCGCCGCGATCACGGGAAAGGCGGAGGACGTGAGCTGCACCCTGCCCGCGCCGGTTGTGACGCAGCCGTTAATCTTCAGGGCGATGGCCTTGCTGCCGGAGAAGCTGTCGTAGCTCCCGACCTTGTACGCTCCGTCCGTGACGGAAAGACCCGTCACCTGCACGGAGCCGGTTTTGGCGTTGTTTGTGATCCTCGCGTTGTCTGCCGTGACTACCGTGCCGTTGATGACGTACACGGGCAGGGCGGCGGGGACGGTGACGTTGACCGCCCGGTACTCGTTGGAAACGGTCAGCGTCACCGGTACGGTGGCGGTGGTCGTGCCTGCCGCCAGCGCGCCGGTGGAAAGGGAAAACACCAGCGCAAGGGCGAGTAAAAACGCCGGGATGGTTTTTCGTTTCATAAAGCCTGCCTTTCTGCGGCAGGGGCAGCCCCCGCAAAGGGAGCCGCCCGCCGCTGTTTTGTGGTTTATTCGCTTGGCTGTTGGGTTTTTCTCTTACGCCGCGGTATCCCACTCCACGATGAACACCACGTTTGCCACGGTCGCGCCGGTCACGGCGGAGGACAGCGGGGTGACGATGGCGGCGTAGTCGATCTTCACGGTGTTGCCGGTGCTGTCACCCACGCCGGTCATGTAGCAGCCTGCGATGGGCGCGTCGATGAGTGTCTGGGTGTTGGCGTTGGAGGCGTCGGTGGCCTTCTGCTGCCCGCCGCCGATGGAGATGGCAAAGCCCAGCTTGTTGCTGTCCACCTTCTCTCCGGCGAGGATGGACTTATTGCCGAAGGTCGTAAGCTTCCAACCGGAGGCTGCGGTGATGGAAACGGACTTCACGCGCACCGCGCCGTAGGAGTGGTTGACAATCTGGCAGTTGTTGGCGGTGGTCACGTCGCCGTCCTGCGACATGGCCATCGGGAGCGCGGTGGGAACGGTGACGCGCATGGCGGTGGCGGAGGGGTCGCCGCCCTCGGTGCCGTCCGAGGTGGAGCTGAGGTTGACGGGGGTGGAGCCGGAGCCGCCGGAGCTGTCGATCTCCGCCGCGAATGCGGAAACGGACAGGCTGAGGCAGAGGCAGAGCGCCAGGACGAGTGCGATGAGCTTGGAGGTATGCTTTTTCATAGGTTTTTCTCCTTTCGCCTTTCGGCTTGTAAAATATATTGACCGCCTTGCGGCATGGTCACGAAATGAAAAACCGTCACTCCAGAACGGTGACGGTGATGACAGCGCCCGCGCAGCCGAGGTATTCGCCGCTGTCGGGGTCTACGTTGTAGAAAAGGGCGGTGCATTCGTATGTTCCGGCGTCAAGGTCGGCGGACAGCTTCGCCGTTTCCAGTTTGCTGCCTACGGGGATCGCGCCGGACTTGTAGATCACCTCGCCGGTGTCGTTGCGGTGGATCTCCACCACCTGCGGGTAGTTGTTGACGCTCTCGTTGACGATCATCAGGTTTCCGGCAGAGCTGCCGTTTTGGAAGGTGGGCGTGGTGTTCATGGAGATGTTGATCATGCCCTGCTCCACCTTTTCGTTGAGCGCGTCCACGATCTTGTCCGTGTCCGCCTCGTTCCAGCCGCCCTCCACCGCGCCGGGGTCGTAGACGATACCGCCGGGGGCGAGATCGGGCGTCTTGCCGTCCGTGCAGCTTCGCAGCAGGAACACCGCCGCCGCGATGATGAGCAGCACCAGCAGCGCAATGAGCGCGCCCCGGTTGCTGCCGCCGTTTCTCTGCTTATGGGGATAATTGGATTTTGCCATGTGCCTTGTCCTCCTGTTTTTTACCGCATGAGCGGATAGAATGGTTCCGCGCCCCGCAGGGGGCGCGCGGATATGGGGAACGCCGTCCTCCATGGGACGCGGCGGCTACCGGCCGCGCAGCCCGTCGCCGTACATATCGTGGTTGACGAGGGCGGAATAGTAGCTGCCAATGGTGCTGGGCGCGTTGAACAGCGACGCCAGCAGGTATTTCTTGATGTTGCGGACGTAGGTGGTATTCTGCTTCAGGCAGTCAAAGACGTACTCGATGTGGGAGGACGTGATGCGCAGCAGCTTCTCCTTCACCATATCTGCCGGGTACTCGTCTCCGGCAATCACGATGGTTTTCTTACGGGAGCAGAGGGTTTCCGCAATAAGCTCCACCACCTCGTCAAGCTGCTCCTTGTCCTGCCGCGGGTCCTGCACGAGAATGTCGTACTCGATATTTTCTCTGACGATCTCTCGCGCTTCCTCGTATCCCATCCCGTCATATCCCGCGCCCTGCAAGGGGGCTGGGGGATAGATTGGATCAGGATTTGATGTGTCCGTAATAGATTCATCAGGAATTTCTTTTTCTTTATTTCTTCTATCTTTATTTAATTGCGCGGGCTTTTCCGTATATGGCTCGTCCGTATCCGGGGTATCCAGATACGGGTTTTCCGTATCTGGTGGAGCCGTATCCGGCAGGGGCGTATGCGGCGATTCGTAGATGGTATACTCGGTGTCGGTGATGCGCCCGCGGCTGTCCCTGAGCTGGCGGCGTACAAGGTAGCCGTGCGATTCCAGTTCCTTGAGCGCTGCGCCGATGGCGTCCACACCCTCCTTGCAGATGGCGGCAAGCCCACGGGTGGTATAATCCCACTCGTCGGTCAGGGAGAGCATCTTGGACAGCAGCCCGATGGCCTTGAGGGTCAGGGCGGTGTCCCGCAGGTGGTAGTTTGACATGACGGTGTAGTTGTGGTTCTTTTCTACCCGAAAAACGGCCACCGTCCTCACCTCCCGGTCAGCGGCGCAGAAGGGAGGAAGCCGCCGCGCCGGAACGCGCGGCGCTTTATGAACTCCCGCCGCCCTTGCTGCGATGCGATCCGAAGGGCGTCCTCGCCGTACCGCGCGATGAGCAGGGCGTTGATGAGCAGCCGAAACGCCTCGTCCCCGACGATCTGCGGCTCTGCAAGGTCGCCCTTCGTCACCTCATCTGTGCCGCAGTAGAGGCTCTTTGCCCCCATGAGCAGCGTGTAGTCGTGCTGGGAAATGCCGCGCCTGCGGGCGTAGCGGAAGTCGATGCCGCCCTTGGTGAAGCAGTTGAAGCTTCTGTCCCCGATCTCCTTGTTGGAGGTCAGCAGGTACAGCGCGGCAAGGAATACCGGCGTATCCCGCTTTTTCCGGTAGCCCAGCAGGGTGCGGAGATAGGAGAAGCGGCGCTTGTGCTGTTCGTCCTGCCACAGCGAGCCGGGGAAGCCGGCGACAAGGCGGAGAATGCGCGGCGTCAGGCGGGGGTGTAGCGGGAACAGCTCCGCCACGGCCTCCGCGTAGCCCACGACCCCGGCCTCCATGCGCTCGGCAAGGCAGGGGCAGGACAGCGCCGTGCAGCCCAACTTTTTGACGTATTCGGCGCAGAGGACGCAGGCAACGTCCTCCGGCTTGTATTTGAACGTGTTGATATACATGGCTTTGCTCCTCTCTGGATATGACAAAACCGGGCAAAGAAATCTCTCTGCCCGGTCGGTGTCGTGGTTGTCTGCGGTCGTATTTGGTTATCTGGACTGGTCACGCTGGCGCTTGCGCAGCCATGCGTCCAGCAGCTTCAGGATGGTTTCCTCCATCTTCTGAGGCGTATAGGAGCGCGGGAAGTATTTGCGCAGCTTGTCCGCCGAGAGGACGACGTTATATCCCTCCGGCTTCTTCTGCTCCATCATGATGTCCAGCATGGTGTCGTCGTTGAGCTTGCCGTCGCGGGAGAGCTTTTTCATGCGCTGTGCCTGCGAAAGCGAGGGCGTAGCCTGCTCGCTGTCGATGGCGGTCAGGAGCATCTGCTGTTCCTCCGGCTTGAGGTAGGAGATTTCCACGGCGGGGGTCATGCCGATCTTCTTCTCGTCCACCATCTGCTGAAGCTCCGGGGAGAGTTCTGTCAGGCGGATGTAGCGCTGAATGGTGCGCGCACTGTCGTCCGAGTTTTCTGCCAACAGTTCGCGGCTTTTGATACCGCGCAAATCGTGGCCATTTTGTCCACCATTTTCTGAGGTGTCAATTTCTTCCGCTTTTGCCGGTCTGCCAGCCTTGCGGCGGATAGCCTCCAGCTTCATTTTGTACGCCTGCGCCCGTTCGGAGGGAAGGATGTTCTCGCGCTGGATATTGCTGTCCACCATGAGGATGGTGGCGGTGTCGTCGTCCATCTGCCGCACGATGCAGGGCATGGCGGAAAGCCCCGCCAGCTCGCTGCCGTGCCTGCGCCGGTGTCCGGCGATAATCTCATAGCCGCCGCCCGCGCGGGGACGGACGATAGCCGGGACGAGAACGCCGTACTGCCGGATGCTCTCCGTCGTTTCCTGCATGGCCTCGTCGTCCCGCACCTTGAACGGGTGATTTGGGAAGTCGTGCAGCTCCGACAGCGGGAGCAGCGTGATTTTATCCTCTTGCGCAGCCGCAGCGGTCTTTGCCCCGCGCTTCGCTTTGCTTTTCGGTTCTTCCATGTTCGTGTTCCTCCTCATTGAAAGCGGCAGGAACGAAAAAAGGGAGAATGACTGAAGTTACCGCCATTCTCCCATGAAAACAACTATGCGATTGTGATTTCAGCCCCTTGACCGTCTGAAAGAGAGGTATCTGATCGAGAGCCATCTCGCCGCAAACCCGCATGAATACTGGATTTTTGCTGTTTGCGCTTCACCTTCCCGAACGACGTATGTTCAACGAGTATTACGCCAGAGACACCAGCCGAAAAATCCGTTCCACTTTCCAGTCCAAAGGCAAGTCCGGCAAGCACCTCACAGGCA
>ERZ894244.519-NODE-519-length-26771-cov-25.867158_pt1 | contig 26771 bp, 30 predicted proteins | sample MGYA00380299_ERZ894244 | MGnify/ENA primary metagenome ERZ894244 (study PRJEB32331, sample SAMN06328444) | human gut metagenome | biome: human gut microbiome; feature: stool | host: Homo sapiens | collected 2014-06-26 ... | reverse complement strand
TTTAGTGCCGCTATCTTTTTTATCTGTGGATAAGGAATACTGTATACCGGCATATCTGCCAGTTTACCAAGCCTGTTTTTGTTGCGCCTTTCGGCAGCCAGCATCTGCGTTGCTGAATATATCACCTCTTCTGCACCTGCAGCCAGTGGCAGTTCTTTTTTCTGGTATCGAACCAGTTCCAGTATGTCCCTCTTATTCTGGCGGTATATACGCAGTCTTGCCATCTTATCTGCACCGGTTCTGCTCCAGCCTAATGGTCTTGAACTCATTCTGTCTGAATAAATGTGGCTCACATGTCCCTCTGCGCTGCACTGCAGGCTCTTATCCTTCGCCCTTACGGATTCCATAATTCCTGCCCAGTTCCCCAGAATATAATTCTTTGCGGATTCTACTGCCTTTGCTTTTGTTTCACTCTCTGTTACATGCAGAATCTTATCAAATGCTTCTTCTGCCGCCCATTTCCGCTTTCCGTTAATAGCTCTGTATATTTCACTTCTCGCATCCTGTGCGGAATCTTTCAAGTGGCTTGTTGCTGATATGATATATTTATGCATGTGAAAACGGTCCAAAACAAAACGTGCCTTGGCATGCATTCCTGCTCCCGTTCTAATCCAATCCGCTCCGTCTCCGTTTATATATATTTTCTCCAGCACTTCCTCGTCATAGCTCTCTGTAATAAAATCAAACACTTCCTGCCATAGTTCTTTCGTCCCTTCCGTCCCGGCATAATCCCCTCCGAAATAATGGCAGTTTACCAGTTCATGCTTACTCCCATCGAAATTTACATCCTCGTAGACGTAGATAAGCTTTGGCATAACGGTATTAACGCGGGGCTTTTTAATGTCACCCTTTTTTCAAGATACTGCAGCGAAACATGGTCTTCATCTGCATCGATATACAGACGGCTTACTCTACGTTTCTCCTTCAGCGGCTCCAGTAACGGAAACTCAAGGGTATGAAGCTTATTCATTACGGTTTCCTTGCTTACCTCCTGTTCCCCGATACAGGCATTGATTCCGCCTTTCCGGTAACTGCTTTCCACAGCCTCCTCCAGTATTCTGGCTTCTGCATCCTATGAAATACGGGCATGCGATTCCAAGCCCATGAGACGATCTAACAGATAGCAGTATTCCCCGGTTTCTTTATTGTGAAAATACGTCCTACTGTAACAGATTTCTCCCAGACTGGTCAGAAGCTTCGTTTCATCCCGGCGTTCAATGTACCAGCCTTTTCGCAGGTCCTGTCGTTTACGCAGCAGTTCATCATAGCTTTCCAGTTCTTCTTTAATCAGGGAAAGCCCTAACTTCGTTACCTCTTTAGTCACTCCATAAACCATTTCTGCAAACTTGGTAAGGTCATCTGTATAGTGACTAAAAATTTCTGTTAAATTTTTTACCCCTTGTTCCTGAAAATGTTGTATACTGTTAATCATGAAAGCATCCTCCTTGGATTGTTGGTTTGGTCACCTTAAATCCTAACACAGGAATCCGGTGCTTTCTATTTTTTTATTTTCCTACAAAAACTTTACCCTAACATTAATCGAATAATAATAAGTGGTATTTGCAACATTGCTTTCAATAATTCTAATATACGTATAAGAAAGAACAATTACAAAAAGCCCCAATACAGGGGTTTCTTGTAGTTATAAACTTGACAGCGGTGGTATTTTATTCATAATGTCAAAGATAATATCCGAATTTTTGAAATCATTCCTTAGCCGTTCTAGTTCTCTTGGGTCTTTTGCATAATATTTAATGAGCCTGTTTTCATATAAAACCATATAGTTAGCATCTGTAGAACCAATACCTACTTCAAACATTACACCGTTAAGCTTTATCTTATGAGGTTATAAAAATCGGTCAATAATATACTGAATCCAAGCTTCATAATGGTAGAACCTTTTGTTGCCATTCCAGATAAGAAAATTTCCGTCATCTCTTTTATCAATTGCAAAATGGCACCATCTGGTAACTGCCATCAAATTCTTATTCCCGTAGCTTTTGTCTTCGGGATTAACATATAATTCACCTTCATATCCTAAATCACCATAATAGCTGTAGTCTTTCCAGTTATAGTAGCTTTCTTTGATTTTTTCTACATCTCGCTCAATGTGAATTGTTCTAAAAAACTTACTAAGATAAGTCAAAAGGTATGGTGTCGCATTATCTGAAAATTTATATTCGCCATAAAATTTTGTTTTATAAACGCTCATACAATCACCCCACTTTCTTAGATGTAGATGTTGCAATTAAGTTTTTCTCAAAGTCGTATATGAAGAACTTTTGAACGTAATCATCTAAAAATGCAAATTCGCCATTTAATGCATGTTCATAGAGTTTACTAAGCAAATCATCATTTTCTTTTAGGTCGTTCTTTAGAAAGACGTAGAAAACTGCTTTACCATCCGCAAAGCCTGAAAGATTGAAAATTAAAGCATTTGGAGCATACTTGTAAAAAAATTTTTCAATTCTAATACCAGTTATAATGGCTCAGTTGTCAAGATAAAAATTTGATATTTTTATCTTGAACTGATATGTTGACGAGTTACATGGAAAATGTGTGAAGCATCTTCCGGATTTTTATATTATGCGGCTGCTCTGGCTGCCTCCAGAAGCATTACCGGATAGTATACCTCGGCAGGTCGTTTGTTCCCAATGGACTGATGGCATCTTTCAAAGTTATAGGTGTAGATATACCTTCCGATGGCTTCTCTCGCTTCCTTGAGATTAGCATACTCCGTGAGGTATGCTTCCTCATACTTGAAACTGCGAAACCAGCGTTCAATCATGATATTATCTGCCCCTCGGCTTTTGCCATCCATGCTTTGCCGAATTCCATTATCTCGAATAAATTCGATGTGTTTGTCACCGGTGAACTGGCTGCCCTGATCCGAGTTGATGATTAACGGCTTAGCTACTTTAAATGCTTTTTTACAGGCGTTGATGACCATAGTGGTATCCAGAGTATCATCAACATCCCAGCCAACAATACAACGGCTGTACCAGTCGATAATGGCTGTCAGGTAAAGAAATCCATGCTTCATTGGAATGTATGTAATGTCAATCGACCATGCCTGATTAGGACGGTCTATGACTGCGTTACGAAGCAGATACGGACAGACTTTTGCCTGCTTCATGCGCTTAGACAGATTCATCTTTGGATAAATCGGTGTAATGTCCATTTCACGCATATATCTGCCTGCTTTACGGCGTCCAACCTGATATCCGCGCAGTTTAAGTTGAGCAGACATCTGACGGGCTCCCCAGGTAGGATTATCCGTATGCAGATGGTCAATGATAGATTTGCATTCCAGTCTTCCTCTGAAACGGGGATGCCGCCATAATATACGCTGGTACGATTGATTCCAGGCAACTTTGCACCGGTAGAAACTGGCAATTCTTTAGTCGTCGAAAGGTTTCGACTAAATTTACTCTCGTAGTCAGGTCCGACAACTTCTTCAGATTTTTTTTGAGCCAGTCAACCTGCATAGTAAGTTGGCCGACCTTTTTGGCGTATTCGGCTTTTTCCTTGCGTTCTTCGGCAAGTTTTTCCCAAAGATTGTCTTCCCGCTTGTTATCAAAAGCAAGAGACGCATTTGTAAGGAATTCCTTTTTCCAGTTGCGGAGGAGATTTGGTTGAATATCGTTTTCAACAGCAAGTACATTGAGTTCTTTTCCTCCTTTAAGCAGCTGAAGTACGAGGTTAGTTTTAAATTCAGCACTGAAATTTCTTCTTGATCCGGACATAATAAGTACCTTCTTTCATTTGTTGGTTATAGTATATCAGATTCATTAAGAAATGTCGTGTTCAGTGGCTTAATTTATGAGACCATTATATTTATGTGTGGGTACCCACTATGGAGCGTTTACCAGTAAGGAATTATCCATCTTGTTGCTTAAACTGCATAATGATGGAGCGTATATCGGTTTCTTTCCCATAATGTCAAACTAACACTAAATATTCTTACTTCTTATATTTGATGCTACTACTTTTCTCTTCGGAATTCCAAAATATTTGCAACATTCAAATTTGCTGCTTACAATTGAACACAAAACAGGGATTCCAATTCCTACAAGTAAATAGAAAAGCAAATGACTGGATTGTGAACAAAAACGGTTCAAAGGTTCATGTAAGAACATTATTGGGATTGTTATATTGCCCATATATGCTAAACACTTGCTTAATCTTTCAAATTTTCGTTTTATAAACGCACTTAGTCTAGCAATTACAACTCCATATAAAATAGAAATAATATATACAGAAATCGGATTTTTATAAACCCCTAATTTCATATCAATTTGCCTAGGTAATCCATACATTTCCGTTAGCAAATGCTCTATTATAAGTAATACTGCCACGCCCACTGCAATGATATCCATCTTTAATGATTGTCTTAGAAAAACATTTTTTATTTTGTCTTTCAAAATGTAGCCAATCATCAAATACGACAAAACAAGTAGAGAAACATCTGCATCAAACGGGACTCCTGGTCGCGCTAAAAATGAAACAGAGTCAAGAACATTGGACTCAATTATTGCTATCCCCCCACAAACTAGTGCAACGACTACTAACTGCTTCCTGTTTAATTTATTGAGTAGTGTTGTTGCAACAATCAATGCTATATATAGACTAGTTATATACCAATGAAACACTTTTCCATATATTGATCATTTACAAAACACTAACATTTTTAGCTGGAACTCCAACTAATGTACAGTTCTCTTCTTCACAATTTTTGCAAACCACTGCATTAGCACCAATGCGACAACCACTTGCAATTATAATATCTCCAAATATCTTTGCACCTGGTCCTATATAAATGTTATCACCCAAGATTGGCGGTTCTCCACCGTTCGCTCCTATATTAACACCTACGTGAATTCTCAGATTTTTTCCAATCCTGCTTTTCCCATGAATGATAATAGGACCTACATGAGCAATACTTAGCCCCTCATCACAAACATTAACACCGATATGCATTCCATAAAGATTTGCCATTCTCTGTAACCGTATTTTATATAAAAACAGCCTAAGTTTGTGCCCACGGTTCAAATGATATTCTGTCTTTCTCAAATTATAGATATAACTGTAAAGCACATCTTTTTCACGGATTCCAAACGGAAGTCTTCCTCCCCCTCCAGGAAAATAAATGTTTTTTTCCACAGCCAAACAATGCTTTAATTTTTCTTTTGTATCAATCATTTTTCTGATTCTCCTTTCCTACCACACGCAACATCTCATTTTTTGTATCCGTCTGTATAAGCACGGGATCATAAGGTAATCGATTCTCATAACATTTTTTTGCATAATCTTCTGTTTTTGTAATAAAATGAGCAGGAATTCCTCCCCATACTTCTCCCGAAGGTATATTTTTTGTAACCATACTTCCTGCCGCAATAATACAATTATCTCCGATCGTCACATTCGGAAGTATAGTTGCCCCAAACCCAATGAAACAATTATTTCCCACTTTAATTGGACCAAACTTATAAGTGTCCTTATACGGACCTTCCTCTCGAAAAACCCATGTTGCCCCATCATGGTTAAGAAATGTCACCCTACCAGAAATTAAAACGTGTTCACCTATTGATATTAAATACGGTTCAGACCCCCATATGGGATTATCCACAAATCTACTTCCCTTTCCAACTTTAACGCCTAGGGATTTTGCGTATTTTATGTGATCTTGACGCTTATACATATTAACAATTTTAGAAAACAATCTTCTAACTGCAGACATCTTCAACCTCCACTATGTTATCTCTTTAAAATTTTGCGAATCTCAGAATATGTTCTTGCTGCTAATGAACAGTCTGAGTATAAGTTATAGTATTTCTTGTATTGACCGCCAAATGACATCTTAAATTTATCAATTCCATTCGGATTTTCATATGATGAAATACCACCCCAATCATATTCAATAATGCCACTATGTTTCAGATAGAGCCAATCATTCCAGTGAAGATATTTATTTGCGCGTCCAATTGCATTACGCATAGCCTTATCTGCTACTCTAAATTCTGAACACGAGTGTAAAAATCTAGAATGATAACCGTCTGTTAAATATGAGTGATAAACCACTGTATTCCCCTCAATTTCAAAGGTCGTTATAATCAGTGCATTTTTATCTGCATATTCTTTTAACTCATTGATGGGGAGATAATGCCCTGGCATTCCCTTTTCTTCATACATATCATGATACATGATATTAAATTGATTTAATAAGCCATCTGATACTTTTCCACCACGATACACCGAAACACCAACATTTTCACGCTTACTTCTATTAATTTCATTTCTCACAGTTTTTGTAGTGATACTCCAAAGTTCATCCTCATCAAGAGAAATATCTGAAATCAATGTTTCCTGTGGTGTTGCATTACACTTAAATCATCCTACCATTTCTTTCTGCACAGGATATCCATGGATAATTAGCCTATCTCCTCCACCCGCGTTTATTTTATCAATTTGGTTTTCAAACCAAATATGTTTTGTAGTAAAATGTTTGCTTTTCACTAAAAATTCACTCATAATGACCTCCATTATTTTGAAATTATATAACTTATTTATTATTTATGAAATTTTTCCCTCACCATTTTAATCAAATAAATAAACGGCTCAAACTTTATAGCATAAGAAACTAAAAGATAAAAAGCTGCACCAATTACAATCTGTATAATTAAAACAAGCCCTTCGTGTAATGGAAGAAAATGAAGCAAATACACAAATCCTCCCATTAATGTCGACATAGTCAAACTTGGTAGCAAATCCTGTAGTTGTTCCTTATAACTGTAACGTATAATTTTATTTTCATAATACATAAACATTACCATGCTAACACCTTCTGCAAATAATGTTCCTATAGCAATTCCAATCACACTTTCCAGAATAAATACTGAATAAAAAAGTATACCAATCGCTACCGCATTTACTAAAATTTCGATTTTTAAAGTTACATCACTTCGCCCAACAGAAAGAATCGACTGTTGACATGTCGTCGTAAAAGGTCTAACAAGAAATACAAGTGTTAAAATACGTAAAAATGGAATGCAGGGTACCCATTTTGCTGATAAAACTGCAACCACAAATGTATCGGCCACGCCAATCAAACCAATCAACAAAGGAGATAGAAGAAAAATTCCTACTCTAACTGCTCTACGACACATCTGCTTTAAACGTATTAAATCATTTTGATTCTCTGACAACACAGGGAACATAACATTGCTGATGGACGTGTTGATATTTGTTACCAATAGATTAGGAAACTTTTTACCTTGATCATAGTAGGCCAGATCAGCAGAGCCAAATTTCTTTCCAATAATCAAGCTTCTCAAATCTCCTTCAATTGTATATACAACTGTTGTTACAAGGACTTTCCATCCATATGAAAGCATATTCTTAGCGCGTACCCATGAAAACTGTAGTCTAGGTTTCCAGTCATTTGTAATAAGCAATACAGTTGTATCAATAAAACTGTTTGTTAAATACTGTGCAACCAACGCCCATGCCCCCATTCCAATATAGGCCATAACTATACCAACAATAGCAGATATAATCGTACCAAATGATGTTGATATAAAGAATCTCTTAAATAGCATACGCTTTTGAATCCAGGCGCGCTGAATACTATTTACACCTGAAATCAACAATCTCAATCCGAGCACTCTAAGAATTGAACGAATGATATCCATTTCATAGAAATCTGCTATAAAAGGAGCCGCGCAAAAAATAATCAAATATAACAAAAATGATGTTGCAACACTACAACATAACATTGTATTTACGTCCAATTCATCTGCATCTTTTTTTTGTACAATCGCATTTCCAAACCCACCTGAAACGATTGCATCACAAAACGTAATAAATATCATTACGATAGATATTACACCATAATTTTCTGGTTCAAGAAGCCTTGCCAATACAATTGATACAACAAGTGAGACCAATTGTGCCATTATTCTTTCTCCGTAAGACCAAAACAGTCCTCCTGCTACTTTTTGTTTGTTACTTTCCATTTTTCACACTAGTCCTCTACTGTATAATCTGATAACTTACAACCTACATATCCTTTCTGCTTTACATATGCGAATAACTTCTCAACACATTCATATAATACTTCGATGCTTTTTTCATCTGGGAATGACGGGCTTCCCCCTGGCATCATCTCAGAAGAATGAAGCATAAACATTGCGTAGTCACTATCTGTACTTACTGCATCCAACACCTTTTTTAATGCCACAAATGATGGATTCTTTGTAGGACGCAGCCAGACATTTCTTTCCTTTCGACACCATTTCAATTCATGTGCAAAACTATGTAATGTTTGCATAGCATCTGTTGCAATATATTTCATTGGACGAATTGAAACAGGAACTTCAAGTATTCCATCGTAAATATAGTAGGGATGTATTGGACAGTTACTATAATTGGAACCTGGTTTTCCTGTTGCTCCAGCACAAGATTCCCAATTCATAAAAGGCGTAACAGAACAGTCATATTTATAACCATATTTCCTTAATAACTTAAAATAGGTATCATCAGTTGACCAACGCCCACTTCTATGCGAAAGCATCTTTATAGAAAATGTATCCTCTAATTTTTCGGTTAAAACATGAATTTTTTCGTCCATAATGTATTCTGGATATTCAAATAAATAATCTCTCTGATCATTTACTTTTTCCAGTGGATATTCGGGTGGATTGTTCCATGCATGAAGATGCATTCCAATCTCACAGGTATTCCTTTCCAGACAGTCCTTCATGTATTCTATATAGAATGGATCTTCTGCCATTTCATAGTTTGTTAACCATGTAGGCTTGAATCCATATTTCTCCGCAAGTTTCTGAAATCGAGGGATAAAACGTGTATTCTCAGTTGAGCAAGGTGCACCTGGATTCCACTGTCCATCTCCTTCTGTATCTATCGTAATAATAAATTTTTTCATAATATCAGCCCTTATCTATTTATTCTCCGTTAAATAACCCCTCTGCAAGAAAATCACGAGATGTATGGTTACTAATTTTTTTGGCTGGTACCCCCCCCACAGTAATTCCATCCTCCAAAAATGACTTTGTAACAACTGCATTCGCCCCTACAGCTATATCATTTCCAAGATGCACATCACCAATCACTTTTGCACCAGTAGCAAGAAAACAATTATCACCGATAATTGCAGCCTGTCCGTTTTTTCCAGTTGCTCCAATGGTAACCCCTTCGTGAATACGACAATTCTTCCCAATTGTTGCAGTATCATTTACCACAATAGATCCGCAATGAGCAATTGACAAACCGGGTCCAAAGCAATTTATCGGAACAGAAAAGCCACCACATTTTGCTCCCAAACGGTATAATCTTCTCTTATAAAGTGAACCAATTTTCTTTAAAATTCCAGGCATACAATTGCAATAATATTCCGACTTCCTAAGCAAAATTTCAAACTTCCATATATTGTCTTTAATCATCACAAACCCAGATGGACGTTTAAGTGCAATACGATCTTGTTCTAAATAATACTTCAAATCTTTCTTACTTTGTATTGGCATTTTTGTTCTCCTCATACACTGAATAATACTTTAAGTATATTTCTTTCATTTTTTTGCTCATATTATGTACTTCATAATCTTCTACAGAAGCTATTGGAGCATTTTCATAAGAATCATTCAATAAAGCCTTACACCACTCCTCTGAAGTAGCATTTTTTTTTAATCTTTGTGTTCGAGTCAGCAGAATACTTTCTTTTGGCACCCCAGCAGATAAAACACATCTAGTACCACACGTCTGTGCTTCAATTGCTACCAATGACGAAGATTCTGTATCAGAAGTAACTGCCAAAACATCAGCCGCACAATAAAGTTTTGTCGTATCAACAATGTTACCCAAAAATTTAATATACCTTCCCACGCCAAATTTCTGGGCTAACTGAATAAGCCTATCCTTTTCTTCTCCATCTCCGGCAATAATTAAAATCGAATTATCTTCTACCTGATGAATCTTTGCAAACGCTTCTATTAATAAATCAAATTTTTTAATCGGATTTAATCTTCCTACTCCAATTACGACAAAAGAATTATCATCTATACCAAACCTTATTCTACCTTCGTGTTTAGAGCAACATTTTTTTCTGATTTGTTCTATATCTACACCATTACGAACAATTTCATACTTTGTAATACCATACCACTCTTTTGCTTCTTCAACCTGCATTTCTGTAACACAAACCGGAATAACATTCTGGTGTTGAAAAGCATTAGAAATAATTTTTTTAATTCTTCCTTTATAACGATATGGACTACTATGTAATGTGTCAAACCGAACCGGAATATTGTATTTAACAATTCCCGGCATTGTAGCATTAAGCAACGCTGAAATATGTACATGTACAATATCTGGATTGTAAGCCCCAATTGCTTTCATCCATGTTTTTTTTGAAACGGGGTTCTGAAAAAATCTTTTAATATATGGAATTTGTACCCTTGTCCTTGGATTGTTAAGATAAACAACATTATATCCTTTTTCAGCGATTTCTTTGTCATATTTTGAATTTGTTGGCTTTGTATAAACATACACCTTAAATTCAATATCAGGATCATTGCAAAAATCTCTCAAATAATTAATAATTACTTGCTGCGCGCCTCCATCTCCCATTGACCAAATAAGACTCATTACTTTTATTCTTTTCATTTTTGATTCCTCACTCATATCAGAAAACTTCAAATACATACGGCATTAAAAGACTGTCTTCATATGTGCTATATACTCTAAAAATCATCCAACTTATAAACAATATCAATGAAATAATTCTAAGAGTTCCTCTACTGCCTGGCTTAAAGTGATAAAAAATTGTTCGCAAAACTATCCCCCAAAGAATCATTCTTGGTAAATAAAAATACTCGTAACCTCTCCAAATCCCAAGAATATGATTAACCGGAATCATCAAGAAATCATAAATACACATCAAATATATATATTGATACCGTTTTCTATTCAATTCAGTATAATTTGCCACAGTCTTACTTATATCCGATTGAAATATCAAGAAAAGTACTAATAATAATAACTGTCCAAACGCAATTTTCCATCCGTTATCAAAAAAACTTATGTTCATATTTGCTGTTGCATAGTAAGCATATGCTCCTCGCAAACCCGTCATTTTCCCTAAAACTTGTTGCACAATTCTGGCACCTACAAGTACTACTACATATAAGATACCCCCTTGCCAGATTTTTAATTTTTTATTTTTATATAAAAAGTAAAATGCAAAAAACGGGACAAATAGGAATGATACAATATGCATTCCTAAACATAAAATTAGCCATACGCAAGTCCACATTCTTTTATTTCTATATAAAGTTACCAGTGCCAACAATAAAAATGCAACTGAAAGATTTGTTCTTATTGATGTAAATCCTCGCAAAAAAACAAAAAAAATCAAAACCATTGATTCATAATTAATATTTGTGGGAGTAAATTCGTTTATAAAAATAATATAAGCGACAATAATAACACCATATATTAAAGCAAAATATACCCTATAATCAGCTGTAAAAAAACGTATACACTTTGTAAGTAATTGAAATCCAACATCTAGGTGCGCTGCATACAATGTATGTAAATTAGAATTTAAGCAATCTTTGAAATACGAAACATACTGTATTGCGTCCGCCCCTCCAAGATTATAATCAACTTTTCTGAAGATAGTAATACCCCCCCAGATTATAATCCACGCAACATAGGCTTTATTCCCCAATTTTTGAATTTTATTTTGCTTATATTCTCTCTTTTTTACATAGCTAACTGCACCCATTGACACCAGTCCCATAACAACATATAAGACCATACTTGATGCACTCCAATACGGCTTCATTAATTATCCTCCACTTTCTCACAAAATAATACAGCCTTCCAGTCTTCAAAGACTTTCGGATTCATAAGTTTTTTTCCTGTTACATATGCTCTTTTTCCAAGTTCTTCGCTTCTACCATCGACAATCTGCTTCATTGCTTTTTCCATATCTTCCACATTATTTACATCTATAAGCAAACCATTCTCACCATTACGAATTAATTCTCTTGGTCCTCCTGAAGGGCAATCTGTTGCAATGACAGGCATTCCCATACACATAGCTTCTATCAAAGCATTAGGCATTCCCTCATAATCCGAACTCATCACAAACATTTTTGCCGAGTTAATCTCATTCAGAACATCTTTATTTCTTCCAGGCATGATTACTTTCTGCTCAAGCTGCAAATCAAAGACTAATTTTTCTAAATACTTTCTTTCTGGACCCTCTCCATAAATCACCAATTTATAGTCTGGATATTCTTTGCAAAATGAACTAAATGCACGAATTAGCAATGAAAAATTTTTTTGCTTAGCTAATCTTCCCACACTAACAATAGTTTTTTCTCGTTTACCTGCAAAAGGTTCAGGAATTCTTTCAGAATCAACTGGATTAGCAAGAACAATTCCTTTTTGTTGAATTCTCTTTGAGAAAAAGGATTTTGCCATTTCAGTTTGAAATATTATTCCCGTAGCAAAAGGATATGCAATTTTTCTTAAAAAACGTGTAATACTTGAATCAGGCATTACCCACGGATTATTTCTTTCGGAAACATAAACTGGTACCTTGATTCCTATCAAGGAAAGAATGACATAAATCCCTGTATCCTCTGGCATAGTTAAAACAATATTGGGCCTTTCTTCCTTTATCATCTTTCTTAGCAATGCATAACGCACAACTCGATCCACTACTTTATTTTTAGCTTGTATACCCACTTCTCGAAATTTTATTCTCGAATCGAGATCATACATTACTTTCTCCCGATCCATTGTTATAATTACACATTTATATCCTCGCCGAACAAAATAATTTGCCAATTGGGCAATGACTCGCTCTGCACCACCCGCTGTCATGTTTCTCGTCACAATGATTATTTTTTCTTTTCTCTGCATATTACTTGTTTCCTTTTACCTTATTTAAGCAACCCAAATACAAATCCTGTAACATTCCAGTACTTGTTACAATATCATACCCTTTTTGGGCAATTTTTTGGCATGATAACAAAGACCTCTGTTCTCTATCTATTTCTTTACACTTTTTGATGAAGTGCACAATTTTGTTTTTCCAGACAGATTCATCTTCAAGCGAAACAAATTCCATATTTCCCGTAATATTCGCCTCTTTCGATACCTGATCTGACACAATACACGATAACCCTGATGCCTGTGCTTCAACCAACACTAATGGAAGCCCTTCATGTAAGGAAGGTAAAACAAATATGTCCATACCAGCATAAGCTTTCTGTACACTATTAGTTTCTCCGTAAAAAATCACATTATCATTATAACTACTCCTGCTTACAATAGTCTTTATTTCGTCATATAAGGGACCATTTCCTATTAGTAACAATTTCACTGAATTGTCATATTTAAATATTTCAGCGAAAACATTTATCAGAAAAATATGATTTTTTTGATTATTAAATTGCCCAACATGCCCTATTACAATTTGTTTGTCGACTCCTATTTCATTGCGAAACTCTGCCCTTTTCTTTCTGTTAAAAGCATATGAATGACAATTAATTCCATTTGAAATTATTTTGTACTTTCTCTTTCCAAACATCCATTTGCCTGCAGGTACACTGCATGCTACAGCATCTGTATATAAAATATTAAATATTGGCCTTAACATCTTATTCATTAATAAATGATTACAAGTGGTATTATGACTATGGGCAATCCGAACATCTATACCGTTGCACCACGCCATAAATAACTCAGGAACAATCATAGCGCTATTCCCATGAATATGTGCTATATCATATTTTTTTTCATGTAATTTTACTTTTAACATTTTATAAAAAGCCATTGGACTTTCCGATTTACTTGGTAATTCAACAATAGTAACCCCCAACTTTTCGCATTCGTTACGATATTCATTTAAAATCTGGTAACCAACAAGCAAATCAACTTCGTATTTTACCAAATCAATATTCATGCAATAATTCATTATAACTGTACTTATTCCGGTCCTATCCATATTGGCTGTAATCATCGCAATTTTAATCTTATTATTCATAAATCACCGTTTCCTTTTCACAAATTCAATTGGATTGTTAAAACAATCGGCATACTTTGAAGTTTCTCTTTCAGCCCAATTCCACCATTTAGTTTGCAATGCGTTGCATCGACATAATCCCAACTTTTTTCATTAATTTATCCTCAATACAATTCGTTTATCAGTTTCTCAAATCCTTCATTAAACTTCCTATTATTACTCCTCATGCCATGCTTCATCCCAGCAACAATCTGATCATAGTTTGTTATGGTATCTCCCAGTGTACTAATATCCTCCACTGGAACAATTGTTCCCATTCTCTGTGCCACATTCCTTGTAAACTCAACCTGGTGATCATTTACATGTTCATTGAACTGTTGCTGACGCGGCACAACAATAGGAGTCTTGCCAATCTGCAGTGGCATAATGAAACTTGCTGGACCTCCATGAGTAATCACAATACGAGCATCGGCCACATTCTTTACCATCTGCTGATACGGGAGCAATTTGCTCCACTGACAATGCTTCGGTTCATATGTACTAAATCCAGTCTGGATAATTACTTCATCCTGAATTGTACCATCTTTCTTTAATTCATCTATCTTTTGAATCAACCGATTAAACGGCTGCTCATGTGTTCCTACTGTCACAAAAATCATTTTTTCATCCCCTGCTTAAAATATGCTGCCAAGATTAACCGCTTTGGGATAAACCTTTTTCTGTTCTTCCCACTGCACAACAAACTTGTTCACTATAGGATAAACCATCTTTCCTGTCATTGTTGGTTTATCAATACGATCAAAAACCTCAATATAAACCAACTTTGCACCCATTATTTTCCCAATATAGAAAAACGGAACTGCAACCGCTGCACCGCAAGAAATAATTAAGTCCGGTTTTTCCTTATGCAATACATTCCATGCAATTTTTGTATTTTTAATAAGCGCCTTTAAGCTTCTATTTGTCGGATAATAACAAGGATACATTTTTTCCCCTTCCAAAAGGCTTTTCGCATCTTCTTTATCGAAGGTTACCCAAAAATGTTCTTTATTTTCCCAAAACGGTTTTAGCATGTAAAGATGCGTTAAATGACCACCTGAAGATCCTACTAAGCACACTTTAATTTTTTTATCATTTTTCATTTGACTTTTGTCTCCTCCAATCATCATTAGTCCCTTCCAAACAAATCTCTCGTATATACTTTTTCCTTTACATCATCCAAACTTTTGTCATAGCGATTTGCGATGATGGCATTACTCATTTCCTTGAATTTATCCAAATCATTGATTACAACACTACCAAAGAAAGTCTCGCCATCTTTTAGAGTGGGCTCGTAAACTATAACTTTCGCACCTTTTGATTTTACACGCTTCATCACACCTTGAATAGAACTTTGGCGAAAATTGTCGCTATTACTCTTCATCGTTAATCGATATACACCAATAATAACTTCTTTTTCTTTGCTAATGTCCCAACTATCGTTTGCCTCATACGCTCCTGCAATTTCTAGAACCCGTTCTGCAATAAAATCTTTTCTAGTTCGATTACTTTCTACAATAGCCTCAATTAAATTTTCTGGGACATCAGCATAATTTGCCAAAAGCTGCTTTGTATCTTTCGGTAAGCAATATCCTCCATACCCAAAACTTGGGTTATTATAATGACTTCCAATCCGAGGATCCAAGCACACACCTTTTATTATTTGCTGTGTATTTAATCCTTTCATTTCTGCATATGTGTCTAATTCATTAAAATAGCTAACACGTAACGCCAAATAAGTATTGGCAAATAATTTGACAGCTTCAGCCTCAGTAAATCCCATAAATAACGTATCAATATTCTTTTTTTCAGCACCTTGTTGTAAAAGTTTTGCAAACACATGTGCACATTCTAATAATTTTTCGTCTTCCATATCCGTACCTACAATAATACGACTTGGATATAAATTATCATATAACGCCTTTGATTCTCGCAAAAATTCAGGGCTAAAAATAATATTATTACAATTCATTTTTTTTCGTATACTAGCTGTATATCCAACAGGTACTGTACTTTTGATAACCATAATCGCCTCAGGATTATATTCCATCACTAATTTGATTACCGATTCAACTGCACTCGTATCAAAAAAATTCTTCTTAGAATCATAATTTGTTGGTGCTGCAATAACAACAAAATCAGCATCGCTATAGGCTTCTTTTGCATCTAATGTTGCTTTTAAATTTAAATTTTTCCCATTTAAATATTTTTGAATATATTCATCTTGTATTGGAGACTTTCTATTATTAATCAAATTTACCTTTTCCGGAATAATATCAACTGCTATAACCTGATGGTTCTGACTCAATAAAGTCGCTATAGACAATCCCACATATCCCGTACCAGCAACCGCAATTTTAAGTTTATCAAATTCTCTCATAACACCTTTACCTTTTTCCTATTTATAATATTCTGAATACCATTCAGCAAATCTTCTTAAACCTTCTCTCAAACTAGTGGCTGGCTTGTAACCAAAATCTTTTTCCAGCATACTAGTATCAGCATATGTAATTGGCACATCTCCCGGTTGCATAGGTACTAATTCTTTATGCGATTCAAAATCATAATCTTGTGGTAAAACTTTTGCACGAATTAATTCCTCCGATAATATCCTCACAAAATCAAGCAAATTTTCCGGGTTACTATTTCCTATATTGTAAACATTATATGGCGGAATTGGTAATCCATCTTCTCCCATCTTTTTATCTGGAGCCTTTTTGATCACACGAACAACGCCCTCAACAATATCATCTATATATGTAAAATCGCGTTTACAATTACCATAATTAAAAATCTTTATTATTTCATTATTTTTCAATTTATTTGTAAAACCATAATAAGCCATATCCGGACGTCCCGCCGGTCCATAGACAGTAAAAAATCTCAGACCAGTTGAAGGAATGTTATACAATTTCGAATAAGCATGGGCCATCAACTCATTCGATTTCTTGGTTGCCGCATACAATGATACCGGATTGTCTACCTTATCTTCTGTGCTATATGGAACATTTTTGTTGGTTCCATACACCGAGGAACTCGATGCATATACCAAATGTTCAACACCTTTTCTCCCATTATCATAAGAGTGTCTGCAAGCCTCCAAAATATTAAAAAATCCTAACACATTAGATGATATATACGCATCCGGATTTGTGATTGAATACCGCACCCCTGCTTGTGCTGCAAGATTAACAACAATCGATGGGGTGTATTTTTCAAATATTTCTTGTATTAATTTCTTATCTGATATATCCCCTCTAATAAAAGAGAATGTTGCATACTGTTTCAATTCATTAAGGCGAAATTCCTTTAATGACACATCATAGTATTCATTCATATTATCAATCCCAATTACTGTAATGTGTTTTTCTTCTTCGCAAATGCGTTTAACCAAATTGGAACCGATGAAACCAGCTGCACCTGTTACCAAAATTGTTTTACTATCTAATGTTATCTCCCTCATAAATATGCTATTTCCTCTCTTTCGCAAACACAGTTTATATAAAAAGGGTACGCTTCGCCACCCTCTGCCCCGCAGAAGTTGACTACACGGTGTGTTCCATCTGTCCTGCAACGCGGCAAAGCGACGATTACACTTCAGACTTGCTTAAAAACTTCAATTCCTCATAGCGAAAGACAACTGCGACGGGTGTTCCAAACACATCCACACTTGCTTTCACTGTTTTCTCTTTCTTGTTGTTTTCCAAAATGCGGCAGCGGCTCCCGACAAATACTCCGGAGACAACAGAAGCATATTCGGAGTATTTCTGAATCACCTCAAGACCAACTTCCACCTTCGTCTGGCGGCCAAAAAGATTTACCATTAGCTGCGCCGTGCGCCGGTGTCTGTCAATTCGGTAAATGGAGCCCTGATAATTTTTTAAGGCTCCTTCCGTAATACATATTTTTTCGCCGATAAGATAACCAACTGATACTTGAACGATATAATGCTCGTCCATCATGGAAAGAAGATAAGCTTTCTCCTCTTCCGTAATTGGTGCAATCTCATCCGCGTCGCGGAGCACCTTTTTAAAACCCGGCACTTTCGCTAAGTATTGGCAGAACAATTCGATGTCACTTGTATCAACAAAAATATAGCCGGGGAACAAAACCTTTTGCTCCTCGTGCCATCTTCCCTGATAGCGCTTTTTCCTGACGTACATCGGGACAAAAATTTTGTCGTAAGTTCTGCCATCTTTATTTAGAATCAGCTTTTTGAAAAGCTGCTCCTTTTCGTGCTCTTCCCCGGACATTACCTGAATCACATACCACATATCCTACCGCACCACCTGCACATAAATTTAAACTATCTTCTATCTTGCCCCCTGGCCTTTCACCACAGAGACAACCGTTTTCAATAGAATCTTAATATCAAGCCCGATACTCCATCTCGAGATATAATCTCTGTCAAGAGCAACAACCTCTTCAAAATCCATCACATCACTTCGCCCACTTACCTGCCACATTCCGGTTATCCCCGGACGAATTGACATGCGGCCTCTATGATGCGGTTCATATTTTTCCCACTCATCCAGAGTCGGGGGGCGAGTGCCCACTAAACTCATATCACCTTTCAGCACATTAAAAAACTGCGGAAATTCATCAAGAGATGTCTTTCTTATGAAATTACCAATTCCTTTTCCTGCGCCTTTTTCGCTGCCGATGATACGAGGATCATTTTCAATTTTAAACATGTATCCGTCTTCCACCTTATTCATCGCTAACAACTCTTGTTTGCGCTCTTCGGCATCCGGATACATACTGCGAAACTTATACATCTTAAAAAGTTTGCCATTTCTTCCAACACGCATCTGTGAAAAAAAGATTGGTCCCGGTGATTTAGTCCATATAAATGGTGCCAAAATAACCGTAAAAATTCCGGTTAAAAGACAACCGAAAAAACCACCAACAATATCCATGAGGCGTTTGGCAAACGCTTCCCGAAGATTTAATATCGATGGCGTCATAGTCACCACAGTAAATTCACCAAATTTTTCCACAATCTGCTTCTGCATCGGAAAATCATACTGCGAACCAACACAAATATGAACAACGATACTCATATCTGCCATAGCATAAAGAATATCATGATATTTGTCATCCATCTGAGGAATTGCAAAAAAGACCTCATCTACCCAGTCGCGGCAAATATACTCAACCGCACCGGACATACCGGCTACAACCGGAACTCCACCAATTCTGGCATCCTTTTTCGGCTCACAATCAAGGTAAATAATACCTGTAACAGTAAATTCTCCTACATTTTTATTCTGAATACGTTTCAAAACATTTTTTGCATGATCTCTTGTTGTCATCAGTACTAAAGACTTAGGCCCCTGCTTTTCGCGGCTGCTGTGACGTAAAAAGTATTTTCTGACACATCGCAGCATATACGCCAAAATCAGATAATACCCTGCCGTTCCTATCAGCACAAAACGGGAGAAGTTTGCCCCCTGCTGAATCAAAAACAGATAAAACACAAAAAGCAGCATGACATATAATACGGTTTTTACCGTACTTTTAAATTCATTATAATAGCCACGCCACAATACATCTTTAAATATATTTAAACTAATAATGACAAAGATTTGCAGAAGCAACACCACTACCGCTGTATTACGATATAAAACAACAGCATACGGAATGCTCCAGCCATGTCGTATAAAACATGCAATATAAAACGCAATTTGAAAGCAGAGTAACTCTTGGAGCATAAAATCTAAATGCTTCAACCATCCCTGCATTCTTCTACGGTACATGCCCATCCTCCTATCACTTTTTAGTCACAAGGTAATCCCGGCCAATTACAAAAGGTTTATGGAAGAGGAAAAATCCTCTCCCATAACGCTTTTTTAGGCTTTTACCACTTTGCCCTTGAATCCGACCTTTTTCAAAGCTTTCTGAAGTTTTTTGAACTCTTTCTTGGACATTTTTTTGTTAACTTTAATCGTTATTTTCTTTGTGTTAACACCCTTAAAAGCACCTTTCTTAACTGTGATTGACTTTTTGCCCTTAAGGACAATTGTCTTCACTTTCTTAGCACCTGTGAATGCACTCTTGTTGATTGTTTTAATCGAAGCAGGAAGTGTAATCTTGGTTGCTTTTTTTGCTTTTGCAAACGCTTTAGCATTTACAGTTGTTACCTTGTATGTAACGCCATTTACCTTAACTGTAGCAGAAACAGTAACGCTTTTGCTCTTAGTCGCTTTTACAGCTTTAACAGCAGCAGTACCGTTTTTGTTTACGTTTACTGTTGTACCATTAGAAGCCTTCACATCACTCTTTGTCACAGGTGTAACAGAAGTTGTCGGGCTCTGTACAGCAGATGCAGATGCAGCGGAGCCTAATGTAAGAGCTGCTGCCATAGCGCATACAAGTACTTTTTTCATTGCCTTTACCATTTTTTCTATCCTCCTTTCCTAAAAGATTCTATGAGAACCGAAAAACCAAAATAAGCTTTTCGGATACTCGCTAATGATTTCCATAGTAGTAAGCATCATTATAATATTTGCCGCCATAATACTTACTTCCATAGCGTTTGGAATAATAACCGGATTTTGCCCCTTCCACACGGTTTAGGACAATTCCTAACAGCGGGCAGCCCGCTCTCTCTAACTGGCGAATCGAATTCTTCACCAAATGCTTTGATGTCACACCACCACGAACAACCAGGATGGCACCATCGCAGAGATTTCCTATTCTCTCACCATCAGAAACTAGACTAAGTGGCGGAGAATCAATAAACACATATCGGTATTTTTCTTCCATATAAGCTAACATTTCTTCAAAGCGATTACTCTCCAATAACATCGACGGGTTAATAACATTATCAATGTTGGGTAAAATATCTCCATTTTCCCATTGAGTATGGAAAATTGCCTCCTCAATCGGGTAATCACTTGAAAGATAATGGGACAAACCTTTTATCTCTTCCTTTTTTTCAGATACAATTTCGTATTTATCAGCCATAACCGATTTACGCATATCCGCATCTAAAAGAATGGACGGCGTACCTGCTTCCGCAATCTGCTTCCAAAGCTGCATGGCAACAAAACTTTTCCCCTCATTCGGCTCGGTACTGATAATCATTATTTTCTTGATTTTTGTTCCAAGAAAACTGATGTTAATTCGCAAACGGTTTACCGCCTCTTCCATCGCATACGGAAGGTCGGGCATATTGTTTATTTTGATTGATTTCATTTCTTTTTCTCCTTCCGTCTCTTTTTCTTATTTTTATGTATCTCTTTTTCACGTTCATCCGAAATCGCAGCAACATCGCCCTCCGGGATGACCGTAAGCGGCATAATACCAAACTCTTTCTCGACGTCCTCTGCTGATTTCATCGTATCATCCGTCATAAAGAAGAATGTCAGTACAGCGAGTACAATCACCAAACCAACAATTGCACCAAGCATCGTATTTTTAAACAAACTTGGCGAACTTTTTCCTTTCGGCATAATAGCGTTTTCTGCAATGTTTGGCTTCGACGTATCCATTAATTTCGGAAGTTCTGTAACGGCAAGTGTCGCCAAACGATTTACAATGCGTTTTGCCTCATCCGGCTTTTTGCTCTCTGCCGAAATCGAAAGAATTCGTGTATCGGAAACCGTCGATATCGTCAGCATATTAAGCAGCTGCTCATAAGTATAGGGAAGTTTCTCTTTCTTTATCACTTCTTCCAAAATCGGACGAACACGAAGCAGCTCTTCATAATCCGAAGATAGGGAAGTTCCCAAATCCAAATCCGATAAGTTTACAATGGAATCACTCGAGGATGAAACCATATATAACTTTGCTGTTGCCGTATACTTTGGTGCAACCAGATAAATTGTCACCAGCGCCATCAATATGGCACCAATTAAAAATCCTCCAATTACAAACACCAGTCTGCTTTTATAGTAAAGCATAAGTTCAAATAAATCAATTTCCATTTCTTCTTCATTCTTCTTTACCTGAACGATTTCTGTTTTTTCCTTTGTCTCCATTTCATTCCCTCTTCTTTAATCCATATATTTTTGTCATGACATCAATAATTGATTCTTTGTCAGGATAAAATTCAGCATGATCAATTCCATCCCCAAGGGCTTTCCCGATTTTACTCGTACCCTGTATTTCAAAAAATCCTTTTTGTGTTCCTTTTATCAGCCGGTTTGTAAGGCCGGAAATTTTTTTAGCTGTCAGATTTGTCGTGGCCGTCTGTTCGAATTCCCGGAACAATTGACTGACATAAGCCTTATCGCTTTTCGCCTTTTCCTTTGCCTTTGTAAAAAAAGCCTCCATATACTGCTGCTGGCGTTTCATACGAGATGTATTTTTTTCATCTCCCACACCATAGCGATCATGAATATAGTGATATGCCTGCTCGTCTGACAAAGCAAGCGTTTCACCCTTTTTCATTTGGCGGTCGATATCTTGAAAGTCCTCTAATAACGTAACCGTCACTCCGCCAACCGAATGATTTAATTTTGGAATTTCATCCATTGGAATTGCATAATAACCATCAATTTTAAGTCCGCCGAAAAGTTTGGATATGCTCTCCACTGTGTTAGCGCAACTTTGCCCGGCATTCCCCCCATACCAATGTGCTGTACACAATTGCAGTTCTGCTGTTGCCGCGCCGGTACCATCATCCTGTATCAGTCGTACTTCCGACATCGTATCTCTGTTAATCGGCAAAAAAGAATAATTGTTGTCTGTTTTATCCACAATAACAAGCATTAAAAAATCACTCATGCTTCCTTGGTATACTTTACTGTCAGCACCTGTTTTATCTGTCCCCATAATTAAATATGTTTCAAAATCGTGATAATAAGAATATGTATTCCCATTCAGTTTCAGACTCCCCAAAGCAGCCAACTCTTCCGACTGCTCATCTGCTAAAAAATCACCCTCCGAAATTGCCGGTTCCGGCATATGATTTTCAAAAATCTTGAGTCCAATTCCAAATGCTATCATCGCCAATATAAGCACGACAAATAGAATAAGCATCTTTCTTCGCTCTTTCCTACGCATATTATTTCAGCAACCTTTCCTCCGTCTTATCAATTGTTGCCAATAATGTCTCCCCAAAGATGTCTCTTAAACTGTCACGTCCTTGTTTTAAATTTGGCAAACGTGTCTTCATGTTGTGACAGTCACTTCCCAGTACCAACGGCACCTGAAGTTTTAAGAATTTTTTGATAAAACGCTTTTTTTTATGTTTGTCGATTCCGCCCGTATTAATCTGAGCGTATAAGGGAAGTTTAAAAATTTGATTCCAAATTTTTCTGCTTTTTTGAAATGAATCATATCGCTCGACATGGGCTAGTAAGATTGTCAGCTTTTGTTTCTCAATTAATTTTTTGACATCCACATAAATCTCATCCGTCCACTGAGCAAATGGCATCTCAAGGAGCAAAATATCGGTTCCTTCAATCGTGAGTTCGCGAATTTGCTTCGCATCCCCAATTCCCGGAAAATAATAAACTTCCGCACCCTTCCGTAAAGAAAGGGAAGCCCCCATATCATGCTCATTCAGTGCTTTCGTCAATTTCCGAAAAGAGTGCTCTCTCCGCTCTAAAAAAGACGAAATTTTATCAATATGGGCATAAAAATGGGGAGTCAACAATATCTCTTGTACTCCCTGCTCACTCTCCAGTGTCAACAGCTGAAGAGACTCATGTGTAGCCTGGCTTCCATCATCCATGCCCGGCAGTATGTGTGTATGAAAATCTATCATAAAGCATCAAATCCTCCGTCCACACAAACATTCAACTTTAACACCATATATAACAATATCAATAAATTTGTACTCTGTCAAGCAAAATATTTAACTGATTATAATTTTCTAATAATATTTTCGAAACCCGCGTACATCATCTGTATAGCCAACCGCCTCATAAAACCGGTGTGCTCCCTTTCGGAATCCGGAAGAAACCAAAAGTGCATATTCACACTGATTTTTAAGTGCAAATTCATCCAGTGCCTCAAATATTTTTCTGCCAACGCCCTGCCCTCTGCATTCACCGGAAACAATCACATTCTCTACAACAAGGAATGGAGCATCCAATGCAATACACACAATTCCCATCGTGCTGCCAAGCACCTTATCACCATCTGCTGCCACTGCAAGAAAATACTCCGGTCTGTCGACTGTACGATAATAATTGTTCTCTAATACTTCCATCGAAACTCCTTCCGGAATCAAATCCCGGTACATTTCCTGCAATTGTGGGAGGTCTGATTTTTTCATTTTTCGAATTTGAATTTCTTTTTTCATATCTATCACCTGATTTTCATTTTCCATTCGTCAATAATCTCACTATAGTATACGAAAATTTAATGAATTTGTCACTAAAAAAGAAGAAAAAATGGTCATAATAAAGAAAAACTCTTCCTAATAAAAAGAATGCAACATTTGTTGGTAAAATGTTGCATTTTCTCTCTGACACTATATATATCGGCTGTTTTCTTTTTTCCTTAACCCCCTTTTTTTAACTTTTTAATTTTTTTCTATAGAACATTTTTTTCATATACTTCGTCTTTGTCTAACTGCTCAATCCCTAAGTAACGCTTTGTGATTTCATAGGAAGAATGATTGTAAATACTCATAAGCAATGCGGGTGGCGTTCCATTTTTCCAAGCATAATAGCCAAAAGTTTTTCGTAATGAATGGCAGCTGACAGGTTCTTTCATGCCACATTTCTGTGCTGCCTTTTGAATAATCCGAAATGCTTGTGAGCGTGTAATTGGTTCATCTTTAACCTTTTGACTAGAAAAAACATAATGTTCGGAATCAATGGTTTCTATTGTTTTTCGATAATAATCCAGTGCTTCCTTCATTGCACGGTTCAATGCCAACACATTTTTCTTTCCTGTTTTTTTCTCAGTCACAATGATGTGCTCCAAATAGCCGGCAGAGTTACATACATCTTTCCATTTTAAATTTAAAATGTCGCTAATGCGTAATGCCGAGTTCAGCCCAAAAACAATCAGTGCATAATTTCTTGGCTTGTTTTCCTCCTTTTTGTAATAATTTCTAAAATTTTCCAGAGTTTTTTTGTTCCGTATCGGTTGTGTCGTTCCCATACTAACCTCCTTCTCCCTTCCTTATTTGGATTACTTAAAAATAATCCTTGCTGTCAATGCAACATTTTACCAACAAATGTTGTATCAGTGCAAGACAGGGAGGTCTAAAAAATGCTTCGATTATCACTTAGTACAGAGGAATACTTAATGCTTGGCGATGATATCAAAATTGTTTTTTTAGGCGGAAGTAATCATCATTTGCGTATTATGATTGATGCTCCTAAGGAAGTTAATATCGTACGCAGTACCGTATTAGAAAAAAACAATCCGGAATTAAAGAAGAATTCTCCTTCTTATTATGCCGAGCCAAACTTACCGGAAAAGTACCGAAAAAAAAGAGGCACGAAACCCGGTGACACCAAATCGTAATAATAATCAGGGGATTGCAAGCTGCCGGGCCCGCAGCCTGCACCTCTGGATATTATAGAAACTAAAACAAACGCAACGTCGCAAACGGATTTGTGACGGTAAAACAAGGAGGTAATTATTATGATCGTACAACACAACATTACATCAATGAACGCTAACAGACAGTTAGGAATCGTAGGAAACAACTTGGCTAAATCTACTGAGAAACTTTCCAGTGGTTACAGAATCAACCGTGCAGCTGATGATGCAGCAGGTCTTGCTATTTCTGAGAAAATGAGAGCTCAGGTTCGCGGCTTGAATCGTGCATCTGACAACGCACAGGATGGTATTTCTCTTATCCAGACAGCTGAGGGTGCTATGGATCAGCAGCATGCTATTTTGCAGAGAACTCGTGAACTTCTTGTTCAGGCTTCTAACTCCGGCGTATTAGACGGAACAGCTGAGAACGACTTCCAGAAAATTCAGGACGAGATTGATACTTTGAAATCTGAGTATGAAAGAATTAACACAGATACAGAGTTCAACCGTAAAAAATTGTTGGATGGTTCTTACAAAGATCAGTATTTGCAGTTAGGTGCAAACAATGCTCAGGGTATTGACGTAACAATCAAGACAACTGCTTGGGATCCTAATTTGTACTTAAGTAAGACAACAGAAGTTGCAAAAAACACCGTTGGGACTGCAAGCGACAAGAATGCTGGTACAAACGGAACTGTTGTTGAAGGAACAACACAGTATGAGTATAACAGTAAAATCTTTACTGTTGAAGAATCTTATGTGGCTGCAAAAGGTAACAAAAAAGAAATCACAGCTGCTGATAAAAAAACAGTTGCTGATGATGGTAAAACAACATACGCAGATTCTTCAGATGCGGTAAAAGCACTTCTTACCAAATATGGATATGCTGCAACCGATGATGGTTTAAAAAATATGAAAGACGATTACGCCGCTGATGCTAACAAAAAGACATCTGTTACCGATGTTGATGGTGAAGCTATCTCCGGTCTTCTTGACAACGTTGACACCATGATTAAGAGCGTTACTACAGAGCGTTCTAAACTTGGTGCTGTTCAGAACCGTCTGGAGTACACCGTTAAGGTTGATGACAACACATCTGAGAACCTGCAGTCTGCTGAGTCCCGTATCCGTGATACTGATATGGCAGATGAAATGACAAGATTCTCCAAAGAGAGCATCTTGCAGCAGGCAGCTACTTCTATGCTGGCTCAGGCAAATCAGT
>ERZ894244.508-NODE-508-length-27045-cov-14.531123_pt1 | contig 27045 bp, 20 predicted proteins | sample MGYA00380299_ERZ894244 | MGnify/ENA primary metagenome ERZ894244 (study PRJEB32331, sample SAMN06328444) | human gut metagenome | biome: human gut microbiome; feature: stool | host: Homo sapiens | collected 2014-06-26 ... | reverse complement strand
ATGGTAGACAGACGATGAGCCACTATAAAGCTTGTCCTGCCCTGCATCATGGTAAGGAATGCTTTTTGAATCTTAATCTCTGTTCGTGTATCAATCGAAGATGTAGCCTCATCCAATATCAGCATAGGCGGTAAGCATAGCATGACTCTTGTGATGCATAACAGCTGCTTCTGTCCCTGTGACAGGCTGCCGCCGTCCTCACCGATTTCAGTGTCATAGCCCTTCGGCAGACGTCTGATAAAGCTGTGGGCATGGGATGCCTTTGCTGCTGCAATGATTTCCTCATCTGTGGCATCAGGCTTTCCCATTATGATATTGTCACGGATTGTGCCCTTCTTGAGCCATGTCTCCTGAAGCACCATACCATAGTTGTCACGAAGACTCTCGCGCGTGATTTTTCTGATATCATGTCCACTCACCTTAATTGTTCCACTGTTTACATCATAGAATCTCATAAGCAGATTGATAATAGTCGTCTTTCCACAGCCTGTCGGACCTACGATAGCCACGCGCTGTCCAGGCTTTACGTGGATATTGAAATCCTCGATAAGCTTTTTATCCGGCACATATGAGAAATAAACATCCTCTATGTCCACACGGCCGTCTGCCTCATCGAGTGTTACCGCATCCGAAGCATCCGGTATCTCCTTTTTCTCCTCAATCAGCTCGAAGATACGAGCAGCACAGGCAAGTGCGTTCTGAAGCTCTGTGATGACACCCGATATCTCGTTGAACGGCTTGGTGTACTGGTTGGCGTATGATAAGAAGCATGAAAGCTGTCCTACTGTGATTCCGCCGGTGAGTGCACTCATGGCACCAAAAATTCCGACTCCAGCATACACAATACTGTTGACAAAACGTGTACACGGATTTGTAAGACTTGAGAAAAATGTTGCCCTCAGTGAGCATTTCTGTAATCTGTCATTTATCTCGTCAAACTGTTCAAGCGCTTCATCCTCATGGTTGAAGGCCTGTACGACCTTTTCATTTCCTACTATCTCGTCGATGAGTGATGTCTGCTCTCCCCTTGTTCTTGTCTGTAGCTGAAACATGGAATATGTCTTTTTAGTGATAAAGCTTGCCACAAAAAGTGACAGAGGTGTGATGAGCACTACAATGCATGATATCTTCACATCTATTGTAAGCATGAAAATAAGCGTACCTGCTATTGTTGCAATTCCTGTAAAGAGCTGCGTGAAGCCCATCAAAAGTCCCTCTGAAAATGTATCTACATCGGCGATGATACGGCTGACCATATCACCGTGTGAGTGGCTGTCAATATAGGAAAGTGGCATTTTTTCAATGTTTAAAAATGCATCACGCCTTATATCCCTCACTATATTGTAGGTCATCCTGTTGTTGCAGATATTTGTAAGCCACTGGGCTGCTGCCGCTATGACGACTATTATTGCTGCTCTTGTGAGGATGGCTGTCATAGCCGTAAAATCAACCTTTCCTTTTCCTACGATCAAATCAATTGCGCGTCCTGTGAGGATTGGAAAATAAAGCGTAAGCGCCACTGTAACAACAGACAGGGCAAGGGAAATTACAAGCAAAGGAATATATCTCTTCATGTATCTTAATACCTTGCGCATTGTGCCTGCTTTATTCATCTTCGCATTATCCATAGCCATACTCTACACCTCCTTTTGTCTGGTCATATCCGACTCTTTTTTAAACTGTGAATCATATATCTCTTTGTAGGTCTCGCATGTCTCAAGCAGCTTTTCATGAGGTCCGAAGCCAACCATCTGTCCGTCGTCGAGCACTATGATATTGTCCGCAAACTGGATAGATGAGGTACGCTGTGACACGATAAATATTGTCTTGTCACCATGCATGCCCTTTAATGCCGCGCGAAGACTCGCATCTGTAGCAAAATCAAGTGCCGATGCACTGTCGTCAAGTATCAGTATGTCAGGATCCTTTACAACAGCTCTGGCAATTGTAAGACGCTGCTTCTGACCGCCTGATAAGTTCTTGCCGCCCTGCTCTATCATGCAGTCAAGGCCTCCCTCTTTGCCCTTTACAACCTCTGTCGCCTGTGCTATATCGAGTGCCTTCCACATTTCCTCCTCTGTGGCATCATTTTTGCCCCAGCGCAGGTTGTCGGCTATCGTTCCTGCAAAAAGCACTGCCTTTTGCATTACAACACCGATTTTATCTCGAAGCTGCACTGCATCGTAGTCATTTATATCATTTCCCTGAATCCTTATAGTACCCTTTGTGGCATCATAAAACCTCGGGATAAGGTTTACAAGGCTTGATTTTCCTGAACCTGTACCACCGATGATTCCGATTGTCTGCCCCTTTTGCACTGTAAAGCTTATATCTGTGAGTGTCTCATCGGCCGCTCCCTCATAGGTCATGCAGACATGGTCAAACTCAACCTCAGGTGCGCCGTCCTTTGCACCAATGAGCTTAGGATTTTTCTCAGGAAGCTTTGATGGAATAGAAAGCACATCCGCTATACGATTACCGCACGCCACTGCCTTTGTCACCTGTACGATGAGGTTTGCAAGCTTTATCAGCTCGACAAGTATCTGTGACATGTAGTTTACAAGTGCCACAACCTCACCCTGTGTGAGGATTCCTGCGTATACCTGCTTGCCGCCTGATACGATAACTGCGATTGTTGCGATATTTATAATGATAAATGTCAGCGGATTGGTGAGTGCTGAGATTCGTCCTACAACCTGCTGCATATTGGTTAAAAATTCGTTGTCCCTGTTGAAGCTGTCAATCTCATCATTTTGCTTATTGAAAGCTCTTATAACCCTGGTTCCCTCTAAATTCTCCCTGGTGTGTGAAAGCACTGTGTCAAGAGAGCTCTGCACCTTTTTGTAAAGCGGAAGGCTTGCAACCATAACTGAGAATACCACTATTGAAAGCAGAGGTATAGTAACAACAAAAACCATTGCCGCTCTTACATTTACTGTAAAAGCCATCGCCATAGCTCCGAATACAATAAATGGCGAGCGAAGGAAGAGTCGAAGTACCAGATTGACTCCTGACTGCACCTGGTTTATATCGCTTGTCATCCTCGTGATAAGTGTCGATGTGCCCACTGTATCCATCTTTGAGAATGACAGTGACTCTATCTTTTCAAACAATATATGGCGAAGCTTTGTAGAAAAACCAACTGCCGCCTTTGCCGCAAAATACTGTGCTGTGACCGAGCTTACCAGACCAACTGCCGCAAGCAGCACCAGCACACCTCCCATCTTCCATATATATGGCTTGTCCGAAGCCGTAATTCCGTTATCAATGATTGCCGCCATGACAAGCGGTACTATAAGCTCAAAGGATGCTTCCAGCAGCTTAAATAACGGAGCACAGATGCATTCCTTTTTGTACTCCTTCAAATATTTTAATATCTGTTTCATCTTTTCCCCTTTCAGATTTTATGTCGCCGATTACAGCTTCACTATTATAGATGATTTTTCTCATATATACAAGAAAAACGATACACTAAAAAACCAGTACCCTGCGGTACTGGTTTCATATATCAGCTCTTATGTATATGCTTCTTGATCGCTTCAAAGCTCTCAGGACTGATGACATGCTCTATACGGCATGCGTCCTCTGCTGCAATCTCCTTATCAACACCAAGCTTCTCAAGACACTCTGACAAAAGCTCATGTCTTTCGTATATCATCTCTGCTATCTGTCTTCCTGACTCTGTGAGTGTGATAAATCCTGCATCACTAACTGTGATATTGTTCTTCTCTCTAAGGTTTTTCATGGCTATACTCACGCTGGATTTCTTATATCCAAGCTCATTTGCTATATCAACTGAGCGTACCACAGGAAGCTTCTTGCTGAGAATAAGTATGGTCTCTAAATAGTTTTCTGATGATTCATTGTTTCGCATTTCGAATACCCCCGTGAGTTTATTTTCGTTCGTTTTAATTCAGTTATATTATTATAACATACATTTTATTGTTTGCAAAACTTTTCTTTTTGATTTGTACGCGATTTATAAAAATCCAAAAAAATATCAAAATCCCATATTTGTTATTGACTTCTAATTCATGTTAGTGTATACTAACTATTGAATCAGAAACCAAACGTATGCATGATATATTTCTAAATCTTGTATGCCATAAATGTTTAATTATATCAGATAAGACCGGCCGATCACCGGTCTTATTTATTTTAAAAAATGTACATATTCAGCTTAAACGAGAGCTCTTTTTAACCTTTCCAGACCTTCCATAAGCACTGCCCCGGGGCATGCGATATTCAATCTCACAAAGTAGCGTCCATTGCCTCCAAACTCAGCTCCCTCCGACAGATAAAGTCCTGTTTTTTCGCGAATCATCTGCGTAAATGCCACAGAATCATCTGTGAGTGCACTGCAGTCAAGCCACATGAGGTATGTCGCATCGGCATCCACTACATGTATCTGCGGCAGATTTTCTGCCACGAAGTCACAGACTGTTTTGCGGTTTTCCCAGAGATATTTTCTGAGCTCCTCAAGCCACGGCTCACCCTTTGTGAATGCCGCAACTGCTGCCGTGATGGCAAATGCGTTTGGCTCCGCCACCTCGTCTGTATTTAATGCGCGCCATACCTTGTGACGCAAAAATTTATTTGGCACCATCACTGCCGCAGTCTGTAAGCCAGCCATATTAAAGCACTTGGTCGGTGCAATACAGGTGATGCTTATATCGGCGCAGTCCTCTGATGCTGCCGCAAACGGCACGTATGATTTTCCCGGTGCTGTGATGTCGCAGTGTATCTCGTCTGATATAACCGTCACATTGTACTTCCTGCAGAGTGCACCTATTTTCGCAAGCTCATCCTTTGTCCAGATGATACCGCACGGATTGTGAGGGTTGCAAAATATCATAAGCGAGGTCTGTGGATTGGAAAGGTCATGCTCCAACCTGTCATAGTCCACAAAATATCTGCCGTTTTCGTATCCAAGCGGGCTTTCCTGCACATTTACGCCGTTATTAAATATGGAATTAAAAAATATATTGTATACCGGTGTCATGATAAGCACATTTTCGCCAGGTGTTGTGAGCTTTCGCACTGTAGATGATATGGCCGGTACGACCCCTGTGCAAAAAATCAGGCTGTCTCTTTCGATTTTAAGCCCATGGCGTCTGTCCCACCACGAAATATACGCATCATTCCACTCATCCGGAATGATGGAATAGCCAAACACTCCGTGAGAAACACGCTCTGATATTGCATCTATTATCTGGGGAGCTGTCTTAAAATCCATATCTGCTACCCACATCGGGAGCTCATTTTCTGCCACATCCCACTTTAGTGAGCCTGTATTTCTTCTGTCTACAACGGTGTCAAAATCATACATAGATTATTTTCCCTCACATATTATCTTAGTCTTTGATGGGTCAACTCTGTCCTTTTCGATAGTCAGTGTGCCAATCTCCTTTGCCCTTATCACTCCGCTTGTCGGATTTAAAACACTGTCCACCTTACTGCAAATCTCTGCATCTACCGAAGAATACTCAAATGCCAATGTAGTGTTTATGAGCTTACAGTTTTTCATAACGAGGTTGTCGATGTAGCAAAGCCCCTGCAAGCTCTCGATTGTGCAGTTTATAAGTGTCAGATTCTTTGCGTTCCAGCCAAGGTATTCACCTGTAATAAATGAATCATAGACTGTGACATTTTCCGTATTCCAGAAGGCATCCTTTGAGATAAGCTTTGAATCGTGCACCTCTACATTTCTTGAGCCGTCAAACGAATAGTTGCCGACCAGCTGGAAATTCTTCATGATAAGATTATTTGTATTCATGCCAAAATAATCTCCCTTTGCCGAGACATTCTCGATATCGACATGATCACAGCTCCAGAGTGTCTCCTGGGCATTTGGAAATGTCACATTTTTAAGCTTTAGGTTATTGCAGCGCCTGAAGTTCTTAGGTGCCTCAACTATTGAATCAGTGACAGAGATATTGTCAGTATACCAGACACCTGCACGCGCCATGTCAAACCATGTACAGTCCTTTACAGCTATGTCACTACAGTACCATAGCGGATATTTCCATCTAAAAAAACAGCCTGTCAGGCTAATGCCATGGCTCTCCTTAAGAGGTGACTCTCCGTCATCAAAAATTGTATCATATATATCCAGATCGTTACTTGCAAACAGGGCTCTTTCGCCTGTCAGAAACTCCTGATGGATTTGTTTTCTTTCGCTCATTATATATACTCCTTTTTCCCGGTAATTCTAAATAGTTATCTGCCATAAAATCAAATAACCGCCGAGCACATAATATATGCAGCCCGACAGTTATCATTATACCCCAAACCATACTGAATTTATAGTATTTTATATAAGTTTAATATTACAAAATTAATATTAAGAGCCTGATATTTACAGCTCAAGCCCGTCAAGTATGCTCTTAAGTGCATCAGCAGACTCCTTGAGCTTTAAAGCTTCCTCACCGTTTAACTCGATTGGGATATCGCTCTCCACTCCGTTTGCTCCAACGATTGCAGGCATTGAGAGAACCACACCGTCGATGCCGTACTGTCCGTGCATCATGTGTGAAACAGGAAGAATAGACTTCTCATCACGCATGATTACCTCGCAGATACGTCTGACCGACATAGCGATACCATAATATGTCGCATGCTTTCTGTTAATTATCTCGTAAGCACTGTTCTTTACGTTTGCAGCGATTTCCTCTGTATTCTCCTTGTGCTTGTAGTGACCTCTCATCTCGCACATCTTGTGAAGCTCCACTCCGGAAACATTGGCTGATGACCATGCAACCACCTCACTGTCTCCATGCTCACCTACGATAAATGCATGTACGCTTCGGCTGTCCACCTCAAGGTGCTCTCCAAGCGCGTACTTAAGTCTTGCACTGTCAAGCACGGTACCTGAACCGATGACACGCTCCTCAGGAAGTCCTGAAAGCTTCTGTGCCACCTGTGTTAAAATATCTACAGGGTTTGCAACGATAAGTAAGATTCCACCGAAATTTCTCTTTGCAATCTCCGGAATGATGCTCTTGAAGATTGCAACATTTTTATTTACCAGATCAAGTCTTGTCTCGCCCGGCTTTTGGCCTGCACCTGCAGAAACAACAATGATAGCAGCATCTGCCACATCATCATAACCACCTGCATATATCTTCATAGGTCTGGCAAAAGGAATACCGTGACTTATATCCATCGCCTCTCCCTCAGCCTTGTCCTTATCAGCGTCAATGAGAACTATCTCAGAAAAAAGACCGCTCTGCATAAGTGCAAAAACTGATGCCGAACCAACGAATCCACATCCGATCATGACAGCCTTTCTTGGGTTTGTCTTAACAACTGCGCTAGTTTTATTGCTCATGTACGTTCCTCTCTTTCTTAAACTATAATTCAAATAGTTGCTTTTTATTATAACTATTCATCCCAAACACAAATTCTCAATATCTGCTTTGTTATCAGTAGTTCTGAATAATTATCTTTTATTTATATTATACCCGCATTGTACATATAATCCGTTGTAAAAACAACAAATTACTTGATAAAATACAATCAATAGCCCATTGTCCCCATTTTTATACAATTTTAATGCAGATTTTCACACAAAAAGTGCAATACTAAAAAGCAAACCGGACCAATACAGCTGAATGAATTGTCATTTAGCATATTGATCCGGTTATATTAAAATGCTGTATCCGCTTATTTTGTGCTTGAATTTCTGTACTCAAGCGGTGTCATTCCATACAGCTTCTTGAACTGTCTGTTAAAATGCTCCACGTTCTGATATCCTGCCTCGATTGCGATATTCTCAACAGTTGTGATGCTGTTTCTCAGCAGTGTACGTGCCTTCTTCATCTTGGCATTGGTGACCAGCTCCCCGAAAGTCTTGCCTGACTTCTCCTTTATGTACTTGGAGATATACGGCTCTGTCAAGTTGAACTGTGCAGCCATATCTGCAAGCGATACCGTCTTGTAGTTGGCCTGGATGAAGTTGAGCATAGCAATATAGCGCTCATCCTTCACGTGACTGTCAGCCTTGGTGGCAAGATAATGGTTTACCGCAACAACAAGCGCTCCGATTGATGCCTTGATGATATCCTCATCCACACCTGCGCCCCAGAACATACTGCCGTCAACTGTGATACCCACATACGCCATAGCCTTTGATGAAGATCCGTGTGAAAGCGAATGCTCCTCGTATACAGTGAGCTCAAAGCTGATGTCAAAATACTGCTTAATTATATTGCTGACTGCATCGAGACGGCCGTTTCCATTGGCATCTACCTTTCTGGTGCTGTCATTGTGTAAAATAACTGCCTCTGCGAAAATGCCGTTTACCTGCTTAAAGTGGCACTCCGGTATAGTGAAATATGGATGAAAATCCACATAATTGTCTGTAAAGATACTGTGTACCCACTCAGGTGAAAGCTCCTTGTGCTCCTCGTCCGATACCTGCTTGACCATGTATCCGACCTGCTCTCTCATCTGCTGTGGCACATTGATACCGAAGCTCTGCTTAAGGATATATGCCACTCCGCCCTTTCCTGACTGGCTGTTGATACGGATAACATCAGCCTCGTATGTCCTGCCGACATCCTTTGGATCTATAGGCAGATATGGAACCGTCCACTTATCAAGCTTCTTTTCCTCTCTCCATGCCATGCCCTTTGAGATAGCATCCTGATGTGAGCCTGAAAAAGCAGAAAAAACAAGGTCTCCCGCATATGGCTGTCTCTCGCCTACCTTCATTCTGGTAAATGTCTCATACTTCTCCCTGATCTCAGGCAGATTTGAAAAATCAAGCTGTGGATCCACTCCATGTGAGTAAAGATTCATGGCAAGTGTCACGATATCTACATTTCCTGTTCTCTCACCGTTTCCAAACAGCGTACCCTCTATCTCCTCAGCTCCTGCAAGCACACCAAGCTCTGATGTGGCAACACCGCAGCCTCTGTCATTATGAGGATGTAAGCAAAGCACTACTCCGTCTCTGTACTTGAGGTGCTTGTTTATATACTCTATCTGTGTGGCAAAAACATGTGGCATAGCATTCTCTACTGTGGTAGGGATATTGATGATGGCCTTATTATCAGCCTTTGGCTGCCATACATCAAGCACAGCGTTGCACACATCAACCGCATAATCCACCTCAGTGCCCGAAAAGCTCTCCGGTGAATACTGGAAACGGAAATTACCGTCAGTCTCTGCTGCAAGGTCTCTCAGTAAAATAGCTCCGTCAACTGCAAGCTGCTTTATCTCTTCCTTTGACTTCTTAAACACCTGCTCACGCTGTGCAACAGATGTGGAATTGTACAGATGTACAACTGCTCTCGGTGCTCCCTCAAGTGCCTTGAAGGTCTTCTTGATGATATGCTCTCTGGCCTGTGTCAGCACATGTATAGTGACATCATCAGGAATCATATCCCTCTCAATAAGAGCTCTCGTGAAATTGAACTCTGTCTCAGAGGCTGCCGGGAAACCTACCTCGATTTCCTTAAAGCCTATATCTACAAGCATCTTAAAGAAGTCAAGCTTCTCCTCAAGACTCATCGGCTCGATCAGAGCCTGGTTGCCATCACGTAAATCAACCGAACACCACAGTGGTGCTTTATCTATATAATCCTTCTTAACCCAGTCATAAGTGCATTCAGGAGGCAGAAAATAACTGCGCTCGTATTTTTCATATCCTTTCATCTTAAAACCTCTTTTCGTTTGAACTGATATAATTGTAACACATAAGCGCAGTTATTGGAATGATTATATTTAATCACTTTGGTTGATGTAATTTAATTTTTTATAAAAATATAATCAACTTTATTGATTTTGATTATTCTAATCAGATATTTAGGCTAAAATATCCGGCTAATCCTCTCTCTTATTACCCCAGAAAAACAATGCAACTGTTCCCGGACCTGTGTGGCTTCCTATAGTCGTACCGATATCATTTATCTCTACTTTTCCATTCATCTTAGGGAAGGCAGCCTCTATCAGATCCGCTACGGCTTTAGCATCCTCATAGCATGCAGAATTTGATATATAAACCTTATCCGAATAATCGGCACCATCCTTGCAGAGTGCCTGCATCTTCACAAGCATCTCCTTTATTGCCTTCTTTTTGGTGCGGATTTTCTCACGCACAATAAGCTTTCCCTCATTGCTCACATTCATGAAAGGACAGATATTCAGCACATTTCCCACGAATCCCGCTGTCTTTGAGATACGGCCGCCCCTGATAAAAAATGTAAGGTCTGATGAGAAGAACCAGTGATTCACCTCAAGTCTGTGCTCCATGGTCCAATCAGCCAGTGTATCAATATCCATGCCGCTATCCCTAAGGTCAGCGAGCTTATCCATCAAAAGACCAAAGCCTGACGATGCTGCCAGCGAATCAATCACATATATCTTTCTGTCAGGGTATTCCTCCTTAAGAGCCTCCTTTGCAAGCCTCGCCGAGTTGACTGTACCTGATATACCTGAGCTTAGTGTACAGTGAAGCACATCATATCCCTCATCCAGAAACTGCCTGAAGTACTCCATGTACTCCTCCTGATTGATCTGCGAGGTCTTTGTCATGGCACCTGCCTCCATTGCCTTGTAGAAATCCGGCAGTGGCATGGACTGTCCTAAATCATCCATATACTCTTTACCGTCAAGCTCATAGTGAAAGCATGCGTACTTAATATTTCTCTCGAGCATATGCTCCCTGGTAAGATCTGCTGTTGAACAGCAGCTAATCACATAATTTGACATATTATTTTCCTTTACCTTTTGACCTTTTATCATTATATGTAGTCAGATACATATGGTATCTCATGATATAAAATATCGTCAAGCTTTGCAACAGCATCATACGTAGCCTGTATTTTGCCCATCTGCAAAAGCTTCTCAGCACTCTTGTAGCCTAAAAGCAATGTGGTAAACGTGCCAATAGACATGCTTAGGTGATGCTGTGGTTTTTTGTCGGTGAGAGCACAGTGCCCTTTCTCAAAATCAATGACAAATGTGCCATTGTTCCACGGAAGCAGGTCATCTGCTATCTCGAAGCTAAAGCAGCCGTCCGGGCCATCCGGGTCACAGTTATACTGTGATATAAACTGCGCCACGTCGATGATTCTGCCCATGGCGTATGGTCTTATTGTCTCCTTTATATCACTGTCATCGAGCTCAAAAGCGATTGGCTCGCTGTAATAGTTGTTGCCTCTGACCTCATCAATCATGGAATCGTGCGCATGAATGTACTCCCACAGACCAAGCTGCGCCTCACGGTTTAAGTAGATGAGCTCCTTGATGTGCATGACATCGGAGCTGATAAGATACACCATATAGCCACACGGTTCATCATCCTCGTTATAGTAGATGGCGACCATCGTATCGTCCTCATCCCAGCGGAAGTACTCCTCCCAAGCCAGATTGTTTCTGTACAGACAGCCGTGAGTCTTCGCGGCAAAGTGAGTATGAAGCTTCTTAAACTGCTCGTCATCCCACTGCACACGGCGCACATAGCCCGGCTCCTTAAGCTTTGTAGGAATCTGTCTGTCCTTTATCACATATGTCATCTTGTTTGAGATAATCTCCCAGCCAAGTCCTCTGTAAAGAGGTATGGAGTATGGATACAAAAGGGCAAACGACTTGTTGCTATCGCGCATCCTCGTAAGACTCTTTCTCATAAGCTTCTTCATGAGACCATGGCCTGTGTACTCAGGATACGTGCACACACTTGTGACAAAGCCTACCTCGTAGCGCTCACCATATATATTCATATCGAGCGGATATACCGCAAACTGAGCCACAAGCTCCTCTTTTTGGTCTATGATATTGAAGCAGCCAAGCACATCAGCTCTCTCAAGCACCGGAAACTTCGACTGCTTGATTTCATCATCCTTCCAACCGGTCTCGGCAAGATCTGCCTCTGTTACCTGAAAAGCATAACGAAGCAGTGCATTGTATTCCTCCGCATCGTCCTTTGTCAATACTCTTATCTTAAATTCATCTGATTTAAAAGAATGCATAGTGTCCTTTCTCATCTGTCTTTACTGTATGACCATACATATTTTCCGAAATAATTCTAAAAATATAATAGTCCCAAATTCCTAAAAAGTCAATCTTTTGACTCAATAATGATAAATTTTCCCCTATGGATATCAATCACTGCATGGTCATCAATTATTTCATTGGATATGCCAAGCGATGTAAATCTGTCAAAGGAATAATCCGTAACAGGATACTTAAAGCCTCTAAGGCTCACCTCATTGTCGTCTGTCACTGCTATAAGCGAAACAAACCTGCCATATTGTGCTGATTTTTCAATGGTTACGGGCTTATCCGCCATTCTTATACGGTTGTTTGTGTCGATAATACTGATATCAGTTCCACTTTCCAATCCTATTCCCAGAAGTGAAATATTGCCGAGCACATGGTCTATTCTGCTTCCTGTTGCTCCAAGCAACACTATGCTTCTTGCACCCTCTCTTATGGCAAGTCTTATGGCATACTCTGTATCAGTATCATCCTTTATGGGATTGAGCCTGTGTATCTCGGTCTGTCCCTTTCTCTCAAAAAACTCCAATGCCTTTGTCGTGGCTGAATCGAAATCACCTACAATTATATCAGGCGTGACACCGTTTTCGTACAGGAAATCCATTCCGCTGTCAGCCGCAATTATGGCATCTATTCCGTCAGTCTTTATCTCATTTAAGCCGAATTCCTTATCTATTTTTCCACCACATACAATCAAATACCTCATTTTGTCCACCTTCTTATAAATAACATATCCACATTTGCTACAGCCCCGGAAGCATTTCCGTTTTAACCTGCATCTGTTACATCATGATATTCAGAAAACCATTTACATTTTCTTCTATATCTCCGTTAAACACCGCACTTCCCGCAACAATGATATTGGCTCCTGCCGCAAGCAGTGTCTCCACGTTCTCAAGATTAACACCACCGTCCACCTCGATATCAGCCTTATTTGCGGTTTTCTCAAGAAGTGCCTTTAAGTCGCGCACCTTGTCTACAGTGTACGGAATAAGCTTTTGTCCTCCAAAGCCCGGATTTACAGTCATGATAAGCACCATGTCCACCTTAGGAAGCACATACTCTATGGCTGAGAGCGGAGTAGCCGGATTTAATGCTACACCTGCCAGTATGCCCTTTTCCTTTATTGCCTCGATTGTCCTGTCAAGATGCTTACATGCCTCCGCATGGACTGTGATGATATCTGCTCCTGCTGTCGCAAAATCATCTATATATCTGACCGGCTCATCTATCATCAGATGCACATCAAACATACGCTCTGTGCACTTTCTGATTGTCTTTATGACCGGCAGTCCTATTGATATGCTTGGAACGAAGCTGCCGTCCATAACATCTATATGCACATACTGTGCTCCTGCCTCATCAAGCTGCTTAAGCTGCTCTCCGAGTATTGAATAATCCGCTGATAAAATTGATGGTGATAAACAGTTCATGTTTTCCTCCGTTTGATTATGCTTTAAATTAATACTTTTGTCTGTTTTTAAGCTCCTCATATAAAAGCTTATAATTATCATACCGCACCTGCGATATTTTCCCATCTGCAAGAGCTTCCTTCACGCCGCAGTCTGGCTCATTTATATGACTGCAGCCCTGAAACCTGCAATATGGCTCATACTCTACAAACTCCGGATAACATGTCCACAGATCTTCCTTTTCAAAGCCCGGCACATCCATCGAGCTAAAGCCCGGTGTATCCATGATATACGTGCCATCCTTTATCGGGATAATCTCAGAATGTCTGGTCGTATGCTTTCCGCGCTCTATTTTCTCACTTATATGTCCGGTCTCCATCTGCACATCATCCTGCAGACAGTTGATGATAGATGACTTGCCAACTCCCGAGGGACCTGCAACCGTGGTCGTCCTTCCCTCTAAAATGTGCTTTATCTCATCTATGCCCTCACCTGTTTTCGTGCTGGTAAAAAGCACTCTATAGCCTGCCGGCTCGTATATGCTTTTAAGCTCCTGCTGCTCTTTAGGTGTGATTAAGTCCTTTTTGTTGAAGCATATGGTAACCGGGACATGCTGGTACTCCATCATACACAAAAACCTATCAAGCAGGTTGAAATTGGGATCCGGCTTTGCGGATGCAAAAATAACCAGGGCCATGTCTATATTGGACACAGCCGGCCTGATAAGTTCGTTTTTCCGTGGCAGTATACGCTCGACATTGCCTATGTGCTTTTCATCATCGAGGACTGCTATGTCGACTATATCGCCAACCAGCGGCTTTATCTTTTGTTTTCTGAAGGTGCCTTTTGCTTTGCACTCGTAGAGAGTGCCGCCTGTGGCAGTTTCTTTTGCTTCTTTGGTTTCTTCTACGTAGACGTAGTAGAAGCCGGCAATTCCTTTAATAATTTTTCCTGTCATGGTTTTCCTTGTGTGCTTTTGTATTTGCAGGAGTCACGCTTTCGGCGGGGTGCATGCCGCGCTTTGAGGTTGTGTTGGTGGCGGGGGCAGGCATATATTCCTCTTAAAAAATATGAAGCCAGCCCCGGGCTCTCCTACGGACGGGCTATGGCTTGCTCTGCCCTGTTTTTTCCTCGGTAGGTTTATGGCACCCCGGGGCAATTCATATTTTTTCCTCGGAACACATGTCTGCCCCGCTATCTACAGTCCTTCTCCGCGAGTTCAGGTTCTCGTCCGCGGGTTGGTGTGGGAGTGGGGTTCGGATAGCACGCCACTTCGTGGGTGCTATCCGGTGGCTACAATAAGGACATGTATTGGGTTGCTGCTTTATGCGCTATATGTGTATTGTGTGTATTTACAAATATGATGGCGATACGGAAAACTTGACGTAGCTGCGCTACGGCTCGTTTTCCTTATACTGGGAATGCTCCCACTTTCCTTGTATTGCCATCCACGTTTTCATCAAATTATGATTTTATTTTACAATATACAAATTATGGTACTTGTACAGAAATCGTTTTTTCTCCTGGCTTTTCACCTGTTACATTTCCATTCTCATCCTTGACAGGCTCTGTATACTGCCATGTAACCGTTACTGTACCTGTTTTACAGTTCATTGTTCCACTTACTGTAACTGAAGTTGATGTTACATCACTTCCGCTTGCATAAGTTTTTCCGTCAGAACCCACAAGTGAATATGAACCACCTGTGATATTAACATCTCCGACATCAAGCTTAACCGTCTTACTTACGTTAGTCGATATCTCCTGCTTACCCTTACTGAGTGTCAGTGTGATTGTGGTGCCTGCGGCTACGGTTTCACCGGATTTGGTCTGATTGATTACGTTGCCGGCGGCTACAGTGTCACTGTACTGGGAGTCAGCATAGGTGTACTTGAGGCCTGCTCCTGCGAGGGCGCTTTCTGCCTGTGACTGTGAGGCGCCTACTACGTTTGGCACGGTGATTGGCTTCTGGCCCGGTGAAAGGGTGACTGTTACTGTGCTGCCCTTTGCGGCCTGTTTCTTTGCTGATGGTGACTGTGCTGTTACTACATCTGCTGCTACACTGTTATTGTAATCTCCATACTCGAAGGTGACACTAAAGCCTGCTGACTCGAGTGTGCTCTTTGCCGAGCTCTTGGTCTTTCCGATTACACTTGGTATCTTGACCATCTCTGATGTACTATCACCTTTTCCTGCGATAACTACATTAATCTGTGAACCACGCTTTACTGTATCTCCGGCCTTGACATCCTGATCAAGGATTGTGCCGTCCTTTTCATCTGACTGCTTTGTCTCAAATGCAAATACTGTGAGGTCAAGCTTTAAGCGGTCTACTGCCTTCTGAGCATCATCCACTGACATGCCTCTGATGTCAATCATCTGGCCCTCTGTCTCAGTCTGTGTCTCTGACTCTGATTCAGACTCGGTCTGTGTCTGTGACTCTGTCTGCTGTGACTCTGAGTTCTTTTTGCCGCCAAACTTAAACACTCCTGCCACTGAAAGTGCAAGATATATGATAACTATTACAATGATTACGGCTGTTACTATACCCATGATTGTGATTGCTTTATCCATCTTTGGATTTAAAAGCTTGCCGTCATCATCATCGTCTTCGTCTTCGTCGTCATCATCGTCGTCTAAGAGTGACTCATCATATTCATCATCATCGTCTTCACCGTCAGCATACTCATCATCATTATCTGCATCGGTATCATCATCGTTTAAGTCCTCTGCGACACCTCTGCCCTCTTTTATCTTGTCAAGCTCCTCCGGGCTTATAACCTTGGTCTTGCCACCGTCAACGAGTGGAGCTATTGTGACGAAATCCTCATCAGGATGCGCAAGAGAGCGCCTTATGTCTGTGAGAAGCTCCTCAATAGTCTGGTATCTGCGATCCGGTGTCTTTTGTGTACACTTTAAGATGATCTTCTCAAAGCTGATTGGCAGATCCGGTGCGTAGATGCTTGGCCTTGCAATCTCCTCCTGTAAGTGCTGCAGTGCAACTGCCACTGTGGTATCACCGTCAAACGGCACACGGCCTGTAACCATCTCAAACATTACGATTCCCAGTGAGTAAATATCACTTCTGCCATCGACGAAGCCGTTTCTTGCCTGCTCCGGAGATGCATAGTGTACTGAGCCCATCACATCTGAGCTTATTGTATTTGAAGATGTAGCCTTTGCAATTCCAAAGTCTGTCACCTTTACCTTGCCATCTGTAGAAATAATGATATTCTGCGGTTTGATATCACGATGGATGATATTTTTATTGTGAGCGGCCTCTATGCCCCTTGCCACCTGGATTGCAATACTTGCAGACTCCTTGAATGACAGCTGGCCCTTTTTCTCGATATAAGTCTTAAGTGTGATACCCTCGACATACTCCATGACAATGTAGTACAGACCATTCTCGCTGCCTACATCATAGATATTTACGATATTCGGATGCTCAAGTCCTGCTGCTGACTGTGCCTCAGCACGGAACTTGGTCACAAATGAACTATCCTCCGAAAACTCCTGCTTTAAAACCTTTATAGCTACAAAACGGCTCAGTATATGGTCTTTTGCCTTGTATACATCAGACATGCCGCCTGCGCCAACCTTGCTTAGGATCTCATATCGATCCGATAAAAAACTTCCTATCTCTAACATCTGTTATTACCTCGTCTTAAAATGGTTTAATAATCATTACAGTGATATTATCGCGGCCACCGTTTGCATTGGCCATGGCGACAAGCTGTGACGCTGCTGTCTCGATATTATCATTTTGCCTAATAGTATCGCATATTTCTTTATCTCTCACCATATTGGTAAGTCCGTCTGTACACAGAAGAATCCTGTCGTCCTCACATAGCTCGACCTCAAAAAAATCTGCCTCCACATGATCTGCTGCCCCGACAGCTCTCGTGATGATATTCTTGTCCGGATGAACTCTCGCCTCGTCGGCATTTATCTCACCCATCCTGACCATCTCATCAACCAGTGAATGATCCCTGGTAATCTGTCTGATCTGCTCTGTGCCACCTACAATATAAAGCCTGCTGTCACCTATATTGGCCACAAAAAGCTTGTTTCCTATAATAGTTCCTATGACCAAGGTGGTACCCATTCCACGCTTAGCTTCATCCCCACGAGACTCAGCCACCAAAAGCTCATTTGCCTTGTTGATAGCCTCTTTGATGATGGATACCGGTTCATCCCCGGCATTTCTCGATACCGATGCAACCACACGCTCTATAGTGTATCTGGAAGCATAGTCACCGGCTTTGTGTCCTCCCATTCCATCTGCTACGATGAAAAGATTCGGAAGATTTCCTACTGCAGTGTCAGACGAGAAATAAAAATCCTGATTCATCTCACGAATAGCACCTGCATCCGTAATGGAAAACGTCTTCATCTAGTTTATTCCTCTCTCCTTATCTATATGCTTCTTGCGAAGCTGTCCACAGGCACCGTCTATATCTCTGCCCATTTCCCTTCTAATAGTAACATTAATTCCGTTTTTTTCAAGCCTATTTTTAAAAGCCTCTATAACACCCTTGTTGGACTGCACGTAGTCGCGCTCCTTTATCGGGTTTACCGGAATCAGATTTATATGGCAGTTCATGCCATGTACGAGTGCCGAAAGCTCTGCTGCATCCTCGGCTGTATCGTTCACTCCGCCTACCAGGCTATACTCAAAGGTGACTCTGCGGCCGGTCTGTGCAAAATAATATTTGCATGCATCGACCACATCATGTATATCATAGCTGTTTGCAACCGGCATGAGAGCTTTTCTCTTTTCCTGGTTGGAGGCATGCAGTGAAAGCGCCAACGTGATAGAAAGCTTTTCATCTGCAAGCTGTCTCATGCGCGGTACGAGACCACATGTGGAAACGGTCAGATTGCGCTGGCTGATATTGATACCGTTTTCATCAGTAAGAAGCTCTATAAAGCGCAGCAGATTGTCGTAATTGTCAAGCGGCTCACCTGTGCCCATGACAACCACATTTGAGATGCGCTCTCCTATGTCCTTGCCTATCTGATAAATCTGGTCAATCATCTCAGACGGCCTAAGCCCTCTGACTAGACCGTCAAGAGTAGATGCACAGAATCTGCACCCCATCCTGCAGCCAACCTGCGAAGATATGCATACAGAGTTTCCATGCTTGTACTTCATAAGCACACTCTCTATGACGTTGCCATCATCGAGTGCAAAGAGATATTTTCTCGTGCCATCGAGCTTTGACACCTGCACCTCCTCTTTTTTTAGCGAGATGAGTATTGCATTGTCCTTTAATACCTGTATGAACTTTTTTGAAATATTGGTCATCTCATCAAAGCTTTCCACATGCTTCACATGAATCCACTCATATATCTGCTTCGCACGGAATTTCTTCTCTCCGAGCGATATGATAAACTCTGTGAGCTCGTCCATATTCATTGATTTGATGTCAGTTAGTTGTTCTTTTATCTGTTCCATATTATTTTTATTAAATCTGCATTTAACTATTGTTTTATAATTCTACTAATTCGAACCAATTTATATTTATTAATTCATGATTTACTTTAATATCATAATTTGCTTTTTATAAATTTTGCAATAAAAAATCCGTCACTTCCATGCTCACCGGGCAGTATCTGTTTCATTCCGGTGCCTTCCGCAAAGCTCTTATCAAGCTCAAACTCCGGATGCTTTTCAATAAACCACCTCACATTGTCCTCGTTCTCAGCCTCATCTATCGTACATGTACTGTACACGAGCACTCCGTTTGGCTTCACGTATGTATGCACGGTATCAAGTATCTGTCTTTGAAGAGCGGCAAGCTCATCTACAGACTCAGGTGTCATCTTGTAGCGAATGTCCTTCTTTCTTCCGAGCACTCCAAGCCCTGAGCACGGCAGATCACAGATCAGTATATCTGCTTTTCCTGCCGAATCAGCATCAGGTACGGTGGCATCCCACACCTCTGCCGACATATTTTTAAGACCATGCCTTTCTATATTTTCCTCAATCATACCGACCTTGGTATCGGTCAGGTCACGCGCGAGCACATGGCCGCTTCCCTGCAAAAGCTCAGCTATATGGGTGCTCTTGCCGCCCGGTGCTGCGCATACATCTATCACATAGTCGCCCTTCTTTGGAGCAGCCGTCTGTGCGACAAGCATGGAGCTTATATCCTGCACATAGAAAAGCCCATCTCTAAAGGTCTGCAAGCCATTCAAATAATCAAATCCAGATATAACAAATGCATAATCAAGTTCATCAACCGCTGTGACCGTCACACCCTCTGCCTCAAGCATCGCGCGAAGCTCATCCGGAGTACACCTGGTCAGGTTTGTCCTGATACTTATTGTGCTCTTAATGTGAAAGGCCTTGAAAATCTCCGCTGCCTTCTTCTCTCCGTATGCCGCAACAAATCTGTCCACTATCCACTGTGGCATAGAGTATCGGATGCTTAATGTATCAAACTGTACTGAATCTATATTTCTTGCAATATTTCTGAGTACACCGTTTACAAAGCCCGAAAGCTGTGCAAACTTATGCCTCTTTGCAAGCTTCACCGCCTCATTGCATACAGCTGAATCCGGCACCGCGTCCATGTACTTTATCTGGTAGACGCTCATGCGAAGAAGGTTTCTGATGAAGGGCTTCATCTTCCTTACCTTTGTCTTTGAAAAAGAGTCTATGATGTAGTCGAGCTGCAGCATATACTCGATAGTGCCGTCAACAAGCCTTGTCATAAAGGCTCTGTCCTGCTTTGACAGATACTGATACTTGTCAAGCACACTGCGAAGCACGATATGTGAAAAGGCTCCACGCTCATTAATCTCAATAAGCATCTCAAGGGCAAGCTCACGCGTATCCACAGAGTGCTCATTATGCGCTACCACGTTTGATTTTGCCGGTCTGCCCGGTATATTATTTTTGTTTATTTGGCTATTTTTATTATTATGATTATTTTTACTATGATTATTTATCATGATGATGTTTCCGAATAGTTACATATACATTTAATTTTCTAACTAATATATCCAATTTGAACTGCCACCCTGTAAAATCACAGGCAAACAGCAGCTAAAACAGTATCAGTCGTCCCGTCTGCGTCCGTTTGTAATAAGTATTATACGAAGGAGCTGTAAAATAGCAGCCGCCGCACTGGCTACATAGGTAAGTGCCGCTGACTTGAGCACCCTTCTTGTGTACTTAAGCTCGTCATCTGCAAGTATACCCTGTGTACGAAGCATGACAAGCGCACGTCTTGAAGCATCAAACTCTACCGGCAATGTCACGAGCTGGAAAAGCACTGCTGCCGAAAACAGCAATATGCCTATATCAATAATAAGCCCTGACGAGCGTGTGTTAAATAACAAGCCGATAAGTATGACCGGCCATGCAAGCATTGAGCCAAAATTAGCTATAGGCACAAGTGCACTCCTGATTGAAAGAGGAGCATAGCTTTTTGCATGCTGTATAGCGTGTCCACACTCATGGGCTGCTACGCCAAGTGCTGCGACCGATGTGGCATTGTACACAGGATCAGATAAATTCACCGTTTTTGTGCGCGGATCATAGTGGTCCGTCAGACTGCCGGACACATGACGCACCTGCACATCATATATGCCTGCCGCCTGAAGCACTCTCTGAGCTACCTGTGCGCCATTCATGCCTGACATGCTTCTTAGCTGTGAGTATTTATTAAATGTACCTTTAACTCTTGCCGATGCAATCATACATATCACTGCACCTATCACAACGAGTATATATGTCGGATCCCAGTAATAATATCCCATGTATCATCTCTCCTTGCTGCTTATTATAATGCGTGTAGTAGTTTGTCAATAGTTACTTATAATGAATAACTATAATGTGAAGAACGAGCCCTCTTCCACATGACAGCCTCTCAAAAATGAACCTGTATCCATGCGCTTCTTGCCCTGGAGCTGTACCTCTACTAAAGATAATGCTCCTTTTCCTGTCTGTACATACATATCATTTTTTCCGATATGATAAATGCAGCCTGGCTCATAATCATCGCTGCCGTCAATCACCTTTGCACTCCACACCTTAAATGTCTTACCGTTTAAGTGGGTGTATGCGCTCGGCCATGGATTAAGCCCCCTTATAAGCCTCTCAATCTCAACAGCCGGCTTTGTCCAGTCGATAAAGCCAAGCTCCTTACTGATCATTGATGTATGTGTGGCCTCCTCGCTGTTTTGAGGAGTATACTCTGCAGTGCCATCCTCTATCATCTTCATGGTCTCCACACACAGCTTTGCTCCCTCTGCTGAGAGCTTATCAAACAGGCTGCCGCCGGTCTCATCAGGTGCGAGTCTGACTGTACTCTTTGCAATCATATCGCCGGTATCGACGCCCTCATCCATCCTCATGGTAGTGACACCTGTAAACTCGTCACCGTTAATCACAGCCCACTGGATAGGAGCCGCACCTCTGTACTTTGGCAGAAGTGAAGCATGCACATTGATACAGCCGTATCGAGGCATATCAAGAATACTCTTTGACAGAATCTGTCCAAAAGCAACCACAATTATTATATCTGCATTAAACTTTCTGAGATACTCTATATTAGCAGTCTCTCTTATTTTAACCGGCTGGAATACCTCAATACCGTGCGAAAGCGCACACTCCTTGACCGGTGTATACTGCATTGTCTTGCCGCGGCCCTTTGGTTTGTCGGGCTGTGTGACAACCAGTGCCACCTCGTGTCCTGCCTCTATAATTGCCTCAAGTGTTCCCACCGAAAAGTCCGGTGTTCCCATGAAAATTACTCTCATCTTACTGCCTCCCAGATATTTTCCAAGCTCAGATAACAAATGTCATCCTAATGATTACTCCTGTGTATCCTCATATGTCACATCGTGAAGTGCGCCCTCAACCTTCTCCACATAGAGATGTCCGTCGAGATGGTCAAGCTCGTGACAGATACATCTGGCCAAAAGCTCTTCTCCCTCTATCTCATACTCATTCATATCCTCGCCCATGAAGCGGGCCTTTACATGATTCGGGCGGGTCACCTGTCCGGCCTTTCCCGGTACTGAAAGACAGCCCTCATCGCCGGTCTGCTCCCCGTCAGACTCGATAATTTCAGGATTAATCATCACGATCGGACCCTCGCCCACATCGATAACAACGATCCTCTTTAATATGCCAACCTGTGGTGCGGCAAGTCCTACACCATTGGCCTCATACATAGTCTCAAGCATATCATCAATAAGTGTTACTATCTTTGGAGTCACCTCCGTAACCTCTCTGCAGACCTTGCCAAGTACAGGGTCTCCCTCCACTCTAATAGTTCTAAGTGCCATAATTGCCTCCTTCTATATCTATCAAAATCCACTCATCGGATTGAAATCAAATGAGATATTAGCATTTTTCATTGCCGTATCAGCTTTCACAGCCTGCTCTATGCCATCCTTTATGGAAATGAGCGCCGCATAGTCAGATGTCTTCATGTAAATCACCTTGCGGTATATGTCATTAACCCTGGCGATGGTCGCATCCGCAGGACCGATGAGCTGAATCAGATGCCTATCATCCGGGCTTTGATTTTCATCTGTATGCGATATCATCTGCGACGCTATATCGTACACTTGCTGTGACATGCTGGCGCACTCACTCTCATCAGGTGATGTGACATGGACTAAAAGCATATTCCATACAGGCGGATAATGCATAAGCCTCCTGTACTCTATCTCCTTATCGTAAAAAGCCTCATAATCCTGCTCTTTGGCAGTCCGGATGGCATAGTGGTCAGGGTCGTAGGTCTGGATAACCACATTGCCGGGCAGCTTTCCTCTGCCGGCGCGCCCTGCCGCCTGGGTCAGCAGAGCAAAGGTGCGCTCCGCCGCATGAAAATCATTCACATGCAGTGACATATCCGCCGCCAGCACACCAACCAGCGTGACATTTGAAAAATCATGCCCCTTTACAATCATCTGCGTACCGATAAGTATATCGGCCTCATGATTGGAAAATGCCTGCAGAATCTTCTCATACGCATCCTTCGCCCTCGTGGTGTCATAATCCATGCGCAGTATACGCGCCTGTGGAAAACGCTTTGCCACCATCGCTTCTATCTTCTGTGTGCCGGCCTTAAAGCCGCTAATGTACTTCGAGCCACAGCTCGGACACACCTTAGGCACCGGCTGTCTGTAGCCGCAGTAGTGACAGACCATCACTCCGCCGCTATGTTCACTGAGTGATACATCGCAATGAGGACATTTTACCACAAAACCGCACGCTCTGCACGACATAAATGCCGATTTGCCCCTTCTATTTAAAAAAAGCATGGTCTGCTGGCCATTTAGAAGCCTCTCCTCCATGAGCTCCTGAAGCCTGGTTGAAAGAATCGAGCGGTTTCCCTCACGAAGCTCCTGCCTCAAATCGACAACCTCACACTTTGGAAGAGGTCTGTCGTCCACGCGCTTATCCAGCTCCAAAAGCCTGTAAACGCCTGTCTTCGCCTTGTAAAAGCTATCCACCGACGGTGTTGCAGAGCCAAGTACCACAATAGCATCGGACATGCGCGCATACTCTATCGCCACCTCCCTGGCATGATAGCGCGGCACCGACTCGCTCTTGTATGAATTCTCGTGCTCTTCATCTATTATGATAAGTCCTAAATTTGAAAAAGGTGTGAACAGCGCCGACCGCGGGCCAATCATGATGTCAATATCACCATTCTTAGCTCTCTCAAACTGGTCATAACGCTCACCATTTGAAAGTCTTGAATTGATTATCGAAACCCTGTTCCCAAATCTTGCAAAAAAACGCATCACGGTCTGGTAAGTAAGGGCAATCTCGGGAATCAGCACAATCGCCTGACGCCCGGACTGTATACAGTGTGCTATAAGCTCCATGTACACCTCTGTCTTGCCACTTCCGGTAACGCCCTTAATCAGATAAGTATTTCTAAGACCGGCGGCAATGTCACCTTCTATCGCATCAACCACACTCTGCTGCGCGGCATTCAGCACCTTATCATAGGTGTCCGCACTCATATGCTCCACAGGATTTCTGTAGCCGCTCTGTGTGATGACCTCGATAAAGCCGCTCTGCTCAAGCGCTCTTATAGTGGCAGCCGACACCGACAGCTTGCCTGTCACAAAGGAATACTCAAGGCGCGCCCCTTCATCAGCATCGATCAGCGCACGAAAAAGCCTGGCCTTTGCCTTTTGTTTTTTTGCCTCGCAAAGCGCAAGCTGCGCCCTTGCCTTTACCTTGTCTATTTTCAGTGCAATACTGCGGCTCACCTGCTCCTTAGCCTGCTTCTTTACAGGTATAACAGTCTTAAGCGCCTGATTCATGGTAGAGCCGTAATTGCGCCGTATCCATGCCGCAAGTGCGATGAGCTTTGCCTCCACAGCCACAGAGTCTGCCTTTACCCCGATAAGAGGCTTTGTCCTTGCCGGGTCGTACTCAGGCTTATCCGTGACCTCAATCACATAGCCTGTGATAGTGCGGCTGCCAAATGGAATATCCACGCACACACCCGGACGGATGTCGCATAAAATCTCATCCGGGATGCTGTACTGAAATGTCTTATCCAGTTTTTCGTGGGATATATCCACAATCACGTTGGCATACATAACTGATACTATTTAACTCCTTCGTATTTCTCCTCGCAGTACTTGCAGCGGTAGATTTCGTTTTTCTCATCGGAAAGCACGAAAATCTGGTCAAGCTCCTGCTCAATTGAAGTGATGCATCTTGGGTTTTTGCACTTGATGACATTTTTCACCTGATGAGGCAGCTTAAGCTCCATCTTGTCTACAATCTTGTCACCCTTTATCACATTTACAGTGATATTGTGGTCGATAAATCCAAGGATATCGAGGTCTAATGACTCTATCGGACACTCTACCTTGATAATATCCTTCTTGCCCATCTTGCTGCTCTTTGCATTCTTTATGATTGCAACTGTGCAGTCGAGCTTGTCAAGCTTTAAATCCCTGTAAATCTGAAGACTCATACCTGCCTTGATATGATCGAGCACAAAGCCCTCATGTATTCCACTTATATTCAGCATATTATCCTCCTTTAGTCCTCAGCCAATCCAAGCAATGTCAGAATAAGCGCCATACGCACGTAAACCGCATACTGTGCCTGCCTGAAATAGCATGCTCTCGGGTCATCATCCACATCAACAGAAATCTCATTCACACGTGGGAGCGGATGAAGTACAATCATATCATCCTTTGCAAGCTCCATCTTCTCCTTTGTCAGAATGTAGAAATCCTTCAAACGCACATAGTCCTCCTCATTGAAGAAACGCTCCTTCTGGACACGCGTCATGTAGAGCACATCAAGCTCTCCCATGGCATCCTCGAGCTTTTCTACCTCCTTGAACTCGATATTGTTGGCACGAAGCACATCATCGCGCACATAGTCAGGCACCTTAAGCTCCTCAGGCGAGATAAGCACAATCCTCACATTGTCATATCTGATGAGTGCATTGATCAGTGAATGCACTGTACGTCCAAACTTTAAATCTCCGCAAAAGCCGATTGTGATATTATTCAATCTGCCCTTGATGGAACGGATTGTAAGGAGATCAGCAAGTGTCTGGGTAGGATGCTGATGACCTCCATCGCCTGCATTGATTACAGGGATACGCGATTTCTCTGAAGCCACAAGCGGTGCACCCTCCTTAGGATGACGCATGGCACAGATATCCGCATAGCAGGAAATAACCCTGATAGTATCTGAAACGCTCTCGCCCTTTGACGCAGATGACGAATCAGCACTGTGGAAACCTAACACCGAGCCTCCCAAATTAAGCATGGCAGCCTCAAAGCTAAGCCTGGTTCTTGTGCTTGGCTCGTAAAAACAGGTTGCAAGCTTCTTTCCATCGCACTTGTGTGCATATTTCTCAGGATGAGCCTCTATATCATTTGCAAGATCCAGAAGCTTGTCCAACTCTTCTACAGAAAAATCCAACGGACTCATTAAGTGACGCATAATTTGCCTCCATTCTTTTTCGCGTAACAATTTTTTTTACATTTTTTCTATCATATAATATCTCAGTGCAATATTCAAGTTGGCTTTTACACTTTTTTGTTGTAGAATATATGTCAGAATGTAACTGTTCTGAATGCTTAACAATTGTATTGAAGTTTTCATACAATTACGACAATTTCAACATCAAAAAGGAGAATAATATGTCTGTAAATGAATCACAAATCAAAAACACCACAGCCGGCGCAATCGATGATGACGATGCCGTAATCTTTAAGGAAAGAAAGAGACTGCTGTTTCTCGGTCTGCCGTGGACTTTCACAAAATATACCGTCACACCGTCCTTTATCACTGTAGAGTCCGGACTCTTAAGCACCACAGAGGATGACTGCTACATGTATAAGGTAGCTGATGTAAAGCTTACCACATCACTGATGGAGCGCATTTTTAAGCTCGGCACCATAGTCTGCTACACAGGCGACGTTACAAACCCTGAGCTTAAGCTCGTTCACGTAAAGCACTCACGCGAGATAAAGAACTATCTGCTAAAGCAGTCTGAAGCCGCAAGACTTAAAAGACGCACCTTAAACACTGTGGATATCGGTGCACACGGAGCAGACATGGCAGATTTGGATCATGATGGTATTCCGGATTCTATGGAATAATACAGCC
>ERZ894244.489-NODE-489-length-27632-cov-13.925518_pt1 | contig 27632 bp, 10 predicted proteins | sample MGYA00380299_ERZ894244 | MGnify/ENA primary metagenome ERZ894244 (study PRJEB32331, sample SAMN06328444) | human gut metagenome | biome: human gut microbiome; feature: stool | host: Homo sapiens | collected 2014-06-26 ... | reverse complement strand
GTATATATAACTCCAATAAGAAGAAAGAAATTCAAGATAAGTTTTGGAGAATTTGATTTATCCAAGGTTTTGTCTAATGTATCATCTAATTGTGATATTATAATAAGAGATAAATCTGCATATACATTTCTATTGTTACTTCTGTCTGCTGATCATTCTAAATGCAGTTTGTTTAATAATCATCTAACAGTTAATACCCAGGATTTACCAAGATATATTTTTTACATTGATTCCGAACATGAGGAACTGTATTCATACAAAGACGGGGTTTTAGAAAGTAATGTGACGATAATGGATCCAGTTGATGATTATTTCTATAATTATATTGATATTCAAATAAGAAATTTCAATGATAATCCTATCCCCGATTTTTATGTAGGTGTGGTCGATAAAGTAGGAGATTGAAAATGTATTTCTTTTCTTCACCTACTTTAGAAATCCATGATTAAATCTCTTTTGCTATCTTTGTGACAAACAGTTATAAAATGGCAGCAGAAGATAACAGAAACATAGCGGTTCCTCAAACAGGTATGAACCGAGATCTGCATCCGTCGAGTCTTACGGATCAGCATTATACGTTTGCCTTGAATGCCAACATCGAATCCGAGGACGGTAATGTTGGGATGAGATCTAATGAGCACAGTAATCTTAAATGCATTGATTTCGATGGATTTAAAGTTATTGGTTACAAGAATGATCTTACTTCAGGCAATATCTATTTTTTTATAACAAATCCTGAAACAGGCGTATCTAAAATAACTTATTTCAAGCCTGAATCCGATACAAGTATCTTATCCGATTCCGATATAGAATCTATGGTAGAAGGATCGGAGTCGTTGTGTTCTGGCATGAAGACCTTGCTGGAAGACAACGAGCAAGATCCGTGCCTTAATTTCTCTATCTATCATCCTATAAAAACCATAGAAATAAAGACAGAGAAATGTGGGAAATGTATTTACTGGACTGACGATTATAATCCTCCCAGGTATGTTATTGTAGACAAGGCTCTGACTCCTGATGATGAAGGTGATATATGGTATCATTATCATGGGTATAAGATATGCGATAAAGAATACGATAGGGATAAATTCATGCAGGAGAATGGTTGTTTTCTGGCATGTGAGAAACTTAGGGTATTTCCGCTACTGGACCAGCCATGCGTAGAGCCGGTACAGATAGAGTACGGGGGCAGCCTACGTGCGGGCGTGTATCAGTTTGCTGTGGCCTTGTGCGATGAATTTGGTAACGAGAAAACTAACTATACTTCATTGACTAACCCTGTTCATGTATTTGATGAGCAATATATTAGGATAAATGATGGTAAATGGGGAGAAAGAACTAATCTTGGTATAAGACTTAAGGTGTCTAATCTGGATAGGCAAGTCAGCCATTACAAGGTGGCTGTTATTCAGAATACTGTAGGATACAATGGCGAAACACAACCTGTAGTGGATTATTTTATAGAAGGTATTCATCCTATTACAGAGAAGACCATATACTATTATTCTGATCTTAATAATAAGAGGACAACATTTGAACATATTTCTTTAAAAAGAGCCATATATAATACATCAAGAGGAATAGTGTCAGTCGGAAACCGTCTTCTTCAATATGGTCTTACGGCGGAAAAAGAATGGAATTTACAGCCTGTAGTTTCTCTTATGGGGCATTTTCTAAAATGGCAGGCATCGGTAGCCCACGAGGATCTGTATAAGGATGGTAATGCCTGTTCGTTGTATGTGGGATACATGAGGAATGAAGTATATCCTTTTTCTATATCATTTAAGACATCCACCGGATATAAAACTCCAGCATTCGTTCTTGTTCCCCCACCTTATGATAAGGCGAGAGAGGAAATGAATAAAGACAGTATCCCATACCAGTCTATAAACGCATATGCTCCGGATTGCTCGGGTGTTGATAGGAAATATGTATGGCAGTATAGCAATACAGCAGGAGATGGAGTATTGATTGACGACGATGCGGTTGTTATAGATGAAGAACAGAAAGAGTGTAACAACCCGGCTACCGTAGGTCAAACTGTTATAGTGGAAAGCAATTTTGCCACTTTTAAAGGTAAATCAAGATTTATTATCGATTATGATGATATTGTAGGAACCCCTATAAATTATTTGTCTGAAAATATAGGTCTTGTAGCTTGTAATAATAAGGAGAATGGAAACAATGAAAGACAGATATGTGATATAGCTACCAAATACAGAGAAGACGGAACACAGGATTATATGGAGCCAATTGATCATATTAGGTTACCAGAAATGGAAGGAGACTGCGAAGTCCCTCATCGTCAAGAATCTATATTGTCAGCTCCAGTTCCTTTAATAACTGGTATTGTAGAGGATTATATATATAAAGAATTAGAAGACATGGAGCACGTGTCTACCGACTATTTATATACAACCGGAGGTGAGAACCAGAATAAGTATTCTGTTCTATTCAATTACGATACAATGGATTCTTTGTCTGAATGGATGGATGAAGCATTTTTTGGTGACGACGCAGGTAAGGTATCCGGCGATGGCGAACGGCATCTTTGTTCTGAGTTCTATCCGTATTTACAACCAGGGAGTATATTAAAAACAGTGTCAGATGCAATATATATTCTTGATACAATGCCTTGTACATGTGGTTGTTATATTGAAAATTATTGTTCGGATCCTACTGTTTCAAGGTCTGATTATAATAACTTTCAAAACAATAATTACATCCTTGGAGGATATATTTTACATATAGATGGGTGGAGTCAAGAGATAAATGGAAAAGGTAATTGGAGGGCTGGAAGATCAACGAGTACGGTAATAAATGATCAATACCGATCAAAGAACGGACCGAAATATTGCATTGAACAGTTCTGGCCTGACGCTTCCAAGAAGCTCCAGGATATGATATACAAAAATGCGGACACTGGCATACCTGAAACGGATTGGGAATTTGAGGGGTATGTAAATAATGCAACATTTGAAAATCCTACTGGAGATAAACTTAATATAGGATTTGCTTCTGAATTTGTAGTACGCAAGTTCGTGAGGAATGTAATGACCAATGCCAGGTTTATTAGAATCAATAGGCCGGAGGAATGGGATATAGAAGGATATAAGGAAGAAAATAAGGTCCTTTATCTTGAAGCCCTTGGGAAGATAGATGGTATAATGGATGCTGTGTCTACCAATTACGTTCGTGTTTCTTTTTGGAAGGATATAGAGACATGGAATCCACTTGGCATAATACCAGTAGATTTCGATAGGCCGGAACATGCTTCAGGACATTCGGTTATTATCAATATAGCAAGACCCGCATGGGGAACTATAGATGATAAATTCTTTAAAGAAACGATAAAACAAGATTATTTTTATGTAACAATAGAATCTCCGGTTGTAGCTGTTCCTTGGATAATGACATTCAGACAAATACAATTTTGTGAATATAAGAATAAGGATACTCCAGACGAGGAGGAGGAACCAAGCAAGAAACCGTCTCGTGCTATTTTAGGCGTTTCTTTTGCTACAGGTAAAACTATATATCCGTATATTTTTGGTATAAGAGAAAAGGAGGTAAATAAGATTGATTTGTCTGTGGATTCTATAACACTTAGATCAACTGTCTTATTTGCATCAAAATGTCAGACATGTGGAGATAGGCCTATTAATTGCAAGCCTCGTCCTTATAAATACGGGGATTTTGCATATTGGGAATCATCTGAGAAATATCCTGCTAATTTTGAACTTTATGATAGTAGTAGGATGAAAATAGACACAGGTAGATCTTATGATGATCCAAAAAAAACAGAAGCTTATTCTAATATTATGAATAAGTTAACAGAATATTATGGTGCTCCTTTGTCAGACAAAAATGGATTATCTTATTTCAAGGGCCATTCTTATGGAGGAGTAGATACTTCTACCGTATTTTGCCAACAACCTATACGTCATTACCGGTTCCCAGATAATAAGCATATACCGTTCATGAACAGTGACGAACGTGGATATGACATAGCTTCTGAAATATATCCGGTAGGTATTATGGTAGATGAGAATACCATACAAGTGTTTTTGGATTTTGCGGTAGATTCTGGTTTGATTACGCAACAACAAAGAGATACGATCGTAGGATATGAACTGTATCGTGGAGATAGGAGGCTAAATAGGTCGGTTGTGGCCTCAGGATTGGCCTACGATATGCTTAGATACATAGGAGACGATGGTAATGTAAATATCTATCCTAATTACCCATATAATGACCTATCACAAGATCAATATAATTATACGTCTGGCAAAAGAGACGAGTTTATATCCCATCCTTTCGACAAAGGAGGAAACGTGTGGTATTCATTTTGTTCGCCTGATATTTATTTCAACAAGCCCGAACTTCCAAATGAAGTATGTATAGACGGGTTTCAAAGAGGAATGTCTGTAGGCAGTTTTATACCTGTCGAAGATCATCCAAAATGGACTATCTTAGGTCCTGCCGCTTATACGATGGCTGCGTCACTTGCCGCAGTTGAATCAAGTGCCACAATAGCCGCTATGATAGCAGAAGAGCTTCAGATAAGGGCTCAGTCTGGATACATAGGAGGGTCGGCTGGTCTTACCGGAGGAGGATTCCTAACGAATCTAAGTGTGGCCATGCTGTTTTCTTCAATGGTGTCAACCATCAGTCAAACTCTTGCTAAGGGCCCGATATTGTACGGTAAGTACCGTTATGATTGGCTTAATACGTTTATAAACAATGGACCGAGACGTAATCATGCATGGTATTATACTTCTGTAGGATTATATAATTCAATGATAGGTATAACAGACCAGGATAAGTATGAACGAAATTTTGCTCGTGGTTTATCTTCTGTTAAGTACATGAAGTCTGGTGTATATCCTATGATGGATGCCAGTATGTCATCTAAATGGGGAACCGGTAAAAACGATAATGAGGGACGATTCTTATTTGTTAATAATATAGATCGTGAATCTTCGTTATTTTTATCATTTGGTGATCCAGGTGAAAAAGGAGATGGTAAATCGAAATATTTATTGGAATATCCGAACTATGTCTACAACTACGACAGTAGCCGTATAGATGATTCGGTTATTGCTGGAAGAGATGTTGTAGCAGGAAGAACATTCGAGCAATCCAAATCAGTTTCATACATCTGTTCTCCGTATATGAGGCTTATGAGATATAGGCCGGATCAATATGGTCAAATAGAAGATATAAAATGGATTTCCATAGGTGGATGTGGATTTTTCACTAATGAAAAGAAACTGATGTTCGGTGGTGATACGGTGATAACCAGATTTTCATTAAAGAGAAAATTTCCTGTTTTTTATAATAGTGCTTTTGGTATTGGAGATATGATACCTTTCCCTTACATGGATTATAGAAATGTAGGATATCCAAGATATTTTGTTAATTATGATACAGGGGAAGATGCGCTTGAAACCACGGATAACGAACGTTTCAATAGTTGGACATCTTCTAATAAAGGAAGATATGCTTTTTACCCAAATAGGAAGAGCTTGTATGAATTGAACGGTGACACCTCCGGTAAGTATGTAGATGGCAGATTTTATACATGGTTCTATGGTATTCCTCAGTTCCTTGTAGAGTCTGAAATAAATTGTAATTTCAGATTAGAGGGCCCTCAGCCTCATGAATTATTCTATCCAAAAGTAGGAGATTTTGTTTGGTGGACACAAGAAAAGAACGTATCTATCCATAGGGACAATGATTACAAGATAAGTCCTATCTATTCATCAAGAATGACATTGACACCTAATATATTGCCGGCAACATACGAACGTCGTTTTTATGATTGTGCTTACCAGCGACCTAATGGTGTTATATGGAGTAGGGCTGACGTATCTGAAAACAGTCAAACAGATCCGTGGCTAACGTACAAGCCTATGGACTATCATGAGTTCCCAACCAGCAACGGGAAGCTTATTCACATGAAGCGTATTGAATCCGATCAGATTCTTGTCAGGTTCGAGGACCAGGTTTCACTCCATAACGCCATAGACGTAATCAAGGAGCGCACCTCCCCAGGGCAGGCTGAGATGGGCACCGGCGGTCTGTTCGCGTCCAGGCCTCTGGAGTACAACACGACCGACCTCGGTTATTCTGGAACACAGAGCACTGAAATAATTAGTTCAGAATTTGGTCACTTCTGGGTAGATACTAAAAGAGCACAGGTGTTTATGACCGATCCGAACGGACGTAATCTCAAGGAACTTAGTGTAGGTATCAGGCATTGGCTTAAGCGTCATCTTCCGTTTAAGATCCTTAGATACGGAATAACTAATATCTTAACCGGTACAGAAATGACAGAAGAAGATACGGATAATAAATTTATCGGTCTTGGTCTGTCTCTTGGATGGGATAATAGGTATAAGAGGGTACTTATCACGAAAAAAGATTATATACCTGTTAAGAACCCGGCATATTACAAATATGATGGTGGAAGGTTCTTGTACAATGAAACAGAGGTGTTGTCAAACGATAAAGAAATATCCTTAAAAGACGAACAGTATTTCAAGGATGTGTCGTTCACTATCGGATATTCGTGTCTGAAGCAAGAATGGATTTCTTATTATTCGTTCTGCCCTGACTATTATATAGAGCAGCAACAATATTTCCAGACAGGAATAAACTTCCCGGCATCAGACGAAGAAGGCGGCTTATGGAGTCATTTACTGACGAATAAGAGCTTCCAGACATTCTACGGAGCAACATATCCATTTATATTAGAAGTGCCGATAAAAGAGAAATATAATGGCTCTACGCTGGCTTCTGTAGAATACGAGCTTGATGCAAGGAAATACGTTGATGATGTGAATTACACTCTTGACAGGAAAGTAGGTTTAGATACGATAACTATCTACAACGACACAAACAACTCAGGTGAAATTCATCTTGTTCCAGAAGAAAAGAATAATTTAGCGCAACGTATATCGTATCCGAAGATCGTAGGCGACCATACCGAGGTCCTGGATACTGAGGTATATAGAAGACATAAGTTAAATGACTTCTTCAACAGGGTTGACGATGACCGGTCAGAGACCCCTATTTGGATCAAGGACGATAACGATATAAATAAGTCAGTTAATCCTGATGCTCTTAATTTCAGACGATCATGGCTGGATAGATTAAGAGGAAGTTGGATGCTGATGAGGATAAAGAAAGTAATTAGCAACCGGAAAATCATATTCCAGTGGTTGATTTCTGAAGATAAGATTAAAAATAGATAATATGAGAAGGAAAGTTAGCATAGGGGGGGGGTAAACTCCAACTTTTTCATAAGTGATTTTATCCGGCTGGCAATCGGAGGAAACAAGCGTCGAACCGCCAGCCGGAAAAGCCACAGGTCTATCACTGAAAAAAAAAGAACATGGGATAATTGTCATGAGAGTATAATGAAAGGAGGTGAGAGATGAGGAGAAGGGTGATGATGGGAAAGAGAGAATTGGTAGAAGTTGTGGAAGAGTTAAAATCATCCGGTACATGGATGGTGCCAGCTGGTTGTAAATTTGTTGATGTATTCATTGTTGGTGGCGGTGGCTCTGGTGCATCGTCAGGCCCTGAAAGAGGTGGTGGAGGGGGCGGATCGGGGTATGTTAAAACATATCTTGATGTGCCTGTTACTCCAGAAAGTGTTGTTAGCTATTCAATAGGGAAAGGGGGAGATCGTGTAGTTTCGATGTCTGCTTACGATGATCAGAAGAATGGTCTTCCGGGGTCAGAGTCCTGGTTTAAATCTAATTCAATAAAAGCTCTTGGCGGAAATGGAGGTCGATATTCCGGAAGAGGGGGCGATGGGGGATCAGGTGGTGGTAGTGGAAGACCTACAGAAAAGACGGCAGGATATATTGGTGGAAGTGATGGTTCTAATGGAGCAGGTGATATGCCTGGGATCGGTCAAGGGAGTACTACCAGATGTCCGTTCAATAATAAATTGTACGCCGGAGGTGGTGGAGGGGGCGGAGAATATAGCTCCGGATCGTCACAAGGAGGAGGAGGAATAGGTATAGGGGGAGGATCGTTAGGCAACCCTACTAATGGGAAACCCAATACGGGCTCAGGAGGAGGTTCTTTTTATATAAGTGGTTCCAATGTCTCAGGAGGATGCTATTCTGGCGCAGGCGGTTCCGGTATCATAATACTTCGTTACATGAAATATAAATAAGACAATATGCTGTATATTCAAAAAAACATTCAGTTTTTGGAATTGGAACAAGAATTGCCTGATTCCTATCTTGTTGGCGACAATATCGAAAATTACGAAGATGGCGCTTATCTCCTGCTTAGTGAAGAGCAGGAACAGTATCATAACGACTATCCGGAGGCATCACCGCTCGAGTGTTGGTATATGGCACTGACACCGGAACCACAGCCGACACCGGAAGAACTGCTCTGGCGTGCCCGTGATGCCAAACGGCAAGAAATCTACGACAAAGACATCCATCATTATTATATTGATGAACAGGATGCATATGTCTCATTCGATGAATTAAGAATGTATTTAGGTAAAGAGTGGAAAAAGAGATGGGGCAATCCAATTATGGCTCTAAAATGATTTATTCAAATTAATCTATTTTAAATCATTTTAATTTGTAAATCATATTTTAGTGTCTATATTTGCATTGTAATCAAGAGAGATTATAATATAAGACAGTGGTGATGGAAGGTGATACTTCGGTTTGTGTCACAGGTTCGAGTCCTGTATTTTTCATGTAAGAAAGATTAGATCAGTTGGTAGATCAAAACCTCCTTTAAAACACCTTCCAAGTTATCCCTGTTTTAATAAAATATACAGATGGTGAGGAGTCCGGTTACTTCGAAAATTAGCGTAGTGGTTTAACGCAGCATCAGGTACATTTGCTTTTCATCGGTTCGAATCCGATATTTTCATTTTAGATCCGGCTCCGCTTTTCCTCTGTTTGGAAGACATAAGAAACTAATGAGTGGTGATGGGGTTAGTTACTTCGAATTTAGCTCAGATGGATAGAGCGATACTCTTTTAAAGTATAGGTCGATGGTTCAAATCCATTATTTCATTGTTTACACTAACTTCAGCTTTTCCCTCATTGAGTATTCATTTTGATATATATTTTTTTCAAGCAGTGGTAGTAATATCACTGCTTTTTTTTGTATAACACTTTAAAGAAAACAACAACAAATGGGAAAGTTTAACAAAAAGGATGAAGGTGTTAAACCTACGATCGTGAATCACATGGGAGAGAAGGCGTATAAGCCTAACGCAGAAGAAGAGTTGGTATCTACGGTAATGACTACCATGTTGTCTGATTCTTATTATGAGAAAGAAAAAGACAAGGTGAACAGGATTAAGGACCTTATGGATCAAGTAGATCCATATTTCGCAGCACAAACAGCATTGTATGTCAGGAAAGAAGGAAAGCTTAGGTCGGTAACGCATCTTATGGCTTCTGTCCTTGCCAGCAAAGCATCGGGTAAGGAATGGGCTTCAAGGTTCTATAACAAGATCGTTATGCGTCCTGATGATATGAGCGAAATCCTTGGCTGTTATGCGGCTCTTAACGGCAAAAATCCAAAGAAGTTAAGAGGTATATCCAGTGCTATTAAGAAAGGATTTAAGACGGCTTTGGAAGGTCTTGATCCGTATCGGATTGATAAGTATAAGATGGACAGTAGGGTCATTGCTATGGTTGACCTCGTAAACTTATTTCACCCCAAAGGCAATCAGGCTAACAAAACGGCTTTCCAGTACCTTATAGAAGGTAGGTCTTTGTCTGGATTATACGAAAGCAAGATTCTTGAAAAAGAAATGTCTAAAGCCGGACAGGATAAGAAAGACAATAAGGAAAAGAAAGAAGCTTTAGGTGACGCTATTCGGGACGTGGTTTCCAATGTAAAAGGTATGCCTATTTTTAATATGGTTCGTAACCTTGTAAACATAATCAAATACGCGCCTGATCAAATAGATGAAGTTTGTAGGCAGCTTACAATAGAAGAGAAGGTACTTAATTCGAAGATGCTTCCTTTCCGCTTTGCTTCAGCTTTCAAAGAGGTTGAAAATATAGGCACTGATAGTTCCGATAATGATATTGTATTTGAGTCGGATAAAAAACGTGCTAAATTAACAGCGCGTAATAAATATAAGATTTTAGATGCGTTGGAAAAAGCCATAACCATATCCTGCAAAAACCTGCCGGTGCTGGAGGGGCGGTCGGCTATCCTGATTGACCACTCTGGCTCTGTACGTGGAGATATGGGAGGATCTTCTGAAGTGTCTGCCTTTAGCAAAACAAATACGGCTGTCATTGGTAACTTATTTGGCTGTATGATCGCATCTGTGCTTCCTGACGTATTTATTGGCATGTTTGGTGATAAACTTATCAATTACGAATATGATAGAAGTAAAGGTGTTTTATGGAATAACAAAAAATCTTTTACTGCCGGAGTAAAATGCGGTGGTGCCACTGAAAACGGTCTTTTTGCATTCTTGGATAAGTGCGTTAAAGATAAGATCAAGGTAGATAACTTGTACATTATTTCAGATATGCAGATAGGAGACGGTGAATCTGTTGTATGGGAGAAAAGCTCCAGTTATGGATATGGCAAATTCGCCGAACTTTTGAAAGAGTTCAAGAAAGTAAATCCAAATTGCAAGATCGTTTCTATTTCTATTCAAGGATATGGAAGTGAGATGTTTTACAGAGGATCTAATATCTTGAACATAGCTGGCTGGTCAGAATCTATCTTCGATGTTATTAACAGCAAGTTCTGCGGATATAAGAATATGATTGAAGAAATTAAGAAAATAAAAATATAATCATTGATTTTGCTTCAATTGTAATTTCCATAGTAAACAAGTTTTAGCTTTAAAGGTATAGCCGAAGAAGTACGTGAGTATATCTTCGGCTTTTTTATTTACCTTTGTTGAAAAACAGTTTGTTATGAAACAAGTATTATATAAAAATGATATATACCCCTATAATGTAAGGGTATTGCTTGGAGCAGATGAAGAGTATATAGCAAAGACGTTCGCCAACCTGGAAGTAGAAGATCAGAGCTGGGAGGGGTGGACTGATGATTATGGTGGCAGAACTATTTTCGTAGGAAACCGAACCAATCACAGGAAAGAAATATGTTTCTTATTTCATTCACTATCTGATATGGATGTTAGAACCATAGGACACGAATGCCTGCACGGTCTTTCTATTTATTGTAAGTATCTTAATATGGATTACGGTTTTGAAGCCGGAGGAGATGAGCATGCCGCCTATCTGATGGGATGGTTAGTTGATAAGATTTGTGGTGCTTACCACAAATTTAAGAAGGAGGAAGAAAAAAATGGCAAAGAAGACTAAAAATTATGTAAGAGACAAACAACCAAAAACATTATGGAGTAAAATTGGTCCGTTTGTAAAACTTAGAGAATATCTGGCATCTAATATAACACCTGACGTGTATGCTAATGAAAGAGGATTAAAAACCAAAATAATGGAATTTTTTGGTCAAGATGTTCCGAAAGCCAATGTAGATGATTTTAGTCAGAATCTTTGGTTTAGATTCTTAAACCAACCAAATAATCTGAAAGAAGAAAATGGGATTGTCAGAATACCAGACAATATCAAATCCATTATATCTGACAGGATAAATGGTGGGTGGGAGAAAATGACTAAAAAATATGGAAGGGAGCTTGATTCCTTAGATAATAAGATAATTGATGGAAAAGTTGCAGGCAAGGACGTATCTGATTTGGAGGAGTTAAGGGATGTAACAAGTAGGAAACTTGGAATGGTGGAAGAGGGAATAGATCTCTTAAAAAAAGCCAGAACTGGAGAACATCAGGTATTTAACGAATACAATTTTATACCAGATGCTTACGGCGATTTAAATGATTTATCAGGCTTATCAAGTTTCACTATGTACCGTGATGATAGAGGTAGGATGGTCGTAAAAGATAAGTATGATTTTTATAGAAGCGATCAACCTCTTGGTGTAGGGATTGTTACTAAGATTCTTGATACAATAGGATACCCGTTTGATATTCTGGATTATGTAGAAGATAAGAATCCATATGAAGAGAATGATCCAAACAAGGTTTTGTTGAAATCCGCCATTGATTCCAAGAATGATCTGGATAAAAAAATGAAGATAAGATCTAAAAAACAAGGAGGGGATTCTTCTAAGCCGGAAATAGATTGGGATTTATTCAAATCCAAATATGAAAATATGAAGCGCGTGGGTAAGGGTACGCACCGCACTATGGACGTAGATGGAATGAATATGATCTATGATGCTTTATATGATAAAGGTTTCAATCAACGCCAGATAGAAGCCGTACTTGGAAATATTATTGAAGAATCTGGTGGTAATCCCTATGCCGTATCTGATTATGGAGGGTTTAAGGGACTTTTCCAAGAATCCGATAAAAGATATCCACCCAAAGAGTTTGAGAAAGATAAAGAGCGATTTAAGGGGGATAAGCGTGGATATATCAATTACATGATAGACAGATTTTATGATCATGTTCAAGATGCTGGGATGTATAGTATAAAGGATACTAAATACAATAAAGCCATTCATGCAGTAAGCGAATTTATGTCAGAAGATCCAGATACGGATTATTCGTATCCACTTGTGTATGCTTTTGAAGCTCCATCAGATAAAGAAGGAACTTATAAAAATAGAAAAAGCGTATCAAATTTAATAAGCCAATCTTACGTTTCGAATAATGTTGATAAATTAGATGATGATGATAAAAAGGATGATAATATTATTAATGCCATTCTTGGTATAAAAAACGATCTTGAATTACAAGACCCGATTTCCACTACAAGAGGCGAAGCCTTTAAAGAAGCCAGGAAAAGAGGTCTTAAGGAATTTACGTGGAATGGAAAGAGATACAATACCAATATCAAGAAAGAAGGTGGCGTGGTTGGTAAACAGCGTGAAGCATATGAATATTTTACTAATAAAAGAGGCATGTCTAAGATACAGGCGCTTGCTATCATAGGTAATCTCATGGCTGAATCCGGTCTTAAAGATGACATATACGGAGACAACAGAACATCATACGGCATACAGCAATGGCATAATGAGCGCATGGATAAGCTATTCAAGCACGCCAAAAAGAAAGGTCATTCTACACCAACATTCAAAGACCAACTTGAGTTCTTAGCTGATGAATACGAAGGGAAAACCGGATATTCTAATTTCTTATACACAAGAAAAGGAAAAGAAGGACCAGGGTATTACAACTACAGCCGGCAGGACTTCATGAACGCCGATAACCTTAAAGATGCTGTAGTAGCTTGGAACCAAGGAGCAGGACGTCCTCATAAGAGTGTTATAAGAAACGATGACCGTTATAATTATGCTATGGAGGTTGCTAAAAATCTTGGTTTGGAAATTGAAGAAAATTCCGTATCTTCGTATGGTCAAATGGGATTCGGAGATGATGCTGAAATAGCAGCATCGGTAACACTTCCAGAGGTAGAAGTGGCAGCCGCCCTTCCTAACCCGGAAGCCCCGTCCCAGGAGGGACAGTCCGGGGAAGAGAGATTCCGTACATGGACTGAAACGTATGGTAAGGACATCGTAAATCATTTACTGACGTTAGACGGGAAAAAGGATGGTGATGACAGTGATTACAGCATGATGTATAAACAGCATGAAAAAGAAAGCGAAGAGGATAAGAAAATGGCTTTGATTAATGCCGTGCTTCCCAATATACAACTTCGCATTAAAGGCGTCACTGACAATTAGAACAATTATTTTATTTCTCATATTAATAAAGCGAAGCCGGATTTGAGACTCGTTATGCGGATACCGGAGGTTGAAGAACGATATCAAGATAATCCGGCTTTTTTGTGCGATTTCGTGAAGGATGGAACTATCATCGCCTTGGTTTAACAGAACAGACCTACGTACCTCCACTGTCCTGACGGGCATGGACGCCCGTCTCGCCTACCAGCCTGCCTAATTCTCCACTGGCTACCTAATATAACTATTAACGTCACTCCATCACCTATCTCCCTTCAGTCGATAGGTTCAGTCGTTTTTAAATATTATAAGTTCTTTCGCATCGTTCCCTTTGGTCACGATACTCAATCTTTTAACACAATTAGGCGAACAATACAATGACGGAAAAAGTAATTTGTCAATCCGTTCACTCACTTAACTCCCTTCGGTCGTTAAGTTCATTCACTATAAACAATTATATGAATAAATGGTAAAGTATATAAAATAATATAAATAATATAATGAGTAAGATCATTGAAAATGGTCTTAATATTAAGGAAAACGGAGACTATTCATAGGCGTAGTTTTAATTCAAGATTTGTTGTCCCACCACTGACGGTCAGTCGGTTACGTTCAGAGTCGTTTTCCTGTCTCTTATCCAAACCGTCATAAAATAAAAAACCTTGTATCCTATTTCTCTCAAACCGGATACAAGGCAGTGCATTTTCTTCTTTTTATATAAAATCATATATTTGCACTAAACAACAAAAACAATATGGAGACAAAAATAACTGAAATAATGAATCCTCACAAGTTACACGACAAGCTCTTCAAGAAAGAGCAGGTCTCTCCGATAGAAGTTATATACAATAGTTTCAGCAACTTAGGGTACAATGTAGTACGCCGTCCAGCCGGTCAGTGTTTAGGCAATTTGAGATATTTTAATCTATTTTATGACAAACATACTCATCATTTCTATCAGAAAAACAGGAAGTTGAGATATTGTAGTAATTTTCTCATATCTGATTACTGGAAAGATAGAGTGCGATGTTTCATAGTTTGGAACTTTGGATTTGGAAGATTCTTTCCGTACAATGACTTTATTGAGGCTATGGTTTATGATTATCTTCGATATGGGAGAAAGTCAGTTCCTTATCTTAAAAGCGTGCAAGAGGCTGAAGAAAAGTGTGTAAGGTTCTATATCCGGTCTCAGATAGATATGCTTCGTAAGGAAGGATATGCCGCTTATCGGGCTAAGTTCAAGGAAGAACGTCCTCAGTATTTCATCGGAGACGATAGGACGGTGTTTAGATGCCTTGACAGCTCTTTAAAAAGAGAAGAGAAGATTGCTGCATGCGTAGCCCACAAAAGGGCTTTAAAAGAAGGGATAATGACTTCCTTCATCAATCACCTTAAGAAACATCCTACCACTTTATATTCGTGGTTTTCATCAGAGGTAGATAGCGAAGGAAAGAATAGGCTCTGTCTATCTGAAAAGGCTGTTTCGTATTTGAATAAGAGACTGGTTCGCAATGGGTTAAAGTCTCTTTCTGCATCATATCTTTTTAGAACGTTTAGAAAAATGGTGAAGATCTTGTTCGGTTCCAATGTCAGGTCGTTTTTGAATAGCTGTCTGATGTCTGTTTCAACAGAAGAGGTTTTAACCAAATCTATGAAGAAAATAGTTTCCAAGACAGTGCTGTTTTTGTACAAGAGAGCGCTTAAGAACTATCGCCGGGCATGCGGTCTTAAGTACGACCCTGATTCGGGCGGTTTGTCTGCCGTACATGATTGATTTTTAAACGTATCCCATAACGTTGGATTTTCTCGTTCGTTTCTCTTATCTTTGTGAAAAAAGATAGTATGAAATTACGAATCATAAAAAATCGTCCGATATTCGCTCCTGGCGGTAGTGTTCAGGATAAGAAACAGGATATTAATGTATCCTCTACTCAGCCTATTCTTGATTATGGAACGCCTGTTAATAAATGGGGTGAATCTGATATTCAGAATATATATATGCCTTCTGATGTGATTTTAGAAACAGAGGAGGGGGAGATAAATCCATTTAGTAGTATGCCTACATCCGATCCGTTTTTTGAAAACAATGATGCAGGATATGCAGGATATGCAGGATATCTCGCTGATAATAGGGGTATGGTTAAAAACGTAGAGAAATCAGTCGTTGATAATGCAATGAATGTAGGTGGTGTTGATGCTGATTCCTCTAAAGAAAAACGTTCCCAAGATGGTAATCCTCTTGATCCTATGACTACCCCATATTATTCACCCGATCTAACCGGCAGAGCTCAAATGTTCGGTACAAGTCTTGGCCGGATAAGAGCCGGTAATAAGGTCGGTGCTAATGTGGCTCAAGCTGCCTTGTCTGGTGTTAGTTTAGGATTAGGTCTTACCCGTAATATCATGGGAGCTTCATCTGCTGCGTATGCAGCCAGCAGAGACGAGCAGGCAGCGAGGGAAAAACTTGCCAAGGAGCGTCGTCAGCAATTCATCAAGTGGGAACGTGAAGGTGGTGGCGTGAATTTAGGTAACGGTCAGAAGATGGATACGTCTGATATGACCGGCGAATATATTTATCCTCTTCCCAAGTCTATGGAAGATGCTGCGAATGTAGAGATAGAGAAAGGCGAGTACGTGCTGACTCCTGACTCCGTAGGGCCTATGGAAGCCAAAGGGAACAGACATGAAAATGGTGGCACTCCGGTTGATTTGCCAGAGGCTTATATTGTTTCCGATTATCGTAAGATAGATGATGAGTTTGCCTCTTACGTTAGAGAAAATTATGGTATTAAGGCAACGTCAAAAGATACGTATGCTACACTCCTTGATCGATATAAGAAGAAGATTGGTTTGTCTGATAAGTACGAAGATCAGGAGCGTGTATATAAGAGATTAGAGAAAAATGAAGATGTAAAAGACAAAAACACATCTAATCTTAATGTTTCTATTCTTTCCAAGTACGTCAATGAAAACCAGAAAGAGATAGACGAGCTTGAAGCACAATTTCGTTCTTTCGCTGAAATCGTTTATGGCAAACAGGAAGAATCTAAGCGTAACGAGAAGATGGATGCTTTTTTCAGGGATGGCGGGGTTGTTGATCTGAATCAGGTAAAGAAACAAGCTAAGGCTTTTAATATTGCAGAATCAGATGCTAAGAACTGGATATATGACGAGTATGTTAAGCAAACCAGAAAAATGGCTGAAGGTGGACCTACTCAGAAGGAGCTGGAGGAACTTAGAAAGAATGCTATCGGCTACAATAAGCTTATCAATCAGTTATTTGGACGAACTCTTAATATGACTGTATCTGATGTTAGTGGTCGTGAGCAGATTCTTAATCCTGATTCCAGTGTCAATGCCAACCAGAATCTCCAACATAGAAGCAATTTAGGATACGGCAGGGTAAATGATAAGGCGGTATCTAATTTGCTCGACATAAACCGATGGGCTAACAAGTACAATACGGATGGTGATTTTGATACAGAAGGTTTCCAGAAAGGATACAACAGGCAATTAAATGCATTGTGGGCGTTAGCTGATGTAGGCGCTATTACGAATGCTGATGCAGCCAAGAAATTCAGAGATGAATACGGATTCTGGGGCCAGGACGCCGGAAGCTACGGAGGGAATCAGGCTTATAATTCATTTGCCGTAGATGATAAGTTTGGTCAGACAACAGCTACTCGTTCTTATTATGGGTTGGATGTTGTTTCGGCAGAGCAAAAAAGATTGTTAAACGAAAAAGGGATAAAGAATTATGTTGACTTATTTGGTGATAAATCTGATGCCGCTAAGAAGATTCTGGGCTCCGATTATAATAAGTTTGTTGCTTTAAGAGATAGTGGGTTAATGCCGGAAATAGACTTCGTTCTTGAGTCTGTTAAACCAGAAATGAAGCCTATTGAGGCCGGTCCCATAGCACCAGGCCTTACACCGCCTAAGATTGGATCTCCTGGAAGGATAGAGGTAAAACCGAAAGCAAGTACGCCTACGACTGCAACCGACACCGATACAGAGGAGGTGGTTGAAGACAACGGACCTAAAGGACAGGACAGACCGGCGGCGTTCGGTCCTATCTTCCCGGAGATGCTGAGAACACTCGATACAGGCTTGGAGATAGAGGGATTGGAAAGGCATCAGGCTCCGAGAATAGATCCGGTTCTGCAATCTGCTGATCAGTATATCAACGAGCTCAACCGCGCGACATCGGCTCAGTTGGACGCAGTAGGTGACGTGCCCGACTCCCAGCGCTCTGCTATTCTGGCTAATATGAACGCCATAGCCGGAAGCAATATAGCCAAGTACATTAACGAAGTAAATTTCAATAACGCAAGGCAAATAAACGAAGCTGATAGATTCAATGAAATGGCTTATGTTCAGACAGACGATAAGAACATAGTGGAAAGGCAACGTTATGAATCTGGGTTATTGAAGGCTATGGCTATAAGGGATGAAAATCTTGCTCGTTATTATGACAGCATAAACAGTGAGATACAGAATAAGTTCAATGTTCGTACATCGTTGAATACCATAGCTTCCATAGCTCCGAATATGAGAATGCTTCCAAGTGGTCAAATTATTTACGTTCGAGGTAATCAGGATGTGATGAATATGGGTGATTATTCTACACCTTACTTGAGAAGTTTAAATGAAGAAGATGACGAAAATAAAAGAAGAAGGAGGACCAAATAGTGGCTTCACAGTATAGTATTTTAAGGCAATATGCCCCGTATGTTAGTCCTTACAACATAGATCTTGTTAAGGACGTCATGATGTACAAACAGCAGAAGGTTGATGCTGCTCGTGAAAAGATCTATACCCAGGTAGATTATCTTATGGGTCAAGAGATAGATAAGCCTGAAGCCCGCGCTTATATGGAAGATAAGATGTCAGGTGTGATTGCTAACATCAATCAAAAATTCAAAGGCGTGGATCTTTCTTCTGATGGTGTTACGAGAGCCATACAAGGAGAGATCAGTTCGGTGTTGGATGATACGGTCATTAACGCGATTGCCGGCACAAAAGAAGGCAAGAGGGTTATGAAGGAAATAGAATCTATAAAACAGAATCATCCTGAACTTTATTCTCCTATTAATGAATGGCATGCTTTGGACCCTTATTACAAATGGAGGTCAGATGGTAAAGCAGGATCAAGGTTGGGAGGTCTTCATTATTCTCCTTATGTCGATTATACTAAGGAGATAAATAAGCTGGTCAGTGATTTTAGGAAAAACAACGAAGGCAAGAAGATTCAGACAACAGAATATGATGTTAAAGGTAATCCTACTGGTGGAATCATAGAAGTCAACGTAGATGAGCTTACTGATTCCCAGATAAGGAATTTTGTGTCTGCTAACTTATCTGAAAACATGAGGAATCAGATGAGAATAGAAGCATCATACATGGCAGCTACCAATCCGGTGTTCAGTAATCCGGATTTGGTTAGTCAATACATTGGGTCTTATGTCGAAAGATACGATAGGCACATAGGAGCATTGGAAGCAAAAAAGAAATCAGTAGGGGATAATAAGGATATTATTGATCGTATTGACAGTCAGATACAGGAAGCTAAAAATCAGAAAGCAGAAGCCAAGAGGGAGGCAGATATGATAATAGCTTCATCAGATCCGGTAGCGGCTGCTAATTTTGTTGTTACCAATAATCTTTTCGATAAGATGACTGATGCATGGAGATACGACAATACAAGTTTTGAAAGGAAGAAAGATGATCTTTATTTTGCAAGGTTGGCAGAGGATAGGGCTCAGCAAAAGTTTTTGACTGATAATGCTAAGTCTATGGTTGAAATATCGTTGGCAAAAGAGCAACTTGCACAGGCTAAGATTGAAACCGAATACATGCGTACTTACGGTTCCAAGATGGGCACTGAAAGCTCATCCGGAGGCACAAGAGGAGCAGGCGGTGTAGGAGTGCCGATGGCTCCTATGGACGGGCCTACGGCTATCAATTCTGGAACGGGTAAGATAGGATCTGTTAATTTGGCTAATATCCCTTATGAACAACTCACATCTTCTTCCACAGAGCGTAGAGCAAATTTATTGAAATTATATAATTCATTATCTCCTACAGACAGAAGTAATATCGTTGCAGCATCATACGAAGAAGAAAAAACTGACCCAGGATTGTATGCTAATATGACTCCTGAAGAACGGATATATTCTTATTTAAAAAATAATGGAGGTCAGAAAAACGGATATTTTGGACAAGGAAATAACAGATTGTCTGAAGCTTATGATGCTTTACTTCTTTCTGATTCTAAGGCAAATGGAGCTACAAAGGCTATAAATAACATAACTGATTATCAAATAGATAATATAGTTACTAAAAAAAATAAGGATATTATCAGTAAAGTTCGTAATGCTAAGTTTATGAAAGGAAATTCTTTTATAAATCTTACCGATACAGATGATAAGGCTGGAGCCTTCCTGCTCGCCACAGCCATAACAACTGGTGTATCTGATGCCGTAGGGTTCAGAGAATACATGATGGACCCTTCAAGAGGAATAGATATTCTTAGTGCTATATCTCCGTCATTAGGAGCTAAGGCGAGTGCCGGCAAGTTGGGGAAAAACATATCTGATGCTATTACAAGCGAGAATAATGGTTCTTCTACTGGTACATTGGCTCTTATTAATGGAATGAAGAAACTCAACGGCGATCCTGATTTTAATATATCAGATTATATGACCATAGATAAGGATGGTGATATAGATTTAAAAGATTATCAGGAAGGTGAACCATTAACTATTACCCAGCTAAGATATGCTGAGAAAAACAGTAGAGTGTCTGATATGATAGCAGGTCAGATGCAGGATGAGATAAAAATGTCTGTATCTCCCGATCAGATTTCTGATAAGTTATCTCAGTATCATTACCTTGATTCTTACAAAAGATACAATTGGAATGCCGATTCGCCGGAAAAGTCTTTGCAGAAGGCTCAGTTTAGAAGATTGTCTGGTTACATGGCAGGAAAGGTAAATAATCTGGATCCTACTGCTATTAATGCCATTAATATGGATGCCGAGATAGATAATGGCACCGTTAGAAGATTCTTGACTGCTCAAGTAGGTTCCGGTAAAAATTCTTATGTTACAGAAAGGGTTGAGATTACGAATGACGAGCTTCTTAAGGCGGGTATAGATCCTTCGGTCGAGGAGCGTAATTATCCGGTGGATGGTTACAAATCAAGTTTTGGAACCTGTGATTTTGTAGATACCGGAAAGAAGGAAGGTTATTCTTATGATAAGTATCTTATACGTAATGGTCTTCCCCGTTTGGCTTCTAAGGCTGATGTTAAGAATGATCTTTATGATATAGTAAAGGTTCATGGTTCTTACCTTAAGCCAGAAGAAATGAATGTTGTTAAAACCCTTGTTGATAATTTTATTGACATGTCTGATAACATATCAGTTCAGTTGGAGGGAATGGATGACAGGGGTTCAAGAGAGGTAGCGGTCAATTTCTATGACAAAAGGACTAAAAATTCTAAAAATCCTGCATTGTTGTTCTCGGATTTTGTTCCTTTGGATCCAGGTAATGATGAGTATGCGGATTACTGGAATAGCATTCACCAGAAGTGTCCTCAGTACTTCTTTGTAAAATACGTGAAGGAGGCTGTTCAAGAACGTCTTGATCAGATGAGGGATCCGTATATGAGAGGAATAAATATCACGCCCAATATGAATGACAAGTTTAGTAAGTTGAACGATTTTTTGCAGAAAATTTATGGCTGACAATAATATAGATAGATATAATCCTGCTGCTAAAACCACTTACGAAGATGTGGCAAGGCAAAGGAAATTAGCCGAAGAAGAGAATTACACTCCGGCTACATTACCAGAGACGACAACGCCTCTGGTTCCTAATTATATGCCTGGTGAAGGTGTGTATGCCCAACCTAAATTTCCGGATTACGCATCAAGGATAGCTGCTGCCGAATACGAAGAACCGTATATAGCCAAGGAGATAAGCAACAGCTACTCAGAGGCACTGGCTCGTAACAGCTACAGGGGGGCTACACCTGCCCCGCCGCCTCTTAATCCCTATGGACCGAAGGTAAGTATCCGTGAAAGTCATCAGATGGGTAATGATGGGGTATGGCGTACAAAATATCCCAACTATATTCCGGGTATAAACAATGAGGATTATTATGCCAGGAGACAGAGCGGATGGAGTAAGTTTTGGAATGGTGTAGGCAAATTCGCTTTAAAATCCGCATTGTACGGTGCGCAAGGAGTTGTGTCACTGCCTGACAAACTTATCAATATGGCATCTGAGGGAAGTTACAAAGCCGCGTTAAACACTAACATGGATAAGTTTGTAGGTGATCTTGACCAGCAAATAGACATGCTTCTTCCCCATTATTACAAGAAAGAGGTAGAAGATTATAATTTTGGTCAGAAGCTTTTTAAGGATACCGGTAATTTCTTGTGGAATGACGTCCTTGGTAATGGTATGTCTTTTACCGTAGGAGCCATGATATCAGCGTACATGACCGGAGGACTTGGAGTTGGATCATTGGGTAATATAGGCGCTAAATTAGGTGGAAGAATCGGAGCTAAGTTAGCAGCAAGGCAAGCTGCCAATAGGGGCATAGGAAGCCTTAAAAGCGTGTTTAACGACTATGTAAGAAAAGGGGTTGCTACTGGGAGGAATGTAGGAGAGGCGGCTAAGACCTTAACGTTGTTAGCTACCAGTGCCGGATTCGAGTCATCGGTTGAAGCAAATTCTTTTATGAAGCAATCCGAGTCTGATTTCAAGGATTATTATCGTAAGATTTATGGTCGTGATCCTAATGCTGAGGAAATGACTGTTTTTCGTAATTCTAATGCTGATGTAGGTAGTGCTATATTTGCCGCCAATATGGGTATAGTAGGATTATCCAACTGGCTTCTTTTTGGTAAGTATATAGGGTTAGGAGGCAAGGCTATACCTGGGTTGGAAAAGAAGCTCAACAAGCATTTATTTGGATTAGGGACGGAAGTTGCGAAGCCGGGAGAGATGGCTATTAAAATAACCAATCCCAATATAGGACAGAAGATAGCAGGCAATGTTTTCAATATCATGAAAAGACCGGTATCTGAAGGATTATGGGAAGAAGGATCTCAAGGTGCTGTCCAGAATACGGCTGAGGAATATGTTAAGTCAAGATATGACAATGTTGCTATGAACGGGGCCGTTGATGTTCTTGATGCTATTTCTGAAGGATTTAAAAAACAATATACGTCTAAAGAAGGATGGACTGAAATAGGAATCGGTGCTATTATCGGTTCTTTGTTTGGTATGAGGGAAGGCTTCTTTGGAGTGAAAGAGTATAGTAATAATCAGATATTGCTGGAAAGGCAAGTAAATGAATATAACAAAGCATCTTCTAATCTTAATACGGCGGCTTTGAATACGTTGAAAAAGTCAATGAGTTTAGGGCCTCAAGTTCGTTCCGACGCTCAGTCTATGACCGGTAAGGAGCTTGATGATGCTATGTTTGAAAAGATGTCTATTGACAATCAAATGGGGACCTTAGAGGATTCGGCTGAAAATTTCAGGCAGATGGTTGATATGATGCCTATTTCGGAAATAGCCGAAGCTAACGGAATGTCTTTGGAAGAGGCGAAGAAATACAAGGATTCTATTATCGATAATTATAATAATCGTCTTTCTGATTTCAGATCTGCTCAAGGTTTTGCCGAAGATCTTATAGGTGATGATTCTAAGATCGAATTTAGAAAATACGTAGCTCGTAATGCCTTCCTTGGCCTTCAATCAGAATCAAGGATGAAAGACATAGCTTCTGTCATAGAAACTCTTTCGGGGCAGCCTCGCGTGGCGGATGCGCTAAGTACGTTTTCCCGGCTGTCGGGTAGAGCGAGGGAGCGGGCTATGGCTATCCGTGGCATACGGTCAAGAATAGAAGAACTTGAATCCGAAATAGAAGATCTTGCTACTCGTTCTCGTAACGTAGATGGAAAAGACCCACAAGCTGAATCCATACAACGAAAAACTAAAGAATTGGAAGATCTTAGAACCAATTACAATAATTCGTTGTCTGAGTTATCAACGTTAATAGGAAAAGAGTTTTCGATAGAAGAGTTGGTAAGTAGAACCGAATCTGTTTTATCATCGCCTCTTTCTCCTATAAGTTCACAAGATGTAATAGAAGCCTATGATACGCTTGTGGCTTTTGATGATTATTTTAATGTAAAATCAAGACAGGAAAAGAAGTTTACAGCCAAAGACAAAGCCATGAGATCCTTAGTAAACGAATACCGCAGGAGTTTGATGGACTATAGGAATATGAATAACTTCTTGTCTAAGATGCTTGATAAAAGATTCTTGGCTGAGGAAAACAGGGGATTTTCAAAAGCGCTGTCTTCTCTATGGTCTACTCCTTATAAGGGGGATGACAAGGTTTCTGATTTTGCAGAGCCTAATAAAGTTGGTGAATATGACACTGATGAGGTAGTAGATCAAGCTGTGTCAGAAGGTAAGATTTCGGAAGACGAAGCTTGGACTATCAAGGCTTTTATGCATGCTCTTGATAGAGTAAGGGAAGATAGGATGAAGGAGGCAGAAGATGATACAAAAGAGTCACCGCTTACGGAGTCTGTATCGGATGAAGATTATGAGGCTGCTATGGATAATCCTATTATGGTTCCGGTAGTAAGGCAGTCTATAATTGATAAACTATATACAGGTAATGCCGATCTTCTTACTGCGAGAGAAAAAGATGTGTATGATAAATACAAACAAGATTTTGATGATTATGTATCGTCTTTAGGTGATAGTCCTGTTAATCTCATTAAATCATTATCTGAAAAGGCTGACAGGCTTACAAGTCCGAGATCAGTATATGAGGAAAATAAAGCTATTATTGATATGGCTAAGTCTAATTTGGAGCCAGATCAAAGAAAGGAGCTTGATGATGCTATTTCTTCGTATGTTGATATAATGAACAGGCGGGACAAAGGAGAGAAAGTTGACGAAGATAAACTTGCAGATTCGGTATTTACCATAGAAGATCTTGGCCAGGTTGGAAATATCACTGACCTCCTTCCTTATATCGAGCAAAACAGAATTATTGACAAAGGTCGTATTTCCGAATCTACGTTAAGTAATTTTGGGAAGGATGATGCTAATATAGATTCTCTTGTAAATGAGTTAGACGAATCCGATAATACGCCTGGAGCTAACATAGATAGTGCCCAGAATCCAGAGACGTTGATGGTAAGAAGAATCTCCAACGACGGCAATGAAAGGTATGAAATTGCCGGTCTTAGAGCCGATAAATTTATATCTTCTATAAAATCATTGGTTCCTATTCAAATAAGCTCTGAAACGAACGCTAATGGCACTAAAAGGTATTCTCTTAACATAGGTGGAGAAACGGCTACCGTGATAGAACTGCCTTATCATGCGAGATGGTCTATAGACAAAGAATCGGCTCGTGTTCTTAATCGCTACACAGATGTGTCTATTCAGGACGTGGGTAATTCCTATTCTTTGGTTTATAAGCGTCTTGATTCAGATGAGTTGGTTCCGTACAGAACAGGTGTCGGATTCGGAGAGAATGAGGTAGATAAAATAGATCAGGAAGCATTATCTTCTTTGAAAAAAGGAGATAAGGTTAATCTCGAAATAGATGTAAATGATACCTATAATCAGTCTCTTTTTGCCGAATACAATGATGCTGTTCAGTCCGGCGATAAAAAAAGAATAGAATCTGCTGAGAATAAACTGGTGTCCAATATGGTTATCAAGGTCATGAGTGGGAGCCGATTCGTTTCTGTCGTAAAAGCTGATACAGGAGGCATAGATGGTATAAGTAAGATAAGAAGAACGGCTTTTAACAAGTGGAAGAAGGACGCCGGCCGGTCGGCTACCATCGGCGTCGGCACGCATGTTGTTGCCCAGACCCTTCCCGGAAGACCGGTGTTTAACATGAAGGTGAACGGTCAAGGATATGGCCAGATAGAAAATCTCCCTATTACCGAAAAAGGTGCTGAAAAAGTATCTGATGTCGGATATGTATTAAATGGCAAAGTCGTGCTTAAGAACGGATCTAAATACACAGGCTTCCCATTTGCTTATTCTATATTAAATGACAAGGGGAATAATTACAAAAATGTAAGAGTTCCGGTAGTTGTCATCAAAGGTAAAAACGGTCTTAATTATCTTTTCCCAGTTAGCCTACGTTCTGTGGAATCAGAGGAAGGGCGGAAATGGATGTCTTTTATAGATATGCTGCTTGAATCCGGTGATTCTGAATTGCTACAGATGGGTCAAGATGATATACAAGATCTTAATGCGTATCTAACCAAGTTAGGTCTTGATCCGGCTTCGTATCAAGTATCGTATTTGAATCCTATTTCAGGTCTTAGAAAAGCTCGTGAGGCTATAGAAGAATTATCTACAGTTCCTGATGTTGTTAAGTGGGTAGAAGATGGAAGTAGGAGTGTGAAAGACATTGTGACGTCTGAAGTAGAATCTGGAATAGATTTCGAAGGTGAGATGTTTGTTGCTCCTAAGATCAGGATTCAGTTTGGTAAATCATCTTCCAGACCTAAATCACTTATAGAGGATGATCTTCCTTTCTCTGATGAGGGTAAGACCGTTACTTCTAAAGAAGACGTGGATGTTTATGAAGAGGAAATGCCAGAGGAAGGGACTATCCTGGGGACTCAGCCGGCGCCATTAGCTCAGCCGGCTCCTGCGGCACAAGCCGCGCAGTCTTTACCTGGCAAGAAGCGTACCTCCAGGAAAAATTTCTCTATTATGTTGAGTGAAATAGAATCTCATATAGAAAAAGAAGGATTGCCGTCTTATGCTAATATTTTTGATTTTATAGCAAGGAAGATTGTAGGAGGTGATTTGAGGTTTCTTCGTGAGAGAGGTAATCCTAAAAGCCTTAAGGAAGAAATGGGATTAGAACCTAAAGGAACAGTAGGTGATAAAATATCCACTCCTTCCAGTAAAGGTGGTAAGACCTTAGAAGAATACGTTTCTTGGCTTCGTTCTCAAACAGATCAGGTGGTGGTTGATTATGTTGGGCCAAGATCTGACGAACAAATTATATCAGAGTTGAAAAACTTTTTGAAATATATTAATTTTGTTCCAAGCAAGGCTTTGAATTATTCTCTTAGAGTCAATGGCATGGATACCCTAAAAGAATATGGCACAAAAGAGGAAGTAGAAAAAATGGAATCTGATATCAATAGTTTGGTTTCTAAAGTTTTGCCTACGGTGGATAATAAAACTGTAGAAGATGTTTCTACTGCAATAAAATCAAACAACTTGCCTGCCATATGGGAGCCCGTGGAAAGCCTTGATATGACAAACGAGGAAAAAATAGAGTTTTTGAATAACGTAGCAGATTTCCTTAGCGGCATACCAGAGTATGATGCTGTCGTGGAGTCTATAGAATCAGAATCAGATAATATTTTAAATGATGGAAAAGAAGGAAGTGCAGAAGGCGGTGCAGTACGCACTGAGGAAGATGGCGATAAAAAGGGAGATGGAGAAGGCAAAGGACAATCCAGAACAAATGTCGAAGTTGAAGGAAATGTCGAATTACCTGGATCTACAAAAGGAGAAATAGAAAAAGACGAACCTCGTATATCCGAAGAGTCGCTTACTCACATATCAAGGGTGACAACCCCTTATTTCCTGTACGGCGGTGACGAAGCATATACATCTGTTCCGGCTAAAGTAGAACCTATACCGGAGAAGATAATGGGTCGTAATGGTATTAAATTTGGTATGAGTGTAGTCGAGCTAACCAAATTAGGATACAAAAAAGCTGGTGGAAACTGGATATATAAATTCTATATGAACTCAGGTGTGTATGATTTGTATAATAT
>ERZ894244.402-NODE-402-length-31651-cov-13.664388_pt1 | contig 31651 bp, 23 predicted proteins | sample MGYA00380299_ERZ894244 | MGnify/ENA primary metagenome ERZ894244 (study PRJEB32331, sample SAMN06328444) | human gut metagenome | biome: human gut microbiome; feature: stool | host: Homo sapiens | collected 2014-06-26 ... | reverse complement strand
CTTTTTTTCACTATGCCTTATAGCGTTAATTTGCCAGCCGCTGGTAATTATAGTTAAGATAATTGTACCTGCAAACCGATAGAACACTTAGAATAATGGCGTTTTAAATTTATTATCAAGTTGCTACGAAACAGTCCACCGGACTGTTTCTCCCAAATCATAGATTTGGAGCAACGGTCTCGAAATCAACCTTGTTGATTTCTCACTCCCACTCGATTCAGGGTTTTGCAACCGTAACATTTTAGCACAGGTAATATTGTTCACATTGTCTCGGCTATCAGTATTATCTAATACCTATTGCCTATAAAATTTTCTGTTGCCATATTGTTGCCAAAATAATATTCATTCAGACAACCAATTAAAAATTCATTCTCATGAAATAAAAATTCGATTCAATTTTTCTTCACATTCATTCCACGACTTTGAATCAAAAACATCCCAAAATATTCCATCGCTTTTACAAGTTGAAATTTTATCTGTTTTTCTTCTTATATAGTCATCTTCATTTCGACCAAATATTTCTACTACTGTTTTTTCCTTTTTTCTCTTCTTTTTTATAACACCATCACTTATATAATTCGGATTGATATAATCATTTTCTGGCTCTGTAGGTTTATAGAATAAGTATTTCTCATTCAAACTTTTTTCAAATAAATTATCACATATTAGATTAAACATCTTCACTTCATTAAGACTCTCACAGAAAAGTCCATATTTGTTTACTAATATAAATCCTATTATTTTGCATATCGGATATTTTAGTGTATTATCTTTAAACCCATAACAAATTAAATGACATTCATCGTTCCTGGATATTCCATTTATATCAAGGTTATTATATGTTCTTTTGAATTTTTCTATAGCCTCATTTAGTACATCTTTTTTACAATAATAATTCCGTTTGCCAATTTTGATAATGGATTTTTTCTCATTTTTGTTTTCAAACGCATCAACAATTCCATAAAAGAAATCACCTTTATTTAAATCTTTCACTTTTGCTTTTCCAATATAAGAATTTTCAATCCATCCAAATAGATTTTTATTGAATTCATCTAATTTAAAACGAGTGTGTTTGTATTGGTAAATTTTAAAATATTGCATGTTTTTATATTTTATATATGCATCAAAAGTCATTTTACCCTGTATAACTCTATCACTATTATTATACATAAATCTATTTTGTACAACATACTGTCTGTCTATTTCATCATTAAGAGCCTCTTCGTTTTTTTCCCAATCTATATGTGCTACTTCTATACCTTCTTCGTCAAAAGTAATTGCGGGTTTATAAGAATTTTGACCTCCACCATCTATATAATGTTTACAAAATTTATAGTGTTTATTTTTATCGCTAGGATATTTTGTTTGTAAGTGATGGAAAGGCTCATGCTTAGTCAACCACATTGGAATTTTCTCATTACAACAATTACAGAATAACACTGGGTTATTTTCATTTGATTCTTGATATTGGCGAATTTCATTTCTCTTTTCTTCATTCAAATCTTCATATTCTATATATTCTTCATTGCCATTGTTTACTAATATATAACTCATCAATCTATTCCTCCAATTCATATTAAATATTCAAATTATTAGAAGCATCACAATAAATCATTATCAAATTGCCAAAAGAGAGTTTAACTTTGCTGCAATTTTCTTGTTAATATTTCCAACATGGCTCATTTTGAAATTATCAACAATTTCCTCACAATCATCGTTAGTTAAATTTGCTGATATAATTAGATTAAATCTTGCTCTTGAGGCACCAACATAAAACACAAGCGTATCATTTCCAATTAAATTATCTTTTTGCACGTCGACAAGAATAACAGCATCAGCTTCTAACCCTTTAAATTTTCTACAAGTAGTAAATTTAAACTGTTTTTCACTTGTTGAATACTTACCGTCAGATATCTTGTTGCTCAAAATGCTGTTTTCTTCAGTAGAACATGTAAGTATAACAATATCTTGGATTTTTTGATTCAACAAAATACGTATTGAATTATTAATAAATTCAATTTGTTTATCCTTTTCGTTGGAAATAAATATTTTAGGAGATTCACCAGTGATACATCCAGAAAACATCTTTGGTCGTTTAGCTTCTTTTAATGGTCGCATTGAAGTTATTGCAATATTTTCAGTATTTCTACAATTTTTATAAAGAGTTAATTTACAATCTGCCTCTTCTATGCTTTTAGGAACATTATATCCCTGAATTAATTGATTCTTATCATAAAACACATAATATGTACCATCTCTGTCTTCATCTAATACAATAGTTTCAAGAATATCTAATATATTCGCTTCTTCTATTCGTTTTTGGCCAAAATCTTGTCCTTCATCAACAATAATGTGTTTGTATGGAAAAGAATCACTATAACTCATTTCTATTAATCTTGTTTCAAGTTCATCAAAATCAGCATATTTAGAATTACAAATTGAGCAGGCGAAGCCATCAATAGTATAATAATGAACATTTTCATAATGATAGTTTCTTCTTAAATGATTACAAAGATACTTATTAAAACATAAAAATAATACATTATCGCCATTAACTGCGTGTCTTCTTGCCTTTTCTACCGCTATTAGTGTTTTACCTGTTCCAGCCACTCCACTTATGGCTGCAAAAGGTTGTTCCTCTAAAAAATTCAAAATGTTAGACTGTTCTTTAAGCATTTTTCCATATATGTTTCTTTTATGATCTAAAACAGCACTTTTTAATGGCAATAAATCGAAGGAAGGACATAAAACTGAATTTATAATTTTATTTGCTTCATTATCGGTTAAAGTTGTCACTGGCTGACCCCTAAAATCAAAATCAAATATTCTTTCTATGGAATTTGATGGATTAGATAAATCTTCAGATGACAAAACTATATTTTTATCACCATCGATTGGCATATTTATTTGATTAATTGTTGTCTTAGAAATTGACGGAAACCAAACCGCATGCGTCAATTTACATTTATGAAGCAAATCACTTAAACCAACCTTTTCAAAATATTTTGATAATTTCCATTTATTTAAATCTGCTTGTTTAAATGGCCCACCGTGTTTCATTTCTATGCCACTTTGATAAAACCATGTGTCATTTTGACATTTTACTGCTCCCGCTTTTGCTTCAATACACATTATACCTTTATTTTTATGAAATATCACAAAATCCGTTTCGCTTTCATGAATAATGTTTCCGTCGTTAGTAATTAATCTAAATGAATGAAAAACATAATAATCATCCGAAAGTTTTTCGAGGGCATCAAACATCTCATCTTCACGACTATGTTCCGGAATTTCTAATGGTACCAAAGGAATCATAATAGCCATAACTTTTCTCCTCTACAAAGATATTTTTCCTACAAAATCTTTAATATTAATGTCTTCGTTTATAAGATAACAATTCCAATCAGTTTCAAGAGCTTTTGCATAATTTTCAAAATTATTTTGTAAAAACAATAGTGTTTTTGAATTTTTAAATAACAAATTTGCTTCTATTTTTTCATTACTCGAAATCACTGTTATTGTTCCACAATAATACGGCTTTTCATAATTGCCGTATTTCGTGTTTTCCTTAATTTTATCAATTAACTCAGCTTCATTTTTTAATGTTATATCATCTTTTAAATAATTCCAGATTTGTTCAAATGACATATCAAATTGATTTTGACCATTGTTATCAAAATTAGCACTCAAGCCATTTTTCAATTCTTCTAAATCAGATATAACGCAAGTCCATTCGCTTTTGCCGTTTTTTAGTTCATTAAAAAAGTCTATTGCATAAATCCTCTTCAAAATATCATGCTGTTTTTGATTATAATAATTACACAAACAGCCATAACAAGCGGTATCTTTTTTATCACCTCCGCAAGTACAACTATTTACAACATACTCAGAAGCTTTAAGCATACCTTTAAAACACTTTTCCTTTCGCAACTGACGCACGTATCCGGCACCACCAGGTGTGTTATCAAATAAAACGAAGCAATAATTACCTGAGTTGAAAACAGAATTATGATACCAGTGCAAACATCCTGACAATTCTGTTCTGTCGATATTTAAATATTTACTTAACCCTTCTAATAGTGAATATAAAATCGTCCAAGCTTTTTCAACTTCAGTAATATTTAAATCGACAAATTCAATTAAACATACATCTGTTTGAAAATCGTGTCCAAGAGCCAGAGATTCTAATTTATCATTTGAACAACGGTATCCATCAGGCTTGTCGTGCAAAAAAACTTCTTCTGTCTTTTTTATTCCGTTACTTTTTATTATTTTTCCATAACCACATGTGTTACAAATATAAAAGTCAGAATCATTAATTACACACAATTCGTCCATTTTACTGCTTCCAACATGAACTGTATGATTACAGATATTATAATTTTTAAGTGATATTTGATTAGCATCGCCTATATAAGAAATAGCACCTTTATAAGTTCTTTCGGGTTTATCTGTGCCTACATCTTTAATTTCTTTGTTGTCCATTATAAATCCAAATTTAGGAACTATATATTGCTTATATTTATTCATTGATAATGCGGAACCACATTGTGCACAGTTTTCTCTTTTCTTCCAAAAGTCAACATTAAGTGTATGGCACTCATCACATTCAACAAAATTATATCGTGGCCAAGAATATCCATTAAGAGTTTTAACATATCTGCTTTTTATGAGCTTACCATCGGCAACTATTTCAGATTCAGGAGCATATTCAGATATTGCCGAAAACAAATCCCTGTCCAATCTTAAATTTGCCATTTCGCTATTTTTGCCAAATGCCTCTAATTCCACAGTGTCAACAGGGAATCCATACTTAGGAATCAAATTGTTTCTTGAAAGGAATTCGATTAATTGTTGATTTTTTATGGTGTTAATAGAGTTATTAATACCTATTTTCGAATATACTAATCTATTATCATCTGGGTTCAAATTGATTTGTTCTTGTAATTCGTCTCTTGAATTAGTTAACGTCAAAATATCTTTTTTGTATTTTTCATAAGCAATAACAAATATGCCTGGATTATTTTTATCTTCAGAAAACAGTTTATCTATCCATCCAAAATTTTCAATATCATATAGATTTTGCAACTCGGGAGAAACCACTATATTATATAAATAATTTTTTAAATCTTCTGGTTTTGATAATAAATACTCCTTAAATCTATCAAATCCATTTTTCTCAAAAAAATCACTTATTTTCCTACAAAATGCATCATCGTTTTGTTTCCAAAATAATGCGAATGCAGAAGCAAAAACATGCCTTAGCACAATTTTTTCATTATCGACATTAAAGGTTGGTGGATTTACCGTACCTTTAATCATAGTTACTGGTTCTCTAAAAAAAGTCAAATCATGAGAATTATTACCACAAAATGTAATTGAATAAGCTGCAGCATTCAGTGATCGACCTGCACGACCTGCCCTTTGTGCATAATTAGCAGGAGAAGGTGGCATATTTCTCATAAAAACAGTTTCCAGCGATCCGACATCTACGCCCATTTCAAAAGTTGTCGAACAACTTAAAACATTTATCTTTTTGTTTTTAAATTCATCTTGATATTCTGATGATTTTTCACTTCCAAGCTGTGCTGTGTGTTCTTTTGCTACTAAATCTCTGATAGTTAGATTTCTATAAATTTCATAATAAGGATCATTATTATTTGTTCTTACAAACTCGTGTAAATTTCCTTTGCAATTTATATTCGGACAAATATTGTTTATTGAATAAGTATATTTACCCTTACATTCGTTGCATTCATATAGTTTATTCACAGCCTTAACTATAATTTTTTCTGAATCGACTAAATATTTAGAATTTCCTCGTCTGTCAGGAAAAAGAGAAATTATTTTTCTTTCATTTCTTTCTAACTGTTTCCAAATAGAAGTTAGTAATTTAACTCTTCTATCTAAATCCATTTTAGGGAAATACTTTAATAAAATTTTAGTTCTGACATTTTCCTTGTCTTTCTTAGGTAACCAACCTTCAATATATGTTGACTTTGTTGGTTCAAGAGAAAACCCAGTTGAAAATCCTGCATAAGTCAATCTTCTTTCATCTTCTCTTAATAATTCAACAGGAATTTTTACACATCCTCTTTTGAAAAAATGATTTATAAATACTTTAAATAAATCTTGAGTTTGTTCAGCTGATAAATCAAGAATACCTTTTGTAGAATTGAGTCCCTCTACGTCAAAATACAAAATTTCTTCATTTAATAAAGAGTTTCTAGCTTTTTGATTTGCAAGTTCCTTAATAACAGCAATCCATGCTTCTTTTTTTCTTGTATCTGGAGAATATATATTATAATCAGTCATAACTTCCTGAAAATGTTCAACAAATGCAGACAACTTCATTCCTTGTTCTAATTGATTTGAATACTTTTCTGCTACTTCCGTCATCATTCTTCTAGACAATAAATCTCGATATGTGCTTTCTAAATACGATGCAAAAAAGGCTGCTGCTTGTCTGTTGTCAGAAAATGTCAGAAACTGTTTCGACAAATATTCAACTTTTTCTGAAGTAATCTCAATGTCTTCATCAAAGAATTCATCATGATCCTTTTTCATTTCTATTGTTATTTTTTTATCAGGAAGTTCATTATATAACGCTGTTGCAATTACCGACGTAGCTGCCTCGCTTCCCAAGAAATACGGTCTAACAATACTTCTTTGAGTATTTGTTACATGACAACAGGGACATTGGTGTAGCTTTTCTCCAGCATCCTTAACTTTAATAAGTTCATTATAATTTTCCGCTCCATGACCACAATCCAAAGAGTCTAAAGAGGACTTCCTTTTAATTTTTCCGCATTTAGCACAAATAATATATTCCCTATCATCTTGCACATCATCATCTTCTGGATCATATTCGCCATTAAGGAGATATACTTCAGGTTTCAAATCATCCAAACTTTTAAATTTTTGCTCAAGGTACCCATCAATAATGTTTCCGGAAATATACAAAGCATTACAATTATGGCAAAAAGAAACTTCATAACATTTATATTCATCATATGTTTCCATTTTTTTTATGAATAGTTTATTGCTTGGATTTAATGTTATAAACACACCTTCCATTCCTCTTATAAAAAGATGATATTTTGCTTCGAAAATTTTTTCATCGTTCATTTTCGCATTCGATGCGACAGCAATAAAATCAGTTAAATCGCCTTGTTTAACTGATAATGCTTTTGCTGTTTCAGACAAAGATTTAGTTTTATTTAATAGCAATGATCTTAATCTATAATAAAACTTATCATGTCTAATTAATTCAAACAATGTTGCATTAATTGTATTTTCAAGAGTATCCAACTCAATAATATTTGCATTTTCTTCTTTTAAATAACCTAATAATGCCTCGTTTGCATTATCTCTGATTTTTTCTGCCATTTTCCTATACACATCGAAAGGAATCTCTTTTATAATGTCTGCTTTTTCAGGACCTATTGTAGTTGATCTAATAATTGAAGAATCATCAAATGGTGCATTACATAATGATTCTGCAAATTTTATAATTTCAGGATTAGAATTTTTATCCCCTAATGTTGCACTCGTAAGAATAAATTGAATATCATTTCTATTTAATCTGGCTTTTAATCGCTTTATTAATGTAGATACCTCAATACCTTTAGCTCCACCATATGTATGTGCCTCGTCAAATACAATCGTTTTCCATTTAGGGGAATTATCGCTATTAAAAAACACATTATCTCCTGGTCTTAACAAAAGATATTCTAACATTGCATAGTTTGTTATCAGGATGTTCGGAGGTGTTTTTCTCATTTGTTCACGAGAAATCAATTCGTTTGCCTTTGGCTCCTGTCCATTATTTCTTGCCTTATAAACTCCCAATGCATCTGAATATTTTTCTTTAGTTTCACCTGTAAAACGGCCAAAAGTAATACTTTCATCATTAGAGCCATCAAAAAGTGTTCTCAAACGAACAATTTGATCGTTTACCAAGGCGTTCATAGGGTATATCAATAATGCTCTAACTCCACTGTCCAAAGTCCCCTTTTCTTTTTCTCTCAATAATGAATTCAATATTGGAAACATAAAGCACTCTGTTTTGCCGGAACCGGTACCTGTCGTCACAACAAGATTTTTATTATTATTTGATTTTAAAATAGCTTCTTCCTGATGTTTATATAAAGTCCTGTCGGGATGCACTTTTTCATATCCACAAATAAGTGGTGATAGAATATTTTCATTACATAGTTCCCTTGGAGACTTGCCTTTTGCATACATATCACTCAAAGAAATATATGGTCCGGCAGAAATTGCACCCGGTTCATCAAGTTGTTCTTTTAATTGTTTGTTATATTTTTCATTATTTGTTTGAAAAGTTGTAATCAGATAATTTCTATAAAAATTAACTATATTTTCTGAACTTTCTGCTGGTCTAAATAGCATTATTTTTCTCTCCTAACATTATATTTATAAACTGTATTATCATCAAACAACACTTTGTATTGATTAACATTTTTTGATGTAGCCATATCATCTGTAATAATCCTTTTATTTAATTTGTCATATATTGGTTCGATCCAGTCGTTGGGAGCTTCTTCAATATAAAGTTGAAATTGATTGTTTTTTCCATCAATCATTCTATATAAAACTCTTGGAAAAAGTATATGTTCAACAAACCTTTCTCCATTTTGTTTCTCGTAAAGCGTTCCAATGTAGGATTTACCGTCATACTTTTTACTATTTTTAATTGTATATGTACGACTAATTTCAAGTTTTTTGCCTTCGTGTATTATATGATTAATTTTTATGGAACAATTTTCATAAGTTGAAATAATCCCCTGATTTTTCATTCTAAATGCTGGGACTATTTCCATTTCATCAAATCCAAATTCATCTGATTGAGTAATATGTTTAACTATATCATAAAGATCGTTTACAGCAAGTTCCGGAATTATATTAATTCCATTTTGAATAAGTTTATGATTTGCAACGCATTGACCATTACGGTCATAAAAATCGAAGTATAAATTTGCATTTCCATAATAATCAGCAATAACGCAAAATTGACCATTAATGTTTTGATATTCAATTTTATTAAACCATAATGATTTTAATATAACGAACAATTCTTCGTCATGTTCTTTTGTATCTTCAAAAACAATATGCAATAAATGTTTATCTTTATTTGAAGACAAAATTTCATTTCTTATAGCAGTCAGATCAAATTCAAAAATTCCATTGTTAAAATTGCCCATTATCGAATTTTCATAAGCATTATTTAAATATACTCGACATTTTATTGCACCGGGTAATTTAACAAATAAATCATTGGAAAAATCATCTATCCATACAAATTTGGGTTTCGTCCAAACCCACTCATTATTATAATTAAATTCAACAACATGAACAGGCACTTTTACAATATATTTTATATCATCAACAGTAATATAAAATTTTGCTTCTTTATATTCGTCTAAATTTAATGAATACACATTGTCTTCGTTGTAAGGCATACAATTTACAGGTATTAAATCATAATTCCCATTTGTAATTATTTTTGCAAATTTTCGCAAAAAGTATCTAGAAGCTTTTGGCGAACAACGCAAATTGCTAATCAATAAATACTCAATGATTAATCGTTTGTTTTGAGGTTCATCAACCCATATCTTATATACTCCATCTTTAGCAACTAAAATATTATTAAGATTTATTTTCACACCAATACTCGAATTATCGTTTTCAATTTCAAAAAACGTTGTAGATCCGGGTATATCAATATTTGTAAATTTTTCATTATTACAATGTAATATAACTCTTTCTTTATTGATTTTCTTAATTATAAATGATATTGATATGTGACGATAAACAGCGTGCAGCTTCTCGCCGTTTTCATTTTCAATATAATATCTGTTTGATACAAACTGTTCTAAATCCGTCTTACCTGTAAATTCTTTTTTTATTGTTAATGGTACATCATTAATAGTGACTATGGTATTATCTTCAAAATCGGCTTGACAAATACACCAATCAGGATAATCACCGAATGGATAAGTAATGATATTATTCTTTTTTGAATTTACTTCTAAATTTTTCTTATAAACGATATAATTGCAATTATGTTTCGGATATAAAATTTCTTTCCAATCATCATTAAAAATGCGATAATCCTGTTTAGGAATCTTATACTTTTTAAAAGTTTTTGAATCAATCATTATTTCATAGGAATCAAAAATATCATCTATCTCAATTTTTTCTTCTTCAGACACTTTAATTCCCCATTGATTGTAAATATCAAGTTTTTTATAATCTATTCCATTAATAAAAAGGTGCACTTCGTCATCGACTTCATCTTCTCTAAATTTTTGGGGCGGTATTACAATAAAACATTTGTCATTAATAAACTCGAAATATGGTTTATGACTAACAGGACCTCTTTTTCTTATACGCTTTTTTGAAGTTTTCTCAATTAATTCATTTTCAAATTTCTCGGCCCAAATTGCAAACCCGCTATTAAACCTATTTTTACCATCTGGTACTATGTTATCATAATAGAAATTATCAAGTATTTGTAGATGCTTAAGCATAATATTTGATAATTTCTGTGTATCCATATTAGCAAAAACTATTCTTGAAGCTTTTAATAATCTGTATGTTCGTGATTTTTTAAATTCAGAATTATCAAGTTTAACGCTATCATTTGATAACGAAAGAGTATTCTTCATAAATTTCTGCATTGGTATCAGTTCAGGCGACAAATCATTAGGAATCGTACGAAGTAAATTTCCTTCATAAAACGAGTATAAAAAATCATAGTAGCCATCCAAATAATTGTTTGGAATAAATGCATGTGCTTTAATATTTTCAACATATTTTGCATTTTCATTTTCTGATGCTTCTATTGTAAATAAATTATATTTATTTATGGTTAAAAGGAATGTTTTTCCAATAAATGTTTGTTTTGTTGCGAAACTATTATCAATTCCAATTTTTTTCCAAAAATAACGCCAATAATTACCATCCTTGTACTCTCTAATTGCAATTTGCACCAAAGTTAAAGCTAATAACAAGTCATCTGATGGATTTGACATTTTATTTAATATGGACACTTTATTTTTCGTGTATTCAATCAAAGTATCATATTCTTCATCTGACACATCAACTTCACATAGCAAGAAAATATTATTATTCTTGATTTGATTTAATAAATCTTTAGCACTCATAATACCCCTCTTAACCATAATACAACTAGTTATATTATAACATACAGAAAAGGATATAACAACAAATTATAACTGAAATCGGCTTTATAGTCCTGTTTTTGACACTAAAAAAAGGCAGCCTTGTTAGGCCGCCTTGAAATTTAATCTTTTAATTTTTTTATTGCTTTATCGAAATCGCTTTCAAGTGCTTTCATTTCTCTTTCACGATAAACTTCAAATTCTTTTTCTGCTTTTTCGATAGCTTGTTTATGCGACACCGTGCCTTTGCCTTCAAGCAATCTTCTGTGATTAGCAATGATTTGATTATCCAATTCATTTGACCAATCCTGCATAGTCATACTTCTTTGTTCTAATGCCTGAAATTCGGCATAATCTAAGAATTGTGACACAAGCAAATTAAGCCTTTGAAGTTCGATTTCAGATAAATAATTTTTTGCAATTTTAACATCATCACGAGTTACATAATTACCTTTAAAATTAGTCATACCGACAAAAGGTTTTTCGTTATCGACTCTGTTATAAATAACTTCAGCAGCTGTTTGTTCGTGCACTGCGAAGTGAAGTTTGTTTTGAACAGTTGCAAAAAATTCCTTTGTCAAATTTGAACGGGGATCGTAATCAATCGAAGTAGCATATATATCCGTAACCTGTTGATAGAAATTTCTTTCCGACGAACGAATGTCACGGATTCGCTGTAATAATTCCCTGAAATACCTATTACCGCCTTGTTTTAATCTTTCGTCATCAAGTGCAAATCCTTTTTGGATATATTCGTGTAAACGCTGCGTTGCCCATTGACGGAAACGAACGGCAACAGGTGATTGTATTCTGTAACCGAGTGCAATAATCATATCAAGATTATAATGATCAAGATTACGATTAACTTTTCTGCCACCTTCATTTTGAACTGTCAAGTATTTCTTGACAGTTGAATTTTGACTTAATTCACCATCATTAAAAATATTATTTATGTGAAAACTAATATTTTGTTTAGTTGTATTATAAAGTTCTGCAATCTGATTTTGCGTAAGCCAAATATCATCTTCATCAAGCCTAACCGAAACCTTAGTAATTCCGTTTTCATCTTGATATATCAACATATTGTTTTCCATATTATCACTACCTTTTCGCTTATTATATCATAGATTATTGTAATTCTCAATTACAAACTCGTTATCCACAATCTCCCTTGCTCTATTTGAGATATTATTCATAGCCTGAACCCAGGCGAGCATATCGGTTGCTTTGAGTTTTTCTGTAACTCCTTCTTGTTTTGCTAATTGCTTTACAAGAGTATCGTACATTTCTGTTGCTCGAACATCTACATCGTGCAGGTATGAATTGAGTTCACATTGAGTAAGCAGGGTTGTATAAAACGCCGGCTTATATTGTTTAATATACTCCTTATGTTTTCTGCCCCAATAGCAGATTTCATAATTTGTATCTGTTGATACAAGATTCGGAATATACACATCACCTACGAGCGTGTAGCTAATGCCCGTGTTTTCGTCGGTAATATACTTTTTCATAAAATTCTCCTTATCTGCATAGGTCATCGTACCTATGTCTTGTCTTTTGCTTTGTAATAAAGCGTTTTTGTTGCATTGTTTTTTCAACTTTCATATTGCGTTTGATTTCATCGTTGTCCTCCAAAATGTTTGTCGCAACTTTAACTTCTTTTCGTAGCAAAGTCAAAGTTTTTGTGAAATCATCACGTTTTGATTTTAGTTCCGCCACAACACTTGGCTCTTTGCAACGCCTCATTTTGTTGTAGCAATATTGCCGTTGCTTTTCAAGAGAAGCAATTTGCTCCTTTGCTACTGAAATAAATTCATTAACAGCCGAAATCGTGATCAATCCTTTAGAGTCTATTAGCCGTATTTCTTGTGAATACCTGTCAATTTTTCTCCAAGCCGCCCTCATTTCAGGTGACAACGGTTTGTGCTGTTTTGCTTTCGGCAAATAGCCCAACAAATAGCAGTAATGCAAATATAGTGCTTTCAGACCGGTTATTTTTCTCGTTCTTGCAAAGCAACCGTTGAACCTAACTTTCTTTGAAGCAATATATTGGGGTTTTATTAATTTTTGGAATGTGTTAAATTCGGGAGCAGTTTTCCAAAAGTCATTTTCTTTAAGCGTTTGAAAAATATGCTCTTTATCATACTTCTCACCCAACCGATAAAGGCGTGTGTTTCGAGTGTCATTAACAGAACGAATTGTTGCATATTTCAAATCAGGATTGAGATTAACAATATAGCCTTGCTTTTTGAGCACATAGATAAATTCTTTCGGCGAACAGCTGATACTTAACGCTTTGTCTATCGCCTCTCTCATTAAATTGTACTTTGTAGGTTCACCATTTTTCTCTGCATAATACAAAGTTCTTGAAGTTTTATTATGTGGATTTGCAATTACAGTTAAGTGCTCACGCTCACAAAGTGAATCGGATAAATCTCTGAACTTGTAATACGCTTTCTTATTGCAATTAAATTTTTTACCGTTCCACATATTGACAGAGTTGATTACAAAATGATTATGATAAGTGCCTGTATTAAAATGCGTTGCAACAAGCACTTGATAATCTGTGCTCCACATTTGCTTTGCAAGTTCAACACCAAGCCTATGGCATTGTTCGGGTGTGACTTCGCCTGTCTTAAAACTTTGATATGCGTGGTAGGCAACATTGCCTGAAATCTTACCAAAATGAACTTGAACATTTTTCATTTCTTCATAGGCTGTATCGGTATTGCAATTTACGCCTGTGACAAAACACGCTTCTTCACTGATTGTTTTTTCTCCGTTCTCGGCATAATGAATTGCATTTTTCAAATCAGAGTAAATTGTTTTGTTTGGATTGGCGGCATAATCAACAACACGAGACAGACTGTCCTTGATTGCCCAAATTTTTGTTACAGCCATTATCCGTCATCACCGTAACATGCGTTGAGTAATAGTTCTTTTATTTTATCAAGCCTACTGTCATTTATTTGGCAAATTGATTGATAAGCCTGTTTCAAATATTTATTGGGTGCCGACCTTACACTTTGACCTAATGCACACTTACGAATATACTCGGATAACGATAAGCTTGCACGCTTTGCCTTTCTGCAAATATTTGATTTTTCATTTTCGGTTACTCTAATGTTTATTGATAAATTTCTTTCTCTCATTTGTTCTCCTTTCTTTAGGGGTTAAAGGGTATTCCCTTATCTTCCGGCAATACATTGCCTATGCTCGCTACAGTCTGCGACTGCAAATATACCCTTTGAGTTTGTCAGTTGCAAAACCTTTTATTTTCGGTTATAATATTAGTGCTTTTATTAGCAGATCGCTTGTCACCTGTTGCCGCAGATGAGTCCCAAGCGGTCTTTTTTATTTGTTTATTCATCCTTATCACCCCTCATTTCATAAAGCGTTTTGTTGATAAGTTTAATAGTTTCGAGAAGTTCCGGTGACGCTTGAGCGTCATTTGAGGACTTCAATTCAATCAAAACTTCTTCAAGTTTTTTCTTCAAAGCAACATAAACTTTTGGATTACCGACAACAACAATATCCCTTTGAAGTGCTCGATTGATTAAGTAATCTTGCTTTGTCAAACCCGATAATTTAACTCTCATATCAAGTTCATTGCTTTCTTCGGGCGACATTCTGAAAGCAACAGTTTTGTTTCTCCAACGGTTATGTTCGTCACGATTTTTAGCCGACATTTTCAAATTCGCCCCTTTCGTTTTCAAGTTTATTTGCCATTTCGTCTTGCCTTGACGGAAACATATGAGCATAATGATATGTCATATCGACGCTTTCGTGTCCCAACCTGTCTGCAATTTCAACAGCGGAAAAGCCTAAATCAATGAGCAATGAAACATGCGAATGACGCAAATCATGGATACGAATTTTCTTAACTTCTGCCTTTTCACAACCTGTTTTCATTGACCGATACAACGCAGTTTTTGAAATCGGAAACAGCCTTGTATCTTTTTCTGCACCGTAAAGCATACCGATATAATCTTGCATTTCGTCACAAAGAAACGACGGCATTTTAATTATTCTATTGCTCTTTGGTGTCTTCGGTTCGGTAATAATATCACAACCGTTTATTCTTTGATAGCTTTTGTTAATCCTTAAAGTTTGCTTGTTAAAATCAAAATCACTTGGAGTTAAGGCTAACAATTCGCCCTCACGAATGCCACACCAATACAATAATTCAAAAGCATAATAATGCATTGGTTCTTCCATTTTTGCTTCGGCGAATCGCATATATTCATCCTTTGTCCAAATAAGCATCTCTCTGTCGCTTTCTTTTTTGCCCATTGCTCCTGCTTTTCTTGCAACATTTTCTTTGAGTCCGTAGTATTTAACGGCAAAATTTAATATTGCACTCATTTGGTTATGAATTGTCTTTAAGTAGGTTTGAGAAAACGGTTTTCCGTTTTCATCCTTTGCTTTAATTAACTTATTTTGCCAATTGATAATATCAGTCGCTTTGATTTCATTTATTTTCTTGTCGGCAAAATACGGCAGAATCTTGGTTTCAAATATATGTCTTTTTGTATTTATTGTGTTAAGTTTTAGTTTTGTGCTTAGGCTTTCAAAATACAATTCGACAAACGAATCAAATGTCATATTGCAAGCACCTTGCAGCTTTAACATTTCTTCTTTTTCCCAAGCCTTTGCCGCTCTTTGAGTAATAAATCCTCGCTTTTGCGTTTGCTTTTTCTCACCTGTCCAATCGGTATATCTAAATACCGCTCGCCAAGTATTTGTTTTATTGTCCTTATATACAGGCATTTTTATCCTCCTTCCGTTTTGTCTGTGCAGTCAATTCTTTGGTAAAAATATTTGCGATTGACTCTGCCCGAAACAACAATTTTTCCTTTTTCGGCAAGTTCCTTGTTCAGTTTTTTGATAATCTTATATGCATAAGACTCGGAAACATCAAGAACTTTTGCAACTTCGTCAACCCTCATAAAAATAGAATTATCAGACATTTTTACACCTCCTTTGGCTCTCACAGTTACATAATATGTTGCAATTATGATACTTGCATTTACATTTTCGTAACTGTTTGGTTACGGTTTTATATTAGCACCTTGTAATTCGCTTGTCAAGAATAATTTCATAATTATCGTAATTATTTTGATAATTTTGTTTGACTTACCGTAACATATATGGTACAGTAATGTTTGAGGTGATGCTTAATGGCAATCGGTGAAAGAATAAGATACATAAGAAAAAAACATAATATGACTCAAAAATATTTAGGTTTACAGCTCGGATTCGGTGAAAAGAATGCCGACTCTCGTGTTGCACAATACGAAAATGGCAGGCGTGAACCTAAAAGCGATATGCTAAAAGAAATTGCAGGAGTATTGCAGGTATCAACACTTGCACTTGACAGTCCTAATCTTGATGACCATATCAGGTTAATGCACACATTATTTACTATTGAGGATATTTACGGACTTACCATCGAAAGAATAAACGGTAAACTTTGTCTTGTTCCTGATGAAAGCAGACCGGAGTGCTTTACCGGTTTATACAGCTGTTTAAACGAATGGAATGAGATAAAAGATAAGGTTAAGAACGGCGAAATGACACAGGGGCAATATGACGATTGGCGTTATAATTATCCCGAAGATTTACCCGAAAACATAATCAACACTCTTGACCGTTGCTGGGAAAAGGCAAAGCAGGAAAACAAGAAAAGAGAAAAGAACTATAATCCTTTCAATGAGCCGCAAAAAGACCTTTTAGCCGAATTTGAAAAAATCAAAAAAGAACACGCAGAAAAAGAAAACGAAGAATAGCAAAAGAGCTATCGGACTTGATGTCTGATAGCTCTTAATCTTTTGTGAATATTTTATTGTTGCCAAAATGTTGCCATTTTGGGTTGCAAAGCTCCCGAATGCCTTGTAAATAGGGCATTTATCGAGGTAGCGGAGTTACTCCCACTCGACTGTGCCGGGGGGTTTGGAGGTGATATCATAAACCACACGATTTATATGTTCTACCTCGTTTGTAATACGATTTGAAACCTTAGCAAGGATATCGTAAGGGATTTTCGCCCAATCGGCGGTCATAAAATCATCGGTCGTTACAGCACGGATTGCAACAAGGTGATCATAAGTTCTGTGGTCACCCATAACGCCGACAGTTTTAACGCAAGGAAGAACGCAGAAGAACTGAGCAAGATTTTTCTCATATCCGTTCTTTGCCATTTCATCTCTAAGAACCCAATCGGCATCTTGAAGCACTTTAATCTTATCGGCAGTAATTTCTCCGATAATTCTTACACCGAGGCCCGGACCGGGGAACGGCTGTCTCCATACAAGTTGCTTAGGAATACCGAGCTTTTCGCCTACTGCACGAACCTCATCCTTAAACAAATCTGCAAGAGGCTCGATAATACCGAGAAATTCAACGTCATCAGGTGTATTTACCCTATTATGATGAGTTTTGATAACATCGGCATCGCCTTTACCTGATTCGATACAGTCAGGATAAATAGTGCCTTGTGCAAAATAACCGAGCTCGTCCTGCTTCCTGATTTCGTTCCAGAAAACATTAAAAAATTCAGTACCGATAATTTTTCTCTTCTGCTCAGGGTCAACTACACCTTTAAGCTTTTCAAGGAAAACATCACCGCAGTTTACTCTTACAAAATTCATATCAAAAAGGCTTGTGAATGTTTTTTCAACAAAGTCGCCTTCGTTTTTACGCATTAAGCCCTGATCAACAAAAACGCATGTAAGCTGTTTGCCGACAGCACGTGACAAAAGACCTGCTGCAACGGAAGAATCAACACCGCCTGAAAGACCGAGGATAACCTTTTTATCACCAATCTGTTCTCTAAGCTTAGCAACGGTATTTTCAATAAAATTATCCATTACCCAATCGCCCTTACAGCCGCAAACTTCATAAAGGAAATTATAAAGCATCTGCGAGCCGAATACGGAATGAGTAACCTCAGGGTGGAATTGAACGGCATAAATATTTTTCTCAATATTTTGCATAGCTGCGCAAGGGCAGGCATCTGTTGTGCCGATAATCTCAAAGCCCTCAGGAACAGTTGAAATATAGTCCGTATGGCTCATCCAAACTACTGATTTTTCATCAACGTCTTTAAAAAGCTTTGACTCTTTTTTAGTAAATTCAATCTTTCCGTATTCACTTTGAGGAGCTGTTTTAACCTCGCCGTCACCCATCCAAGCGATAAGCTGACAGCCGTAGCAAATACCTAAAATAGGTACTCCGATATTTAGTATATCTTTAGTATAGTGCGGAGATGCCATATCGTAAACCGAGTTAGGACCGCCCGTAAAAATAATACCTTTATAATCATTTTTCTTAATAGTTTCAAGGTCGGTTGTATAAGGCAAAATTTCCGCATAAACATGGTGGTCACGCACACGTCTTGCGATAAGCTGATTATACTGCCCGCCGAAATCAAGAACAAGTATTTTTTCCATATTTTCCTCCGTAAAAATTACTTACAGTTTATTATATATTATAAAAAGAGCATTTGCAAGTAATATTGAAAATAATGATAAATAATCATTGCGTCATAATTTTTACGAACTGAAAAAATTAATCAATTATCCGTCAGTTGTTAAACTACACTGTTTGTTGATTTTTCGCTCAACTGACGGTTGGGTAACAAAAAAGAGCAGGAATCAGGCGCATCGCACAAGGAAATGCCCCCTTACCTGCTCTTTCATAATTATTTAGTTAAGACCTTTTTCGTCAAAATTAAGAATAGTAGAAATAATAACGTCAAAGCCTGTTTTGATAGTTTCAGGAACAAGGCGATCTGCCGTGTCACGGCGGTTATGATAATAATCTGCCGGCCTTGGGTCCATAGCGGCAAGGCACGTTGCGGTAATTCCTGCCTGCGAAAAAGCAGCAGCGTCCGAAGAACCGAAAAAGACAGAAGAAAGTTCAATGTCATCATGACCTGCATCCTTTGATGCGTCCATAACCAATTGGCTAAACTGCTGATTATTTTTAACAGTACCGGTCATATCCTTATTATAAACACGGAGATATTCACGGTCGGTAAGAGTATCTACACACAAAACGACCGTTTCAACGCCGCTGTTTACATATTCGTCATAATGATTTTTTGCCCAACTTTTGCAACCTCTGAGACCTGCTTCCTCGCCGTCTGTAATCATAGCGCAGACCTCTGTATTTTCAAAATCAACACCTGCCATATCAAGCATACGAAGTGCACAGACAGCTGCATAAGTACCTGTAAGGTTATCGTTAGCACCCGGAGAAATAGTGTTGAAATCAACAAACATAAACAATGTAACCATACCAAGAGCAGTTACAAAATGGAAAATGTAGCTGTAATTAATCATAAAATCGCCGAAAGTGCCCATATCAACAAAGTTAGCAACAATAGCGATAACGCTCAAAATAAATGAAACGATTGCGCCTCCGATTGTCCAGCTCATAAAGATAGCCATAAGAGGTACTTTTTTACCGTAGTAAAGGTGACGCCATTCATAAGCCGCATCAATATGACCACTGATAACAATTCTTCTTTTAACCTCGCCTCTTGGCTTTCGTACACCCATAAGATTATGAGCCTCAACCTTTTTATAAAGAGGGTCCATAAACTGCTTATAAAGCAAAAATTCCATAACGGTGATAAAAAGGCCTACAAAAACAACGCCGCAAACAATACATTGCGCCAAAAGAGGTGTAATAATACTTGTATACATTAAAATTGCACAAGCAACTATTGCCAAGAAAATGACAACAGATACAAGCTTTGTAAAATGGAGAAATGCCTTGGGAGCCATTTTATAGCTTTCAAACTCTGTACCGTCGCAGAAAGTATCCATTTCTTTTTTAATATGCTTTTGAGCCGCATAGCAATTCTCGTTGCCTGACTCACGAGGTCCGTATTTTTTAATTACGTTTGTAATTTCCTTAACGGTATAATCAACATTTTCTTTGATTACTGCCTGAGGAAAATCAGAAAATTTCATTTACTTTTCTCCTTGCTCAATATATTTTTTGTTAAGCTTAACTTCAAGATGAGTATCGCCCATACTGAACTCTTTTCTAATCTTTGATTTTAAGAGCCATTTTTTAGGCATAGCTACACTGTTTACCGCATAGCTCATACCAAAATATTCAAAATACGGCTTGAAATTTTCCATTCTTGCCATAAATGAATCAAATTCTTTCTTGCTTTCAGGCGACCAAGCCACCTCGGCAAGCGCTTGAGTTCTCGGATACATAAATACCTCTAACTTTTCGGGACAATCTGTCCACTCTGTCCAGTTTTCCGCCTCTATTCCGAGAATATTTTTTTCACTTTCGGGTTTAATTCCGAAATTTTTATAGTTGTAATTATATGTATTTTTAAGAGAGTATTGAGCATACGTCATATCAAAATAGAATGACTGATGATTAGACAAGATTACGCTGTTGCCGTTATTTGCCCAATCTCTTGCTCTTGAATCCTTTTTCGGAGTCCAATATTGGCATATTACGGATTTATCAAGGCTTTTTGCCTTTAAAACCTCGTTCCAACCGATAAGCCTCTTGCCCTTTGACTTGACAAACGCAAGAATTTCATTATTAAGCCAGCCCTGCAAATCTTCCTCGTCCTTAAGGTTGTTATCCTTAATCCTCTTTTGACAGCAAGGGCATTTTTTCCACTCCGACTTCGGTGCTTCGTCACCGCCGATATGAAAATAAGGTGCAGGGAAAAGTGCGCAAACCTCATCAATAACGTTTTTAACAAAATCAACCGTTTTATCCTTGCCGGGGCAAATAGGCCTGTTCCAATCAAATTGCCTAAGCTTTCTTTGAGGAATGGCGCCGCCAAAATATCCGGGCACATCCCTGTTAATTTCACGGCACGCAAGCCAAGGATAAGCGGCAATAGCAGCAGCGCAGTGAGCCGGAAAATCAATTTCAGGCACCACCATTATTCCACGTTTTGCGGCATAATCAACAATTTCCTTAATATCGTCCTGAGTATAAAAACCCGAATATTCCTCATTAATAATATCTGTACTGCCCCAACCGTGAATTTGAGTATATGCTCTTTTTGAGCCAATCTCGGTAAGAAGCGGATATTTTTTAATTTCAATTCTCCAGCCCTGATCGTCAGTCAAATGCCAATGAAAAACGTTAAGCTTTAACATAAACATCATATCAAGCATTTTTTTAACATATTCCTTGCCGAAGAAATGGCGGCTTTCATCAAGCTGAACGCCTCTCCAAGAAAATCTTGGCTTATCATTAATAATGCAGCAAGGAATTTCTTTTGAGCCAAGCTCAAATTTACCAATCTGACGGAGAGTTTGAAGCGCATAATAAGCGCCTGTTTCACTTGAAGCCTTGATTGAAATTAAATCGGGTGTAACCTCCAACTTATATTCCTCTTTATCAAGCGAAGAGTCCTTTTTTATAACAAGTTTGCCATCCTGAGCTTTTTCGAGCTTTAAAAGTTTTAAATCAAAATCGGAATTCACCTTAAGCTGTTCGTCTATCGCAAACACGCCGCTCTTTTCCTGAGCATAGTATGCAAGCGGTATTAACTGCAACATAAAATTACCTCACTAATATACATTTTGTTTTACCACAACATTGTACATTTTACCATAATATAACATAAAACTCAACTGTTTAAAGATTTTGTAAATTATTAGTAACAATTAAAGTGCAAGAAAATCAGAAATTTGGCTTAATTTGTCCAAAACAGGCGCATTTGTTTTTTCAAGAACACTTCTGTCCTGATGGCCGCAGGAAACAAGTACGCAATCGCAGGAAATACTTTGCGAAACTTCATAATCGTGAACGGTATCTCCGATAAAAAGGACATCGTTTTTATCTATTTTGTTATCATCAAACCACTTTTTCGCAAGACTTGATTTGCTCACCGCCAAATCGTCATCTATACCCAATACAGCATCAAAATAATCTTTGACTTTAAATTTCTCCACCTGATTTAGAAGTCTGTTTTTTTCGCAGGCGGAAACAATGATTTGCTTACATCCCCTATTTTTAAGGAGTTTAAGAATCGGCAGCGCTTCATCATTAAGCTTTGCCGTAAATTGCAAAGAAGTATAAACCTCAACATATATTTTAGCCAAGTCCTCAAATTTATCCCTTGAAAAATCGAAGCCTGCCTTTTGATAATATTCACTTACGGGGAACGTAAATATTTTCTTATATAAATCAAGGTCAATTCTGTTTTTATATCCTGTTTTTTCAAGCATTTTGTTCATTGTGTAAACACTGATTTCAACATCGTCAAAAAGCGTGCCGTTCCAATCCCAAATTATGTATTTATATTTCATAGCTTATTCTTTATTATTTGCGCCGAAAATATCGGCAACCTCGGTTATTGATATGTATGCTTTAGGGTCGATTGAATGAACAATCTCTCTCATTTTTCCGATTTGAAATCTGTTTAATACAAAATATATTACCGTTTTATCCTCATTTGAATAATATCCCTTTGCATCATAGAACGTAATGCCGTTTTCAAATTCATTTGAAAGCCTTTTGCAAATTTCCTTTTGCTTGGTTGTAATAATCATTGCGGATTTTGAGCGGTCAAAGCCTTCAATAATATAGTCAACGGTTTTGAGCGCAACAACGTAAGCCACTATTGAATAAAGCGGCAAAATCCAGCTTTGAAATGCAATACCGCATATAACATAGAGAATTACATTATAAATCATTACAAACGTTCCGACCGTAAGCGAAAGCTTTTTTGCAAACACGACAGCCAAAACCTCTATACCGTCCATAGCACCGCCGAAACGAATTGCAAGCCCGCTTCCTATTCCCGAAATAAGTCCGCCGAAAATTGCGCAAAGAACTAAATCATCCTTAGCAAGAGGCGAAAAACTTGCAACATCAATCGGTAAAACATCTGTTATAAGCCATGCGGACAAAGAATATATTGCCACAACAAAAACTGAATATATCGTAAATTCTATACCCTGCTTTTTTGCTCCGAAAATAAAAATCGGAATGTTAAGCACAACAAGAAAAACAGAAAGCGAAAGCCATTGCGGTGTGATTTGAGATAAAAACATTGACGTGCCAGATATACCGCTGTCATAAAGCCTTACAGGTTGGAGAAACACCGTTACACCGACAGAATTTATTATTCCCGCAAAAAAGAGAACCATAAAATTTTTGATTTTCAGTTTTTTATAAGCTTCATACACCCTCCGATTGATAATTATTTAATAGCTTTAACTGCGAAAACGGCTTGGACTGATGTTCAAGCCGTTTTCGTACATTTATATGCCCGACGTATTAAATTTTATTATTCACCCGAACTGTTGCTTTGAGATGAGCTGTCACCTTTTGACTCCATAAGCTTGCACTCAACCGTACTTGTCTTAATACTGTTATTTTCAATTCTTGCAATGGTAAGTTTAACCGTATCACCCGGCTTTGAGTCAGCCAAAACCGAAGTTAAAACATCGGTTGATGTCATAGTTTTGCCGTTAATTGCAACAATCATATCATACTGTTTAACATCCTTGCTTGCAAGGTCTGATGAGCCGTCAACAGAATTAATTACCATTGTGCCCTGTGCATTCTTATAGCCTTTTTCCTCAAGTGCCGAAAGGATAGCGGAATAATTGCTGTATTTAGTAAGAGGAAGATAAGTAATTCCAAGCTTAGCTCTGCCCTCTACATAGCCGGACTTAATCAGACTGTTAGCAGTTACAATAGCAGTATCCGACGGAACTGCAAAGCCCATTCCCTCATATTCGGTAGCGGCAATCTTTGAAGAATTTACACCGATAACCTGACCTTGCATATTGAACAATGCGCCGCCGCTGTTACCGGGGTTAATTGCTGCATCAACCTGTATACATTTATTATCATAGCCTATATTTGATGAAATCGGCCTGTCAAGTGCTGAAATATAGCCGCTTGTAAGCGAATTCATAAATTCAAGACCGCCCGGACATCCGATAGCAATTACCTGCTCACCGACTGCGAGATTATCGCTGTTTGCAAATTCAGCAACCTGCAAGCCTGTTGCATCGATAGAAAGAACGCCGATATCGGTCTGGCTGTCGTATGCAACCATTGAAGCGTCATATTCTTTCTTGTTATTAAGAGTTACTGTAAATTTAGTACCTTCGCTGATAACGTGAGCACAAGTAAGGATATATGTTTTGCCGTTTTTCTCCGACATAATGATACCTGAGCCTTCGCCTGACTTTTCAGGGTCTGAGTTACTTGAATTATTGCCGTCATTATTGCCGTAATTATAGAAATAATTATATGAAGCCTGCTTCTCACTGTAAACGGTGATACCGACGCAGGAATCCATAACCTTTTTAGCAACACCTGCAACGGTAAGATTACCGCTGCTGTCCTTTGTTTGAACACTGTTACTGTCGTTTGTTTTAACATCGCTGCCTGAATCCTGAGATTGAGAGGTCGAACTGTTATTTTGTGAAGTTTTACTGCTATCAATTACACCCGTTGTTGAAAGAACAATGCCGACTGCTGCAACGAATGCGCAGATAACAAGAATAATTGCAACTATTTTGCCGGCACCGGGTTTCTTCTTAGGCGGCTTTGGCGAATTGCCGTTTTCTGCGTTTTGCTTATTATCATTTTGAGGCGGTTGATAATAGTTGCCGTTACCGCTTGAATAATTTGATGTGTTTGAATAGCTTTCTTGATTTTCCTGTGTTTTGCCTGCGTAGGAATAGTGATAGGTTGTGTTATTGTCAGCCTGCTCATTTTGAGGAGGGGTGTAATATGTTTGCCCTTCGTTTTGATTTGGCTGATAATAATCCGGCCTTTCCTGACCGCCCGTTTTTTCATTATCAAAATCGCTCATTATTGTTTGTCTCCTTTTTTATAGACAGGTTTATACTCCTTTGGCAGCTTAAACACAAATTCAGCCGTATTTTCGTCCTCACTTTGCGCATAAATTGTGCCGCTGTGCATTTCAACCATCATCTTTACTATATATAAACCTAATCCTGCACCTTTAGCGTCAAGTCCACGTGATTTATCAACCTTGTAAAATCTTTGGAACACCTTTGAAAGTTCTTCCTTTTGAATACCTATACCGCTATTTTTGATGTGCACCTCAACGTTTTTGTCATCTTCATTCATAGAGACGTTAATATATCCGCCCTCATTTGTGAATTTAACAGCGTTGTCAAAAATATTATAGATAACCTGATAAATCATATCCCTATCCGCCGTGATAAAGGTAGGGTTTAAATTTTCAAGACCTTCAATTTCAATATTCTTTTCCTCTATTTTTTGCTCAAAAGTCAAAAGTATATGAATAATTTGGTCTGAAATATCATATTTTTGCGGTTTCATCTCAAAACTGCCCGATTCAATCTTGCTCATATTAAGCATAGTTACAACAAGTCGGGTAAGACGTTTGATTTCACCGCTTACAATTTCAAGATAATAATTTGCCTTTTCCTTCGGAATTGTTCCGTCAAGAATACCGTCAATAAAACCTCCGATTGAAGTCATCGGAGTCCTAAGCTCATGTGATACGTTAGACACAAAGCTTCGTCTCGATGACTCAAGCGTATCAAGTGCGTCTGCCATATCATTAAAAGCTTTGCCGAGTTCTGCAAGCTCGTCGTAGCCGTCAACTTTAACTCTGTATGAAAAATCGCCTATTGCAAATTGCTTTGCCGCCTTGCTCATATCACGAAGCGGCTGAACAAAGCTTCGTGTAAGCCTCCAAATACATAAGAAGCCCAAAACAAGGCAAAATACAGCACTTAACATAAACATTTTAAATACTTCATGAACAAGTGAAACGGCACTTGTTGCGCTTGTTGCAAAAACAGAGCCAATAATCTGATTTGAGCTGTAAATCGGGCAACCGACAATAAACGAACGTTGACCGCTTATTACCCCGCTGCCGACATAACTGCTCTCATACACCTGCTGAAGTATCGAATCGCTTATATTATAGTCGGTATGAAACGAGCATTTGCCGAGTTTTCCGAAAAAAGGAAGCGAATCTGCCCTTTCCTTACACAAAATTATATTTCCCTCGGTGTCGCAAACAAAAATATCAGCGTCAACCGAATTAGATACAATCTTGATTGCACGGCATATCATTTCTTTCTCGTTTGAATAAGTATCATTCATATCCGCAACAAGGAGATTGGAACTTACACTGTTGGCAATAGATTGTGCATTCTCCATAAGCAAATCTGTAGTCTGTTTTTGAGTGTACGCACCCACAAGGGCGGTAAGCGTCGTACCCAAAACAGTAAGCACAATAAGCATTATTGCCGAAAACAACAAAAAGTATTTAGCAAAAATATTATCCTTCAAATTCTTTTTTTGAGGTAAATGTATTTTTGTCATTATTTATACCTTTATTATATACTTACTGCCGGGAAATCTTCCGGCATTTTGATTATTCCTTTGTTTCGAACTTGTAGCCTACTCCCCAAACGGTTTTAAGCGACCATTTGTCTGACACGCCCTCAAGCTTTTCACGAAGCCTTTTAACGTGAACGTCAACCGTTCTTGAATCACCGTAATAATCAAAGCCCCAAACCTCGTCAAGAAGCTGGTCACGGGTATAAACCCTATTAGGATTTGATGCAAAATGATAAATAAGTTCAAGCTCTTTAGGAGGAGTATCAACAGGTACACCCTTAACCTTAAGCTCATAATTAACTATATTGATTTCAAGATTATCATATTTTACGATTTTCTTTGAATTTTCCTCAGCGTCATTACTTCCGCTGGCTCTTCTCAACACAGCCTTAACTCTTGCCATTACTTCCTTAGCATCAAAAGGTTTTGTAACATAGTCGTCTGCGCCAAGTTCAAGACCGAGAACCTTATCAAAAGTTTCACCCTTAGCGGTAAGCATAATGATAGGAGTATTAGATGTTTTTCTTATTTCACGGCAAACCTGCCAGCCGTCCATTTTCGGAAGCATAATATCAAGAAGTACAAGTTCAGGTGCTTTAGACTGAAACATTTCAACTGCTTCCTGTCCGTCATTAGCAACGAAAACCGTGTAGCCGTCATTTTCCAAGTAAAGCTTTAAAAGTTCGCAAATGTTGCGGTCGTCGTCAACAACCAAAATTTTTGTTCCCATAATGTTTCTCCTTTGATTTGTTAATATCATTTTATCACCGCTTAGTGATAATTTTTTGTAGTTTTAATTAACATTTTATAAAATTTATAAATATTTTTTGAATGAAAATTATTGGTAATATTAATTACCATTCTTTTCCACGCTTTATACAGCCCTCAACATGGTCGATAAACTGCTTTGCACCTCTCGGCGAACGTCCGCCTCTCCTTGTTGCCCACTGGTCAGCTTTGAAAAGAAGTTTATCAACATCAACGCCGTGCTCTTCAAAATGCCTGTCGCAAGCAAGTTTTTCAACAATATCAAGATATTCCTTTTTATCGGGATTAAGAAATGTGATTGTAAGACCGAAGCGGTCGGAAAGGGAAAGCTGTTCTTGCATAGTATCTCCCTTATTAACATCATTTTCCCTGTCAGAGAAATTTTCCTTAATCAAATGACGTCTGTTAGACGTTGCATATATAATAGTATTCGGCTGTTTGCCCGAAAGCGAACCTTCAAGAGCCGCCTTAAGTTCGCTAAACGAGGTATCGTTAGAGTCGAAACTTAAATCATCAATATAAATAATAAATTTCATAGGTGAATCGGCAATTTGCTCACGAATAAGCGAAAGGTCGGCAACAGCACTCTTAGGAATTTCAATCATACGAAGGCCCTTTTGCCAATACTCGTTCAAAATTGCGTGAACTGTTGAGCTTTTGCCCGTTCCCCTGTCACCGTAAAGCAAAACGTTATTAGCCGGATGACCTGCGATAAAGCTTTCGGTATTATCAATAACCTTATTTCTTTGAAGTTCGTAATTTTTCAAATCTGTAAGACGGATAGGATCAATGGAATTAACCGGAGTGATTTCCTCATCTCTCCAAGTAAATGCAATATTTTTGGCATAAATACCGTAGCCGTTTTCTCTGTGATACTTAATAAGTTCATCAAGTTGCCTGTCCCAATGAGAATCTAACGGAGCAAGCGGCTTGCCTACCTCCCAGCCCGGTAAAGTCAAAAGGATTTCTTTAATATCCTCATCCTCAATATCTGCCAAAATATCCTGTGCGGTAAGAGAAGCGATTTCTTCAAGCTTTGCAAGGTCGCTTTTAACCGCATTTATGACTGCGATTGAAAGCTCGTTTACCTCTCCTGCGCATGCCGCTTTAGTGAAAATATTGTCATTAGTTAAAATCAAGCGTGAAATATGCCTTTTAAGCGATTCGCTTTTTGCAAGTTCCTTAAAAAAGTAACTTTGAAGTGCTACCGTGTCCTCTTCATCGTCGCAAAGCAAATCATATAAAGCAGAGAAAACGTCATCATCCTCGAAATCGTAAATACAAAGCGATTCAATATAATATTTAAGTCTTGTTACCTTATTCATCTTTAACACCTCCAAGACCGATATTTTTAGGTAAAATATTTTATATACTAATAATATAGCAATTGTTCACAATTTACAAGTAATATAGTTAAAATCGTTGTTTTGAACAAATAAAAGCAGACCTAAAAGGAATTTTTGTTGTAAGATGTCCGACAACGTATTGACTTTTATATGCAGGTTGTGTTATCATACAACTCAAGAGGTGTTTATATGGGCAATTCATCAAGACTTGCAGACAGCACTGCAAATCAGATATTAAAAATGATAGAAGAAGAGGAGCGCTTTTCCGTTGGCGACAAGCTGCCTAACGAAAACGATTTTGCCGCTGAGCTCGGAGTAAGCCGTTCTACCCTCAGAGAAGCGGTAAAAATACTTACCACCTATGGCATACTTGAAATAAAGCGTGGCAAAGGCACATTTGTAACTTCAAACACTATTATAGATTCAAACGATTTAAGCGACATAACCTCAGGGCTTGACGATTTGTTTGAAATGAGGCTTATGTTTGAACCGGATTGCGCTTATTATGCGGCTTTAAGGGCTACTGACGAGGAAATAAGAATAATCTGTGAATGCGGCGAAGCGGTTGAAAAGAAAATACTTTCGGGTGAGGACAGAACTGTTGAAGAACAAAAATTTCACGAGAGTATCGCAAACGCAACTCATAACGCTTTTGTAAAGCAATTCATTCCTATTATATTTAACGCAATCAAAAAAGGTGTTGTTGTTATGATGAAGGACAGCGACGTCAGCAAAGATAATATGAGCGACGACAGACTGATAATGGATTTTATAAAAAAGAGAAATCCCGATGGTGCAAGAACAGCTATGAGGCTTCATATTATTCACGCTATGGAAGGCTTGCAAAAAAATCAAAATTAGGTATTGACATTAGACAACAGACAAGTTATAATGACAATTGTAAAAGATATTTAGCGAGTGGTCGGACAACCGAACACCACAAATATTTAAAATATTAAATAAATAATTATTATTTTTGGAGGAAACAAAAATGGCAGAAGCTAGACTTTTTTATGAATCAGATTGTAATCTTGACGTTCTTTCAGGTAAGACTGTTGCTATCGTAGGCTTTGGTTCACAGGGCCACGCACATGCACTTAATCTTCACGAAAGCGGTGTAAACGTAATCGTTGGCCTTTACAAAGGTTCAAAATCTTGGAAAAAGGTTGAAGACCTTGGCTTAAAGGTAATGGAAACTGCTGATGCAGTTAAGGCTGCAGACATTGTTATGGTTCTTGCTCCGGATGAGAAGCAGGCAGCTATTTATAAGAAGGATATCGAACCGAACCTTACAGAAGGTATGGCTCTTGCATTTGCTCACGGCTTTAACATTCACTTCAAGCAAATCGTTCCACCTGCAAATGTAGATGTATTTATGATTGCTCCTAAGGCTCCGGGCCACACAGTTCGTTCAGAATACAAAGAAGGTAAAGGTACTCCTTGCCTTGTTGCTGTATATCAGGATGCTACAGGTCATGCTTGGGATATCGCTCTCGCTTACGGTGCAGGTATCGGCGGCGCTCGTGCAGCTCTTCTTGAAACAACATTTAAGTGCGAAACTGAAACTGACCTCTTCGGTGAGCAAGCTGTTCTTTGCGGCGGTGTAACAGCACTTATGAAAGCCGGTTTTGAAACACTTGTTGAAGCTGGTTATGACCCAAGAAATGCTTACTTTGAATGTATCCACGAAATGAAGCTTATCGTTGACCTTATTTACCAAAGCGGTTTCAAGGGTATGAGATACTCAATTTCTAATACTGCTGAATACGGTGACTATGTAACAGGTCCTAAGATTGTTACTGCTGAAACAAAGAAGGCTATGAAGAAAGTTCTTTCTGATATTCAAGACGGTTCATTCGCTAAGGAATTCCTACTTGATATGTCACCTGCAGGTCGTCAAGTTCACTTCAAGGCTATGAGAAAGATTGCAGGAGAACACCAACTTGAACAAGTCGGTGAAGAAATCCGTAAGCTTTATAGCTGGAACAGCGAAGACGATAAGCTTATCAATAACTAATTTGACGTATTTAAAAAGACTTCACGAAAGTGAAGTCTTTTTTGTTGCATTTTTGCCACCACTCCACCACTCCGTCACGCCGTGACACCTCTCCTCAAGGAGAGGCTTATTTGGCTCCCATCGAGGGGAGCTGGCGACGCAGTCGACTGAGGGGTGGTACATTTAATGGCGACCAATGGTCGCCCCTACGAAGCACGCCAAGCGTGATGTCGTTTCACACAAAAAAGCCGTCAAAGTAATACTTTGACGGCTTTTACCTTATCAATTATACGATTTCAGCACCGCTTTGAATATCATTAAGAGTAGTCAAAACAGTAAGCTTATCTTCAAATTCGGCTGACAAAATCATACCGCAAGATTCAAGTCCCATCATCTTTCTCGGTTTCAAGTTTGCAACAAACAACACATTTTTACCGATTAATTCTTCAGGCTTATGGAACTTTGCTATACCGGAAAGAATCTGTCTTGTTTCACTTCCGACTTGCAAAGTAAATCTAAGAAGTTTTGATGACTTTGGCACTTTTTCGCATTCAAGCACCTTACCGACACGAATATCAAGTTTTTCAAATTCTTCAAACTCGATATAATCTTTATACGGTGCAATTTCAATCTTTTCTTCTTCCGGCTGACCGAATTCTTCTTCAAGTTCGGCAAGTTTCTTTTCTGCGTCAATTCTTTGGAACAGCGGAACAGCCTCGCCTACTTTTGTACCCGCCTTTGTTTCACCGAATGTCTTTGTACTTTCAAAGCTCAAATCATATGCACCGATTTGTTCGGCGATTTTCTTTGATGTTTCAGGCATATACGAGCTTAACAATGCCGCAATAATTCTGATTGTTTCAACAAGATTATAAAGCACTGTACCCAATCTTGGCTTATCGTCTTCATTCTTTGCAAGCACCCATGGAGTTGTTTCGTCAATATACTTATTCGCTCTGTCAACA
>ERZ894244.388-NODE-388-length-32451-cov-116.087665_pt1 | contig 32451 bp, 28 predicted proteins | sample MGYA00380299_ERZ894244 | MGnify/ENA primary metagenome ERZ894244 (study PRJEB32331, sample SAMN06328444) | human gut metagenome | biome: human gut microbiome; feature: stool | host: Homo sapiens | collected 2014-06-26 ... | reverse complement strand
TGCGCGTATCAATAACGCTTGGGCAAGACGACCGAGAAAGCGGTTATGACCGGAGATGAAAAACCGGTGATAAGTGTGAAAAAAAGTAAGATATGTTCGTGGGCAAAGTAAGTTCACTTACTTTGCGATTTAAGTCCACTTACTTTGCTCGGGAATATATCTTACTTTTTCGTTAAATAAATATTAAAAGATAATCCAATTTTTGACCCAATTTATAAGGAAACTGCTTTAATGCGGTTTTCTTTATAAATTGGGTCAAAATGAGATGCTAATCCTAATAAATCCATGTTTAATTTACAGCAATTCATTGCAGACCATGTGATTTGTCGTCCGACAAGTATGTTTGCAGCAGATATTGAAGCTAATAAAGAAACGCTTCAAGCAGAAATAAGGAATAAAAGTGTATGCGTCATAGGAGGTGCCGGTTCCATCGGTTCTTCTTTCATTAAAGCAGTCTTGCCGTTCAAGCCCTCCAAACTGATTGTAATAGACCTGAACGAGAACGGATTGGCAGAACTGACACGTGACCTGCGTTCCACATACGGCATGTATGTACCTGCGGAATATCGGGCATATACCTTGAACTTTGCCGATCCTATCTTTGAAAGGATCTTCCGTGAGGAGAAAGGCTTTGACATTGTGGCGAATTTTTCAGCTCACAAGCATGTCCGTAGTGAGAAGGACAAATATTCGGTACAGGCACTCATTGAAAACAATGATATCAAGGCAAAAAGATTCCTTGACCTGTTGGCCGTTTACCCGCCTAGGCACTTCTTCTGTGTCTCCACTGACAAGGCCGCCAATCCGGTGAATATCATGGGAGCCAGCAAACGTATTATGGAAGATATGATTATGGCGTATTCTTCCAAGTTCAAGGTGACCACCGCCCGTTTTGCCAATGTAGCTTTTTCCAACGGTTCTTTGCCGGATGGCTGGATACAGCGTGTCATGAAAAAGCAGCCGTTGGCTGCACCCAATGATGTGAAACGCTACTTTGTTTCTCCGGAGGAAAGCGGCCAGATATGTATGCTTGCCTGCATACTAGGTAAGAATGGTGAAATATTCTTCCCAAAGTTGGGTGAAAGACAGATGCTCACTTTCTCTTCCATTTGTGATGAGTATATAAAAGCGGTTGGCTGCGAGAAAAAAGAGTTTGCAACGGATGAGGAAGCGAAGAAATTTGCTTCGGATATGACTTTTGATAATAAGGATTACCCAGTGGTGTATTTTAAAAGTGATACAACAGGTGAGAAGGCATACGAGGAGTTCTATGTTTCTGGTGAGAAAATTAATATGGATCGTTTTTGCAGCCTGGGGGTGATTGAGGAAGTGGTGAAACGGCCGATGACTGAGATAGATGCATTCTTTACTGAAATGGAGAATATATTTGCCGAACCGGATTTTACCAAAGAAGAGGTGGTTATGGCGATAAAGCGTTTCATCCCCAACTTTGAACATGAGGAAAAGGGGAAGAATCTGGATCAGAAAATGTAATTAAAACGATATACAGCTATGAATAACAACGCTGAAATCTGTGAATTCATTCACCATCTTTTTGGAACACAAGATTTTGTTCCTCTGAGTGCTCCCAAGTTTATCGGAAACGAGAAAAAATACCTCAACGAATGTATTGATACGACTTTCGTGTCAAGTGTCGGTGCTTTTGTTGACCGCTTTGAGCACGATATGGCTGTGTACACCGGTGCCAAGCGTACCGTAGTCTGTGTGAGTGGTACCAATGCCCTTCACATGGCCATGCTGCTAGTGGGTGTAGAACGCGATGATGAGGTGCTCACCCAAGCTCTGACCTTCATCGCTACTTGCAATGCTGTCAGTTATATCGGAGCATATCCTGTTTTTATTGATGTGGACAAAGAAACGATGGGACTTTCGCCCCGAGCTGTCAAGGCATGGCTGGAGAGGAATGCTGAACTGAAAGAAGGAGTTTGCTATAACAAGCGTACCGGTCGTCGTGTAAAAGCTTGTATTCCCATGCACACTTTCGGCCATCCCGTAAAAATAGATGAACTGGCGGATATCTGCCGTGAGTGGTATATCGAATTGGTTGAAGACGCAGCCGAAAGTATCGGCAGTTTTTATAAAGGTCGCCATACCGGTACATTCGGAAAGGTGGGTGCTATTAGCTTTAATGGAAACAAAACCATCACTACAGGTGGTGGAGGCATGTTGCTTTTCCAGGATGAAGAACTGGGCGCATACGCCAAGCACCTTACTACCCAGGCTAAGATACCTCATCGTTGGGAGTTTCGTCATGACCATATTGGTTATAATTACCGGATGCCGAATATCAATGCCGCTCTAGGTTGTGCCCAGTTGGAGAATCTAGACCGCTATGTGGCAGATAAGCGTGAAACAGCAGCCTGCTATGCTGAGTTTTTCAAGGGTAAGGAAGATATTACTTTTTTTACTGAACCTGCTGATTGCAAATCGAATTATTGGCTCAATGCGGTGGTACTAAAGGATAAGGCGGCTCAACTTGATTTTTTGGAGTACACAAATGATCATGGTGTGATGACCCGTCCCGTTTGGGAACTGATGAATCGACTGCCCATGTTCGAGCATTGCGAAACGGACGGGCTGGAGAATACCGAGTGGCTGGCTGACCGGGTGGTGAATATTCCTAGTAGTGTAAGATTAGATAAATGAAAAAAATCGCAGTTGTCACTGGTGCACGTTCAGAGTATGGACTGCTACGTTGGGTGATAGATGAGATACATCATGCTACTGAGTTACAGTTGCAGCTTATCGTTACAGGCGGACACCTGTCTCCCGAACAGGGGTTGACTTATCGTTGTATTGAGGAGGACGGATATGATATTGATGCTAAAGTCGATATGTTGTTGTCCTCGGATTGTGCTTCTGGTATAGCGAAATCTATGGGGATGTGCAGTATTGGGATGAGCGATGCTTTTCTGCATCTTCAGCCTGATATGATTGTTGTCTTAGGCGACAGATATGAGTTGCTTCCCATAGTTGGTACTGCTTTGGTGATGCGTATTCCGATAGCTCATATTTCAGGAGGTGACATCACTGAAGGAGCTATTGACAATGAAGTGCGCAATGCTGTTACAATGATGTCTACACTCCACTTTCCGGGTACTCAAACTTCTGCAGCCCGTATTGGTAGGATGATTGGAACTATGAAGAATGTTTTTGTTGTAGGTGAGACCAATTTAGATAATTTTTTACGTTTGTCGCTTTTGTCAAGGAATGAATTAGCAGAGTCTTTAAATATTGATTTAGGTAAAAAATGGATATTGATGACTTACCATCCAGTAACTAAAGAAAGCCGTGAGAAGAATCTTTTCGATGTAAATAGTTTACTCCATGTGCTCCAGTCGTTAGGTGATGACTATGAAATACTAGTTTCTAAGTCTAATACAGATTTATATGGTTCGGATATTAATCAACTTTTAAATGATTATGTATGCAATAAGCCTTGTTTTCATTTGTTTACCTCGTTAGGACAGAAGTGTTATGTCAGCCTTCTTCCTCAGTTATATTGTATGATAGGTAATTCGTCCAGTGGAGTATATGAAACGGGTTATTGGAAGTTGCCTACGATTAATATAGGACATCGTCAAGAAGGCAGATATATGACATCTAACATTATTTGTTGCGATAATTGTTCTGAGTCTATTATTCAGTCTTTAAAGAAAATTGAAACAGACGAATTTCAGCAAATGTTAAAGTATATTGATAATCCTTATGGTGATGGCAATGCTTCCAAACGTATTGTAGAACAGATAAAAATGTATTTTAATGCAGTTAAGTAATCTAAAAACACCTTGTTTTATTTTGGATTCGGATAAGTTGGTATCTAATGTTTTGGAATTTAAAAGAGCTTTGAACAGTCGCTTTTCAAACCATTGCATTGGATACTCAATTAAGACGAATTCACTTCCTTATATGTTGCACATGCTTAATGAGTTGGGATGCTATGCTGAAGTAGTATCTTATACAGAGTATGCATTAGCTTTGCAAGTTGGTTTTGAGAAGAGCCATATTGTATATAATGGTCCAGCTAAAGATAAGGAGACTTTTTTAGATGCAATAAAGAATGGTGCATATGTAAATATAGATACAAAACGTGAAATAGAATGGTTGAATGATTTGAACAAACTGCATTCTTATAAGGTCGGCATTCGTGTCAATTTGAATTTAGGGAAGATTTCGCCAGAAGATGCTAAAGAGGGTGAATCGGATAGCAGATTTGGTTTTTCGTTTGAGAATGGAGAACTGGAAGAAGCAATAAATAAGATTCAATTATGCAAAAATGTAAAACTTGGAGGTTTGCATCTGCATCGTACTTCATTGACTCGTTCTTTAAATGTTTATAGGAATATTTGCAAATATGCTATTCGGATCATTAATTCATTAGGTCTAGAACTTGATTATATTGATGTTGGTGGTGGTTATTTTGGTGACAAGCCTAATGCACCTACTTATAAAGAATATGTGGACACTATCTATTCAAGTTTGTTAGAGGAAGGGATTGATGTTTCTAAAATGAAAGTCATAGTGGAACCAGGAAATGCAATAGTTGCTTCACCTTTTAGTTTTTTATCGGAGATCATTGATACAAAAAAAATAGGTGACTCTCAAATTATAGTAACTGATGGTTCTCGTAATGATGTGGACCCTTTTTTCGGTAAAAAAGACTATTTTAAATCTTTCATCAGAAAGCAAGAGGAAAAAGTGTTCATTGATTCACAAATGGTTGTAGGATGTAGTTGTTTGGAGTATGACAAGCTTTTTACACTTCAAAATCAGCCATTACTAAATGTCGGTGATAGAATACTTTACCAAAATGTCGGTGCATACACTATGACTTTATCACCATTGTTCATTCGATTTTTTCCTAGAGTTTATTTGAAAACTTTAAATGGTTATGAGATAATTAGAGAGGAATGGACTGTCAATGATTTAAAGCAATAACAATAAACTTTATAGTTATGAATAATATTCTGTGTTGTAATGCGGGCCGTAGAGGGCGTTTAATGATAGATATGCGTAAGACTATCGGTGATAGTGGTAATGTGGTTGCTACAGATAACTGGTCGGTAGCCCCAGCAATATTTTTCGCAAACAAGCAATATGTAGTTCCTAAAATTACACATCCAAATTATATTCAAGAAGTACTTGGTATTTGTAAGAAAGAAGATATTAAAGCTATTTTTACTTTAATCGACCCTGAAATAGATCTTTTAGCATCAAATAAAAAGAAGTTTGAAGAAATTGGTGTTCTTCCTCTTTGTCCTTCTAAGCAAACTGCTGATTTGTGCTTTGATAAGTACAGCATGTACCTGTATTTAAAAAATCATGGTGTTAATACACCGCTTACTTTCCATGAATTAGATGATTTCAAAGCTGCATACTTCAAAGGTGAAATTCAATTTCCTGTTTTCATCAAACCACGTACAGGTAGTGGTAGTGTTGGAGCGCATAAGGTCAATACCATGCAGGATTTGGAAAACTATTATGCTGAGAATGCTTTCGATTATATCATTCAGGAGTTTATGCAAGGTGATTGCGATGCAGATGCTTATATTGATTATTATTCAAAGGAAGTGGTTTCTATTTTTTCAAAAAAGAAAATTGAAACTCGTATCGGTGGGGCCAGTAAAACTATTTCATTCAAAGACCAGCGTTTGTTTGACTTCGTGCAGTCTTTTATGCATCTTTTCGACTTTGCCGGAGCAATTGATATGGATTTCTTTTTTAGAGATGGAGAGTACTATCTGTCTGAAATAAATCCTCGTTTTGGCGGAGCCTATTTGCATGCGTATGGTGCTGGAGTTGATTTCTTTAAACTGATCATCAATAACATTAATGGTGTTACCAATGAAGTTCGCATTGGTGATTATGATGAAGGTGTGCTCATGTTGATGTATGATGATGTAGTCATAACTAAGGAAGTTGACCTTTTAAGAGATTATCATGATTAATCACGTTTACATAATAGCCGAAGCCGGAGTGAATCACAATGGTCGGTTGGATTTGGCTCTTCAGCTCTGTAATGCCGCCAAAGATGCGGGAGCTGATGCCGTGAAATTTCAGACATGGAAAACAGAGAAGATTGTTACTCGGAATGCTGAATTGGCTGTTTATCAGGAGAATAACATATCCGATAAGACCAAGTCACAGTTTAAGATGTTGAAAGAACTTGAATTGAGCTATGATAATTTTGAAGTAGTGAAAAATCATTGTGATGAGATAGGTATCCAGTTCCTTTCTACTCCTGATGAAATAGATAGTCTAGACTTTCTTTGTAATTTTAATTTGCCTTTCATCAAGCTGGGATCGGGAGATGTTACCAATATTCCTTTTCTTCGTCTTGTTGGTAGCAGACATATTGATGTTGTCCTTTCTACAGGAATGTCGTATCTCGGTGATGTAGAGATAGCATATCGCACCTTGATAGAAGCAGGAGCTAAAAGTGTTTCTTTACTTCATTGTACTACTAACTATCCATGTCCCATGCATGAAGTAAACCTTCGGGCTATACAAACTCTTAAGGATGCATTTCATTGTTCCGTAGGTTATTCAGACCATACAATGGGTGTGGAAGTGCCTGTTGCAGCTGTAGCAATGGGAGCTGAAATCATAGAGAAACATTTCACGCTTGATAAGGAAATGGACGGTCCTGACCACAAAGCCTCCCTCAATCCCGAGGAACTCAAACAAATGGTGATGGCTATTCGTAACATTGAGCGAGCTTTAGGTAATGGCATCAAACAGCCTAATGAGAGTGAGAAACAAATTTCAGAAGTGGTGCTCAAACGTATTGTGGCGGCTACACCAATAAAGGAAGGTGAGGTGCTCTCGGCGGATAATATGACTGTGAAACGCAGTACCGTTGGTTTGAAAGCTTCTTTATGGGATTTGGTAAACGGGCGTATAGCTACCTGCAATTATGCTATAGACGAACCTATTATCATTTAAAAATAGACAATAGTAATGAATATACTTGTAATAATTCCTGCACGTGGTGGAAGTAAAGGAATACCTCACAAGAATGTTAAGGAATTAAATGGAAAACCGTTGATATGCTATAGCATTGATGCGGCTCGTCAGCTTACCACCGATGAGAATATTTGTGTTTCTACAGATGATGATGTCATTATCAAGGTTGTAGAGGATTATGGCTTGAAAGTTCATTTTAAACGCCCTGCAGAGTTGGCTACAGATTGTGCAGGAACAAATGGAGTACTGCTTCATGCTTTGGAGTTTTATGAGAAACAAGGTCGTAAATATGATGTAGTAGTTTTGTTGCAACCCACTTCTCCTTTTCGTGAGACTAAATCATTGAAGGAGGCTGTGGCTTTGTATACTTCTGACATAGATATGGTTGTTTCGGTGAAAGAAGCGGCAACTAATCCATATTATAATAGTTTTGAGGAGGATGCTGAAGGCTTATTGGTCATCAGCAAAGGGGATGGTACTATTGAACGGCGTCAGGATGCACCTAAGGTATGGGAGTTTAACGGTTCTATTTATGTGATTAATAGCACTCGCCTTAAAGAAGTAGGTTTGTCCAAACTCAATAGAATACGTAAATATGTTATGGATGATCTTCATTCAATAGATATTGATAGTATGTTTGACTGGTATATGGCGGAAAAGGTAATCAGTAGTCATCTTATTGAAAATTAATTTATATGAATTGCTCTCATATTATTCTCCAATCTTTCTCTATTATTGATGCCATTCGCTGCATCAATGAGATTCACAATGAACCACTGGTGCTCTTTGTGGTAGATGAGAACAGAAGGATGCAAGGTACCCTTACCGATGGTGATGTGCGTCGTGCCTTGATTAAAGGTATAGATGTGGATGCTCCTATTAGTGAGGCCATGCATCGTAATTTTAACTTTTTACGTCGCGGAGTGAACGATAGAGTGGAGGATATTCACCACCAACGTGATTTAAGGATGCGTTTGGTACCCATACTTGATGAAGAAAATCATATTTGCGAAATCATCAATTTGGAACATTATGTAACTAAATTGCCAATTGATGCTGTATTAATGGCCGGTGGTAAGGGGGAACGCCTTCGTCCGTTAACGGAGAAAACTCCTAAGCCCCTAATTAAGGTAGGTGACAAGTGTATCATTGATTATAATATTGATCGTTTGCTTTCATACGGTTTGAATCATATATCTGTAACGGTTAACTATCTTGGCGACCAGATTGAGGAACATTTCCGGGAGGAACGCGATGGGGTGAAGATAGTTACTGTGCGTGAACCGAAATATCTAGGTACCATTGGCAGTATCAAGTTCGTGGAAACTTTTTACAATGATACGGTGCTGGTAATGAACTCAGATCTCTTTACGAATATTGATTTTGAGGATTTTTTCCTTCATTTCTGTCAGCATGATGCCGACATGAGTGTGGCAGCTGTGCCCTACGTAGTGAAGGTGCCATACGGTGTGTTCAATCTCGAAGGACGAGAAATCAAGGGCGTTACCGAGAAACCTACCATCAGTTATTATGCAAACGCCGGTATATACCTTATCAAACGCAAATTGCTTGACCTTATTCCTGATGATATCTTCTTTAATGCCACTGACTTCATGGATAAACTCATAGAACAGGGATACAAGGTGATTCGCTATCCTATTAGTGGATATTGGCTGGATATTGGTCAGCATGATGAATTGGCTAGGGCAAGGGAGATGGCAAAACACTTGAAATAGAACATGTCAAATAGAATGAAAAGAATATGAATAAGTTAATTAATATTAAAACGGGGGGGGTAGAGAATCAAAATTCGAGCTCCTGAGGCTGTTGTCTATGCTAATGGTTTTAAATCTGCATAGCTTTCATGGATATGATTATGGGAGCGGTATCATGCAAGGATTGGATTGGTTTAGGGAGAGCACTTCCATTTGTGCGGTTAATGTGTTTATCATGATTTCCGGATATTTTGGTATAAAATGGAAGTTCAGGAGTTTCTTCAACCTCATCTTTCAACTACTTTTCTATAGCTTTGCCGTTTACGGAGTATGTGTAGCTTTGGGAATCTTTTCATTTGAAATGAGTTCTTTCTTAAGTTGCTTCAAAGCTACTAATAGCTCATGGGGATTCATTACATGCTATCTGGGTATTTATTTGATGGCACCATTGCTCAATACTTTTGTCCAACAATCCAGTAGTAGGGAATTATTTATATATTTGCTGTGTCTGTTTATGGGATGTAATTTTCTTATTCCTGCCTATGGCGGCATTCTTAATTATTTTCTAGTATACTTGATAGGTGGCTGGATGAAGAAATCACAGGCTGTCCAAACATTCAAGCTTCCTGCTGTTAAATGTTATTGGACTGTAACTTTGCTCATATTTGTATTGTCATATAGCCTCTATCGCTACTTACATTTTGATGCGGTTCGTATGTGTACATTCTTTTTGGGCTATAGTTATAATTCACCTTTTATTATTTTACAGGCCATGTCTCTTTTTTTAGTCTTTGGCCGCATACAGTTACAGAGCAGGTTTGTAAACTGGTGCGCTGCATCCTGCTTTTCTATTTTCCTTATTCATATGCATCCGGCTATTAAGCATATAGGTTATTATCATTTTACCGAGAGCTTGTATGCCCTGCCTTTTTTAGAACATGCAGGTATTTTGATATTACTCGTAGCCGGTATATTTATGGGGTCTATCTTGATTGATAAAATACGTATATATCTATCGACTTTTGTCTATAATCTTATATGCTCATTTTATAGGCGTTTGCCGTACGGATGGGCGGATACATGCATTTTTGAAAAGTTGGAATGAAAGTGTTTAACAAAAGTAAAACAAAATAGAAAATATAAATGAATCAAAAAGTCGATTTTTTAATCCGTTATGAGCATAAAATCCGCGAGTTGGAGAGTGTGATGTTGTTAAAGCTAGAGTTAGAGCGACGAGGTTATACTGTGGGATTGGTATGTAACTACGAACATCGGCATGACTATGAGCCTAAAGTGCTAATTGTTCCGGCTGGTTATTATACAGAACATTTTATGTATGAGATGTGTAAATATAGCATACGTAAAATAGCCAATTTACAGTTGGAACAACTTTTTCAAAGCCGGAATGAGGAAAATCTGGATTCTCCTTTTAATATTTATGGCTATGGTCGTAAAATTCTTCATTTCTTATGGGGTAAGCAGGTACAGCATCGTTTGTGTTATGGTGGATTGGATGTAGCACATACTGTTATTACAGGACAGTTGAATACAGATCTTTTGCGTGGTAAGTTCAAGGATCAGTTGATAACGAAAGAGACGCTAGCTTGTAGATACAACTTGGATTTTCAGAAAAAGTGGTATCTTTTTCTTTCTTCTTTTGCTTATTGTAATATGGATGCTATTCAAGTTCATCTTACAAAAAAGGTTCTTGGTTTAGAATCTTATAATTATTTTAAACAGCTTAGTGATGAATCACGTGATAGTATACTCCGGTGGTTTCAGAACGCGCTAATGACTCATCCGGATACGATAATCATTTATCGTCCTCATCCAGATGAACTGAATGATGAACAGCTCATGCAGATGGTTCGGGATTACCCCAATTTTTATGTTATAGCTGATTTGGCTATGAAACATTGGGTCAATGCATGTGACAAAGTGTATAACTGGTATAGCACAGGGCAGGTAGATGTGGTGCTACTGCATAAGCCTTACCGTTTTTTGCGACCTTATGTGATTAAAGAAGATGTCGACTATAAACTATTTTTAGGTATGGATTCTATTAAGGATGCACAGGCATTTCAGGATGACTTTACCAATATGGAGTACAGAGACATTATAAACAAGTCATTGTTTGATTCATACTATTATATACCGCAGAACTATATTTACCAGAATATATGTGACTATCTTGAACAGATGTTACTTACCGATAAGTATGATATAAAACTGAATTTTAAAGAAAATCTATATGTGGGGTTACTGACGAACAAAATAAGATTGATAGATGCCATGAAGAAGTCTATAGGGAAAAACTTGTTCATGAATATAAAGAATATGCTAAAGCCGGTAAGGTCTATTGATATTGAGTTCCAAAAAGCAATAGCTGATAACTTTGACAAGAATGTGGCAAATCAGAAAGATATAGATGAAATAGAAGCCCGTCTCAAACCGCTTATATATGAATAAGAGCTACAGGAATCTAATAAGAAATTCACTATGGGCTTTGGCTGGTAATACGGGAAGCAAGATTCTGTCATTTTTGTTATTGCCTTTCTATACTAGATGGTTGGGTACAGCAGGGTATGGTTTGAGTGACCTTATAACCACTTATTCATCCTTTCTGTTAGGGGTGGTGACCCTCTGTGCAGCTGATGGTATTTTTATTTTCACAAAGAATCGTACACAAACCGAAAAGAGTGAATACTTCACTTCAACGCTAAAGTTTGTGGCCGTGCTTTTTGTGGGGTGGTTTCTTGTCTTTTCAGTTATTAGGTTCGTGGCATCTTATTATGATATACATAACTCTTTTACGGATAATGTTTGGCTTATTACAGCTTTTGTTCTATCTTCTTTTTTGCAGAGCTTTACGCAGCAGTTCCTTATAGGTATAGAACAAATAAAGCTATATTCGTTTACCGGTATGATTTTATGTATTTCTACGTTTATACTTTCAGTTCTGCTTATACCTGGTTGGGGAGTAAAGGGGTATGTATATTCGTTGTTTCTGGCTAATATGTTCACTTCCCTATTTTCGTTCCTGCTGTCTGGGTCATACAGATATTTCTCTATGAAAGGTTTTCAGTGGGAACGTGTGCGTGAGTTGCTGGTTTATTCTATTCCTTTGATACCAAATGCCATTATGTGGTGGATGGTGTCGGCACTGAATCGGCCGATCATGGAAGCATATCTGGGCTTTTCTGATATCGGTATCTTTGCAGTGGCTAATAAGTTTCCGGGTATAATAACGATGGTCTTTTCTGTCTTTGCAGTATCTTGGAACATATCCGTGCTGGAAGAGTATTCCAAGCCTACCTTTTCGGAGTTTTATCATAAGGTATTTAAGATTTTGTTTATGGTCTTGATGGTGGTAACACTCATGCTTATGCTCTGCTCGCAATACATTATAATGCTGTTTGCCGCTCCACAGTTTGCAGAGGCATGGCGCTATATGGTACTGCTTATTATGGGAGCGTTCTTTAGTTGTTTCTCTTCTTTTTTTGGAACAGTCTTTGGAGTGGTGAAAAAGAGTAAGTACTTTTTTTACTCCAGTGTCTATGGGGCTACTGTTTCTATTATACTAAATTTTATTCTAATTCCAGTACTGGGACTTGTAGGGGCATGTATCTCTGTGGTTTCATCATTCTTTGTATCGGCTCTGTCCCGTTATTATTATAGTAGAAAGTATGTAGTTTCATCCCTGATGGGGGATGTGATGTTTTATTCCATCTTGTTGATTGCCTTTAGTTTCGTTCTTCTCAATAACCGAGTTTTGTATCTAAATATTGGTGTATTTGTACTGTGTGTGATGTTGATGGCTATACGTGAACGTAATTATGTATTTCAGATAAAATCTGTATTGGATAGAATAGGAAAATGAAAAATGTCGAGTTTTATGAGGGTAGAACGATGTCAGTAGACAATGTCTCTTTTGAATTTAGCTGAATTTGGCTTTAGGCATATGGTTATGGATGGTATGATAAATAGCTGTACTATTGTTATTGGAATTTATCCCTTTCCCATACACATTACACCATCAATCTTATATATTTCAGAAAAAAAATATTCCAACGTGTTGATTCTTATTGTATTGTCCGTGTTTTGGCTATGATTTATTGCATTTATTGCTTCATTGTGTTTCAACTTCTCCATTATGAAAATCTGTTGCTGATGATTATCAGAACGTAAGTCGTCAAAAAATGGCTATTGATTGAAACCTCTATCTTCGCTGCGAACAAAAAATTTATGATTTATGTATAGCAGTGAAGATCTTGAAAGGTTTTACTTTCAATACCAGACCGAGGCTTTGCCTCATGGAGAATCCCTCCAATCATTTTGTGTTAATCAGATGATTAAATCAATTATATACTTGCGGTTTTACGATTGTTTTACTATTTTTAATGCTGTAAATCAAAAGTTTAAGTGTGATCGAACTGCAAGGTATAATTAAAACAAAACGAGAGTTGTTAGGTAGGGCAACCTACTCACGCAACCCTATAAATTAAGTGCAGGTATGGCAGAGGATCAGAAAGACCGGTACATATAATACCTTGCCGGGCAGAATCAGGACCTCAGGTTGACAAGTGATGCCATGAAGCTTGTTTTGGAAGATTTTATGGCTGGGATGAAGGAACTGAAGGATCAGATGGCTTCCATGCAATCGAAACATGCCGACCTTGAGAATTGGTTATCGGAAGAGCATAAGCTTCGCAAATCGGCTGAACGTAAGATTAAGTCACTTCAAGAAAGACTTGATTATGTCAATCAGGAACGTTTTGGTAATAGACGTCAAAGGATAAAATCTAAAGCTAAAACGGGTGATTCAGACCGTAACAAGGAGAAAGATGATTATGATGGAACCGATGATACGCTTCGCACGGATTCGGTTGATCATGTTCCATCTCAAGAGTTAAAAGAGCCTTCCAAGAAAGAACGTGATTTGTCCAATCGCCCTGACGGGTATAAAACGATGGGAATAGCCGGAGAGGCGATAGAGCATCCTTCTGATTTGACAAAGGTTCCCGGTCGCCTCATTGAAAGAAGAATGGTATGGGTGTTCAGTTTCCGTACTTTCCTTACGGAAGAATGTTTTGAGATAGTTCATTATGCAGAGCCTGGTAAAAAGCTGAAGTGGGGCTATTTCCCTTCTGAAGGTCATCTGGAGATAGTAACCAATTTTGAAGGCACTAGGGCCACTCCTGAATTTCTGCAGGCTATTGCCTACGAAGTTTATGTAAAGAATGTAACTTTTGGTCTTCTTCACCAATGGCTGATAGATATGGGTATGACCATTTCTAAAAACACCTTGCGCAACTGGCTTACGAAGGGCAAGAAATACTTGGATGAGCTGGTTGGTGTATTGAAGTCTATAGCTTTGGAAAAAGACTTGATTGTGAACTGCGATGAGACCTGGTGTAAAGTGTGTAAATATGATCACTATAAGAAGTGCTACATTTGGGTGCTGGTCAACAAGGCTCGGAAAACAGCCATTTTCGTCTATGAGAATGGCTCGCGCGGTCGTGAGGTATTTACAGACTTTTTGGGCGATGCAGAGTTGAAGAGTATTATGTCCGACGGATACAATGCTTATGTATTTATCGGCAATGAGCTGAAATCAGCCCGGTTTAAAAATACTGTACACCAAGTTTGTATGTCTCATGCAAACAATAAGTTCGTTAAAGCAGGTAATCAAGGAAGTGAACCGGTAGCCATACGTTTTTCAAACCTTCTTAAGAGATTCTTTTCAAAAGAACATGTTTATGATGAAGCCGGACTTACTCCGGAAGAGAGGTTACGGGAAAGGCAAAGCTTGGAAACGAAGGAGCTCCTGATAGGATTGCGCAGTTTGTTGGACAGTGAACTGTCAAAGGATTCAGAATTTAGGAGTCAGTATTATACAGAAGCTCTCAATTTTCTGAACCGGTTCTGGAAAGAGATATTCGTTTACCTGAATGACGGTGAACTGCCGATAGACGATAATCTTGCTGGGCGGACCATTCGAAAACTGACTACTCAGCGTAACAATTCACATCATTATGGCAGTGATGCTGGTGCTGAGATGGCCACAACTTATCACAGTGTAATAGGAACGGTAAAGCTTCATGGCAGTTCTGTCTGGAACTTCATCGGATTTTTTTTTAAATATCTTTAACGGGTGCAGGGATTATGTTAATATGGTTCCTGACAAAATCGCTTTGGTTACCAGCCAATGTTAAATTCAAAACTAATTAATTAACAGAATTCGGTTTAGGGCACTGAAAAGTGCTCTTTCAAAGGGGATGCCCTAAATTGAGTGCTTACGTAACGAGTTCGCCTACCGGATAGACTGGAGGAGGGAGATGATCTTCCTGTTAGAGAATCCCGTAATTAAATCGTTAAAAATATCATGATTATGAATATTAGGAGTAAAGTATGGGGGATTTTAGTTGATTTATATCCTCGTTATCTCCGTTGGAGATACGGAATGGATATAGGTAAAAATTGCAGAATTTCATGGAAAGCTCATTTAGATAAGTCAATTAATCCTAAAGGTATCCATATTGGGGACAATACTTGGGTGCTTTCTGGTGCTATGATATTGGCACATGATCATTGTAGAAGTTTGAAAGCTGATACATATATTGGGAAAAATTGTGTGATAGGAGTTAGATCAATAATCATGCCAGGATTATCTATTGGTAATCAGGTAGTTATAGGGGGTAGCGTGGTTACAAAAAGTATTCATTCGAATTGTATTGCAGCAGGAAATCCTGCAAAGATATTGAAAGAGAATGTAAATGTTCAAAATGGAAAAATATTAATGAATTGATTGACGGATGTTATGCTATATTCTTGCTTTTTAAAACGTACGATTGATTTTATTGTTGCTTTCTTTGTTTTGGCAGTTATCTGGCCCATATTACTTCTTCTGATAATTTTCCTCCATTTCACCAATAAGGGTGCCGGTGTCTTTTTTACCCAGGATCGCCCCGGAAAAAATGCTCGAATATTCAAAGCCATAAAGTTTAAGACAATGACAGATGAGCAGGATTCAGAAGGAAATTTGTTGCCGGATGCTAAACGTCTGACAAAGATTGGGAAAATAGTCCGTTCTCTTTCCATAGATGAATTGCCACAACTAATAAATGTATTAAAGGGGGATATGGCATTAGTTGGTCCCCGTCCTTTATTGCCGAAGTATCTTCCTTTATATTCAGAGGAACAGTTCCGTCGCCATGAAGTACGTCCGGGAATTACGGGGTGGGCACAGGTAAACGGACGGAATGATATCAGTTGGAAACGTAAGTTTGAACTGGATGTGTGGTACGTGGATCATATTTCTTTCTGGCTGGACGTGAAGATTATTCTGCTAACCATAAAGAAAGTGTTCGTTAGAGAAGGGATCAATAAGGAAGGTAATGCTACCACCGAGGCTTTCAACGGTCATAACTGAAATGAACATCCATCAGATTGTCAATTCTGTTTTCACCTCCAATACTTATATACTGTCTGTTGAGGGGAAAGATGGGCATGTATTGATAGATATTGGGGATATTGCTCCTATAAAGCAGTGTGTTCAGGAAAAGTGCGGAACGGTACAAGCCTTGTTTCTGACTCATACTCATTACGACCATATTTATGGTATAAAAGATTTATTACGATTGTATCCTGATTGCACAGTTTACACTTCCTCTTTCGGTAAGGAGGCTTTAGGTTCGGATAAACTTAATTTTTCCCGTTATCACAATGATCCTGTAATATGGATGGGAGATAATGTGACGGTTTTACATGAGAATGATAAAGTGGAAATATTTCCGGGAATTTTCGTGGAAGTGTTTAAAACTCCCGGACATGATAAAAGCTGCCTTACCTATAAAGTCGAGAACAATGTTTTCTCGGGTGATTCATATATCCCGGGTGTTAAAGTCATTGCCTCATTCCCTAATAGCGATAGGGAAGATGCACGGATCTCGAAAGAACGTATCATGGAATTAACAAAGGATTGCAGTCTGTATCCCGGTCATGGAAACATTTATGAGTAAATTATTCCGATATCTGGAAAGGATTTATAAAGCCGTTTCCTTTCTTTTTATTCCCCACTATGTGAGGAATCCGAAGTCTGATCATTAAATAATCACATATATATTTATGGATAAAACTATTTATCTTTGCCTTGCCCATATGAGCGAGGAGGGTATTGAACAGAAATATGTAAAAGAAGCCTTCGATACGAACTGGGTGGTTCCTCTTGGTCCTAATGTGAATGCTTTTGAAGAGGATTTGAAACGTTTTGTAGGCGAAGGCAAGGAAGTGGTGGCACTTTCGGCCGGTACGGCGGCAGTACATTTGGCTCTGTTGGCTTGCGGAGTGGGACAGGGTGACGAAGTGATTGTACAAAGCTTCACATTCTGTGCGTCTTCGCATCCGGTCACTTATCTGGGGGCTGTTCCGGTATTTGTGGATTCTGAGAAAGAAACTTGGAACATGTCTCCGGAACTGTTGGAAGAAGCCATCAAGGACCGCATTGCCAAGACTGGAAAAAAGCCAAAAGCTATTGTTCCTGTGGCATTGTACGGCATGCCCTATGACTGTACACGTATCATGGAGATAGCCGATAGGTATGCTATTCCAGTGGTGGAAGATGCTGCCGAAGGTTTTGGCTCCCGTTTTAAGGGACAGGTACTGGGGACGTTCGGCAAGTTCGGGGTGCTGAGCTTTAACGGTAACAAGATGATTACTACCAGTGGCGGTGGTGCGTTGATTTGTAAAGATGCCGAAAGCAAGAATCAAATCATGTGGTATGCCACGCAGGCTCGTGAGGCTTATCCTTATTACCAGCACGAGGCGATAGGGTATAACTATCGCATGAGTAATATATGTGCAGGTATTGGTCGTGGTCAAATGACCGTTGCCGATAAGCATATTGCACATCACCGGCATGTGCAGGCTCTCTATAAGGAACTGCTTAAGGATGTGGAGGGGGTATTGCTGCATGAAGCTCCTTCGGCTGATTATGACTCTAATTTCTGGCTTTGTACAATCACTCTGGGTTCTTCACTTCGCATCAAAGGGCAGGAAAATGCTTATAAGGATATTGTCAAGACTGCCGTAGGTGGTGCTGCTGGTGTGATTCATGCCGTAGATTGTGCTACAACAGATTGCCAGCCCAACGAGAATGTGGAGGCTTTGCGTGCTTTTATGCTTGGCAAAAAAATAGAGGCACGCCCGGTTTGGAAACCGATGCACAAGCAGCCGGTCTATAAGGATGCTCCGGCTTATATCAATGGGGTATCCGAAGCTATTTTTAAAATCGGTATGTGCCTTCCTGCCGGGCCGTGGGTGACTGATGAAGATGTATATTATATCGTGGAGTGTATAAAAGAGGCCATAGTAAAATAATAGATGAAAATACAGCTTTTTTTAACTACGACCTTGACAACGCTGTCAGTTGCCAATACGTTTGTCAATGCGGATTTCATCTATACCGTTGTCTGTTCCGTTCTAGTCTTCTGCTTCTTCAATTTCTGCAAGCGTGCCAAATATTCACCGCCTGATGCTTCATGAGAATATCGGACTACCGCATCGCAAACATCTTATCAGATTATGGCGAATGAGCTGAAGATTCCCCATGTCATAGTATCTTTGACCTATATGGCAGTACAGGCAATCATCATCGTAGGATATCTTGATTAAGTTGGCTTGCCTAATCTGTCAGCTTGTAAATCAATACTTTATGAACTTATCTCAGAAAACAGCTTCAGCGAGGCTGTTTTCTTTGTTTACAGGCAAATATATCCTCACCTTTGCATTGTTGATCAACAAAACGAGATTAAAAACCATGTTGAATTAAAAATGTAAAAAGGAGAAAGAAACTATGCCTTTATTTTATTATGCAAGACAGTCGTCTCTGGCGACAAAAGAGGGTGCCAAACTTTGGCATCTGAGTTTGAAGAAAGTGGGAAGAGCCGTGGATGCACAACAGTTGGCTGAGGTGATTGCCGAGAAGTCTTCCCTGACTCCGGGTGACGTACATAATGTAATCCGTAACCTGATGACGGTAATGAGGAGCCAGTTGCTGAACAGCCGTACGGTGCGTCTGGATGGCCTGGGCACATTCACCATGAAGGCCCGTACGCGAGGTAAGGGAGTGGCCAAATCTGAAGACGTGAATCCCAATCAGGTGACTGCTTTGCGCTGCCAGTTTACTCCGGAATACACGCGCCCGGCTGCCATCGGCACTACGCGTGCCCTGCTCCAGGGTGTGGAGTTTGAGAAATGGACGGGAGTGGTTACTGATGGTAAGGATGATGCCGGTGATGGTGGTAATTCCGGTGGCGGTTCCGACGGTGACCAGGGAGAGAACCCGTTAGGATAAGATGTATTTACTAATTTTGAAAGATTAAAACTATGAAAAAGAACGTTTGGGACAGGATTTTGAAGGTAGTGATAGCTGTTGCTTCCGCCATATTGGGAGCTTTAGGCGCCAATGCAATGAATGTATAAATTGTAGATTTATATAGAATATTAGGAGAAAGGCGGTGAAGGAAAAGCACTTCATCGCCTTTTTGTTATTTTCTTCATTTATAATTCCCTGCCAACCAAAAAATCTTATTACCTTTGCAGGTCACTTTTGGAAACAATAAAAATATAATGATATGAATATCTCTTATAATTGGTTGAAAGAGTATGTCGATTTCGATTTGACACCGGATGAAGTTGCTGCGGCACTGACCTCCATCGGACTGGAAACGGGAAGTGTGGAAGAGGTGCAAACCATTAAAGGCGGACTGGAAGGACTGGTCATCGGCGAAGTGCTGACATGCGAAGCTCATCCTAACTCAGACCATATGCACGTCACTACGGTGAACCTGGGACAAGGTGAACCCGTGCAGATTGTATGCGGCGCTCCGAATGTAGCTGCCGGACAGAAAGTGGTAGTAGCCACGTTGGGTACAAAACTGTATGACGGTGACGAATGCTTTACCATCAAGAAATCAAAACTTCGTGGCGTGGAATCTGTCGGCATGATTTGTGCTGAAGATGAAATAGGTATCGGTACGGACCACGCAGGTATCATCGTACTGCCGGAAACAGCTGTTCCGGGTACGCTTGCCAAGGATTATTATAACATCAAGAGCGATTACGTGCTGGAAGTGGACATCACTCCCAACCGTGCCGATGCTTGCTCACATTATGGGGTGGCACGCGACTTGTATGCCTACTTGATACAGAACGGTAAGCCGGCTACTTTAAAGAAACCTTCGGTAGACGCTTTTGCGGTAGAAAATCACGATTTGGATATTAAAGTAACTGTAGAGAACAGCGAGGCATGTCCCCGATATGCCGGCGTTACGGTGAAAGGGGTTACAGTGAAAGAAAGCCCCGAATGGTTGCAGAACAAGTTGCGTATTATCGGTCTGCGTCCTATCAATAATGTGGTGGATATTACCAACTATATCGTCCATGCTTTCGGCCAGCCGCTGCACTGCTTCGATGCAGATAAGATTAAAGGCGGTGAGGTGATTGTAAAGACCATGCCGGAAGGTACTCCGTTTGTAACTCTTGATGGCGTGGAACGTAAATTGAACGAACGCGACCTGATGATTTGCAACAAGGAAGAGGCGATGTGTATTGCCGGTGTGTTCGGCGGTCTGGATTCCGGTTCTACGGAAACCACCAAGGATGTGTTCCTTGAAAGTGCCTACTTCCATCCGACATGGGTACGCAAGACAGCCCGTCGTCATGGATTGAACACAGATGCTTCTTTCCGTTTTGAAAGAGGTATTGACCCGAATGCCACTATTTACTGCCTGAAGCTGGCTGCTTTGATGGTAAAGGAACTTGCCGGAGGTACCATTTCTTCTGAAATAAAAGATGTGTGCGCCGCTCCTGCCAAGGATTTCCGTGTGGAACTTGCCTATGAGAAAGTGAACTCACTGATTGGTAAAGTTATTCCGGTGGATACCATCAAGAGCATCGTGACAAGTCTGGAAATGAAGATTGTAGACGAGACAGCCGAAGGGCTTACACTGGATGTTCCTCCTTACCGTGTGGACGTGCAGCGCGATTGCGATGTAATAGAGGATATCCTGCGTATCTACGGATATAATAATGTGGAGATTCCGACTACCTTGAAGTCTTGTCTGACTACCAAGGGTGAATATGATAAATCCAACAAACTGCAGAACCTGGTTGCCGAGCAGCTGGTGGGCTGTGGTTTTAATGAGATTCTGAACAACTCGTTGACCCGTGCCGCTTACTATGACAACCTGGAGTCTTATCCGTCAAAGAATCTGGTAATGTTGCTGAATCCGTTGAGTGCAGACTTGAATGCCATGCGTCAGACACTGCTTTTCGGTGGATTGGAAAGCATCTCGCACAACGCCAACCGTAAGAATGCAGACCTGAAATTCTTTGAATTCGGTAATTGTTATCACTTCAACGAGGAAAAGAAGAATCCGGAGAAAGTGCTTGCCGCTTATTCCGAAGACTATCATCTTGGTTTGTGGGTGACTGGCAAGAGGGTGACCAACTCATGGGCTCATCCGGATGAGAACAGCTCGGTATATGAGCTGAAGGCATACGTTGAGAATGTTTTTGCCAGATTGGGGCTGCATATGCATGATCTGGTTGTCGGCAATCTGACTGATGACATCTATGCTGCCGGTTTATCCGTACAGACAAGGGGTGGAAAGCGGTTGGCTACTTTCGGTATTGTAACAAAGAAGCTGCTGAAGGCACTCGATATTGACAACGAGGTTTACTATGCCGATTTCAACTGGAAAGAATTGCTGAAGGCCATCCGCAATGTGAAGGTGAGCTATACGGAAATCTCCAAGTTCCCTGCCGTGAAACGCGACTTGGCGTTACTGCTTGACAAGAAAGTGCAGTTTGCGGAAATTGAGAAGATTGCCTACGAGACGGAGAAAAAGCTGCTGAAGGAGGTTTCTCTCTTCGACGTTTATGAGGGTAAGAATCTGGAAGCCGGTAAGAAGAGTTACGCGGTGAGCTTCTTGCTGCAGGATGAGAATGCCACGTTGAACGATAAGCAGATTGACAAGATTATGTCCAAACTAGTGAAGAACCTGGAGGACAAATTGAATGCCAAGCTGCGTTGATTCATTATTCAGAATTTATAATTCATAATTTAAAATACAGTTCCAATGGGAAGAGCGTTTGAATATAGAAAAGCTGCCAAATTGAAAAGATGGGGTCACATGGCAAAGACCTTTACAAGACTGGGTAAACAAATTGCTATTGCGGTGAAGGCCGGTGGTCCGGAGCCGGAAAACAACCCGACACTGCGTTCGGTAATCGCTACTTGTAAGCGTGAAAACATGCCGAAGGATAATATTGAACGTGCTATCAAGAATGCGATGGGTAAGGACCAGAGCGACTATAAGGGGATGACTTATGAAGGATACGGTCCTCACGGTGTAGCTGTTTTTGTGGATACGCTGACTGATAATACTACCCGTACAGTAGCCGATGTGCGTTCCGTGTTCAACAAGTTCGGCGGTAACTTGGGAACAATGGGTTCACTGGCTTTCTTGTTTGACCACAAGTGCGTGTTCACTTTCAAGAAGAAAGACGGTATCGATATGGAGGAGCTCATTCTTGACTTGATAGACTATGACGTAGAGGAAGACTACGAAGAGGATGAAGAAGAAGGTACTATCACTATTTATGGTGACCCGAAAAGCTATGCAGCTATCCAGAAACATTTGGAAGAGTGCGGTTTTGAAGATGTCGGCGGTGAGTTTACCTATATCCCGAACGATATGAAGGATGTGACTCCCGAGCAACGCGAAACTATCGACAAGATGATAGAGCGTCTCGAAGAGTTTGATGATGTACAGACGGTTTATACTAACATGAAACCGGAAGAAGGCGGAGAATAATGACATATACATACAAGACGCAAGGTACGTGTAGCAGTAACATCGAACTGGATGTGGAAGATGGTATTGTGAAAGAAGTGGCATTTTGGGGTGGATGTAATGGAAACCTGCAAGGACTTTCACGTTTGGTGAAAGGCATGCCGGTAGATGCGGTGATTGCTCGTTTGGAAGGAATTCGCTGCGGAAGACGTTCCACTTCCTGCCCCGACCAATTGTGCAAGGCATTGCACGAGATGGGGTATTGAGCCTCCTGCCTGAAAGAATGGATGAGAGCCCCTGACATTGAAAGATGCCAGGGGCTTTTTTTGAACCTAACATGGAGGTATTTGTTATTATTTGAGTATTTTTACGCTCTTAATTGAACAGACACAATGAAGAATATTTTTAAAGACTTGAAACGGAGAGACCACAAACGCTATCTGGGCGGTCTGGACGTTTTTAAATATATAGGTCCCGGACTGCTGGTGACTGTGGGCTTTATTGACCCGGGGAACTGGGCATCTAATTTTGCGGCAGGGTCTGAATTTGGCTATTCATTGCTGTGGGTCGTGACTTTATCCACTATCATGCTGATTGTATTGCAGCATAATGTGGCGCATCTTGGCATTGTAACCGGCTTGTGCTTGTCCGAAGCCGCTACCAAATATACTCCTTCCTGGGTGTCGCGTCCCATATTGGGTACAGCAGTGCTGGCTTCCATCTCGACTTCGCTGGCAGAGATATTGGGAGGTGCCATCGCTTTGCAGATGCTGTTTGACATTCCCATCATATGGGGCTCTATCTTGACTACCGTATTTGTAGTCGTCATGCTTTTCACTAATTCCTACAAGAAGATAGAACGTTCCATCATTGCTTTTGTTTCGGTCATCGGGCTCTCCTTTATCTATGAGCTGTTTCTGGTGAAGATAGATTGGCCGCTGGCTGCACAAGGGTGGGTGACACCTTCGTTTCCGCATGGGAGTATGCTGATTATCATGAGTGTACTCGGTGCGGTGGTGATGCCGCATAATCTGTTTCTGCATTCGGAAGTGATACAGAGCCATGAATATAATAAGAAAGATGATGCGTCCATCCGTAAGGTGTTGAAATATGAATTGTTCGACACGCTGTTCTCTATGATTGTGGGATGGGCCATCAACAGTGCCATGATACTGCTGGCAGCGGCAACTTTCTTTAAAAGCAGTATTCAGGTGGAAGAGTTGCAGCAGGCCAAATCCTTGCTGGAGCCGTTGCTGGGGAGCAGTGCTGCCGTGGTTTTTGCATTGGCATTACTGATGGCGGGTATATCTTCTACGATAACCAGCGGTATGGCGGCAGGTTCTATCTTTGCCGGTATTTTCGGAGAATCCTATCATATCAAAGATAGTCACTCGCAGGTGGGTGTGATTCTGTCGCTGGGCATTGCACTGCTGCTGATTTTCTTTATCGGAGACCCGTTCAAAGGACTGCTGATTTCACAGATGATACTGAGCATCCAGCTGCCGTTCACGGTTTTCCTGCAAGTAGGATTGACTTCTTCGCGCAAAGTGATGGGGCAGTATGTAAACAGCAAATGGAGTACATTTGTACTTTATGCCATTGCTGCGGTGGTCACTGTGCTGAATATCATGCTGCTGGTATCCGAGTTGACATCTTGAATAATTCATTTTTAAGAAATCAAATAAGTAGTATGAAGATTATTACATATAACGTAAATGGGCTGAGGGCTGCCGTGACAAAAGGTTTTCCCGAGTGGCTGGCACAAGAGCAGCCGGATGTGCTTTGTTTGCAGGAAACGAAGCTGCAACCGGAACAGTATCCGGCAGAAGCGCTGGATGCTTTGGGGTATAAGCATTATCTATATTCTGCACAGAAGAAGGGGTATAGTGGAGTCGCTATTCTGAGCAAGCAAGAACCGGACCATGTGGAGTACGGCATGGGCATTGAAGAATATGATAACGAAGGGCGCTTTATCCGTGCCGACTTCGGTGATGTGTCCGTTGTGAGTGTTTATCATCCTTCCGGTACCAGCGGTGACGAACGCCAGGCCTTCAAGATGGTCTGGTTGGAGAAATTCCAGGAATATGTATTGGAGCTGGAACGTACGCGTCCTAAACTCATTCTTTGCGGCGATTATAATATCTGCCATGAGGCAATAGACATTCACGACCCTATCAGGAATGCCACTAACAGTGGCTTCCTGCCTGAAGAGCGGGAGTGGATGACGCGCTTTCTCAATGCGGGATTCATAGATTCCTTCCGTTGGCTTCATCCCGACAAGCAGGAATATACGTGGTGGAGCTATCGCTTTAATTCACGTGCCAAGAACAAAGGGTGGCGCATTGATTATTGCATGGTGAGTGAGCCGGTGCGTCCGATGTTGAAGGAGGCGAGAATATTGGGTGACGTTGTCCACTCGGACCATTGCCCGATGTTGTTGGAAATTACAGAATGATTATGGAAACAAAAGACAGAATCGAAAAAGCTGTGGAGCTTTTCAAGAGTGGCTATAACTGCTCGCAGTCGGTAGTGGGAGCTTTTGCAGATATGTATGGCTTTACAGAAGAGCAGGCTTTCCGGATGTCCGCCTCTTTTGGTGGTGGCATAGGTCGTATGAGGCAGACATGCGGTGCTGCATGCGGCATGTTCCTATTGGCCGGATTGGAAAAAGGAGCTGTGGAAGGCAAGGACCGTGAAGGTAAGGCGGCAAACTATGCGTTGGTGCAGGAGCTGGCTGCTGAATTCAAGAAACGAAATGGCTCTTTGATATGTGCTGAATTGTTGGGGTTGAGAAAACCGGAAGGTTCGTCCGTTCCGGAAGCCCGTACCGAGCAGTATTATGCTAAACGCCCGTGTGCCAGGATGGTAGAGGTAGCTGCCCAAATTTGGACCGAATACCTGGAAAAAACGTCCTCAAAGTAAGAAAAAAGAACTTTTTTACTCCTTAGTAAGAAAAAAAGTGCCTAATAACGTGTTGTATAACATAAATATACCTATCTTTGCAGCGATATAAAAACACCGACATCTCTATCTTTGGAGATGAGGATAACGTTTAACTAAAAGCAAATAGAAATGTTAAAAGAAAAAGCTGGTAATGTTGCAGGACAGATTTGGACTGCACTGAATGGCACAGATGGCTTGACTCACAAGCAAATCAAGAAAGCAACTAAACTGATCGACAAGGACTTCTTCCTGGGATTGGGCTGGTTGTTAAGAGAAGACAAGGTTTCTACTTCTGAAGTGGAAGGCGAATTGTTTGTAAAGCTGAACTAAGCGAGGAATTGATTGGAATGTTATAAAAAGATGCGTTGGTACATGAATATGTTATCAACGCATTTTTTTTATTTGCTCTGTTTTCATTATCTTTGCGCACCCAATTAATAGATAGTTATTGACAATGAAGAATATACGAAATTTTTGCATTATTGCCCATATCGACCACGGTAAATCAACCTTGGCAGACCGTCTGCTGGAATTTACCAATACTATACAAGTAACTAACGGACAGATGCTGGATGACATGGACCTTGAGAAGGAAAGAGGTATCACCATCAAGAGCCATGCCATACAAATGGAGTATACCTATAAAGGTGAAAAGTATATTCTGAACTTGATAGACACTCCGGGACACGTGGACTTCTCGTACGAGGTGTCACGTTCCATCGCCGCTTGTGAAGGAGCCTTGCTTATTGTAGATGCTTCGCAAGGAGTGCAGGCGCAGACCATTTCAAACCTCTATATGGCGATTGAGCATGATTTGGAGATTATCCCCGTCATCAACAAATGTGACATGGCAAGCGCCATGCCCGAGGAAGTGGAGGACGAAATCGTTGAACTGTTGGGCTGCAAGCGTGATGAGATTATCCGTGCTTCCGGCAAAACAGGCATGGGAGTGGAAGAGATTCTGACTGCGGTCATTGAGCGTATCCCTCATCCGGAGGGTGACGAGGAAGCTCCGTTGCAGGCGTTGATTTTCGATTCTGTCTTCAATTCTTTCCGTGGTATCATTGCATATTTCAAGATAGTGAACGGTGTGATTCGTAAAGGGGATAAAGTGAAATTCTTCAATACAGGCAAGGAATATGATGCGGATGAAATCGGAGTGCTCAAAATGGAAATGATGCCACGTCCGGAGTTGCGTACGGGGGATGTGGGCTATATCATCTCGGGTATCAAAACCTCTAAGGAAGTGAAAGTAGGTGATACGATTACGCATATTGCCCGTCCTTGCGAAGTGGCCATCGCCGGTTTTGAGGAAGTGAAGCCGATGGTTTTTGCCGGTGTGTACCCCATCGAGGCGGAAGATTTCGAGGACCTGCGTTCTTCTTTGGAGAAGCTGCAGTTGAATGATGCTTCGCTGACTTTCCAGCCTGAGTCTTCATTGGCTTTGGGCTTTGGTTTCCGTTGCGGTTTCCTTGGGCTGCTCCATATGGAGATTGTGCAGGAACGCCTTGACCGTGAATTTGACATGAACGTTATCACCACCGTGCCCAACGTTTCCTACAATATCTATGACAAGCAGGGAAATATGACCGAAGTGCATAACCCCGGCAGCATGCCCGACCCTACCATGATAGACCGTATTGAGGAGCCCTATATCCGTGCTTCGGTGATTACCACCACTGATTACATCGGTCCTATCATGACTCTTTGCCTGGGCAAGCGTGGCGAGCTGGTGAAGCAGGAATATATTTCAGGTAACCGCGTAGAAATATACTATGACATGCCTCTTGGCGAAATAGTCATCGATTTTTATGATAAATTGAAGAGTATCTCCAAGGGATATGCCTCTTTTGACTATCATCCCCACGGTTTCCGCCCTTCCAAACTGGTGAAGCTGGATATTTTGCTGAACGGTGAGCCGGTGGATGCTCTTTCTACCTTGACACACTTTGACAATGCCTACGAGTTGGGACGCCGGATGTGCGAGAAGTTGAAAGACCTGATTCCGAGACAGCAGTTCGATATCGCCATTCAGGCTGCTATCGGTGCCAAGATTATTTCCCGGGAAACGATTAAGGCTGTGCGTAAGGACGTAACGGCCAAATGTTATGGAGGTGACGTGAGCCGTAAACGAAAATTGCTTGAGAAACAGAAGAGAGGTAAGAAGCGTATGAAACAGATTGGTAATGTGGAGGTACCTCAGAAAGCGTTCCTGGCAGTCTTGAAGCTGGATTGATGTCGAAAGGATGAAATCTTAAATCAAATATACTTCTTTATGATTATTTTACGTACTGTGAAAAACTTCTCGTCGCTGAATATAGCGGCGAGCATCTTGCTGTTTTTGATGGCTATTTTGGCGGCCGTTATTGCTAATTCACCAATGGCTCCGTTGTATCAGGGCTTTCTTTTGCAGGAACTGCATCTGCGCATCGGAGACTTCAACTTGTTCTCCCATGGCGGTCATCCATTGAAAATGATTGAGTTTATAAACGACTGCCTGATGACTGTTTTCTTTCTGGCTGTGGGGTTGGAGATAAAGCGGGAACTGCTGGTGGGTGAACTTTCTTCCTTTCGTAAGGCCTCTTTACCCTTTGTAGCGGCATGTGGCGGTATGCTGGTGCCGGTCATTGTCTATTCACTTTTGGTCGTTCAGGGTACTCCGGAAACGCGCGGTATGGCTATACCGATGGCTACGGATATTGCTTTTTCATTGGGTGTACTCAGTCTGCTGGGTAAACGGGTGCCTTTGAGCCTGAAAATTTTCCTGACGGCATTTGCAGTGGTCGATGATATTGGCGGTATTCTGGTTATTGCCATTTTCTATAGTTCCGAAGTGGCATACGGATATCTTATTGTAGCTGCTGTCCTTTATTTCTTCCTTTACTATATGGGGAAATTCGGTATGACACAGAAGATATTCTTCCTGCTTATCGGGGTAATTATTTGGTATTTGTTCCTTCAGTCGGGCATTCACAGCACTATTTCCGGAGTGATACTGGCCTTTGTAATACCGGCCCGTCCCCGTTTGGATGCCGGGAAATACATTAAACGCATCCGCGACATTATCGGTGATTTTCCGGTTACCAAATCAGATAATATTATATTGACCAATGAGCAGATTGCCACTCTAAAACAAGTGGAGCGCGCTTCTGATCATGTAATTAGTCCTTTGCAATCCCTGGAAGACAATTTGCATGGTGCGGTAAACTTTGTGATACTGCCGCTCTTTGCCTTTGCCAATGCCGGTGTGGTGTTCAGTGGAGGCGGTGGCGTTGTTGGAGCTGTTAGTATAGCGGTGGCTGCAGGATTGCTTCTTGGCAAGTTTATCGGTATTTTTCTGTTTACCTGGCTGGCGGTCAAGAGTGGTTTGTCCTCAATGCCTCCGGGAATGAATTGGAGAAGTGTTGCCGGAGTATCCTTGTTGGGGGGTATTGGCTTTACGGTATCTTTATTTATTGCCAACCTTTCTTTTGCAGGAGAATATCCGGATCTGCTGAACCAGGCGAAGTTTGGTGTATTGCTGGGAACGATTGTTGCCGGTATGTTGGGATATATGGTACTGAATGCGGTGTTGCCGAAGGTTAAGAACAAATAGATCTCCACTTTGGAATACTGGACGAAGAATCGGTTCTTTAGGGATATTCGGTAAATCCTCTGAAAGATAAGTTGGGATGTGTCAATGATTTAAGAAAACGTATTCTTTGTTACAGAAACAGAAGAAATAGTCCATTATTCTTAAAAAACATTCGTATCTTTGCTGATACAAGTCGAAAAGGACCTTCCGGATATGAAGCACATAAAGGCAGTTGCCGGATACATATTGATTCTTTCTCTCTGCCTCGTGTGTGCACACCCTGCCCATGCGGAGACACGGCGTATTGCGCTGATACACTCTTTCGAGCCGGGCTATCCGCCTGCTGCGAAGGCTCTGGAACTGTTGCAAAAAGAGTTCAGCCTTCTCGGCTTGGACTGCGATGTACGCGAATACTATCTGGACTGCGACCGCTACATGGAGGAGGCAGAAAACCTCCGTATGGCCGGTTTCGTGGACGACCTCTCTGCCTGGGGAGCCGAGTTGATAGCCGTGCTCGACGACCAGGCTGCCTATGCGCTGATGGCATGCAGACACCCGTTGGCGCATGAAATACCCGTTGTGTTCAGCGGTGTGAACTATCCCAACATATCTCTGCTCCTGCAATACCCCAACATCACGGGCTATGCCGACACGCCCGATTACTTGCGTACCATACGCATGATAGAGAGTATCATGGGAAAGTCGCGCATCTGCCTGATGAAGGGACAAGTGTTTCTGGACCGCAAGATATGGCATGCGTTGAATGAGCAGTGTCGTGGGCAGGGGTTCGCCATCGTGACCTCTACCGAGGGTGCTTACTTTGCCGGTTCCTCCTATCACCGTGTGCGCGAGAGGGAGACTATCAGCCCTATACTGAAACGGCAGAACATAGACGTGTTGCTGGACACCACGAAGATTGTGCGCATGACAAGCGACTCCATAGCGATACGCCATCTGATGTGGCTGGGACGCGGCGACAATACGTTGCTGCTCTACACCAAGCGAGACTATACCACCAAGCGTGTGGGCATGCTCTTCGACAATCCCACGTTTCAGACCATCAACGAGGGCTTCGGCTTTGCCGACTACTTGCTGGGAGGATATTTCACTCCACTGGAAAGCCAGATAAGATACATGGCGACCGGTATCAAGGAACGCCTCGAAGGGCGGATGCCCCGGCAGCAGGTGACGGAATGCGCCAAGCAGTACGTGCTGAACTGGCATGTGCTGCAGAAGTATGGCATCCCGCTCGAGAGCATTCCGGCAGAGTACACTGTGATGTATATCCCTTTTTCGGAGCGCTACCGCTATCCTATACTTATCGGTTCCATCTTGGGCGCAGTCTTCGTGCTGACGGTGATAGTCTTGCTCTCCTTCAGCCTGCTGCGCGAACGCAGGCGCAAGCGTGAGGCATTGCGAAACCTCCTCTACGAGCATGAGACCCTCTGCCTGGCCATCGAAGGAAATTCTACCTACGCCTGGCGACTGGAGGGAGATTCCGTGTCCTGCGACTCGCAGTTTTGCGAGCTTATTCATCATCGCCCCGGCCGTCTTCTGCTCGATGAAATCACTCCCTACATCCATCCCGACGACTTACCCGCCTTCCGCAAGAACATAGCGGCAAGGCATGAACGCACGCACCACAAGGGGCAGTATCGCTGTAACTTCACCGGTGAGTTCCAGTGGTGGGAGTTCAGCTACAATACCATCCACACCCCCGGACACGCACCCATCATAGCCGGATTGCTGCAGAATATCCAGGAACTGAAAGACCACGAGCAGGAGCTGATAGAATCCCGCGAGCTGGCGGAGCAGGCCGAACTGAAACAGTCGTTCCTCAACAACATGAGCCACGAGATCCGCACTCCGCTCAATGCCATTGTCGGCTTCTCGGACATGCTGGCCAATGAGCCGGAGTTTTCAAACGAAGAGCGGCAGGAGTTTGTGGACATTATCAACACCAATACCAAACTGCTGCTGAAGCTGGTGGGCGATGTGCTGGAACTGTCGCGCATCGAGTCGGGTAACCTCTCGTTCACCTTTCAGCGGGAGAGCGTGTGCCGGTTGCTCGATGACGTCTATCAGACGCATAGCCTGCTTATCCGGCCGCCGTTGCAGTTCCTCAAGGATTTCCCTCCCGAAGATGTGCAGGTGAATGTAGATCCCATGCGACTGACACAGGTACTCACCAACTTCCTGAACAATGCCAACAAGTTTACGAAAGAAGGCAGCATCCGGCTGGGGTATTGCTGTCCGTCCGGCATGAGCGAGGTACATCTCTATGTGGAAGATACCGGCATAGGTATTCCGCACAGCGAGCAGAAGATGATTTTCGAGCGTTTCTACAAGCGCAGCGAGTTTTCCCAAGGCGTCGGGCTAGGCTTGTCCATCTGTGTGCTCATCGTCGAAAAGATGGGAGGACGCATCGAACTCCAGTCCGAGGAAGGCCGTGGAAGCCGTTTCACAGTGGTACTGCCTTGTATTGAATAAATCCTTAAAAAATGTAATCGCGTTGTAATGCCTTTATATATAATTTTGCGTATCTTTGCCAATGTTTTAAGAAATATAACGTTTTAAGAAACTAATTTAAAAGACATTATGTTAAAGAGAGTAAGAATTATACTGACGGTGCTGCTGTTACTGGCCACCGTGGGTGTAGATGCGCAGGTCACCACAGCTTCTATGGCGGGTAAGGTGACGGATGCAAGTAATGAGCCCATTATTGGTGCCACTGTCCAGGCGGTGCACCAGCCTTCCGGTTCGCGCTACGGAACCGTGACCAATGTCGACGGACGCTATTCCATCCAGGGTATGCGCACCGGTGGTCCCTATCGGGTAGAGATTTCCTATATCGGCTATCAGACAGTTATTTATAAGGACATCACTCTCCAACTGGGCGAGGTGTATAACCTGAACGTAGAGATGAGCGAATCTTCCGAGCTGCTGAACGAAGTGATTGTGACGGCTGCCAAGACCAAGTTTACCGCCGAAAAGACGGGTGCCACTACCAACATCTCTTCTGCACAGATAACGCAGCTCCCTACCGTGAACCGCAGTATCAGCGACATCGCCCGCCTTTCTCCCTACGCCAACGGCATGAGCTTTGCCGGAGGTGACGGACGTTCCACGAACTTCACCATCGACGGTGCCAACTTCAACAACAACTTCGGACTGAGTTCCAACCTTCCCGGTGGCGGAAATCCCATCTCGATGGATGCCATCGAAGAAGTGCAGGTAGTTGTCGCCCCGTTCGACGTACGCCAGACGAACTTCATCGGCGGCGGCATCAATGCCATCACCAAGAGTGGTACGAACACATTCAGAGGTACTGCCTATACCTATTACCGCAACCAGGACATGCGCGGTAACCGCA